>Ga0315902_10008771_pt1 | contig 13654 bp, 9 predicted proteins | sample LakEriMetagenome_9_FD_203523 | JGI IMG/M metagenome (GOLD analysis project Ga0315902, IMG submission 203523) | Freshwater fungal communities from buoy surface, Lake Erie, Ohio, United States - Buoy 12 MA117 | ecosystem: Environmental > Aquatic > Freshwater > Lake > Lake biofilm | place: USA... | reverse complement strand
CTGCCTGGGGCCGGTGGACATGGCCCGCATCACCCAGAACGCCTGGGACCTCTTTGAGCAGGTGCGCGTGAACTACGGCACCATCCCAGGCTTGCAGAAGATCGCCTGCGGGGTGACCGGACATCATTACACCTTGGCTGGCTCTCAGCAGAATGGCGATCAACGCTTCTGCCACAACGTGGACTACGTCTTTGGTCAATGGGTACCGGCCAATGACCTCTAGACCCCTGCTTTCCGCGCTGGCAGCCCTTGGTCTTGCCAGTACAAGCCTGGCCCAACTGGAATGGGAGTACTCCGGCATGCCGGAGTACTCCTACTCCAGGGCTTGGTACTGTTATGAGTTGGAGCCAGGGGTTTACGGCGCTTCCATTGAGGAGTATGTATTGGGCGAACGGTCCAACGCTCATTTCGTGCGGCTGGATGGCGGCACCAGCACACCCATTCCTTACCCATCCCGACCGGGTTGGTGGATCAGAGGTGTTGGGCCGTTCAAGGATGTGGTCAACGAACGCTGGCACTTCCTTTCCATCGTGCATGACAGTATAACCGGGAACCAGCTTGGGCTGTACTACTTCGTTACGAACCTGGAGTTCGATACACTGTTCACCCAATTCCTAGATCTGTGGCCAACACCATACTTCCTGAGCGGTCAAATAAGCAGCCTAAGCACGGGTGAATTGCTCTATGTGGTCGGCATGAACACAGACAACGATCCGGACATCATCAACAAGCTCCTCTTCCTGCGTCTCCACAGCGATGGAAGTCCACCTGACATGCGCATACACGAAGTGTCCTTCGGCGTGGGCGATGTGGACGAAGAGCCCTATGGCTACCGGATAACTGGTAGTGGCAGCGGACTGGGACCACCTGGCTACGGCAAGCTGGTGGATTTCGATCATGACTTCAACTATCTGGGCGCCATCGTCATGCCCAATGCCAACGGCTTTCCTTACCAACCCGGGCAGGACACCGCCTTTGCCACCTACGAGTCCGAGCGATTGCCCAGTGGCGACCTGCTGGCGAGCTGCGAACGCATCATTGCTCTTACACCCTTCGCGCCCTTCCAGCAGCGGGCCTTCCTCGCCAAGATCTCCCCCACCGGCCAATTACTGGATGCCTTTGATACCCCCGCACCACCGCCGGATATCCGCAGCCGGGTGATCCGTTACAGCCTTCGACCCACTGCGGACGGCCACTATCTATGGGGCTATGAGGAGAACGAGGAGAACCTCGACTACTCACGCGTTCACCTCTACAAGTTCAATGCGGACTTGGAGGTCCTTGGCCATATCCTGCTCGATGGCAATGAACTGGACACCCATTTTGAACCACGTGCCTTGGTGCCCACCAGCGATGGCGGCGTGCTGGTGTGCGGTGCCCAGGATAGCCTGGAGGATGGCATCTGGGCACCCCACGCCTACGTGGCCAAGTTCGCCGGCTTCACCAGCTTGGAAGAGCAGGCCAAAGCCCCTGTGGAGGTGGTGGCCTACCCCAACCCCGGTCGCCACCTGCGCCTGGCCGTGAACGGGGCCATCCTGCACCATGCCACCGTGCAGCTCTTCGATGGCACCGGCCGCCTTGTAGCCCAGGCACCGCTACAGTTCAACCAAGCCTACCTGGATACCGAAGCCCTGACCAGCGGCCTTTACACCTACCGCCTCCTCACCGCACAGCGCGGGGTGGTGGCCACCGGGAAGTGGGTGCGGGAGTAGTGTGTTTCAAAACCGCGCCCATTTCAGGCGCAAACTATTGCTCACCACGCTCACACTACTGAGCGCCATGGCGGCGCCGGCGAGCATGGGGTCCAGCAGGAAGCCGTTGAGGGGATAGAGCGCACCGGCGGCAACGGGGATGCCCAGTACGTTATAGAAGAAGGCCCAGAAGAGGTTCTGGCGGATGAGCGACACCGTGCGGCGCGAGAGCGCAAGGGCGCGCGGAATGGCGTTGAGGTCGGTGCCGATCAGGGTCATTTGCGCCACGTCCATGGCAATGTCGCTGCCGCGGCCCATGGCGATGCTCACATCGGCCCGGGCCAGCGCCTCGCTGTCGTTGATGCCATCGCCCACCATGGCCACCACGTGCCCCATCTGTTGCAGGCCGCTGACAAAGGCGGCCTTGTCCTTGGGCAGCACTTCGCTGCGGAACTCGATGATGCCCACGGCGCTGGCCACGGCCTGGGCGGTGCGGCGCGCATCGCCGGTCTGCATGTACACCGCGATGCCCGCCTTCCGGAGCCGAGCGATGGCCGCTGCCGCCGAGGGTTTGATGGCATCTGCAATGGCCACGGCCGCGCGCACCTGCGCCTCATCGGCCAGCCATACCACCGTGTGCGCCGCCTCTTGCCAGCGCTTTTCCAGCGCGCGCCATTCACCGGTGATGGCCACGCCGTTCTCTTCCAACAACCGGCGGTTGCCCACCAGCCAGGGGGTGCCATTGACGGTGGCCTTGACGCCCTTACCGGTCTGGTCCTCGAGCTCCGTCACTGTCGCACCCGTATGGTCGACCCGGAGGGTCGACGTTACAGGTGCGTTCCGCAGATGACTTACGACGGCCTCCGCCAGGGGGTGTGTGGACCGGGTCTCGATCATCAACAACGCTTTCCACGCTTCGGCATCTTCCAGACCCACGGCCTCCACAACATCCGGTCTGCCTTCGGTGAGGGTGCCCGTTTTGTCCAACACCACGGCGGTCACGTGGCGCGCCCGCTCCAGGCTTTCGGCGTCCTTGATCAGGATGCCGTTGGCCGCGCCCTTGCCCATGCCGGCCATGATGGCCGTGGGCGTGGCCAGGCCCAGCGCACAGGGGCAGGCGATCACCAGCACCGTGACCAGCGCCAGCAACCCCTGGGTCAAGGCATGCTCGCCGCCGAGGGTCCACCACAGTACGGCGCTTAGCAACGCAATGCCCATGACCACCGGCACGAACACGGCCGCAATGCGGTCAACCGAGCGCTGCACGGTGGCCTTGCTGCCCTGCGCCTCCTGAACAGTGCGCACGATCTGCGCGAGCAAAGTGGCCGCACCCACCTTGGTGGCCCGCATGCGCAAACTGCCCTTCTGGTTGATGGTGCCCGCCAAGAGTGACGCACCGGCCACCTTGGGCACGGGCACCGGTTCGCCGGAGATGGCGCTCTCGTCCACGTAGCTCCCGCCATCCACCACCACGCCATCCACGGCGATGCGCTCACCGGGCCGCACCAGCAGCAGGTCGTCCACGTTCACCTCGGCAATGGGCACTTCGCGCGGCGTTCCATCCGCCTCCACGCGCAACACGCTGTTCGGTCGCAGCCCCATCAGCTTGCGGATGGCCCCGCCCGTTCCGGCCTTGGCGCGCTCTTCCAAATACTTGCCCAGCAGGATGAAGGTGATGACCACGGCAGCAGCTTCGAAGTACACGTGCGGCTGCAGGCCACGCGCCGTCCAGAAGGCGGGGTACAGCGTGTTGAACACACTGAAGGCGTAGGAAACGCCCGTGCTCAGAGCAACCAGCGTGTCCATGTTGGCCGTGCGGTGCCGGGCCTGGCGCCAGGCGTTCACGAAGAACGGACGGCCGAACACCACTACCACCGGCGTGGCCAGCAGCCATTGCACCCTGGGGCTCCACGGGGCGTGCATGTAGCCCATGCCCACCACCACCAGCGGCACGCTGAACGCGATGGAGGCCCAGAGCCTGCGCTTCAATCCCGCGAGGTGATCGGCCTGTGCGCGTTCGGCCTCGGCCAGCGCTTCGCCCTCATCGGCCACAATGAGGTCGTAGCCCGCGCGCTGCACGGCGGCCTGCAATTGCGCATCGTTCACCGCATCGCCCCGCCAGCTCACCTGGGCAGTGTTGGTGGCCAGGTTCACGTTCACCGCTTCCACGCCCGGCTCCGCCTTCAAGGCCTTCTCCACGCTCAGCACGCAGCTGGCGCAGGTCATGCCTGTAACAGGGTAGGTGCGCTTGGTGGACATGGTGCAAAGGTGGGGCGGCGGCGGGCTACCCGGCCACGCCATCGTCCCCAGCCCTTCACTGGTGGCGGGTTTCCAAGCATCGGTCGATCAAGGGGCTGTCGGAATGGACAGTAAGCATACAACCTCCATACCTTGTCATCAACCTGCATTTGCTACCGGTGAAAAAGATCGCGTTCCTGCTGCTGCTCGCAGTGGCTGTCCTCATTTCATGCACGAAGGACCCCGTGGCCGATGTGGTCCCCGTGGAACCCGCTGATGGCGCGGAGAAAGTGGTGTTCGACCCCGCCCAGGTCCCCTACCCCGCCCTGAGCACCTACCGCTTCTTCAAAGGACCCCTGGCCGCACAACACCCCGTGGCGGAGGTGTTGCCCTACGAGCCGATCAGCGCCTTGTTCACCGACTATGCCGAGAAGGCCCGGTTCGTGTGGATGCCTGCTGGTGCCAGGGCCACCTACGATGGCGATGGCAATGTGCTGCAGTTCCCCGAGAGCAGTGTGTTGATCAAGAACTTCTACTACGATGGCGTTCAGCCCGGGAATACGCGCCGCATCATCGAGACGCGCATCCTGTTCAAGCGCAACGGACAATGGGAGTTCGCCGACTATGTGTGGAACGCCGAACAGACCGAGGCCTTCCTGGACATGGCGGGCAGCACCACGCCCGTTACCTGGACCGACGAGAACGGTACTACGCGCAGCATCAGCTACCGCATACCCAGTGCGGGCGAGTGCCAGATGTGCCACAAGATCGGCAACACGCCGGTGCCCATCGGCCCCAAGCCGCAGAACCTCAATGGCGATCTCGCCTACCGCGACGGCGTCCAGAACCAGTTGAAGAAATGGGTGGAGCATGGTTTCCTGGAGCCGGGCTACCCCAAGAACATCATGACCACCGTGGCGTGGGATGACCCCACCGAGCCACTGGCCTTGCGTGCCCGCAGCTACCTGGACGCCAATTGCGCGCACTGCCACGCGCCCGAGCGACAGTGCAGCTACCGAGCCGTTCGCTTCCAATACAACGACAATGGAGGGGCGGCCAACCTGGGCATCTGCATGGAGCCAGAGGAGCCCGTGGAGCCCAGCATGACCTACAACATCGCTCCCGGCAACGTGGCGCGCAGCATGTTACACTACCGCATGAACACCAACGATGAGGCCGTGCGCATGCCGCTGATCGGTCGCTCCATGGTGCACACCGAGGGCGTTGCCCTGATCCAACAGTATATCCAGTCCCTGAACCAAACCTGCAACTAGAACCACCGATGAAGAAACTCTCCTCCCTGCTCGTTGCGGGCCTTCTGGGCACCCTGCCTGCCCTGGCCCAGGACAACTGCCTGACGGCGATCCCGATCACGGCCGGCACCTACGTGATCGACACCATCGACGGGCCCGAAGTACCCCTGCCCGTATGCGCCAGCGGTGGCAATACCGCCAATCGCGGGGAATGGTACGTGTACACCGCCCCCGCCACGGTGAGCGTGACGGTAACGAGCGACCTGCCCGTGAACACTGCCGTGACGCCCGGCCTGGACACCCGCGTGCATGTCTACACCGGCACCTGCGGAGCACTGAGCTGCTATGATGGCGACGACGATGCCGGCAGCGGCTACCTGTCCGTGGCCCTCTTCAACCTGCAGGCCGGCCAGAGCGTGTACATCGCCTGGGACAACCGCTGGGAATCGCGCGGATTCAGCTTCTCGGTGATCGAAGGGCCGCCCTTTTCCGAGGCTGTCAGCTTCTCCAACGTGACCGTGCCCGTTACCGGCACCATGCGCGCCGCCGTGGACATGAACAACGACGATCTGGATGATGTGGTGGGTATCAACACGGAGACCATCGATAACGTGGCCTACACCACGGGCGTGACCATTGCCTACCAGCAAAGCGGGGGTGGCTTCACGGCCGTTTCGTACCCCACGCCCCAGATCCCGAACACCCCCTCTTGGAGCCTGTGCGCCGGCGACCTGGACGGCAATGGCTGGAACGACCTGCTGATCGCAGGAGGCAGCAAAGTGACCCTGCTCTTCGCCGATGCCGACGGCAATGGCTTCAGCAACGACACCACCTACAACCAATACGTGTTCTGCCAGCGCAGCAACATGGTGGACATCAATAACGACGGCCTGCTGGACGCCTTCAGCTGCCACGACGTGCAACCCAACGTGTACTTCATCAACAACGGCACCGGCACCTTCACCTACTACCAGGGTGGCCTGGGCGATACGCCCAACGGCGGCAACTACGGCAGCATCTGGACGGACATTGATGGCGATGGCGATGTGGACATGTTCATTGCCAAGTGCCGCGGCGGTAACCAGGTGACCAGCACCGACCAGTTCCACCGGAACAATGGCGATGGCACCTTCACCGAGGTGGCCGCACAGTACAACCTGGCCAACTTCACGCAGACGTGGAGCGCTGCCTGGGGCGACTTCGACAACGATGGCGACATGGACGTGATGGTCGGCGCCAGCAGCTTCAGCGCCGGTGGCCACAAACTGATGCGCAACGATGGCAACACCTTCACCGATGTGACGGCCGGCAGCGGTTACGACACCTTCACGGGCACCAACATCGAGCACATCACGCACGATTTCAACAACGACGGCTACCTGGACATCATGGGCGGTGGCAACACCATCATGATGAACAATGGCGACATGACATTCACACCGAACCCCGTGGGCTTCGATGTGGGTGCCGTGGGCGACCTTGACAATGATGGTTACATGGACATCCAGACCGGAGGTACGGCACGCATCAACAACGGTGTGGCCAACAACTACATCCGCATCATGCCTCAGGGCACGGTGAGCAACAAGAACGCCATCGGCGCGCGCGTCACCATCACCACCGCATCGGGCACGCAGATCCGCGACATCCGCAGCGGCGATGGGTTCCGCTACATGAGCTATCTGGGAGCCCATTTCGGACTGGGCCAGGACGAAGAGGTGCTGCAGGTGACCGTGCGGTTCCCCTCCGGCATCGTGAACACCATCGACAACCCCGCCATCAATGGCACGGTGACGATCGTTGAGGACGTCAACACCAGTGTGACCACCGTGACCAAGGAGCAGTTGGTGCTGTTCCCTGTGCCCACGGCCGACCTACTGTTCATTTCCGGCGACTACAATGTGAACCAGCCCGTGCGCGTGTTCGACATGAACGGCAAGCTGGTGAAGCAGGCCGTGGTGAACGGCAACCACATCACCGTGGGCGGCCTTACACCCGGCATGTACGTGGTGGAAGTGCAGACCAACGACGGACCTGTGCAGCGCAGCTTCGCCAAGGAATAAGCAACACCAACAGGAAGCAAGGAAGGCCGGGGACCCAACCCCGGCCTTCTTTTCACCGTGTAGAGGATCGAACGGGGGCCTCCCGACATCAGCAAGGCAACGTCCACACAGACACCACGCGTCATCACCTCCGGTAGCCCATGTTACCTTCAGGCCTTCGTATGTACAGCCCTTCCGTGAGACCGCTCGCACTTTTCACCCTGCTCGCCCTGGTGGTCCTGGCCGCCTGCACCAAGGAGCCGCTTACTGGCACGCCCGATGAAGCCGTTGCACCCGAGGCGGACGCCGTGGTGTTCGACCCGGCATTGGTACCCTACCCCACATTGAGCACCTACCGGTTCTTCAAAGGGCCCATGGCCCAGCAACGCCCGGTGGCCTCGGTGCTTCCCTATGAACCCATCACCGCGCTGTTCACCGACTATGCGCACAAGTTCCGGTTCGTGTGGATGCCACCCGGCGTGCAGGCCACCTACAATGGCGACCACGACATCCTGGACATGCCCGATGGCGCAGTGCTGATCAAGACCTTCTACTACGACGGCGTGCAACCGGGGAACACGCGCCGCATCATTGAGACGCGTTTGTTGTTCAAGCGCAATGGCCAATGGGAGTTCGCCGACTACGTGTGGAATGCCGAGCAGACCGAGGCCTACCTGGACCTGAGCGGCAGCAACACTCCGGTGACGTGGACCGATGAGAACGGCGTGACGCGCAGCATCAGTTACCGCATTCCGGCCGAGGCTGAATGCCAGACCTGCCACAAGGTCGCCGAGGCCTCCATGCCCATCGGTCCCAAGCCACAGAACCTGAACAGCGATCACGCCTACAGCGATGGCGTGAAGAACCAGCTGGTGAAGTGGGTGGAACAGGGCTACCTGCAGCCCGGTTATCCGAAGAACATCAATACCGTGGTGGCTTGGGACGATATGACCAAACCATTGGATGACCGTGTGCGGGCCTATCTGGACATGAACTGCGCCCACTGCCACACAGACCTGCGCCACTGCAGCTACCGGCCCATGCGCTTCGCGTGGAACGAGAACGCCGATCCAGTGAACCAAGGCGTGTGTGTGCCGCCGGATGACCCCATTGAGCCCAGCATGACCTACATCGTGGCACGCGGCAATGCGGCCCGGTCCATGTTGCACTTCCGTATGTCAAGCAACGACGAGGCGGTGCGCATGCCCCTGATGGGCCGCACCATCGTGCATCAGGAGGCGGTGGACATGATCGCCACCTGGATCAACACCATGCCTGTACCCTGCAACTGAACCGACCGGAACCAGACCTCCCTACCACCATGAAACACCTGCTACTACCTGCACTGGCCTTGCTGGCCGTGGGCACCGCAAGGGCCCAGAACACCTGCGCCACGGCACTGCCTGTTGGTCTTGGGCTGCACACTGTTGATGCCATCAACGGCACCCAGCCTGCATCACCGCTATGTATCGGTGCTGCCGCAAGCATGGCCGAATGGTTCACCTTCACGGCCACCGTGGACACTGCCATGCAGGTCACCTCCTTCCTGAGCGGCTACCCCACAGTGGACACCCGTGTTCACGTGTACACCGGCAACTGCGGTGCACTCACCTGCCTGGCGGCTGATGACGATACCGGGCCTGGCTACAGTTCCATCTGCAACTTCAATGTCACCGCCGGTACCACCTACACCATCGCCTTCGACAACTACTGGACGGCGAACGGATTCACCTTCGCCCTCGTGGAAGTGGCACCTCCCACTCCACCGGTGGAGCTCATCAACTTCGGCTCCACCTCCATTGCCACCAGTGGCCTCGGAGCGCTGGACATGAACAATGATGGACTGGACGACATCGTTGGCGTGAGCACCAATGCGGTCACCATCCTGAAGCAATTGGCCACGGGCGGTTTCCAGACCAGCACGATCATGACCACCCCGGCCGTGAACACACCTTCTTGGAGCTTTGCCGCCGGCGACCTGGACGGCAATGGCTGGAACGACATGATCTATGGCGGTGGCTCGGGCGCCACCATCATGTTCGCCAACAGTGATGGCACAGGGTTCAACCAGTTCAACTTTCCCGACAATCCTTACATATTCTGCCAGCGCACCAACATGGTGGACCTGGAGAACGACGGCGACCTGGACGGCTTCTCCTGCCACGATGTGGACGCCAATGTGGCCTTCGTGAACGACGGATCGGGCAACCTCACCTTCACCCAGGGCGGCTACGGCCCCACCTGCGGCAACTACGGCTCACTGTGGACCGATTGGGACAACGACGGCGACCAGGACCTCTTCATTGCCAAGTGCGGCTGCGATCCGGTGGACCAGATCATGCGCAACAATGGTGATGGCACCTTTACCGAAATGAACGTGGCCCTTGGCTTCGCGGATAACCACCAGAGCTGGAGCAGCGCCTGGGGCGACTTCGATAACGACGGGGACATGGACGTGCTGATCGGAGCCAGCTCCAGCGGCTACCACAAGTTGATGCGCAACAACGGCAACAGCACCTTCACCAATGTCACCGCTGGCTCGGGCATCGACAACTTCACGGGCCAGAGCATCGAATGGACCACCCACGACTTCAACAACGACGGCTGGCTGGACATCCATGGAGGCGGCGGCATGTTGATCAACAACGGCGACATGACGTTCCAGTTGGACAACACCGTTCCCGGGAACGGCCCGGTGGCCGACCTGAACAACGATGGCTTCCTGGACATCGTGAACGGCAGCACGCTCCGATTGAACCAGCCCAACGAGAACAACTGGATGCGCGTTCGCCTGATCGGCACCGTGAGCAACAAGAGCGCCATTGGTGCACGCATCACCATCACCACGGCCTCGGGTTCGCAGATCCGCGAGATCCGCAGTGGAGACGGCTTCCGTTACATGAGCACCCTGTACGCCCACTTCGGTATCGGCACCGACGAGGAAGTGCTCCAGATCTCCATCCGCTGGCCTTCGGGCATCGTGCAGGTGATCGAGAACCCGGCCATCAACACGCTGCACACCATCACCGAGGAACTGCAGACCAGTGTAGCCACGGAACGTGGTGCCGAGGTGCGCGTGTTCCCTGTGCCTGCCACCGATCAACTGACCGTTAGCGGCATCGCCCCGAACAGCCTGGTGCGTGTGATCGATGCCGCAGGCCGTACGGTGATCAGCACCACGCTGAGCAGCAGCCGCCTCAATGTGTCGGCACTGACCGCCGGCACTTACGTGCTGGAAGCCATAACGAGCGAAGGCCGCGTGGTGCGGACCTTCAGCAAGGAATGACCCGAACAACCTGAACAAGAAGCCCCGGCATGCAAGCATGCCGGGGCTTCTTGTTTCGAGGACCGTGGTGTGGTGGCACGTGCGCTGTGCCGAGCGTCAGACCCGGCGGAAGACCAGATCAAAGAACAGGCGGTCCACCTGGATCTCATGCAGCACGCCATTGCGATAGACGTACCGGTTCACATGCCCATCGGGCAGGGTAAGCTCATAGATGCCCGCACCGACCTTGGCCAGGGCACAATCCCGCAGCACGCTCTCCACATAGATGGCGGTCTGGCCTAAAGGCTCCTCGTAATACATGCGTGCCGTGGTCCACGAATTCGCGGAGGCAGCAGGTACTACGCGCCCGGGATGCAGATAGCCCACCACCTTCGTTCCCTGTGTGCGCATGCTGCTGCTGTCGCGGACCTCGTCGTTCACGCAGACCGCGGTATGGCAGGCCGCCAGGCGCCCGGCCACATATTCCGTGGACATGGCCGTACGGATGTGCTGCGGCCAGAGCACCATGACCTTGGATCGGGAATTCATGGAGTAATGCGTCCGGTCGCCACTGGTACGGCGGTCCACGAACACCTTGCCCACCATGTCATCGCCTTTCCAGATCGCGAACGTCGAGGGCTGACCCATCACCGTGCTGCAGGTCAAGGCACACCCCAAGGCAAACAGCCAAGCCGTGAACCCGGCGAAGAACGGGCGCCTCATGACCCCGGGACCGGTGTCGGACACGCTCCGCTTTTGCTTCGATGGTGTTAGCATGTGGAGTACAAGGTACAGCACGACCGGCACATCCCCGATACCTGACCCTGGTCAGTCGGCCAGCATGACCCGCAAGCAGGCCAGCGCCTCCGCTTCACCCTCGAACATGGCCGTATCGAACACCTGCGGATAGTAGCTGAAGAAGAGCTTGGACAAGGAACCGGCCAGCGTGTCGTTCACCACCACCGCCAGCGCCACCAAGGTGTTCTGCTCGCGTTCGAGTTGAAAATGATCACGCGTGGTGATCTCCACCTCGAAGTCAATGTCCTTGGGAAACACAGTGAGCATGGCATGGGGCCCGCCCGCACTGAGCTCTGCACGGGCCTTTCGGTTCTCCTCGGATCCGGTACGGTCCAACCGGGAGCCTTCCCGGAAACGTTGCAGGATGAGGCCCGGCTCCACCAATGTCATGGTGGCCAAACGCGTCTCTATGGTCCGTAACACCTGACCCATGGCAGGTTGAAGTTACGCCGTGGTGGAGCGATCGCTACCAGCGCAATACCAATTTGCCCGTGGTACGGCCCGAGGCCAGGTCAACGTGGGCCTGTGCCATATCGCCCGCCGGATACTCCTTGTGCACATGCGGCCGCAACACGCCGCGTACGGCAGCAGCCACGGCTTCATGCATGCACCTGGCCACCAGCTCCGGCTTTTTGTCGCTCAGCTTGAGCATATTGATGCCGAGCACACTGCGGCTTTGCATCATCAGGAAGATGGGCACCAGGAGCCCCATACGCCATACGAAACGCAACGTACCGAACAGGCCCAGCGCACCCCGCTCTGCGCCACCGAACAGCACCAGCCGTCCGCCCGCTCCCAGCAGTCGCATGTCCGACCTGTAGGTGGATCCACCCACCGCGTTGAAACTGACATCGATCCGATCGTTGCCCAACAACCTGGAGACCGCCACCTCATACGGTCCGGCATGACGGTCGATCACGTGCTGGGCGCCCATGTGCTCGAGGTGCGCGCACTTCTCCGTTCCACCGGCGACCGCGTAGACCACACATCCGGCATCGAGCGCCAGTTGCACCAGCAATTGACCCACACCGCCCGCCGCACTATGAACCAGAACGCGTTGACCGGGTAGCAATGGGCAAAGCACACGGGCGGCATACCAGGCCGTGGCCCCCTGGGTGGCCAATGCGGCCGCCACACCCAGGGTCATATGCTCGGGCACCACCGCACAGGCACGATGGTCCGTGACCACCTGTTGAGCGTATCCTCCGAAACGCGTCATGGCCACCACGCGCTTGCCCAGCATGTCGGCCGGCACATCGGCACCGAACGCCTCCACGCGCCCCACCACCTCGTAACCGATCACACTGGGCAGTGGTGGCGCATCGCGGTAAAGCCCGCGCGCGGCCATCACATCGGCGTAGTTCAGTCCAAAGCCTTCCACGGCGATGCGCACCTGGGAGGGACCCGGGACCGGGTCAGGGTGCTGCAACAGCACGAAGCCATCGCGGGGCCCATCGTGGGAAACAAGGGTCCATGCGTTCATGGGAAGGGGGTTTTTCGTTCATGCAGCACCGCCCACTACCAGCACGAACTCGCCACGCGGTTCATGAGTGGTGAAGTGCGCGGCCAATTCATCGAGGGTCCCACGGACCGTCTCTTCGTGCAACTTGCTCAGCTCACGTGAAACACTGGCGGGGCGTTCGCCACCCCAGACCTGGGCGAGCTCCTGCAAGGTGCGCAGGACCCGGTGCGGACTTTCATAGAGGACCATCGTGCGCTCTTCCGAGGCCAGCGCCGCGATGCGGGTCTGCCTACCCTTCTTCACCGGGAGGAATCCCTCGAACGTGAAGCGATCGCAAGGCAATCCGCTGTTCACCAGGGCAGGCACGAACGCCGTTGCACCAGGAAGGCATTCCACCGACACACCGGCCTTGATGGCCGCGCGCACCAGCAGGAAACCGGGATCGCTGATGGCGGGCGTACCGGCATCGCTCACCAGGGCAAATCGTTCACCCTGCAACAACCGATGAACGAGCTGGTCCACCGTGCGGTGCTCGTTGTTGCTATGAAAGCTCACCAACGGCTTGGCGATGCCCAGGTGCTGCAATAAACGACCACTGACCCGTGTATCCTCGGCCACCACCGCATCCGCCTCGCGCAACACCTGCACAGCGCGCAGCGTGATGTCGTCCAGGTTACCGATGGGTGTGGGCACCAGGACCAGCCGGGCCTTTGCAGCAGTGCTCACTTGATGGTGGCAATGAACTCCCGCAAAAGGGCATGCAGGTCAGCGAACTCGGTGAGTGGCAGCGTCTCCGCTTTGTCCAGCACGTCGTGGTAATGCGCAACACCACCAAGGGTGTAAATGAAAATGGCAGGAATACCTCGTTTCACGAAGGGACAATGGTCGCTGTTGCAGGCCGGTCC
>Ga0315902_10008769_pt1 | contig 13655 bp, 12 predicted proteins | sample LakEriMetagenome_9_FD_203523 | JGI IMG/M metagenome (GOLD analysis project Ga0315902, IMG submission 203523) | Freshwater fungal communities from buoy surface, Lake Erie, Ohio, United States - Buoy 12 MA117 | ecosystem: Environmental > Aquatic > Freshwater > Lake > Lake biofilm | place: USA... | reverse complement strand
CTCAGAAAGTTTTGTATCCCAACTATGTCCATTTGAATCGTGGGAATCACGAAGCTAGAGAAATTGCCAGTAGAGATGGATTTGAGAAAGAAGTCACAATCAAATGGGATTATGACATCTTTGAGTGTTTTATCGATGTGTTTGCTACGCTTCCTCTAGCAGCAATCATTGACAAGAAAGTCTTTGTCGTACACGCTGGACTTTCTTGGGAGAACTTTACGATAGAAGACTTGAGCAGTTGTGATCGCTTTGCTGAAAATCCTCCTGCTGCTTCTCTTATGGAAGATATCCTCTGGAGTGATCCAATCAACAAACGAGGAAGATACGTCAATGACCGAGGGTAAAGCTCACCTGGCTTTGCTCTTTCTAAGTTGTGGATTAGAGCCGGATGTATGTATGGACCTGATGCTGTCGCTGATTTCTTGACAACGAACAAACTTAGGACTATCGTAAGATCTCATCAAGTCTATCAAGCTGGATATGCGACTGCATTTAGAGATACATTGATTTGTGTCTTCTCAGCCAGTAACTATTGTGGAACTGTGAGTCGCCCATCACCCATGGATTCTTAGTGTTTAGGTTGGAAACTATGGAGCAATCATCACCTATGTTCCGTCGAAAATGACGGAGCCTCGTGTTCATCATTACTTTGTGACTTCAGACACAGTAAGGAATGTGCTTCTAATTGAAGGCTCAGCGTGGCTTTAGATTATGGATCAAATCAAGCTTCCTGGAGTTCCTGCTGTAGCCATTGACATTGTAATGCGATTGGTTGACAAAATCATCAAGCATCGTGTCCAACTTTCCCAATACTGGGAAGATTTAGTGGCCAAATCTCCAGCTCTAAATGAAGAACCAGGGAGCTTGATTTCTAAGAAGGATTGGGCAAAGGGACTCGAGAAAGTTCTGAGAATGCAAGTTCCCTGGTTAGAACTTCTTGAATTGCTTCCTGGAGCGACCAAAGCTGTCAATAGCAAAGGACAAATTGACCACAAGGTTTTCCTGGATACTTTGAATCCCAGCAAGTATATCAAGAAAGCTATGGGCTCTGTTATCGAAGGTCTCGATGAATCTATCGAAATGCTCATGGGAGTCATTTACCAGAACAGGTTCGACTTGGAATCAGCGTTTCGATGGCTGGATCAAGCAGGAACGGGAGTCATCACTATCGCAGACTTTATGCTGGGAATCAAGAGCCTTGCTTCGATGAACTTGCTCACTGTGGAAGAAGCAGAAGCTCCTTTCATGGAAAACGAAGTCATTGATGCTCTGGCCAAGCTCATCGATTCTGATGAAGATGGACTTATTGCTTACGAGCAATTCTTCGAGTCCCTCCAAGGACTTGTACTTGAAGATGTTGTCAAGCACAATGCATCGAAACTGGGCAAGTAGATGAATAAAGGCCGTGCAAATAACGAGGAAATATTGTCAAAAACTTGACGAGATAGTTTTCAGCAGAGGCATAACTTCGCTTCCTCGAAATCTTCCCAGCGAACCTAGAGAACAAGACAATTCGTCAAACTCCTTAACATTGTCTGCCCCCAAGTCGAATCCAACCCCGTGAATCACAAATGGAACGGGATCACAGCTATGATCTCCCAGTGCCACTGGAGTCGTATGATCTCCGGTAAGTACCATCAGAAACTTTCGTTCCTGGATGTTAGCAAGAATTTCAATCTCCTTCGCAAGATAATCGAGCATTCGATCAACTCGTTCAAGAAGTGCAACGCGAAGATCAGCGTCACGATCATGAGCTGCATCATCCACAGCTTTGATGTGTAGAAAGCCAAAGTTGTAGCCTGAAACAGTATCTTTGATGTTATCAAGGAAGTAACAAGCTTTCGCCATGTAGTCACTCTTAGCATCCCCAGTTGCTCCTGGGACAGAAACTCGATCTAACTCATGAGAGAGACTAAAAGCTCAGATTACTCATTCCCAAGGTGTGTCCAATCCCTGAAATGATTGCAGTTGGTGCAATCATAAAAGCTTTGAATCCATGCCGGTCATGGAAAGAAGGAACTTTGGACATCATTGCAGGTCCTCTCAGTAGAATTACATTGGAATATGGCGACCCTTGAGCTTTCCGTTCTAAAATGAGTTCGTGACTCTCCAACAATGCCGTGATCTTCTTCGAAGTCTCATTGACCAACTGAGCCGTTCTTGCAGCCTCAGCAGAATCATCAAGAGGCTCACTTCGAATTAAAGAAAGTTCGTCCTTGAGAGGATCAGTTCCAGTGATTTTCTCAGTGAGATTCTTTCCTCGAAGAATCACAGCACAACGATGTTCTGTAGCCCATTCTACAATCACGGAAACACTGGGATCAGAAAGCTTGATGTTTTCAGTAAGAAATCGACAAAGAGGGATTCCCCAAGAAGGAAACTTTCGGTCACATCGTCGTAGAGAAACAACGTCTCCAGTCATCGTGGCGAAATTGGATTTGAACGCAATGTCACCAGGATACATCTCTGCACCAGCTCCAATAGCTTCAAAGGCTCCTCTGCCTGTATAGTAGATTCTAGGATCATATCCGAATATCGACAGATGAGCAGTGTCACTTCCACAAGCCAATCCAGGCTCTACGGGGTCCATCAGACCACAGTGACCTAATCGAGCCAAACGATCCATGGCAGGTATGTGAGCACGCTGGAGTAGTGTTTTGTTGTCAGTTTGAGTCAAATCGCCTAAGCCATCAATCATTACAAACACTATCGAAACATTTCTTCTCTCCATCCTAATTGGGTCTCGAGTGAGACGTTCACGTGGTCTCATGTGAGACCTACATCAACCATGTTTTAGGTTATGGATAAAGTTATCAATCGACCGATAGGTTGTGCTCAGACTCTTTCGAATTTCCTTTGATAGATCTTGAATCGATTCTTTTTCCCCTTCCTGAAGAAACAACTTGTTGCGCAGATAATCAATGTCTTCGGCTACCGTTAACTCAGGCATTCGAGCTCCAATCATCTGTTGCTGTTAGAAACCGTTGAGGGACGAAACATACTAGAACGAAGAGATTGATGAATAGATCAGAATGCTTTCGGAGAATGATGAAGGATGCCTGAGAGAGTTCTTCAAATCTCTTAAAGTTCTTTGCTTTCTTGTACTTCTTTCCTCCCATCACATAAGCCATCTCAGGAGTCAGCACGAACGCTGCACGTTCTCGTTTGATTCCAAACTTGGACTTGAAGTTTCCAAGAAAGTGACCAAAATCGATATGAAAGAGATGACCATCATTTGTCAACATGATGTTTCCATTGTGTCGATCACCAATACCAAGAACATATGTGGCCACACAGTATCCTGCACATGATCGCAGAAAGGTTTCTTTCGCGTTCTCATAATCAGTGACGTTTCTGTTCAAATCTCGCAAGTATCTATCCAACGGTTCCAATCTTAAGGCACCAATAGCTCCACCGCCATATTTCTATCGATAAGTCAGCTCAATCATTGGAATACATTACAAGTTGGATTCCTGAAGTTGTATCGGCATTCAAAACGACTTCAATCATTCCTACTCCTTTTCCATAATGATCCCAGCCTGTGGCAACGCAGCTGTAAGGAGTCAATCGCATGTCCAAGTCTTCGCTCAGCCAGATCTACGGCACATGTTACCAAAGGGAAAAGTCAAAGACAAACCTTATCGAGAACTTGGATGAGTTGAAGGGTCAAGATATCCTGTCGAAGATCATCTCCACTTTTGAAAATGACATAGATATCAGCACCGTCGGGATCAACATTTCGGAACACCAGCCATAGAGGAGCCATCTTAGAACTCATATACCTGCATTTCTCAACAACCAGAGTCGAAACTTTCCATTTCGGGTTCAAAGGGACGTAGAAATGCCCAATTTGTGAAAGGTAGCTCTCATTGATGCGTTGGAGTTTCTCGCGATAAATCTGCAAGATCTCTTGATCCGACTGTTCCTTCTTTCTCTTCATGTTACGAATTTGGCTGGATATCTGCATAAACTTGTTACAAATCTCGAATTGCTTCTTCAATTCTGAAGTATGTGGTCCTTCAAACGCCAAGTATTCTTCAAGAATCACAGCATATCTTTCACAGTGATATTTATCCCAAGACTCAGCTCGTAAGTGCCAGAAGAGATTATGTCCGATACAGTATGGATGCCTCAAAGCTCTTTCAATCAAGAATCTGGAAACAGGCGAATCATGATAAGACTCAAACTTCAGTGTCTGAACCAGTTGAAGAAGAAAGAGACGAAGTTCATCATCTTGGAGAACCTTTAAACACTTCACTGCATAATCTCTAACCATGTAATCAGCATATTTCCCGTCCAAAAGTTCGATTGCCGACACTGGAGAACGTGGAGGATCCCATTGAAGAAGAAGCCTGTGGGCTTCATGACGATGGTCAGGAGAAAACCAATCAACACTCTGCAAAAATTTAGGTAGAGCCAGAGGTTGATTTGTTAAAAGATGCCGTCCTTTCCAGATATCCTGCTTGTCTGCATCAGTGAGAACATAAAGTGGATCGAATCGAACAATCGCGTCTAATCTGGTTTTGAATTTCTTGTTCTTCTTTTCGTCAACTTTTTCTCCAACAACAATGGGATTAGGTTCTCGAAAAGGCTCAATAAATGGAGCAACGACGGGTAAGTTGAACTTGTCAAACTCTACTGTCAACGTTGTATGTTCATAACCTGCAGTCATCAGTCCATTATCCCTGAGAGTCGATACAAGAATGAAATTCAGATCCTTGAGTTCACCAGCCTCTTCCATTTCTTGAGAAGTTGGCCATAACTTCAATGACTTTTTGCCCCTGTTAAGACGGCCATATTGATCCACGAGAGGCAAACATGCCCATCCAAGCACTATCTCAGGAGATTGGGCGGATTTTCCGTACAAGATAAAAGCAATCCTTGTCTCTCTTGGTAATGATCCCAGAATGATTGATTTGGCCCCTTTCGGTTCCATACACTCGGACCATCTGGGATTTTCTCCAAGAGGAACCTCTCTAGAGATCAGATCAGATCTCTTAAAAATTTCAAGCCCATGATACAAGAAAGTTCGCACTGATAATTTCGTGATTGAAGTGTCTAGACGAGGAAGTGATTGTGTACTTATGTAATCACAACCAAGGATCCATACTCTATATGGCCATTCAACATCCCAGAGATTGATGAACTCCATCTGATACCAGAGCTTGTCTTGACTCGATAAGTTGAGAAAATCCTCTTCAGATATAACAGGTAAACCTTTCACAACACTGGCCTTGTAGTTTTGAGACAGATTCTTGTACTCGTCATATTCAATGACTGGTGGATAAGGAACCAATTTCAACTGAACTGGGGTTCTTCGTCTTAAACACGATCGAATGGTCTCATAGTTGTACATCAAATCATCACCATCCATATACTCGTGCAGCGTCAGGCCTTTCAGTACGTACTCAGAAACGTTGACGGAGGTAGGAAGCTTCTGAAACAGCCTTTCGACAATTAAATTGGCTGTATCAGTTGCATTGATGGTTATTGGAACAAATTTTCTATCGAAGTACGGTTCAAGCTCCTTGCACAAGACAATATCACAAGGGATAGGTGCCTGAAGATGAGAAGGTAATGGACTTCTAGAGAAATACATAGGAAAGTTGAAATCTGGATATCGAAACTGTTCGTGAGGAACCTGGACAGCTTTAGCGCGATAGCCAGCAACATAGTCATTGTTAAAGTTCCAACCAATAGTCATTGCACTGACCAGTACAGCAACATCATCTTTTCCTGCATTCTTTTCTTCTTCTTCTACAAGGCTAAGAAGTTGCTCCATCTGCTGAGACAAACTATCCAGTTTCTCTCGTACAGGTTCGCTAAGAAAGGTCTGCTTCAAAACCTCTTTACACTCAAGCGACCAATTTGAAATGGTTTGAAGAATCTGATCAGGAGTTCGAATGACTTGTTCTCTTCGTGCTCTTCCAAAAGCGTCATCAATGTCATCGCCAACCAGTTTAGCAATATGACGCTTAGAATCAGCAAAGGACAAAGCATCTCTCTCGTGTTTCCTCAAAGTTCCCCCCGGACTCTCGTAAATCAAGTTCTCTACATCAGTGACGACCATCAAAGTCCTCGAGTTGTACCAAAGGACACGATTCGTTCCTCCTTCAATACATTCGATCCAAGTTTCCTCAAGATCATAATCAACTTTGAATTCCTCAATGTCTTCGTCAGCAGAGGATAGGACTCGTGAAGGCGTCCGAGCTCCATCAGAGCTCCCAGAGTATTGAGACTTAGCTGAAGCCTCAGCAGGGATTGGAGAACCATACTGTAAGGCCCCTATACCTCGAGTGGCTGAAGCATGGTACTCATCGAACTCCCTATCCCAATCCTCGACCTCCTCCTCGGACCCACTCATCTACAACACTCGAATGAACTCTGTTTCGTGTTGAGAAAAAATATATTTCGGTGCGACCGCACAGGTAGTACGGTAACACAGCTCTACTGTACTGCCGTGCGGTTTCCGCGGCATGTACTTAGGCTGCTGAATCTACTTCAGACTCGCGAATCGGAGCAAGAGACTTGGAAAGAAAAGAACCTAGAGCTTTCGGTACAGTAGACTCGGATTTGCCCATCTCTGAAGCTTTCAGTAATCTGCCAATCTCTTTAGCGAAAGGCTTGGCTGGCAGAGACACAACAGGTTCACGAGGTTTCTCCAAATCCAGAGGAACAGGAGGAAGACTTCGCGAGGGAGCTTGCATTGCCCGAATCGACTTGACACATTTGGGTCTCTCAGTATCGGTGTGACGTGTAGATTCGATCGGAGAACGAGACTCAATTTTGGACGTCTTCGCCGCCGGTATAGGCCTGAGAGCCTTCACCGTGCTTTGTTCCTTATCTGCAGCTGAGGGCTCGACAGAACGAAGGGATTTCTCACGAACAAGACGATACTTGGCCTTAGAGTCTTCCTGAGGACCAGAGGCATGAGACTCGCGAGGAACTGTGACGTTTTCCTGACAAGATTCCACTAGAGAATCTATTTCTTTTTCGAGAAGCTCCAACACAGCCAGCTGTGCTGTCAGAGCTAATCGTATTTCAAGCAACTTCTCCTTAATAGAACGACCACTCTTACATTCCACGCCAGGCTTCAACATAGACATAACGAAACAAATCAGATAAGAATATGAAACAAGCTTAATCAGAGTCGTTGCGTGGAATAATCGTTGCTGGCGCAGCTAGCAATGAGGCACGTGTCTCTACAGGTACTGAATTGACTGAAATCATCAACATCCAACCTGATTTCTGCTTCTCGGTGTTGAGCTCGATCTTTAACAATGAGACCTGGTTCTTTTCCATAGTTTGTTGAAGCAAATCGAATACAGGATGCCGATCATCACTGTGAGAACAAGTGTCTTCTCGAGCTCATGAATCCAGAGATTATTCGGGAGACATCATCAATCTCTCTCTTTCTCTCTATTCTCAGAAACACTTGTGAGCTAAAAAATGCTCAGCACCAGCTCGATGGTTGAGATTGAAACCAGGAAATACGATCTAGCTTAGCTACCCAATTAGGCTCCAATAATCCAACAGAAGAAATATTCTTGCATCACGTTTGATTGCATGAGGATTCGAGTACCAATTGAAACTCGTGCTACTGAGATCTTTTTCTTCAAGAAATATGATAACTTTTGGCAATCTTCCATCAATATGAAAAAAACCATTGGTAGACAACTCAAACATTAGATTCAGTACCACCAGCCCAGTACAAAGATGCAGAGATAAGCTCATGTCTGGAGGCAAGCCATTCATACCAGAGTACACGATTAGTTGTATTCAAACAACCTTACCCGGACTTCACTCTTTCTGGCATCATAATCCCGATGCGAGCTGAATGACGAAACTGCGAAGTTAGCTTTGGAGTTTGTTACACGATAAATGGTGTATTAGACATAGCGTAACGAAGGATATTCTTTTGTGAAAAAACCTTCACCCAGCGCAAAGGATTTTTGCAAGGAAAGACAACACATACGAAGCGTTCAATAAACATTCCCGAGCTCTTATCATATGTGACTAATCTGTCATTGATGAGGTCTCCACTGCAGTTGGCACTGGCGCTATTGATGTGTACTCCCCAGGACGACTGGGATACATATGATGACTTGATCCTACTCTACTGCATTCGTGTCAAAATCCCAAAGAAGGTCAGATATCGTTCTTGGCTTTCTGGTTCTTTCTCAAAAGATGACCTTGGTGACAGATCTTGTAGTCCCTTTAGGTTCGACCAAGAGATTGAGTGATTGGAGATCGCTTCAGAAATACCAGAGTCTCTTTGTATTCCAGATGGACACAGAGTCGGTGGATTCGAACCGAGTGGAGGAGACTTGTTTACTCGAACCGAGAGAGAGAGAGAAGCAAAGGCTGTCGTGATCATTGAGTTCATCCTCCTCTTTACCAGACGTAGCAAGAGAAACCCGATTGGACTTCTTGAAGGCATCAAGGATGGAGTTGGCACGATCCTTACAGAGTTAAAAGCCCACTTCATTCCCGAATTTTTCTTGAGGTTCGCTACTATGGTGAACCAGGCTTCTTTGAGGAGCTCGATGTTCTTTTGGTTGTCGAAGATGAACGTTTGTTTTCTCACTTTTGCCATGGTGTGAAAAATCCTTCAAACTTGCCTTTTGAAGGAATGTCTCTATTCTGTACACAGTTGCTGCAGACTGGAAGATGTGGTACTACTAAGATCAAAGCATTTTGAATTTGTTGCTTGGCACCATGAGTTTAACCTCACCAATTTTATATCCAAGATGCGCCTTTTGGTTTACTGACACCGAACACAATCGTTGAGAACATGAAATCCAATGTGCAACAGAGTAAATCCAGCTGACATGACTCACGTGCGATACCTAAATAAGCTGAAGCTGTGACTTGAGCTTGGAACGGTTTCCAAAGAGTATCCTGTGTTCTCGCATGGACAACTTGGATTATTTGGACACATGGAAGAATGAGAAAGAGTTCAAAGATATAAAAATGTATGTCTGGTCGTAACCGAGTTCGATCTCTAGGCTCCAGGCCGCGTAGATACTTTAACAACCCAAGGTAAGGCGAGTGCCCTCTCTTTTCATTCTGTTCGATTGCCTTTCTTCTGAATCTTCTCGATCCCAAACTTTCAACGCCAGAAATTCCAAGAAACCATTCAAGGAACTTCCTGGCACTGTCCATCAGACCTTGAGGTGAAGGTGGATCAAGAAGGAACCGCTTCTCAACGCCGTAGAACCAGCAGTTTAAGTGTTCGAGTTTGACTTTGTCAAGAATTGCCAATTGAACGAACAGACCATCTCTCTCTTTACTCCCGGATTTGACAGGAGCCTCGCGTTTTTCTCTCTCTGTACCCCTGAATTTGACCTCAATGGGTTGTACTGTGGAGTCTGTGGTCGTTACCGTCTTCACTGTTTTGGGAGCCTTGACACTTCTGGCCCTATGAACGGACAAGGTGCTGCCCGCAGTAACTCTATTGGCAGATCCTAAACGAAGCGCTTCTGCTAGGCAGTTCGTGGTCGTTCTACTCGTCGCAGCCTTCTGGCTATACATTTTCTGCCATTTTAGTAATAGTTCGCAGTCTAAATCGCAACTTGTCAGACCCTGCTTCCCCTTAAGAATGAGCTGGAATCTATCTTGCAGTTTAAGCAATTGTTTCAAACTACTGTGGAGAAGAGTATGCAAAAAGAGTTCCTTTCAAAAAGCAATCAACACCTCCAGTGTACACTCTTTACCTGGATTAGACGCTTTCTGTCAGGGCTTCTCTGACTCAGCCAGCTGGAGAGACCTGGACGGAAACGCTGGCTGACCACCCAACTCAGACGCCCTCTTGCAAGTGGCACCTTGCCTATACACTACAAGTCAGCTAAGATGCACACCCTCCCTAAACCGGACCCCCCTGACTATCATCCTTTCTTGCTGCTGTTTCGTGTGTGAAGAATCTTAAACGCCTAGTTGCCTGGAATCTGTAAGATGTTATCTTATAGATGATTGTGATCTCTTGCAGGGCTCGATTAATGTCTCTACTTTATCAGCGACGTTTCAAGATTGGTTCACTATATTTGAGCTCTGGGCTGGTTACTTCAAAGTTTTCTTCGACACAATCAAATGCAAAGTGACAACCCATCTCTCCCCCCGTTGACGTATATCTCTCATTAAATGAATCACCCTTCCTCGAGAAGATAAGGTCAAGTATTTTGGCATGTGCTTTGAATCATTATATCCCTGAACTCCCCAAGGAACTAAGCCGTCGTGGGAGCCTTGTTCACTCCCGCCGCACACCCCAAATAGGAGATCTCATTCAGAACTATCAAGATAATCTTTCAAGGCTGGATGCTTAGGAAGACTAACTGGAGATTGCATACCGCGAGTACATGCGGACATGAATGGAACTTCCGGAAAATGACTTCATGTTGTTGTTTACGACCTCTTGGTTTTTCTCTCCGGTATTACCGCAACACTCGTCGGGTCTACAGCGCTCTCGGAAAACTGCAGACAACAGAAGTTTGGATTGATCGCTTTTGTATTTCAGATTGCCTGTGCTGCTGTTGCCTCGGGAGTCCTGTCGACAAGCATTGAATCACGGGTGGTTCTGCTGATTCGGCCTTTGACACGAGAGTGGACTCGAGACACAAATCGTCTCCTCGTTTGCAGAATCTGGGATGCTGTGTCTGTCCGTCTCACCGAGTCTCGCTTACGAATCCATTCGGATGGAAAAATGATCGAAGCGGTTTTAACTCAAGGCTGAAAGAGTGTATCTTTTCAAATCCTCCATACATTCTGAGCTCTACAGACACCTGTTGCTCTTGGGTGGGTTCCTTGCAATGCTGTGGGCCAAGCGCTGCTCGAATTCAGTGATAAAAGAGTGGGCACTCAAATGGATCACCCATCGCAATCAAACTTCAAAGCTATCAATCGTCAAAGCGAGGCTCAAGTACGCTCTTCAGTGCCTGGTGGGTCTTGTCCAGGTCACTTCCTTCAAAATTACGAGTCATACTGGGTTGCGTTGGAACGAACTCGCCGATACCTTTACGAAAACAGCAACTCAAGGCACAATTTTCCTGTCCATGGATCTCTCCCACCCTGCCAGTTTTGTTTGCAACGTTGTAATTTTTTCCCGGCGTCATCAATCCTTCCCTAGTCCAGGTTTTCTACCTCCTGAGGACCACCATCTCTTTGATGATGAGCTCCAACCCAGCTTCGTGCTTCCAATTCCTTTTGAGTGGAATGGTAACTCACGTTATATTTACTCTGTGTCGGTGCCAGTGCCAAGGCCATGAGTACGACCCATATTGCCGTGCGTGTTACGCTGCCAGTGAAACCCCACTCGACTTTTCTTTAATTGTGTGGAGTTTTTCCTTTGTCTTCATGGTATTGCACACAAGCATCAAGTCCAGGACGTTCCCTTTTCTTCCGTTTGGGTCTGAATGCTTCTGCCCTGATCGCTGATATGAAGCTCGTCTTTTAAGTGACTGTGATTGTGAGCTGATCCAATTCAAAGATTATCTCTGAGGTTCTGCAAGCCTTTCCATTTCAAAGTAGAATATCAATCATTCAATGAGAATGAAAAAATATTTCACTGTCCCAGAGAAAATATTAGTACAAGTTTCAATGTAATGAAATATTTTCCCTCACCTCCGAGGAGGTCTCCAGTTTCAATTTCGGAGACGTAGAGTTTCGACTTGTGACTTTTATTGTGACAATTGATTATAGAAAAAGCTCTACAAATGTGGTGTATGTGCTACGCTCCATCACAAATAAGCCAGCTAGATACGCTTTCCTTGTAACGCTTCAAAGGACATCATCGACGACTAGATTCAAACAGTTTTCTTTTTCAAAGGATTACTATGCCAGAAATTTCGAGAGTGGACTTGAGACCCCCATATAGAACTCTGACTGAATCTGTGATATTGTGGACTGAAAAAAGGATCTAGATGGAATTTCGGCAGTTCACAACTACGCGGCTCATGCATTTTCAGGGATCGGATCAGCACCGGTTCTTCATTTCCCAGAGCGATTGTCTGTGATCAAAGCATGGGGAGAATGGAGTTCGAGAGAGTGATGTGATGATGCCTTGGTAAAACCTTTGCTTGAGACTACGATACGTAAGGTTAATCGTGACGTTGTCAATTGAATTTCTTCAGGATCAGCCACCGTTTCCTTCGATCTTCAGGAAGAAGCACTTCGGCCAGCAAGTCCACTCAGTTTCATCAAACAACAAGAGAGACAAGGCGTGTACCTTAAATTGTACTCTGCACTGTCTTAATCTTGGAAAGCAGTATAAAACGTTGTCACTTGCTGGAAAGCTCTAAACGATCTACATCACTCGCAAAGACTTCAAGCTGTGCAAGATCTGATTGGGGTGGGTCTCCTTTTCTCGCATAAGTCCGGGATGCGCAGGTCTCCCTGCAAAGGAAACAAGTTGAGAACGCAATTTAATGAACTCGTATCGTGACAGATCTCGCCATAAGAACCAGTGGTCTTCTGAGCAGCAATTTGCTCGCGGGAACGCAATGCGTCCTTGTAGTGAACTTGTCTCTACAGCAGGTCATTCACTCACTTTCTCGCTTTGTCTTCCTGGCTCAATTGATCCTCCCCATACTTTCAGAACAGTGAATGTAATTGGGTCACATTAAATTGGTGGTGAGCCACTTGACATCCAAAGTCAGTGGTGGCGTGTGTGCAGTTACGTAGGCTAAGGGCCAATGGTCTTTGGAAAAGCCTACAAGTCTTCGCTCAAGACTCCGTGAGAAATTTGGAAACTGTCAGTCATGATAAGTACTAGATCGAGACGAAGATTGACAAAGCACTTGGAAGTCTTCAGTCTTTCCTTGATCCAACCTGCATTGAGGTAGTCTCAGTACCGAGGACATCTGGGAGACACTCAAGGACCATTTGAATGGACAAGAATATTTCATCAAGATTCATCTGGCGACCCCTCTCTACAGTGCTAAGCCAAAAGAATGTTCTCTTCACGTCCAGTTAATAGAAGGCATCTGAAGAAGACTCAAAGATGTCAATCCAAAAATTCCCGATGAGCTCGTCCTCATGACCCTTATGAGACTTCTTCCACTGCACAAGAGCCGGCGGGGCGGGTATTTGATTTCCATCATGCACCAAATTCTTCGTGGAACCATGAAATGCATGCGCTTGCAACTACCTGTTCTCTGAATCTCTATGTATCTTGATAGCAACGAGAAATTTATAGCCACTCAAATTCATTTATTTTAGTCTCCCAAAATTTCATTCCTAGTTTCAGTACTCCGTGGTCTGCAGATTAACATCATTTCCGGCGCCCAACTGTGCGTGGTCTTGGGATGCTGGATTGTCCTGAATGGAACTGGAGCCTTGATATATGTCAACACAAGAAACAAGGTTTGCTCGGTCCAGCCTCTTCGAAGAGGCTTGATATATGTCAACAATGGAACTGGAAGAGACTCAACGTGACCATCATGGACAAGCTTCTCTCCATGCTCGTCGATGCACGACGCTTTGGAGACTCATATTACGTCTCTAAGCTGTACGTCTTTCATAGCATTTGTTATGATCTTCAACCATCAAAGCTTCTGTACATCAAATATCAGCAAAAGGACTCTTTCCAGGAATTAACCTTGGTACTTACTAAGTTTGGATACCCTCTTTGAGTGCGCGCACTGCGAGGGAAGGTTGGATGT
>Ga0315902_10008767_pt1 | contig 13657 bp, 10 predicted proteins | sample LakEriMetagenome_9_FD_203523 | JGI IMG/M metagenome (GOLD analysis project Ga0315902, IMG submission 203523) | Freshwater fungal communities from buoy surface, Lake Erie, Ohio, United States - Buoy 12 MA117 | ecosystem: Environmental > Aquatic > Freshwater > Lake > Lake biofilm | place: USA... | reverse complement strand
ACGGCGAGCCCGAGGAAGGCACGCTGCAGTTCCTCGAGCCCGGCAGCGAGCCGGTCGATCGCCCGGCGGCAATGGAGGCGGAGGTCGGTGGCGACCTGATCGTTGCGGCTCCGCGCGGTGTGCAGCTTGCGGCCGGCGTCGCCGAGCCGGGCCGTCAGCGCGGACTCGATGTGGAGGTGGATGTCCTCCTTCGTGGCCGTGAACTCGAACCGCCCGGCCGCGATCTCGGCGCGGATCTCCTCCAGCACGTGGGCGATCGAGTCGGCCTCCTGCACCGTCATCAGGCCGCAGGCCGCCAGCATCCGGGCATGGGCGATGGAGCCGTCGATGTCGTCGTCGGCGAGCCGCCGGTCGTAGGAAATGCTCTCAGAGAACGCCTCGACGCGCCGATCGGTCGGCTCGGCGAAGACGCCCCCCCAGGCCTTGGCGGGGCTGGCGGGCTGCGGGGCGTGTGGCTGGGTCACGGGACGGTGCCTGGCGGGTGCGGAGCGGGCGACGCGAAGCACAAGACTACCTTGGGCCGGGGACGCGGAAAGTCCTCCCGCTACACTGTCGTCCATGACGACTCCCGCAGACCTGCTGGCCCCCGGCGGACGGCTCTCGGCCCGGCTGGCGGGCTGGGAGTCGCGGCCCCAGCAGATCGAGATGGCGAACCTGGTCGCGGAGGCGATCCGCGAGCGGCGGCACGCGATCATCGAGGCGGGCACCGGGGTGGGCAAGAGCCTGGCCTACCTGGTGCCGGCGGTGCTCGCGGCGACCGCCGACCAGGTCGAGACGGCCGTGGTCGGCGCCGGCGGTCCGGCGGGTGACGACGACGGCGATGACGAGGCCGCCGGCTCCGGTCCGCGGCCGCGCCGGGTCGTGATCGCGACGCACACGATCGCGCTTCAGGAGCAGCTGCTCACCAAGGACATCCCGCTCGTCGCCGCGGTGATGCCGCGCGAGTTTTCCGCGGTCCTCGTCAAGGGGCGAAGCAACTACGTCAGCCTGCGTCGGCTCGATCTGGCGGTCGAACGCTCCGGCAGCCTGTTTCCCGACGACGACGAGCGGGCGGAGTTGCTCGAACTGGCCGCGTGGGCGAAACGGACCGGTGACGGCTCGCGGGCCGACCTGCCGGTGCTGCCCAAAGAGTCGATCTGGGACGAGATCGCCAGCGACTCGGGCAACTGCATGGGCCGGGCCTGCCCCAGCCACCAGCGCTGCTTCTACTATGCCGCGCGGCGCCGGATGGCCCACGCCCAGGTGCTCGTCGTCAACCATGCCCTGTTCTTCGCCGACCTCGCCCTGCGCCGCAGCGGCGCCAGCCTCCTGCCCGCGCACGACATCGTGATCTTCGACGAGGCCCACATGGCCGAGTCTGCCGCCAGCGACCACCTCGGGCTGACGGTCTCCAGCGGCGGCATCGAACGGGTGCTCGCCAAGCTCCACAGCGAACGGACCAACCGCGGCCTGCTCGAGCACTATCGGCTCAGCGATCTGCTGACCCTCGTCCGCACCTGCCGAAACGCGGCCGAGGAGTTTTTCATGAGCGTGCTGGATGCGGTCGCGGACCGCGGCGAGCCACCCTGGCGGGTGAACGCACCGCGGCTCGTGCCCGACACGCTCGGCCCGCCGCTGAGTGAACTGTCGCGGCGGCTGCGGGCGGCGGCCGACGGCCTCGCCACCGACGCCGAGCGGCACGACCTCACGTCACTGGCCGACCGGCTCGTGGGGCATGCGGCCGCGATCGACACCTGGCTGCGGCAGGGGGAGGCGGGGAGCGTCTGGTGGGTCGAGGCGACCCGCTCGCGCCGCGGCCGCGAACGGGTCTCGCTCGCAAGCGCGCCGATCGACGTCGGCCGGACGCTGCGACGCGAACTCTTCGACCGCGTCGGCACGGTGATCCTCGCCAGCGCCACGATCGCCGTGCCGGGCGTCGGCGGCGGGCCCGGCGCCGGGGCCGACGCGGAGCCTGACGAGGCCGGTACAGCCGATCCGTTCGCCTACCTCCGCGGCCGGCTCGGCGTGGGCCGCGAGGCTCTCGGCCGGCAGCTCGGCAGCCCGTTCGATTACGCCCGGCAGGCCCGGCTGATCCTCGTCGACCGGCTTCCCGATCCGTCGAACCGCGAGGCCTACGACGCGGCGGTCGTCGCCATGATCCGGCGCTACGTGGCCCGGAGCGAAGGGCGGGCGCTGGTGCTGTTCACCAGCCACGCCGCGCTCGCCAAGGCGGCGGCGGAGATCGCCGGCTGGTGCGTGCGGCGCAACTACCGGCTCGTGAGCCAGGCCGACGGCCTGCCGCGGTCGCGGATGATCGAGGAGTTTCGCGCCGGGCCGGTGAGCGTGATGCTCGGCACCGACGGCTTCTGGCAGGGGATCGACCTGCCGGGCGACCAGCTCGTCAACGTGATCATCACCCGGCTGCCGTTCGCGGTTCCCGACCGGCCGCTGGTGGCAGCGCGGATCGAGGCGATCAAGGCGGCGGGGGGCAACGCCTTCGCCGAGTACCAGCTGCCTGAGGCGGCGCTCAAGCTCAAGCAGGGGTTCGGCCGGCTGCTCCGTACCGCCAGCGACAAGGGCACGGTCGTGATCCTCGATCCGCGGATGATCACCAAGCCCTACGGCCGGACGCTGCTCGCCGCGCTGCCGCCGGCGACGGTCGAGGTCGAGCCGTTCGGGCAGGACCGCGGCTGACCGGGGCCGCGCGGTCTCCTCGCCTCGTGCCCGCATCGTCAGCATTCCCAGGCCAGTCGCCAGCCGGCGGGTGACGTCCACTCGGTCGCGGTGCGCGAGCCGGTCGATCCGCGCGGGCCGGGGGGAACCGCGGCGACGAAGCCGACCACGTCGCGCAGGCAGCCGGTCAGCAGTTCCAGCTCCCACACCAGCGGCGGCCGGATGTTCATGCCGGGATTGAGCCGCGTCGGCATCGGCCAGGCCTCGGGCCCCGCCACCTCGAAGCCGTTGCGCTCGATCCAGTCGTAGTCGACCGCCGTGATCTCGAAGGCCTCGCTGAACGTCACCGACAGTGCGGTGCTGCCGGCCGTCCGCTCCAGGTCGCCGGAGCGGGCGATCCCCAGGGCGACGTCGTCCTCGTAGACGGCCAGCCCCTGCACGAGCCCCGACTGCCCCATGACCACCGCATGGACGCGCCGGCCCTCGGCACCATTCCCGCCGGGGGCGTGGACGGTGATGGCGGCATCGCTCGGCAGCCGGCGCCACGTCCGGTCGCGGTAAAACGCGGCCGCCGCGGCGTAGAAGGCCCGGCCGATGCCGACCGTCAGCCCGGGCACGGTGCACAGCGGCGCGACCGCCTCCGCGGGCATCATCGAGGTGGCGAGCGCCATGACCAACCGATCGAGGGTGGGCAGGGACTCGGCCCGCGCGACCGGGACACCGATCCCGCTGAACGCGTTGCCCAGCGCGTCGGCAAGGTCCGCGGCCACGACGTCCACCCGTTCGGGACGGACGCCCGCCTGCTGCATCGCCCGGCCGACGAGCCGGACGATCGCGGCGGAGTCGGGCCGTTCGCGGGTCATGTCGGCGCCGAGGAGCGAATCGCCACCGACGCTGGCCACGATCGACAGCCAGGGGAGATAGGGCTGCCCCTCGCCGGTCACCCAGGCCGGCGACCGCCGCACCAGCGCCTCCCAGACGTCGCCGGGCTCGAGCGGGAGGTCGGCGCAGGCGTCGAGAATCGCGGCCGTGACGCCGGCCGGGTCTGCTGCCTCGGCCGCGCGATCCGCCTCGGCGGCGGCGATCCGCGCGGCGGCGTTGCGCGACATCGCTTCGACGATGGCGAGGCTGTCGCGCTCCTCCTGGTGAATGCCGATCTGCTCCAGCTTCCGGCGCCAGGTCTTGGGGAACACCCCCGGCCGGACCGCGATCGTGGCGGGCCGGCGCGGCTCGCCGTCCAGCGGTCGACGCATGGCGGCGGTGAGCACCAGCCACAGGTCGTCCGGCAACGGCTGGTCATCCAGCACCTCGACGGCCAGCGGCCTCGAGTCGCGGGGCGTGGCCACCAGGAAACACCACTTGCCCTTGAAGTCCTCCGACAGATCCGCCTCCCATGCGTCGTCGGTGTCGAGCGGCAGCTGGGCGAGGAGCCGCCGCTCCTCGGACCACGAGGACCGGGACGGCCGCCCGATCTCCGGCTCGGCGCTGTGGCCGCGTTTCGACGCGGAGTGAGCGTCGGACCGCCGCCGCTCCCGGCCGAGACGTTCCGGCGGCACGTCGGCCGCGAGCCGCAGCCAGGCCAGCGCACCGGGCATGTCCATCCAGCAGCGGCGGAAGTCGCTGACGTACACCTCCGCCTCCTCCTCGCCCCCCAAGGTGACCATGCCTGCGGGCTCGACTTCGCGGCCCGAGAGCAGCAAACCCGGCACGTGCGGGTTGACGCCGACCGCCGCGGCCAGAAGCCGGCGGGCCTCGGGCGTGTCCCCCTCCGCGCCGAAGGCGATCAGCGCCCGCCCGTACGGCCAGTGGCAAAACGCCTCGTCGCGATACGCGTCGCACAGGGCTCGCGCCGCCGCGAACAGCCGCTGTCCGATCAGCAGGTCCAGGTGCATGAACCGGGCGACGACACGGTCGCCGGCGTCGAGGGCGGCGAGCGTCTCGCACTCGGCGATCGCCTCGGCCGGCCGGCCCGTGATCGACAGGCACTCGGCCAGCCCGCGCCGGGCCCGCAGCAGGCCCCGGGCCTCCACGACCCGCCCCAGCTTCCCCATGTGTCGCTCGATCACGGCCTGTCCGAGCGCCCGCTCGCCCGCGGCGATGCCGAGGCGATACTCCCGCTCCGCGTCGTGGACGTCGGCCGACAGTTCGGCCAGGAGCACGTGGGCGAGGGCGCAGTCGGACGAAATCGCGAGTGCCTGGCGGGCGACCTCCCGGGCCCGGTCCCCCTCGACTGCCGACGCCAGGCGCGTCAGCGTGTCCGCCTCGGCGAGCGCCTTGTCCCGCTTGGAGGGCCGGCCCCGGCGCCGGATCGTGATCGGCTCGTCCTCCCCGTCCTGGATCGTGGCGAGCAGTTCGAAGAGCGTGCCCGCATCAAACGACACCTCTTCCAGCGGCAGTTCCATCGACCACCACGGCTCGGCCGTGGAATCGGCGGGGCGATCGCGACGGCGGGACGGTTTGCGAGGTTTGCGGCGGGCCATGCGGGGAATGTAGCCGATGCCGGCCCGGGCCGCCCGACGACAGCCTATCGCAGCGACCGCAGGAACGCGTCCACCGCCCGGTGGCCCGCGGTCGAGTGCGCGATCACGAGGCACGCAGGATCGCCATCGAGGGGAAGGATTTGCGCCACGCCACCATTACCGGCCCAGGAGAGGGGCGTGACGGTCGTCGTCACGAGATTCATGAGCGATTCGAACGACCGGCCCTTCGGGCCCGCACCGACCAGCCGGTTCACCGGATAGACGGCGACGGATATACGTTCCGCCTCCCTCTCGCGGGTCGTGACGACGAGTCTCTCGGAAAGAATCGTGTACGTGAGGTCGAACGGGCGCAGCATCCGCTCGAGGAGCGTCGCCAGCGGCAGCGGCCCGGCCTGGAAGGTGACGGGCATCTGCAGATCGATCCCCGCTATTTTGATCGCCCGAGTGTCGATGTCGATTGGCACTCCCGCCTCCTTGGCGACTTGGACGACGACGTCGCGAAGAGGAGTCTTTTCGGCGGAAACGGTGATCGCCTTCCCGAGCGCCGCCCGGGCCCGCACGGTCGGCTCGGAAACGTTCCAATACCCTTCGCCCGCCACCGGAAAACGCTTGTCCGCCGGTATCGCCTTGAGCCTCCGCAGGCTGTCGAGGAGTCCCTGGATCCGGCGCTGCTGTGCGATGGTCTGCGAGACGACGAGGAAGCTGCCGGCGCCGCTCTTGTCGGGACGGATCGAGCCGCCGCCACCCTGATCTGTCCATGAAACCAAGTCGATGGCATTTTGGATCGCGTCGATCAATGTCTCCGGCGATTCCTCGCAGAGATCGGTGACCTCGAAGATGTGTGGCATGAGTTCCTCGTTTGCGGCCTCGACGGTCGTCACCTTCAGGGCGTCGTCGACGACCGTCCACGTAAGATCGAGATCGTCGAGCACCGCGTCGAGGCTGGCGGCGAGCGACCGGCCCGACGCGGACGCGGTCAGGTGTGCCTCGCTGTCGATTCCGGCCTCCTCGAGCGCCCGCATGTCGGCGAACATCTCCACGCCGGCGTTCTTCCCGATTTGCGCGACCGCATCGCGGAGCGGCGTTTCTACGAACTCGAATTCGATCGGCTTCGCCAGGACTTCATCGAGCTTCGTGAGCGGCTTGGGAGGGGATGCGAGCTTGCGCGAGGATTTGAGCGTCGCGGGAACCTCCTGCCGAGGGGCGAAGCCGGCGCCCACGCCCATCCCACGAGCGCCCGCGGCGGCCGCCTCACCGAGCTTGATCTCGATCCGTGTGATCTGCCCTGCGGCGATCTCCACCTGCTGCACCTGCGGCGTCTGTCCGTCGAACTGCACGCTCACCCGCGAAGTGCCGGCCGGCACCAGAAACAGCCCGTCGCTCGCGCCCAGGGGCTTGCCGTCGACCATCACCTGCGCCCCCGGCGGGACCGTCCGCACGTAGAGCCGCGTCTTCGGCGAGGCGGATGTCGCCACGCCGGGTGGCTGGCCGCAGCCGGCAGACAGGATGGCCAGTGACAGGAGCAGGGTTGGAAGAACGGCGGCGGATCGCATGGCAGGCTCCTGGCGGGAGAGAGCGAGCGCGGGTCTATGCTACGCCCTCACCACACGGTATGCGCCAGGCCTCAAAAATCTGTCGCGCCGGATTTTCCGACGCCGGGCTATTCTGAACGGCTGCGGCCGACGGCGCCCGGCCGCGAATCAGGCCTCCCGAACCGATGACGACCCACACGCAGGTGACGCTGCTCGAACGGCTCCGCGAGGCCGCCGATCCGGTGGCCTGGGACGAGTTCTACGGCCGGTACTGGCGGCTGATCCACGCCACGGCGCGGCGGCGCGGCTGCTCCGACCACACGGCCGAGGAGGTCGTGCAGGAGGCGATGCTCGCGGTCTTCAACCACCGCGACGCCTTCGCCTACGACCCGGCCCGCGGCCGCTTTCGCGACTGGCTCGGAACCATCGTCCGCAATCTCGTCGCCAAGCGCCGCCGGGCCGCGAACGACCGCATCCGGCCGCTCGCCGACGACGCGCCGTTCGCCGCCGTGGTCGATCCGGCCGACCAGCCTGACGAGGCATGGGAACGCGGCTTCGATCTCGCCACGCTCGGCGCGCTTCTCGACGTCGTGCGGCACGAGGTGACCGGGCCGACGTACCAGGCGTTCGAACTGGCCGTGCTCCACGAGATGCCCGGCCACGAGGTCGCGCGGATCACGGGGCTGTCGCGGAACGCCGTCTACCTCGCCCGCCGACGGGTGCTCGCGCGGCTCCGCGAGCTCGGTGCGAACGCCTCGTCGGCGCCCGCCCTCGAAGGGCTGCTTCGCGAGGCCGCCGCCGAGCCGCCACGCCCCGTGGTCGAGCGGGCCATGACGGCGCAGCTGGAGCGGACACTCGCCCGGGCCGTCGACGGCGGAGCCCCGTCATGAGCGGCACGCCGCCCGACCGCACCGGCTCGATGCCCGACTCCGCCGCCGACTCCGCGCCGCCGGCGATCCCCGACGTCGTGCTGCTGCGATGCATCGGCCGGGGCGGCTTCGGCCAGGTGTGGCTCGGCCGCAACAGGGCGACGGGGGCCCTCAAGGCCGTGAAGGTCATTCCGCTCCGCGGTGGCACGGCCGACCCGGCCGGCCGCGAGATCGTGTCGCTCTCGCAGCTTGAATCGCAGCGGATCGCGCGGCATCCGCACCTGCTCGACATCCAGCACGTTGGCCGGACCGCCGAGGTGCTCTTCTATCTCATGGACCCGGCCGACGACGTGTCGGGCAGTCCGGCGAGCGACGATCCCGGCTATCGTCCGGCAACGCTCGCCACCGCACTCGAGCGGGGCCCGCTGCCCGCCGACGACTGCCTCCGCTGCGCGCGGCAGCTCGCCGCCGGACTGGCCCACCTCCACGCCGCCGGCATGGTGCACCGCGACGTAAAACCCTCGAACTGCCTGTTCCTCGGCCGCGAGCTGAAGCTCGCCGACTTCGGCCTGCTCGTGCCGGCCTCCGCGCAGCTTTCGAGGCTCGGCACGGTCCGCTACATGCCCCCCGACGGCCGCATGGACCTGCGGGCCGACGTCTACGCGGCGGGCCTCGTGATCTACGAGATGCTGACGGGCCTGCCGGCGGAGGCGTTTCCGCGGCTCGGGCCGCGGGCCCGGGAGATCGCCGCCGACCCCGTCCTCGCCCACTTGAACCGCGTCGCGCTCAAGGCGGCGAGCCGCGATCATCACGCCCGCCACGCGCATGCCGGCGCGCTGCTCGAAGCGATCGAGACGCGGCCGGCGGTTCGGCCCCGCCAGCGCCCGGCTGTGTGGGCGGCTGCATCGGCGGCGGCCGCCGCCTGCGTCGCGGCTGCCGTCGTCGGGCTGGCCGCGCTCCGCGCCGGCCGCGAGCCGGTGACCGTGAACTTCGTCAGCGGCACGTTCGAGGCGGAGGTGCTCGTCGATGGTGCGCCGCTCCGCGACGCGTCCGGCCGACCGTTCATGACCCCCTGCACCGCGACCGGCATTCGGGCGGGCCGGCACCGCGTCGCCTTTCGCCATCCGGTGCGGGGCAGGTTCGACGCGGGATCGATCGACTTCACGACGGTCCGCGAGGTCGTCGTGAACTGGTGACGGGGTGACGAAAAGGTGCCCGTGGTGGCCGAGAAAATCGTTTGTCTTCGGTCGCTGGCGGGGAGTACGATCGCGTCATGACGACCCTGCTCGAAATCAAGGCCGCGATCGACCGCCTTTCGCCGCGTGACTATTGCGAATTGATGGCCATGCTCCATCCAGCCGCTGATGACGATTGGGACCGACAGATCGCGGCAGACCTGGCGGCTGGACGGCTCGACGGCCTCACCGCGGATCAGCCGCCGAGGGCGAGCTCGACCCACGTCGTGGGGTCGCTGTCCCAGGGAAACTCGGGCGGGGCATAGCAGGGGAGCCGGCCGAGCCGCCGGTCCACGAGCGCCGCGAAGAACCCGAGCCGGGGCACCTCCTGCGGATCCCAGCCGGGGAGGGCAGCCGCGCCGATGAAGGCATCGATCCGCCAGCCGTCGCCGGTCGCCTCCGACTCGATGCGGATGGATCCTTCGGGAATGACCGCCGGGAGTTCGCTCGTCCGCGGGATCATCGCCGCCACCGCCACCGGCCTGTCCGCCCGCAGCCCGCCCCCCGTCGGCAAGAGCGCCAGCCGACGGCAGTAGCGGCCGGCCCGATGGCTGTCGCCGGTCGGCCGGGTGGCGATCCACAGATGCAGCCCGTCGCTGTCCTCGGGGCGGGTCGGGTGGCACCAGCGGGTCGCCCCCACGCCGCGGGCGATGCCACGGACGCCGAGGCCCTCCTCGTTCCAGGCCAGCCAGAGGTCGAGCAGGTCCGGCACGCCCGCGAGCCGGGCCAAGGGGGGCAGCCGGCAGGCCTCGTCGAGGCCCGATCCGGCCGGCGGCCAGAGCTGCGGCCGCTTCGGGCAGGAAAGCCGCAGCTTGAACAGGGCGGCCGGGTTGACGAGCGGGCACATCCGATCACACCGGGAAGGGAAGGGCGGAAAACGTGTTCTATAGTAAAGGATAGCAGGCTGGCGGAAACGCCCCCGAGTACGACCGATGCGCGTCCTTCATCTGGCCAGCGAGGCCACCCCCTTCGCCAAGACCGGCGGCCTGGCCGACGTGGCAGGCGCCCTGCCCGAGGCCCTCGCCGGCCTCGGCTGCGACACGACGCTCGTGCTCCCCGCCTACCGCGAGGTGTTCGCGAAGCAGATTCCCCTGGAGCCGACCGGGATCGAGTTCGAGGTGCCGGTCGGCACCCGGTCGAGCCCGGCCCGGATCCTCCGCGCCCGGCTGCCGGGCCGGCGGGCCGAGACGCTGCTGGTGGCCAACGACGGCTACTACGACCGCCCCGGCCTGTATGGCGGCCCGGATGACTATTCCGACAACGCCGAGCGGTTCATCTTCTTCTGCCGCGCCGCGCTGGAGCTGGCCCGTCGGCAGGAGCGGCCCTTCGACCTGATCCACTGCCACGATTGGCAGACGGGGCTCGTGCCGGCCTACCAGAAGATCATGTTTCGCGACGCGCCGGCCGTTGCCAATGCACGGACGCTGATGACGATCCACAACATGGCCTACCAGGGCGTGTTCTGGCACTGGGATATGCTGCTCACGGGCCTGCACTGGCGGTACTTCAACTGGCGGCAGATGGAGTACTACAACCAGCTCAGCCTGCTCAAGACCGGGATCGTGTTCGCCGACGCGGTCTCGACTGTGAGCCCGAACTACGCCCGCGAGATCGAGCAGGCCCCGGGCGGCTGTGGGCTCGAGGGAGCGCTGGCGGCTCGGCACGGCGTGCTCGCCGGGATCGTCAACGGCATCGACGCGCACGACTGGAACCCGGCGGCCGACCCGCACCTCCCGCGGCCCTACGGCGAGCACGACCACGACGAGGGGAAGTACGCCGCCCGCGTCGCCCTCGCCGCCCGGCTCGGCCACGCCGCCCCCGCGGCCCGGCCGCTGGTGGCCTTCGTGGGCCGGCTGGCGGAGCAGAAGGGGGTGACGCTCGTGCTGGAGATGCTCGGCCGGATGGCCGGCGGCGGCCGGGCGCAGTTCGTGGTCCTCGGCACAGGCAACAACGGCTACGAGGAGGCGCTGCGCCGCATGGCCGCGTCGTATCCGGGGACGATCGACCTGCTCCTCGCCTTCGACGAGGGGCTGGCGCACCTCGTGCAGGCCGCGGCCGACATCATGCTCGTGCCGAGCCTCTACGAGCCTTGCGGGCTGACGCAGCTCTACGCCCTGCGGTATGGCACGATCCCCGTGGTCCGGGCCACCGGCGGTCTCGTCGACACGGTCGTGGACACGAATCCCGACACGCTCCGCGCCGGCACGGCGAGCGGGTTCGTGTTCGAGCACTTCGACGCCGGGGCACTGGAGCACGCGCTGACGCGGGCCCTCGACGCCCACGCGGATCGACCGCTGTGGGACGGCCTCGTCCGGCGCGGCATGCGGCAGGACTGGTCGTGGGAGGCGAGCGCCCGCGAGTATCTCCGGCTCTACGAGCGGACCTGCGCCGCCCCGCCGGCCGCGTGCGACTGAGCGGCGGATGACCGGCGCGGCGCGATCGGGCCGCGGGGAACGGGGTGCCGTGGCCACCGCGGTTTCTCCAGGTTGCCCCGCCGTGCCGCCGAACGGCCCGCGGGGACGCGCGGCGCGGGTTTTTCCGATCCTTGCCGGGACGGCCGCCGATAGAGTCTGCATGCTCACACGCAGTGAACGAAACTGGCTGGCGGTGTTCGTCGTGGTCGCGGTCTGCGTGCCGGCGGGCGCGAGCGCGGCTGGACACGCCTGCCGCGGCTGCCGCGGTGCCACGACACCCTGCGGCGACACCGGCTGCGGTCCGCGGTATCACGGCGCGGTTCACGATGAACCGAACACGCCCGATCCCTGCGATGCCTGCAACCGCTGGCGTGGCTGCAACGGCGTCCGGCAGTCGGCCGATATGCTCGCCCCCTGGCAACTGCCCCCCGGCCGCGGCTTCCAGAGCCCGGAACAGGTGGGCTGGTGGAGCGGACCCTGCAGGACGTGCGGGCCCCGGGTCGCGGGGCACTGAGCCGATCCCCGCACCGTTCCCGCCGCACCGTCCGGTCGCCGGGTCGATCAGCGGCGCGTCGCTTCCTGCCGCACGCTCTCGTAGGCCAGCACGGCGGCCGTGGCCGACAGGTTGAGGCTGTCGGCACTGCCGCGCATCGGCAGCCGGATCGACTCCAGCGCGATCGTGCCCGCCGCGGCGGCCGCGGCCCAGGCGGACGAGATGCCGTGGGCCTCCGAGCCGAGGAGGATCGCCGTGCCGCCGGCGAGCGCGGCCTCGTGCCAGAGCCGATCCCCCTGCGGCCTGGCCGCCACCACCCGCCGCCCCTGGGCCGCGCACCAGCGGATCGCTTCGGCCGTGGAGGCCACGGCCAGCGGCACGCTGAACACGGTGCCGAGGCTCGCGCGGATGACGGCGGGATTGGCCGGATCGGTTCGCCCGTCGCACACGACCACGCCCGCCAGGCCGGCCGCGTCGGCGGTGCGGAGGATCGCGCCGAGGTTCCCCGGCTTCTCGACGCCCTCGACGAGGAGCACCGGCCGCTGCGGCGGCAGCGCCGCCGTCGCCAGCCCCGGGCAGGCGAAGCGGACGACGCCCACCACCCCCTCGTTGCGGTCGCCGAAGGCGATCCGCGCGAACGGCCGCGGTCCGAGGGCCACGATCCGCGTGCCGCGGTCGGCGAGCGTGACGACCCACGGGCCGACGGCGTCGGCCAGCGCGGCGACCGCGGGCTCCGCGGCGCCGAACAGCCGGGCATCGACGAACAGTTCCGGCACCGGCAGGCCGCCGGCGACCGCGCGGGAGAGTTCGCGCCGGCCGTCCACGAGCGTGAGATCGCCGGCCCGCCGGCCGGTCGCGGTCCGCAGGGCCGCGATCTGGCGCAGCCGGGGATTCGTCGGGCTGGTGATCGTCTCGATCCGCGTCATGGCCCGGCCTCCGCTGGTCCGCCGGTGGGGCCGCGGGCAAAGCTGCCGAGTTCGAGATCGCGGCCGGTGTCGTCGCGGCAGGTCAGCGGTCCGCTTTCAAGCGCCGGTGCCGGGCGGCCGTCCGCGGCGAACGCCTCGGCGAGCGTGGCCCGGAGCCGGGCGTGGTTCCAGCCCGGCGAATGACAGGTGAGCAGGATCGGGCCCGGGGCCGCGGCCGGCGTCAGCAGGCCGACCGTCGCGTGCACCAGCGGCACGAGATCGGCGTCGATCGCGAACGGCTGGCCGCGCGGTCCATGCCCCCAGGAGGGCGGGTCAAGGACGACGCCCGCATAGGTCGAGCCACGCCTGGCCTCGCGGGTGACGAACGTCGCCGCATCCTCGCAGAGCCAGCGGATCGGCCGGTCGTCGAGCCCGGACGCCGCGGCGTTGCGCCGGGCCAGCGCGATCGCCTGCCGGGAGGCATCGACGTGCACGACCTCGGCCCCCGCCGCGGCCAGGGCCAGCGTGGCGGCACCGGAGTGGCCGAAGAGAGACAACACCCGCATTCCCGGCAGCGCGGCGCGGGCCAGCCAGCGCCATTGCTCCACCTGTTCGAGAAATACGCCGACCTGGCCGGATGCCGCGGGCCTCACCTCGAGGCTGATCGTCCGCGGGGCGAGCGGCACCTCGATCCGCCACGGGGAGGGTACGGCCGTGCGAAATTCCCAGCGGCCGGGGGCCGTGCCAGGGGCCGGGGGCCGGCCGGTCGGCGCTTCAGCCTCGTGAAACACGGCACCGGTCCCACGCCACGCCTCCGGGCTGGCGTGCCGGACCCGGGCCTGGGGAAGCGGCCGGTCCACGAGCAGTCCGCCGAGTCGCTCCAACCGCCTGCCGCGGCCGCGGGAATCGAGGCCGAAATCGACGAGGGCGGGGTCGCGAAACCTGTCCGGGGCTGGGCCGTTCATATCTCGGAAGGATACCGGCGGCGGCGCTGCGGCGCCCCGGCCGCCGGTTTTTTTCGCTCCCGCTCAGTTTTTCGCTCCCCACCTAGCGTTTTGTAAGGAGGTTTTCCATGCG
>Ga0315902_10008766_pt1 | contig 13658 bp, 7 predicted proteins | sample LakEriMetagenome_9_FD_203523 | JGI IMG/M metagenome (GOLD analysis project Ga0315902, IMG submission 203523) | Freshwater fungal communities from buoy surface, Lake Erie, Ohio, United States - Buoy 12 MA117 | ecosystem: Environmental > Aquatic > Freshwater > Lake > Lake biofilm | place: USA... | reverse complement strand
ATTAAGCATATCCTCTTTAATTGAGAAAATTAGGAAAAAATTTATAAAAATTCATGAGGTTCGGCAGGAGCATCATGTCCATTTTCTATTCAGAACTTCGTTGACAATAAAATATTTCTTCAGCGTATCGGGATCACGAAACTCAGTTGAAATTTGTTCAGCCACTGTAGGCTCTTTTGTTGCCTGATATTCTGAAAACTTTAAAAATTTAATATCAGTATTTTCCAGTTTGAGGGTGTCTTCAAGGGACGCTCTTTGAAATGCTTCAGATTTTGCCTTTTCGTAAGATTTATATGTTTCACTGGTTGAAAAAGAATCTCTGGAATACTCCGTTTCAGGGATAGTTTCACGGAATGACTCTTCAGAAACCTCCTCGTAGGATTCAAATGGTTTGGCAGGTGCAGGTGTCGGTGCCGGTTCTCTTTCAGGTTTTCTTGATGACTGAATTTCCCTAAGCAGATCCTCAAAGGTCACCGGACCTGCTGAGGTTGGGTTTGTCGGTCTGGGAATGTTTTCCTCCGGGCTTTGGGAGGATGATGCCTTCCTGGATTTAATCCAGAAATACAGAATGATACCAATGATCCAGATGATTACCTTAGGTTCCATTTTATCCAAAAATAGGCTAAAAAATTAGATTTTTGACCTATAACCACAACCAAATCGTTTTATCTTTGCCGTCCTTCGGAAGGGTTGTGGAATTTTTCACCGGAGTCTGACAATTTATAAGGAATGCAGTTATCAAAATTAGAGATTAAGGGCTTCAAAAGCTTTGCAGATAAGGTTATCATCAACTTTGATGAGGGAATCACAGGAATTGTTGGGCCCAATGGTTGTGGTAAATCCAATGTAGTAGACTCTATCAGGTGGGTTCTGGGGGAGCAGAAGACAAGTGCACTGCGTTCTGAAAAGATGGAGAACATCATCTTTAATGGTACCAATACACGTTCTGCACAACAGCTGGCTGAGGTTTCGCTGACAATAAATAACACAAAGAACCTTTTACCGACTGAATATACGCAGGTGACCATCACCCGCAGGCTGTACCGTTCCGGCGAAAGTGAGTATTTATTGAATGGCGTCCTTTGCAGGCTAAAAGACATTACAAACCTTTTTCTGGACACCGGTGTGGCATCTAACAGCTATTCCATTATAGAACTTGGAATGGTGGATGACCTGCTGAACGACCGGGACAATTCACGAAGGATGCTTTTTGAAGAGGCCGCAGGAATTTCCAAATTCAAAAAGCGGAAAAAGGAGACCTTAAAAAAGCTTGAAGACACCGACGCCGATCTCGAGCGTGTGGAGGATTTGCTTTTTGAGATTGAAAAGAACATGAAAAGTCTGGAAAAGCAGGCCAGACAAACTGAACTCTATTATAAGACCAAGGAGGAATACAAGTCAAAAAGTATTGACCTGGCAAAAGCAGTAGTTAAAAAGCAGAAGCAGAATTTTGATCAGGTAAATCTTCAGATTGAAACTGAAAGGACCAGAAAAACAGAGCTTAGTGCACGCACCGCTGAAAAGCAGGCTGATATAGAAAAACAGAAATCTGAGCTTATCGTAAAAGAAAAAACCCTTTCGGTCCGTCAAAAGGAAATCAATGATCATGTTGCCAGGATCCGTCAGTATGAAGGGGAGAAACAGATAAAAAATGAGCGGCAGCGGTTCCTGAACGACCGTGCCTCAAACCTGAGAGATCAGATTGACCAGGATCGAAAAAGCAGTGAGCGTGCCAGATTCAGTATTGAAAGCCTGGATGTTGAAAAGCAATCCGCCAACTTATTACTGGAGGACATCCAGGCGAAAGTTGAGTTATTAAGAAAGGAATACGAGGAGCAAAAACAAATCACCTCCACTGTTCAGGAAGAGCTGTCACAGTTGAGAGAAGTATACCGCAGCAAGCAGACCGCTTCTTTTGATGTTGTTAAGGCTTTGGAAATCAGAGAGATACAGGTTTCTTCTTTAAAGCAGGAGCTGGAAAGAAATACATCCGATACCTCTGAGCAATCTGCGAGTCTGGCAGAGTTTGAAAATAAGCTGATCGAACTTTCCGAGGAAATTCGCGTAAAAACGGCAGAGCTGGACAAGGTGAGGCAGGAGGAGGAGGAAACAATTGCCAGGATTTCTTCTCTTGAGAAAACAATTGATCTTATCCGCGATGAGCTGACCGAAACAGGAAGAAAGCTTGACGCAAGGCAAAATGAGTTTCAGCTTACCAAGTCGCTGGTTGAAAATCTTGAAGGATTCCCGGAGGCCATTCGCTTCTTAAAGAAGAAAGTAGGATGGACCCGAAATGCGCCCCTGCTCTCTGATATTCTGACATGTCCGGAGGAGTACCGTGTAGCCATTGAAAATTATCTGGAGCCTTATCTCAATTATTACATTGTTGATAATGAGAGCGAGGCTTTTGAGGCCATCAATATTCTGAGTGATGCAAGCAAGGGCAAGGCTAATTTTTTCATTCTGGCTGCATTTGAAAAGTTTCACTCGTCTCCGATTGACATCTATCCTAATGCCTTTCCTGCTACGCAGATCATTGAATTTGATCCAAAGTATGGGAAGCTTATGTCATTTATCCTTGACAGGGTTTACATCCTTGACGGAGACCTGTCAGCAGTTTCAGCAGAAGATCAGAATACTTTTCTTTCAAGAAGTGGTAAGTATACCCGTCGCAGGTTTAGTCTTTCCGGCGGATCAGTAGGTTTATTTGAAGGAAAGAAAATCGGAAGGGCCAAAAATCTCGAAAAGCTTGATAAGGAGATCCGTGATCTGAACCGCAAGGTAGATGAGGTAAGGACAAGCCTTCTTGATCGTCAACGGGAACTTGAAGGACTCAGGAGTAACACCCTGAAAGTCAGAATTGAAGAAGCTCAAAGAACACTTCAGCAGGTTTCCGAGGAATACATATCTGTCAAGACCAAAAAGGAGCAGTTCGCCCACATGATTTCCAGCGCCGGATTGCGCCGTGAGGACATGGTTGAGAAAATTGAGGTGATGCTCAAAGAGCTGGATGCTTTAAGGCCTGAGTCTCAGCAACTGCAGCATGATTTGTCTGAGTTGGACAAATCGCTCAATCTTAAGGTGGCCGATTTCGGTGCTCAAAATGATTTGCTATCCCAGAAGTCTGCAGCCTACAACGAGCAGAATATTTTTCTCCATCAACAGGAGAACCGGGTCAAAAGCATAGAGCAGGAGATTAAGTTCAAACAGGAATCACTGGACAACAGCATGCAGCGGATTCAGATCAATACTGAAGAACTGCACAAAAATGAAGATGAAATCCGTGCCATCCTCCAACAGGCAGAAACCAATGATACAGAGTTGATTGCACTCTACGCTCAAAAGGATTCCATGGAGCAGTCTCTGAATGATGCCGAAAGAGAATATTATGCAGGCAGAGGACTGATTGATGAGATTGAAAAAGAGCTGAGGAGCATTCAGCAACAGCGAGAGGCTGCTGATACATTGCTGATGCATCTTCAGCAGCAGCTCAATGACAGTAAACTTGAACTAAATTCCGTTAAGGATCGATTATCAGTAGAGTTTAACCTGGATCTGGATCACCTGATATCAGAACAGGATTCCGGTGAACCGCAGGCGGAATTTGATGAGGAGCAACTTCGTCAGCAGGTACAGAAGATGCGTGACCGCCTTGACAATATGGGGCCCATCAATCCAATGGCGATGGAAGCCTATAATGAGATCAAGGAAAGAAATGATTTTATAGTTACGCAGCGCGAAGACCTCCTCAAGGCTAAAGAATCACTTTTCAGTACCATCAGCGAGATTGAGGAAGTTGCATCCAAAACATTTATGGATGCATTTGAACAGATCAAATCGCATTTCATCCGAGTTTTCCAATCCCTGTTCAATGAGGGCGATGCATGCGATCTCAAACTGCTTGATCCAACAAAACCTCTTGAATCTGAAATTGACATTATCGCCAAGCCAAAAGGTAAGCGGCCTCTTACAATCAATCAGCTTTCAGGAGGAGAAAAAACTCTAACTGCAACTGCTTTGCTGTTTTCAATGTATCTGCTGAAGCCGGCGCCGTTCTGTATTTTTGATGAGGTAGATGCACCTCTGGACGATGCCAACATCGATAAATTCAACAATATCATCCGGACATTCAGTAAGGACAGTCAGTTTGTTATCGTAACCCATAACAAGCGTACCATGACTTCAACGGATGTGATTTATGGAATCACGATGGTTGAAAAAGGTGTGTCCCGCGTGGTTCCGGTAGACCTTCGTGAACTCGCCTGATAAAGTGCCCTTAATTTCAAGCGGGGGTCTGTCTACCTGATTTATTTGAGTAGTCAGGATTTGCATTAAATTTACCTTTTGCTCTAAACCCGGCTTGATGTCAGTTCCTGAATTCAATTTTGTTTCTTTTAAGTGGGATCACAAGCATGCATCTTCCTTGCATTCTGACGAGGTTGCCCTTCTGTTGTACAGGTCAAACCTGCTTGGCTCGGATTTGAGAATTACCAATTTCGGAGGCGGGAATACTTCATGCAAAATTTTTGAGACGGACCCGCTTACCGGAAAGCCTGTTAAGGTGATGTGGATCAAGGGATCAGGAGGAGACCTGGGCACCATGAAAAGGAATGGGCTGGCAGGACTTTATCACGATCGTCTTATTTCCCTTGGGGATGTTTACAGAGGTATTGATCATGAAGACGAGATGGTTGATCTTTTTAATCATTGCATTTATGATCTGAAATCAAAGGCGCCATCCATTGACACGCCATTGCATGCGTTTCTCCCATTTAATCATATCGATCATTTACATCCTGATGCAGCCATTGCCATAGCGGCTTCCAAAAATGGTAAGCAAATCACAAAGGATTTATTTGAAGGAAAAATAGGCTGGGTGGACTGGCAGCGTCCGGGTTTTGATCTTGGTCTGAAGTTGTCAGATTGTCTAAAAGCAAATCCTGAAATAATAGGCATTATGCTTGGGTCGCACGGTCTTTTTACCTGGGGTGATACTTCCTATGATTGTTATCTGAATTCACTTTCAGTAATTGAAAAATGCGCAGTATTCCTGGAATCAGGATATGGGAAGCGCAGAGCGGTTTTTGGCGGGGCTTCTCTTGAATCTCCTGATGAGTCTACTCGATATAAAAAAGCAACTTTATTATCACCTTTACTCAGGCATTTTTGTTCAACAGGGAAACGTATGGTCGGTCATTTTTCTGATGCGCCGGATGTACTTGAGTTTATTAATTCTTATGATCTTGACAAGCTTGCGCCAATGGGTACCAGTTGTCCTGATCATTTTCTCAGAACCAAAATCAGTCCGCTTGTACTTAAACTTGATCACGACGCTGATTTAACTCATTCAGAAAGCCTCAAAAAAATAATCGCTCCCCAGTTTGAAAGTTACAGGGCGATGTATTCTGAATATTATCAAAGCTGTATGAAACCCGGCAGTCCGGATATGCGGGATCCAAATCCGGTGGTTATCTTATGGCCGGGTATAGGAATGTTCACCTTTGCAGCCGATAAGCAGACGGCCCGTGTGGCTGCGGAATTTTATATAAACGCCATCCATGTAATGAAGGGTGCCGAGGCTGTGTCTGAATATACGGCTCTTCCAAGGCAGGAAGCTTTCAATATTGAATACTGGCAGCTTGAGGAAGCAAAGCTGAAGCGCATGCCGGCTCCCAGGCCTCTTGCCGGTCGCGTTGCACTTGTAACTGGAAGCGGAGGAGGAATTGGAAAGTCGATTGCACGAAAGTTTGCAACTGAAGGTGCATGTGTGATTCTTAGTGATCATGACGAAGCCCGCCTAAAAGGTGCATCAGAAGAATTCAGAAAAGATTTTGGCGATGATGCTTTCGCAGCATTTGCCATGGATGTGACCAGGCCCGAAATGATTGAAGAGGCCCTTAAGAATGCCGTACTCAAATTCGGCGGCATTGATCTTGTTGTAAATAATGCCGGCTTATCAATTTCAGGACCCGTGGAGGATCATAAAGAATCAGAGTGGGATGTCCTGTATGATGTTCTTGTGAAGGGGCAGTTTCTGGTTTCTTCTGCAGCAATACGAATAATGAAAAAGCAGTCGATGGGCGGAGACATTATTAACATCGTCAGCAAAAATGCAGTCGTGGCTGGACCAAATAACGCGGGTTATGGATCGGCCAAGGCGGCTCAACTGCATATGACACGATTAATGGCTGCTGAGCTTGGCTCTCACAGAATCAGAGTAAATGCGATCAATCCTGATGCAGTAATTGCTGACAGTAAAATATGGGAAGGTGCATGGGCAGAAGGAAGAGCAAAGGCTTACGGAATAAAAGTTGAAGACTTGCCTGCTTTCTATGCAGGGCGTACATTACTCAATGAAGTAATACTTCCCTCGGATATTGCCAATGCCTGTTATTTGCTAGTCAGCGGTCTGATGGATAAATCAACCGGTAATGTCCTGAATGTGGATGGCGGTATTGCCGGTGCATTTATGAGATAAAACCTGAAAGAAGAAGATGAGACTGAAACCACAACAAATCGAGGATTTTAACTCATCCAGGTTAAAACCACTGAAATTTCAACTTGACGCGTTTTCCACAATTCATGGAGACGCTGAATCGCTTATTAAAAAGGTTTCTGATTTCAGAATCGCCATACCAAGCTGGGCATTAGGAACAGGCGGAACCAGGTTTGGACGTTTTCCGGCAGGAGGGGAGCCTGCCATTCTTGATGAAAAACTGGAGGATGTCGGACTTCTCAGATCACTAACCGGAACAGCCGATGCCATTTCACTTCATATTCCCTGGGATATTCCTTCAAATGCTTTTGCGGTTCGTCAGCTTGCTGATGAGCTTGGCCTGAGGTTTGACGCTGTTAATTCAAATACTTTCCAGGATCAGCCCGGGCAACGGCTCAGCTATAAATTCGGTTCAATGCAGCATACCGATCCGGGCGTACGACAGCAGGCAATTGAACATAACCTGGAGGTAATTGAATATGGCCGGCAACTTGGAAGCAAATCCATAACAGTTTGGCTTGCCGACGGATCTTCTTTTCCCGGACAACTGAATTTTCGAAATGCATTTCAAAATACATTTCAGTCTCTTGAGGCAGTATACAAGCATCTTCCTGAAGACTGGAAGATGTTTATTGAGTATAAGGCATTTGAACCCAATTTTTATTCCATGACCGTTGGGGACTGGGGGCAGTCCTTATTGTTTGCCAGCAAGCTTGGCAGCCGGGCCTTTACATTGGTTGATCTTGGGCATCACCTTCCTAATGCAAACATAGAACAGATTGTTGCTTTGTTGCTTATGGAAGGTAAACTCGGCGGATTTCATTTCAACGATTCCAAGTACGGTGATGATGACCTGACTGTTGGCTGTATCAATCCTTATCAGTTGTTTTTGATCTTTAATGAACTGATTGCAGGAATGGATGAGCGGGGAATGAGTCACACTGCTGATTTAGGGTGGATGATTGACGCATCTCATAATTTGAAAGATCCGCTGGAGGATCTCATCCAGTCTGTGGATGCTATTTTGACGGCTTATTGTAAGGCATTGCTGATAGATCAGATCAAATTGAATAATGCTCAGCGGGAAAATGATGTAGTACTTTCGCAGGAGCTGTTACAGATGGCATATCTGACCGATGTCAGACCACTAATTTCGGAGGCACGCCGAAGAATTGGTGCGGCCGTTGATCCGCTTACTGCTTACAGAAGTCTGAAATGCAGGGCAGAACTTATTGCAGACAGAGGAAAGGCATCTAGAGCTACCGGCTTATAATACAATGGAAAAAATTCCAGCCATTGCCGTAATTGATGCAGGTAAGACCAATAAGAAAATTCTTGTTTTTGATCCTGACTACCGTGTTCTTTTTGAAGACTCGGCAGTAATTCCTGAAACAACAGATGAGGATGGTTTTCCCTGCGAAGACATCCGTGCATTAAATGAATGGCTCCGGGCATCACCTGGAAAAGCGCGCTTTGATGAACGGATAAGTCTGAAAGCGATGAATTTTTCCGGCTATGGTGCAAGTCTGGTTCATATTGGCCGTGGGGGTAATTTAAAAAGACCGCTTTATAATTATCTCAAACCTTTCAAAGATGAATGGAGAAGTCATTTTGAAACAAAACACGGTTCCATTCGCAGGATTTCTGAAGAAACAGCATCGCCTGATCTGGGCTCTTTGAATTCCGGAATGCAACTTTACAGACTTGCTACATTTGATGATGCTTTCCGGAACGAGGTTTCTTATTCTCTTCACCTTCCGCAGTACCTGAGTTGGTTTTTTTCAGGAAGGGCTGTTTCTGAAATAACCAGTATAGGTTGCCACACCATGCTTTGGGATTTTAACAAAGGAAAATACCATTCATGGGTTGAATCCGAGAAGCTCAATGATTTTTTTGCTCCTTTTCATTTTGGTGAACGACCGGTTACCTCCGATGTAGAAGAACATGGTTTGATATTCGGTACAGGTCTGCATGACAGCTCCGCATCCATGATCCCATACCTTAAGATGGGAGGAGAAAAATTTGTGGTTTTATCAACAGGTACCTGGACAATTTGTTTGAATCCATTCAATAAAGAGCCGCTGACTTCTGCGGAACTTGAGAAAGATTGTCTTTCTTATCTCACACCCTACAGGGATCCTGTTAAGGCAAGTCGTTTTTTTTCAGGGCCTGCACACGATCTGATTTTGAAAAAAATAAGTGATCACTTTAACAGCATACCTGACACGAGTAAGCAGCGTTTTAATCGTGAATGGCATGATGCAGCACAGCAACAGTTGGATATTTCCAGATGTCAGTCACCGGAAGAGGCTTATCAGAGGTTGATGTGGTTGTTTATGCTTGAACTTAAGAAATCCATGGATCTTAGTATCGGGAAGACCGGTATACAAAGGGTTTGTGTTGACGGAGGATTCAGCAGGAATGAAATTTTCCTGCAATTGCTGGCAAGAGCTTATCCTGAACTTGATATTTACGCAGCCGCTGTTCCTCAGGCGAGTGCCATTGGAGCGGCAATGATACTGGAAGGGATATGGAATCCTGAACCTCCTGCTCTTGGTCTTGTCGAACTGCGTTATGTTCCGGGAAACTATCCCAGGTAGTGCAATATTTTTAATTCGCCGGAAGTTCTCCCCGCTTTCCAAGTTCAATGATTCGTAAGTCTCTGATTTTCCCTTCGAGAATATCAAACCTCATTATTGTTTTTATCCGGTGGAATCCATGATTGCCTGCTGCTCCGGGGTTTATAAAAAGCAGGTTACTATTTTCCGGATCCCTGTAAACCTTCGCAATGTGAGAATGCCCGCAAATCACCAGGTCAGGATTAATGTTTAAGATCTTTTGTTTTACCTGATTGGTGTATTTCGGCGGGTTACCTGCAATATGGGTCATCAGGACCTTTATACCCTGAATTTCAGTTTCAATAAATTCCGGGAATCTGTTTCGGATATCAGGTGCGTCAATGTTTCCAAATACGGCACGCAATGGTTTGATATCCTGAAGATCCTCAACCACTGAAGGACCAATGTCACCGGCATGCCATATTTCATCACAATCCGCGAAATGCACGGCAATGCGGTGATCCAGAAATCCGTGCGTATCAGACAAAAGACCGATTTTCATTCGGCCAATTTATAGATTTGAGATTAAGACATGACGACCTGCTCCGGTTTCTGAAATAAAACCATCCAAATCCATCTTATTTAAGCAAATTGCGCCTCGTTTTTTAAAGCGCATGAGTAAAAAAAAGGTTTCATTCAGTAAGGTTTTCAGGACCATCATCTGGCCAAGAAAAAAAATAGTTTTAACAGGATTGTTCCTGATCATCATCAAAAGTCTTTCCGGTCTTGTGCTTCCGGGATCTACGCAGCATTTACTGGACGATGTGATCGGAAAAGGAGATACTGATACGCTTGTTCTGATTCTGGTTGCAGTGACCGCAGCGCTTGCCATTAATGCGGTGACCTCCTTTATGCTGACTCAACTGCTCAGTGTCGAGGCGCAGCATTTGATTTCAGTATTAAGAGCAGATGTCCAGAAGAAAATTCTCAAACTCCCAACAAGGTTTTTTGATAATACCCAGTCAGGGGCCCTTGTTTCAAGAATTATGAATGATGTTGAAGGTGTCAGAAACCTGGTTGGAACAGGGCTGGTGCAGCTGGTGGGCGGTGTTCTTACGGCTGTTATTTGTCTGGTGCTTCTTTTAAACATCAGCTGGACCATGACTTTGTTTGTGCTGGTTCCGGTTGCAATTTTTGGGCTCATTGCTTTGAAGGCTTTCAAAAAGATCAGACCAATTTTTCGTGAAAGAGGGGTTATCAGTGCGGAAGTCACAGGTCGTCTTACCCAGACACTCAGCGGCATCAGAGTTATCAAAGGATTTAATGCAGAGCAGCAGGAAGCAAAGATCTTTGAAAAAGGTGTAGAGCGACTTTTTCTGAATGTGAAAAGCAGTCTGACCACTACCAGTTTTGTTACGAGTTCCGGAAGTTTTCTGCTTGGTGTGGCTTCCGTTGGGATTCTGGGAATCGGAGGTTATCAGATCATGAAGGGTCAGCTTACAATCGGAGAACTGATCCAGTTCATCTTGTTTCTCGGATTTCTGATTGCACCCATTGTTCAAATGAGCAACATCGGGAGTCAGCTCACCGAAGCATTCGCAGGTCTTGACCGGACAGAAGAAATTATGAGTCTTGAGTCGGAGGATGATCCCGCACACAGGACTTTCCGGCCTGAAACAATTTCAGGTAATATCCGGTTCGATGAAGTTTCCTTTTCATATGAAGAAGGTAAGGAAGTGCTGAAAAAAGTCAGTTTTGATGCACCTGCCGGATCACTGACTGCACTTGTGGGTAGTTCAGGTTCCGGAAAATCTACCATTGCAGGTCTGGCTGCATCCTTTCTAGTCCCTCAATCCGGAACAATTACCGTTGATGGTGTGGATCTTAATAAAATTTCCCTCGAGTCCTATCGCAGTAAACTCGGGGTTGTGTTGCAGGATGATTTTTTGTTTGACGGAACCATTCGTGAAAATATTCTTTTCGCAATGCCGGATGCGACCAATGATGAACTGAATAAGGCAGTTGAAGCTGCTTATGTTCATGAGTTTGCAGGTCGTTTTGAAAAAGGACTGGATACGGTAATCGGCGAACGGGGAGTAAAGCTTTCAGGCGGACAGCGGCAGCGACTTACTATAGCCCGTGCCATCCTGGCTGATCCGCGCATTCTCGTTCTGGATGAAGCTACTTCAAGTCTGGATACAGAAAGCGAATCACTTATACAGGAAAGCCTTAAGTCATTGCTGAAAGGCAGAACCACTTTTGTTATTGCTCACCGCCTGAGCACAATAAGGCAGGCTGACCAGATTCTGGTTATTGAGGACGGCAGAATTGCCGAGCGTGGCACTCACGAAGAATTGATTGAAAAGAAAGGTCGCTACTTTGAGTTGTACACCTATCAGGCCAGAATATAACCTCGGCCACAAATCTTCGTTAAAGACACCTTTGAATGAAAAAATTATTATTTATACTGATTGCTTCGCTTTTTAGTCTGCAGTCTTTCGGGCAGCAGAAGTTTACGCTGAGTGGTTATATCAAGGATGCAACCAATGGTGAGACCCTGATTGGTTCTACCGTTTTTATTAAGACGCTGGGCGCAGGAGCTGTTACCAATGAGTATGGTTTTTATTCACTGACAGTTGCCCCAGGAAAATATGAAGTTATTTTCTCATATGTCGGTTATCAGACAACTACTAAAGAAATTAATCTTGATGCAAGCACTCGGGTTGATGTTGAACTTATTTCAGAAGCTGAGCAGCTGGAGGAAGTTGTTGTGAGCGGAGAACGTGAGCAGGCCAATGCCCAGAACCTTGAAATGAGCACTAATAAACTTGACATCCGGACTATAGTGAAATTGCCGGCATTCCTTGGGGAGCCTGACGTTCTTAAGAGCCTTTTGCAGTTACCCGGTGTAAGCACAGTAGGTGAGGGTGCCTCAGGTTTTAATGTCAGAGGTGGCAACACAGGTCAGAACCTGGTTTTACTGGATGAAGCTCCTGTTTATAATACTTCCCATCTTTTCGGTTTCTTTTCTGTGTTTAATCCGGATGCTGTTAAGGATACAAAACTTTATAAAGGTGCGATCCCCTCGCGATACGGCGGCAGGCTTGCTTCACTGCTGGATGTAAGAATGAAAGAGGGAAACAGTAAAAAGCCTGAAGTAACCGGGGGTGTAGGAACGGTATTCAGCCGGCTTGCTGTGGAAGCTCCAATAGTAAAGGATAAGGCCTCATTTATTATTGCAGCCCGAAGGTCTTATATCGACATTCTGGCAAAGCCTTTTACCGATGTTTTTGATAATGGTGCTGCACTTAATTTTTATGATCTGACTGCTAAAACAAACTACAACATTAACCGGCGTAATCGTATTTATCTGTCCGGTTATTTTGGTCGTGACCGGTTTTTATTCGCCGAAAATCAAGGATTTAGCTGGGGTAATTCAACTGCTACCTTCCGCTGGAATCATTTGTTCAGTGATAAACTGTTTGCCAACTTCACAACCCTTTACAGCAGGTATGATTACAGGCTTCAGTTCGGAAACGATAATCTTAATTTATTCAAATGGAATTCTTCTATCTCAAACTTTATAGCAAAGCCTGAATTCACCTGGTTTATTAACAGTAATAATGAGGCGGTTTTTGGAGGTGAGTTGATCTATTACACTTTTGAGCCTGCCAATGCGGTTGGAATAACAAATGGCGACGCTGTTGATATCAGCCTTGACAGGAAATACAATGTGGAGGCCTCTCTATTCGTAGGAAACAGTCAGAAAATCTCTCCTACACTTACCATTGATTACGGATTACGTTATTCGCGGTTTGGTTACCTGGGTCCGGGTAAGTCCTTTGTTTTTAATGATACCATCCCCGGCAAACGGAGGACGGTCGCATCAGTGACTAATTTTGAAAGGGGAGAAACCATCAGTACATATGGTAACCTTCAGCCACGTGTTTCATTCAAGTGGCAGTTTTCCCCTCAAAGTTCTTTTAAAGGAAGTTACAATCGGATGGTGCAGTATCTCCATTTGATTTCCAATACGACGGCTTCCAATCCGCTGGATGTCTGGGCACCTACAACCGATAATCTGAAGCCTGAACTTGCAGACCAATTTACTCTTGGATGGTTTACGGATATTGGTGAAAACAGAAACTGGGAATTTTCTGTAGAAGGCTACTATCGTAAAACTTACAATCAGGTTGATTACATAGACGGCCCCGACTTGCTTATTAATGAATACCTGGAGGGTGATCTTTTATCAGGGAGTGGACGTGCCTACGGCTCTGAATTTTATCTTCAGAAAAAAAACGGCAGGCTAACCGGATGGGCCAGTTATACCCTTGGGCGTACAGAGCTAAAGGTTGAAGGTGTCAATAATTTTGATTGGTATCCGACACGGTTTGATCAGACTCATAATCTTAAATTATCGGGATTTTATGAACTCGGAGGACGCTGGTCATTTTCCTCCAGCTTTGTTTATACTTCCGGCACTCCCGTAACTTTTCCAACCTCAAGGTTTACAGTGCAGAACATACTGATTCCCTACAACTACAGTGATTCGAGAAATAATGTAAGGCTGCCGGCTTATCATCGTCTTGACATTAGCTTCA
>Ga0315902_10008765_pt1 | contig 13661 bp, 9 predicted proteins | sample LakEriMetagenome_9_FD_203523 | JGI IMG/M metagenome (GOLD analysis project Ga0315902, IMG submission 203523) | Freshwater fungal communities from buoy surface, Lake Erie, Ohio, United States - Buoy 12 MA117 | ecosystem: Environmental > Aquatic > Freshwater > Lake > Lake biofilm | place: USA... | reverse complement strand
TGCGGCCGTTTCCACGAGCGTGGGCTTCTTCGTGGCGACCGGTTCCCGCGACGAGAGCGACGACGTCTCCGGCGTGAGCCACTTCCTGGAGCACATGGTCTTCAAGGGCACGCCCGACATCAGCGGCGACGAGATCAACCACCGCTTCGATGCGATGGGTGCGAGCGCCAACGCCTTCACCAGCGAGGAAGACACCGTCTACTACGCGTCGGTCCTGCCGGAGCAGCAGCACGAGGCGGTCGAACTCCTGGCGGCGATGATGCGACCGGCACTTCGCGACACGGACTTCGACACCGAGAAGCTCGTCATCCTGGAGGAGATCCGGATGTACGACGACCAGCCGCCGTTTGGAGCCGACGACCGCTGCCGTGCCGCCTTCTTCGGCCGTCACCCGCTTGCCCGGAGCGTGCTCGGCACCGTCGACTCGATCACACAACTGCCGGTGCAGTCGATGCGCGACTACCACCGCCGCCGCTACGCTCCCGGCAACACGGTGCTGGCGGCCAGCGGCGCGATCGACTTTGCGGCACTCGTCGAATCCGCCAAGCGGCTGTGTGGTGACTGGGAGCCGTCGCCCCCGAGGGACCGACGACTGCCGCAGCCGCCACGCGCGGCGGCCCACCCCGGCACCGAACGGATCGTGAAGGCCAGTGCCGCCCTCGACTACGCGGTCTGGATGGTGGCGGGCCCCGACGAGTTCCACGCCGACCGACACGCAGTCCGCCTGCTCACCGTGCTGCTCGGCGACTCGTCGGGCAGCCGGCTCTACTGGGGCCTGGTCGACACCGGAGAGGCCGAGCACGCCGCCTGCCTGCACCAGGACTATCTCGACGCGGGCCTGTTCGTGACGCAGCTGTCGTGCGATGCCGCCGACGTGGAGACGCTCCGCGAACGGGTCGCCGGGATCTACGCGGCGGCCTCGAGCGAGGGAGTCGAGCGGGCGGAGTTCGAGCGGGCCCGCAACAAGCTTGCCAGCCGGGTGGTCCTCGGGGGTGAGAAGCCCCGGCGGCGGCTGTTCGAGGTCGGCCTCGACTGGTCGCACGCCCGCACGTACCGGTCGGTCGCCGACCAGCTCCGCCTCGTCGAGGACGTGACGCTCGACGACGTCCACCGGGTGCTCCGGGCCTGGCCGCTCGACGCCCCGGCGGCGGCGGTCATCGCGGGCCCCGACGAAGCGGGCTGACCCTGCAGGCGACTTCCGCGTGCCTGCCGGGCGAGCCATAATCCCGGTCGGCGTTCCCGGACTCTGGAACCCCGTTGCTCGCTCCCCGTTCCCCGCTCCCCGCTGGTGTCGCACCCGATGCTCGTGCCCCTGTTCGCCAATGCCAACCGCTGGCTCATCGCCCTGCCGCCGATCTGGATGGTGGGGGCTGCCGCCGCCGCCACGCTCGTCGCCGCGATCGTCGTGTACGGTCTGCTCCGGCTCGTCGCCCCGCGGCTCGCCGCGGAGGCCCGTGTCAGTCTCGGGGACGGATTCCTTGGCCCGCTCGCCTGGCTGCTGCTCGCCTACTCGGCCGCTGCGATCGCCTTTACGCCGCTGGTCCCGCTCGATCAGGTGACCCGGTCGCTGACACGGCTCTGGTCGACGAACGACTTCCGACGAACCGTCGTCGTCGAGCCGGGCGCCACCCTCCAGGAGATCCCGCTCGATCTCCGCCCCCAGGAACTCGCGGACCTCCGCATGGAGAGCGACGCGCCGCTGCTCGTCCGCACACAGCAGCCGGTGGAGGGCTATGCCCTCGTCAAGGAGGCCGAGGTGTCCCTGGCCGCGGGCCAGCCCTGGTCCTGGACGAAGACCGAAGGCGCCACCAACCCGTTCGTCGGCCAGCGGGCCAAACTGGAGGCGAGCAACGATGGCACGGCCCCGGCGCGGCTGTCGATCGGCTGGCGGCTGGCGGCCGAGAATCCTCAGGCCGGCGTGCTCCCCTGGACGTTCGTCGCGCTGGCCGGCGTCGTGGCCGCCTACGCGATCTTCCGGCTCGGGGCGCCGCGGCTGGCCGCCATCGCCTCGGCCACCACGAAGGAGGCGATCGGCCAGCCCGTGTTCACGGTCGCGATCATAGCGGGCATCGCCCTGCTCCTGGCCTTCATCGTGATTCCCTACAACACGTTCGGCGAGGACGTGAAGATGCTCAAGGACAGCGGGCTGACCCTGATCAAGGTGCTCGCCCTGCTGGTCGTGGTCTGGACGGCGAGCATTTCGGTCGCCGAAGAGATCGAGGGCCGCACCGCCCTCACCGTGCTCTCCAAGCCGTTGGCCCGCTGGCAGTTCGTGCTCGGCAAGTTCGCAGGACTCGCCCTCGTGGCCACGCTCGTGTTCCTGATCCTCGGCGGTGTGCTACTGGCCACCACGAGCCTGAAGGTGATCTACGACGCCCGCGAGGCATCGAAGACCGATCCGCTCTGGCGGGACTGCGCCGAGGAGATGATCACGGTCGTTCCGGGGCTCGTGCTCTCATTGCTGGAAACGATCCTCATGGCGGCGGTGAGCCTCGCGGTCTCGACGCGGCTGGGCATGGTCCCCAACCTGATCATCTGCTTCACGGTCTACGCTTTGGGCCACCTCGTGCCGTTGATCGTGCAGTCGAGCGTGGGGAAGTTCGCGATCGTGAGGTTCTTCGGCAAGCTGATCGCGACTCTCCTGCCCGTCCTCGACCACTTCACGATCGAGGCAGCGGTGGTGGGCGGCACCCCCGTGCCCTGGATCTACCTCGGCTGGGCCGCTCTGTACGCCGCCCTCTACTCGGCGCTCGCGCTCCTCGTAGCGCTGATTCTCTTCCAAGACCGGGATCTGGCCTGACGGCCGCGGTCTGCCACGGCGGCCAGGAAGCGCGACGCCTTTCCCGCCGCCACGGTCTATCCCCTCGCTCCCGCTCGGGGCTTTTTGGGAAGCACCGGCATCGCGACGGGGCACCGCTCCACCCCGACACCCGCTCCACCCCGACAGGAAGCCCCGAGCGCCAGCGAGGGGATCACGGCCCGCCAGCGCATGCAACGCCTGTCCCGCTACCACGGTCTATCCCCTCGCTCGCGCTCGGGGCTTTTTGGGGAGCACCGGCATCGTTGAGCGTGTTGGGGCGAGGGACGCCCGTGCCCCAGCGTCGGCGTTGCTGACCAGCGAAGCCAGGATGGCGAAGCGCAGTCAGCATCGAGTGAGCGGAGGCCTGGACGACCGTAGCGAACGTCCGGCGATGGGGCATGGGCAGCCCTTCGCGGCGCGGCCGGCATGTCCCCATCGCTTACGCGATTGGGCTTCCTGATTCCGTAGCGAACGTCCGGCGATGGGGCACGATCTCACCACCGTCAGCGCGTCAGGCCGGTGCGGGCCGCCACGCCCACCATCGACGAGCCGTCGGTCGACGTGCCCGGCATCGACCACCAGCCGGTGTCCGCCGACCGCATCGCCCGGGCCTCGGCCTTGCCGTCGATGAACACGGTCACGCCCTTGCCCAGCCGCCGCTCGACTCGCGGCCCCACCTCGACGCCGACGAGGCCCCACTCTGCGTTGTTGCCCACGATGGTGCGAAGTTCGAGCGACTCGCGGCCGTCGCCACGATCGTTGGAGACGCCGACACGACCCATCCAGCGGGCCGGCCCCTCGGCGACCATGGTGGCGTCGGCCAGCATGCCGGCCGAGACGTCGAAGCGGTCGATGCGGCTGCGGAGTTCCGCCGCCATGGGTACCGGCGGAGCGTCGCGGCCGACGGGCCCCTGCATCGCCACGGCGAGTTCCGGCATCCGCCCCAGGCTCTCGCGCTCCCGGGCGGCGGTGATGCGCTGCAGTTCCGCTGCGATCGATCCCGTGCCCTCGAAGTTCTCCAGCCCGAAGCCGTCGAACTCCACCGCCACAGCCTCGCGCACCGTGGCGACGAGGACGAGCACGAGGGTTGCGGTGAAGCGTCGCATCAGCGGTCCCTTGGGGCCGACAGCCACAGTCGATATCGGCAGTTGGCCGCGGCGCGTGGAGCGGCAACCATGCCGATCGTGCCGGCCGACGCGACTCTGCCGGTCAGCCGGTCTTCCGATGGGGGAACATCGGGATCGTGGGGGTCCGGCCGGGCGTGCCGACACGGCCGCGGCCGAACCGCGTGCACTCCAGCGCGTCGATCACCCGCGCGGCGATCTCGACGGCGGCAGCCCCTGCGGCCGCCGTGACGAGGGGTGGTCGTCCTTCACGGATCGCGGCCAGCAAGTCGTCGTGCTCACCCGCGATCGCATTGGCGTCGGCAACGGTGAGTGTCTCGAAGGGCAGGATGTCGGTGAAGAAGCGGTCCTTCATGGCGGTCCGCTCGGCGGCCGGCACGGCGGTGGCGGAGAAGCCTCCCGACCGCACGCTCTCCGACGGCGACACGACCTCGACGGTCTTGGCGGTGAGGTCGCAGTGCACCATGGCGTCGGCCGACCAGAGGGAGACGGTGCGCCGTGCCGCCGGACTGATCCGCGACGCCGTCAGGTCGGCGATCAGCCCCGACGCGAACACGAGCCTGGCCCGGGCCGCATCCTCGAAGCCACCGGTGGCCACGATCCCCCGGGCCTCGACCCGTTCGAGCCGGCCCGGGTCGAGCGAGAGCACGAGGTCGATATCGTGGATCATCAGATCGTGGATCACGCCCACGTCGAGCGAACGGAAGGTGAAGGGAGCCGTCCGCGTCGCCTCGATGAAGGACGCCGCGCCGGCCCGTGCCGCCGCCGTCTGCCAGGCCGGATTGAAACGCTCCACGTGTCCCACGGCGACCGTCCTGCCGCAGCGCCGCGCCGCGATCACGATCGCCCGGGCGTCCTCGACGCCGGCGGCGAGCGGCTTTTCCACGAGCAGATCGATCCCGCCCTCGAGCAGCGGCACCGCGACGCCGGTATGCAAGCCGGTTGGAGCTGCCACCACCGCCGCATCGACGAGACCGACGAGTTCCCGCGGTTCGGCGAGGGCGCGGCAGCCATGCGTCGCGGCGACGCGATCGCGGGATTCCGGTAGCGGATCGACGACCGCCACGAGTTCGGCGTCCGCACGGCCAGCCAGCAGCCGCGCATGGATCGCCCCGAGATGTCCGCAGCCGACGACCGCCATCCGCATCCGCTTCATGCCGCCTTCCTCCGTTCCCGGGCACGGCCGTGCCGCCCCTGCTGCTGTCGCTCGAGAAACTCGAGCAACTCGTTCACCTGCGGCACGAGCATGCCCTGCGACCGCAGGATCTCCCGCGCCGGTTCGACGCCCACCTTGGCCCGATAGAGCAGTCGGTAGGCCTCCGAGATCGCCTCGATGACCGGCTGCTGGAACCCGCTCCGTCGCAGGGCCACAACGTTGATGCACCGTGGCCTCGCAGGCGAGCCCTCGCAGAGCATGAACGGCGGCACGTCGTGCAGCACGCGCGACAGCCCGGCCACGAACGACCAGCCGCCGATCGTCGCCCAGTGGTGCACGGCCACCACGCCGGAGAGCGAGGCCCGCGAGTGCACGCGCACGTGGCCGCCGAGGAGGGTGCCATTGGCGATGATCACGTGGTCGCCCACCTGGCAGTCGTGAGCCACGTGCGCCGCGGCCATCAGGAAGTTGTGGCTGCCAACCGAGGTCAGGCCTCCCTCCTTCTCGGTCGCCCGGTTGATCGTCACGCCCTCGCGAATGACGTTGTCGTCGCCGATCTCGACCCGGGTGTCGGTGCCGCGATAGCTCACGTCCTGGGGTTCGCCACCGATCACGCAATTGGGAAAGATGCGGTTTCGCTCGCCGATTACGACCCTGCCCGAGATCGTCACGTGATTGGCAAGCACCGAGCCACGACCGATCGTGGCGGCCGACGAGATCACACAGTACGCCCCAATCGTCACGTCGTCGGCGAGCACCGCGCCGTCCTCGACCACGGCCGTGGGATGGACCTCCGGCGGCCGCCCTACGGCACCGGCGACCGAATCGTGCTCGTCGTCATGCTGGTCGTGGTCTGCCATGCGGCATCAGGCCGAGGCCCGCCTCCCCTCGCCAGCGACGAGCCGCTGGGCCATGGCGCCGTTCAGGCGATGACCACTCCGTCGGGCGCGAACATGGCCATGCAGCGGGCGCCCCACGAGCGCCAGGTCACCGACCAGGTCGAGAACCTTGTGCCGCACGCACTCGTCCGGCCAGCGGAGCGTGTTGCCCACGGGCCCATCGGCATCGAACACCAGCAGGTCGCCGTAGCCCACGGTGGTGGCCAGGCCGGCCTCGCGCAACCGTGTCGCGTCGTCCTGCGAGATGAACGTGCGTGCCGATGCGAGATCCATTCGATAGGTTTCGGGCGTGACGCGGAGGGCGAGCACCTGCCGGCCGATCGGGCCCGGGCCATAGTCGAGTTCGTACTCCACCGACAGGCCGGCGAATCGCGGCGGCGAAACCTCGACCCACGCGTCGTCGTCACCGACCCGGCAGGTCTCGCCGACGACGAGCGGATCGACCGCCGCGGCGAGCGACTCAACCCCGGCGGCGTCGATCGCGTCGACGAACGCCCGCGAGGAGCCGTCGAGCCCGGGCATCTCCTCCGCATCGACCCGCACCACACAGCAGTCGATTCCCAGGCCCGCCAAGGCGCTGATCGCATGCTCCACCATCTGCACCTGGACGCCGGCCGCGGCGAGATTCGTCCGCGCCGTCGCTTCCACGCGATGGTCGATCGTCGCCGGAATGCGCACCGGCGCATCCGCGTCGGTCCGCACGAACACGATCCCGGCGCCCGCAGGCGCCGGCACGAACTCGACCGTCACCGCACGACCGCTCCAATACCCGGCACCGGAGACCGAGACTGGGCGGCGGATGGTCTGCTGGGTGCGCATGCAGGTCGCGTGAAGGGTGAAACAAGGGCCCGGAGGGTCGTCCGCGACGCCCCTCCGGGCCCGGTGAATCAACGGCAGGCCCGGACGATCAACGAACGGGCCTGGGTTGTGCTGCGGGTGCCCCGGCGACGGCGGCGCCGTTGAGCATCTTCAGCACGTCGGGCGTGACGTCGATCTGCGGATCGTAGTAGACGATCGGCTTGGTGATGCTGCCGAGGATGCGGTTGCGATCAGCCGAATCGACCGGGTCACCGTCGAACCGGTGCACCACCGCGATGCCGTTGTCGCGGGCAAACTGGCTCACGGCGCGTTCGATTTCGTTGTAGACCTGGAGGTAGACCTTCGCCTCGCGATCCATGAAGTCCTTCTTCTGGAGCTGGGCATTGACGCTGAAGTCGCCCTGCGCCTTGGCCACCTCGGCCTCGAGCTTCTTGTACTCGGGCGTGCCGACGTTGAAGCCCTTGAGCTGCTCCATCAGGCCGTTGATCCGGTCGCGCTCGGCCTTGAGGGCGTTCTCCGCCTGCATCACCTCGTCCTTCATCTTGTCCATCGCCTGCTTGAAGCGAGCGTGGTTCTTGAAGATGTAGCCGACGTCGATCACGGCGACGTGCGCGGCAGGGCCCGCCGCCCTGGGGGCGGCAGGAGCAGCAGCCGGCGGCTGAGCCTGGGCGTGGATGGCGGTCTGCCCGAAGGCCGCGGCGACCGCGAGTGCGAAGATTGCCAGATGCCTGTTCACGGAATGCTCTCCTTGCTTGCGGAACGTGGGCCGGACCTGTGGTGGCCGGCCCGCCGAGGCGACCGTCCACGGCCGCCGGGAATGCCGACGCGGGCGGGATGATGGCGACACACACCCGCCGACTCAAGGGCAACTTCGCTGCGGGAAATCGTCTGTTTTCAAGACGAAATCGCACCATGTCCTGCGGCTCGGGGCTGCGCATACCCTCTCGCCGGACGCTCGCTCCACCAGGAAGCCCAATCGCGTAAGCGATGGGGACCTTGCGGCGTGAACCGGGGGCTCGGGGCGCCCCACGCCCTCTCGCCGGACGTTCGTCTCGGCCCTCGTGGCCTCGACTCTCTGCATGTCCGCTGCGCTTCGCCGGGCACTGATCCGCCGCAGGCGGATTGGTCGTGGCTGCGCTTGCTCCCATAGCCCGCTCGAGGGCATGGGCAGCCCCTCGCTGAGTACGTGCCGGATGCGCGGGTGAGGCCGGCCTTGGATGATCGTCAGGGTGGCATCGCGTTCCGAAGGCAACACGTCAGAGAAGTCACTTCGGGGGCCCGAGCGTGACGTCGAGCGTCACCTCCGTGCCGGCGCGAACCACCACGACCGGCACCGTGTCGCCTCCCTTGTGCTTGCGGAGGGCGCTGTCGAAGTCTTCCAGGTTCGTGATCGCGCTGGCACCGAGGCGGACGATCCGGTCGCCCCCCTGCAGGCCCCCCTTCGCAGCCGGCGACTCCTTGGCGACGCCCGAGATCGCATAGCCGCTCCCAGGATTGCCGAAGTCGGGAATGCTGCCGAAGTAGGGACGATCACCGCCGCGGGCGAAAGCGGGCGCCGCAACCTCCACGTAGGCCGGACGGTCGCCGCGTGTGGCCAGATCGCGGACGATGTCGGCCACGAGGTCGGCGAGCCGCTCCATGCCCGGCACGTTGATCTTGTCGGCCGTGTCGCTCGGCCGGTGATAGTCGCCGTGCGACCCGGTGAACACATGAAGCACCGGCACCTTCTTGGCATAGAAGCTCGCGTGATCGCTCGGCCCGAAGCCGCCCGGCTCCTTCGCCGCCGTGAGGCCGCGCTCCGCCACCAGCCGGTCTACGAGTTCCTCGAGGCCCGTTCCAGTGCCCGTGCCGTGCACGATCACCTTGTCATCCACGAGGCGCCCCACCATGTCGAGATTCACCATCGCCACGGTGTCGGAGAGCGGCAGCACCGCGTTGGCCGCATAGTGTCCGCTGCCGAGCAGGCCACGCTCCTCGCCGGAGAAGGCGATGAACAGCACGCTCCGCGGCAAGGGCCCCTCGGCGGCCAGCCGCCTCGCGATCTCGACGAGCATCGCGGTGCCACTGGCGTTGTCGTCGGCGCCGTGGTGCACCGCCTTCTCGCCCGGCGCGGTCGAGTTTTCGCCGCCATAGCCGAGATGGTCGTAGTGGGCCCCGAGGATCACGAGTTCGCGGGCATCGATCGCCGGAGCGTCGCCGGCCGCCGACCGTCCCTTGCCCGGAAGGAACGCGAGCACGTTGCGGGAGGTCGCCTCGCGGCGGTCGATCGCCACGCGGCCGCGGATCCGCCAGCCTTCGAGCGGGCCGCTGGCCGGCTCGAGATCGGCGTCGATGCCCTTCTGGATGTCGCTGAGCGATCGCTCCATGCTCCGCCGCACCACGTCGTCCACGGTGGACCGCCGGAGGTGCAGGACGGGCATGGTGCGGCCGCTCGAACCCTCCCCCGCCCGCGTGAAGGCCATCAGCGCATCGCCCTCGGCGTCGGCGTCGTTGCAGAACACCACCGCACCCGATTCGTGCTCAGACGCATTGGCCACCTTGCGGGCCAGCGCGGCGTGCTGGGAGGCCTGGTTGCCCTCGAACACGCTGTGCGGGTCGTCCTTCTGCGGCTCCTGTCGCAGGACCACCACTGCCGCCCCCTTCGCGGCGGCGCCGAGCGGCGCGTAGTCGTCGTAGTGTTCCGCCGGTGCGGTGATCCCATAGCCGGCGAACACCAGCGGCAGATCGAACTCCCCGCCCCCGCCGGCCGCGAGCGGCGTGAAGTCGCGACCGAGTTCGAGGGGCACCACCACCGGACGGCCATCGGCTCCCGAGGGACCGACGAGTTCCACGACGTTGCGGTCCGCGGGCCCGAGCGTAGCCTCGAGAGTCATCTCGAACGGCTGGAAGGGCCCGTCGCCCACAAGGCGGGTCTGCAGCCTTTCGATCCCCCGAAACTGCCCGGCCACCCACTCGGCCGCGGCCTCGATGCCGCCGGTGCCCGGACCGCGGCCCTCCCGGTCCGGCGCCGCCAGCCACTCCACCGCGGCGCGGAGCCGCGCGGCAACCGGGCCATCGGACACCGGCGCCGTCTCGGCACCGCATGCCGCCATGCCCGCGGCGGTGATCAGCGCCGCGATCGCCCCCCGCACACCAGCCAGAGCCATGTCCTTGGCAGCCTCGACCATCGTCTCGCCTCCTCGTAGCACGTCCGGCACTCCACCGCCGTCATTTTACGCCACCATCGGGATCGGCCGAGCCTCGCTTCCCGAGGATTGCCCCCTGTGAGAGAATCAGGCTCCATCCGATTCTCCGACCGTCCCGGACGCCCCCACCGTGCCGTCGCTGTTCGTCATCCAGGGTCGCAATCGCGGCACCCGCTTCGACATCCGCGCCAATCAGGGGGCAATCAGCATCGGCCGCGAGGCCGGCAACGCGGTGCAGGTGGACGACAACGAGGTCTCGCGGCGCCACGCCGAGATCCGCCAGGTCGGCGATGCCTACGTGCTCGGCGACCTCAAGAGCTCCAACGGCACGTTCCTCAACGACGCCCGCATCGAGCGTTCCGAACTCGCCAGTGGCGACCGCATCCGCCTCGGCCGCACCATCCTGATCTACGCCAAGGACGGCGACGATCCCGAGATGTTCGCCGCCGTCGACATCGTGCCCACCACCGACGCGGGCGATGGCTCCCGGATCGTGCGGACGATGCGGGAAGACGACTCGATCGTGCTCGCGGCACCGGAGGAATCCCAGAACCGCTGGCTGGCCAAGGCCCGCAGCAACCTCCAGGTGATGTACCGCACGTCGCTGGCGGTGAGCCATACGCTCGACATCGACGAACTCCTCGGCCGGATCCTCCAACTGGTCTTCGAGTGGGTCGAGGCCGACCGTGGCTGCATCATGCTGCTCGACCCCGAGAGCCGGGAACTCCGCACGAAGGCCCGCCGCGACCGCAAGGCTGGCGACGCCGCCACCATGCAGATCAGCCGCACGATCCTCGATTACGTGCTCGACCACCACGAGGGCGTGCTCACCAGCGACGCCCAGGAGGACGACCGGTTCGCCGCGGGCAACAGCGTGGTGCGAACGGGAGTGCGGGAGGCGATCTGCGTGCCGATGCGGGGCCGCTACGACACGGTCGGACTGATCTACGTGGACACGACAACGCCGCTGATCGAGGCGGTCAATCAGACGCAGCGGCGATTCAGCGACGACCACCTCAAACTGATGATCGCGATCGGCCACCAGGCGGCCCTCGCTGTCGAGGACACCACCTACTACTCGGCGATGGTGCAGTCGGAACGGCTCGCGGCGACGGGCCAGGCGATCGCCACCCTCTCGCACCACATCAAGAACATCCTCCAGGGAATCCGCGGCGGCAGCTACCTCGTGGAGATGGGGCTGGAGAACGACGACCTCGGCGTGCTCCGCAAGGGCTGGGACATCGTCCGCCGCAACCAGGACAAGATCTCGTCGCTGGTGATGGACATGCTGACGTTCAGCAAGGAGCGCGAACCCGACCCGCTGCCGACCGACCTCGCAGCCCTGATCGACGACATCGTCGAGACCGTGCAGCAGCGGGCGACGGAATCGGGGGCCACGATCCATTGGCGACCCCCTGCCGATCTGCCGCCGATGCTCTTCGATCCCGCCGGCATGGCGCGGGCGGTGCTCAACGTGGTCACCAACGCGCTCGACGCCGTCGAGGGCCGGGAGCACGCCGCCGTGACGATCACCGCCGCGGCCGACCGGGAGGCGGGCGTTGCGCGGATCACCGTCGCCGACAACGGCGCCGGCATGGCTCCCGAAACACTGGCCGACATCTTCACGCTCTTCGTGTCCACGAAGGGATCCAAGGGCACCGGGCTCGGTCTGACCGTCAGCCGCAAAATCCTCCGCGAGCACGGCGGCGACATCCACGCCTCCAGCCGGCTCGGCGAGGGGAGCACGTTCATCCTCGAGTTTCCCCTGCAGACGGCGCAGAACAGCGGCGAGCGGGCTGAGCACGACGCTCCGGTCACGCCTCCGCCCCCGACGAAGCCATGAACGCCCTGCCGCCGACCGCCACCTCCGGCGGCCTGCCGCCGATCTCGGCGGTGGTGATCACGCAAAACGCGGAACGCCATCTCGCGGCGGTGCTGGCGGCCGTCGACTTCTGCTCTGAGCGACTGATCCTCGACTCGGGATCGACCGACGGCACGATCGCGATCGCACAGGCTGCCGGGGCACGGGTCGAGCATCGGGCGTTTCTCGGGTACGGGCCGCAGAAGCGGCGTGCGGTCGAACTCGCCCGGCACGACTGGATCCTGTCGCTCGACGCCGACGAGGTCCTCGACGACGAGGCCCGGCTGGCCGTCCGGGCGGCGGCGTTCGACGATCCCACCGCCTGCTACGCGCTGCGGCGTCGGACGTTCGTCGGCCGCCGCGAGGTCCGTCACGGTCCGTGGCGAGATGACCGCGTGCTCCGGCTCTTCAACCGTCGCACGGCGTCCTTCAAGCCGCTGCTTGTTCACGAGGAGGTGGAGTCAACGCGGCCGCCGATCCTGCTGCCCGGCTCGATCCTCCACTACAGCTACGACTCGTGCAGCGACGTGCTCGCCCGGTCGCTCCGCTACGCGCCCCTGAAGGCAGAAATCATGCGGGGCAAGAAGCAGCGGACGAGCCCGCTGACGATGCCCCTCCGCGGCCTCACCGCCTTCGCCAAGAGCTACGTGCTGCGAGGCGGCTGGCGGGACGGCGCCGCAGGATTCGTGGTCGCGCTCTCGCGGGTGATCGACTCCACGCTGCCGCGGGCGATGCTGCTCGAGGGGGAATCGCCGGCGGACATGCCCACCGCGGCTCAGGCCGTCCCCGCCGACCGCAACGCCGCGAGCATCCGTTCCATGTCCGGCGGCAGCGGCGCCGAGAAGGTGAGCCGCTCACCCGACGTGGGATGATCGATGGCGAGGCTCACCGCATGCAGCGCGTGCCGTTCGAGCAGCGGCGGGCCGGCAGGAAGCCGGAGAAACGCCGGTTCGATCAGCGTGCGACCGCTATAGAGGCCGTCGCAGAGCACCGGGCAGCCGATGGCGGCGAGGTGCACGCGGATCTGGTGAGTGCGGCCTGTCTGAGGCGTCACGCGAACCAGGGCGCCAGCCCTGAATCGCTCCAGCACCTCGTACCGTGTCACGGCCTCCCGGCTGGTCGAGTGGTCGCGACGGACGGCCATCTTCTCCCGCTGGTAGGGATGGATGCCGATCGGCATGTCGATCTCGTCGCGGTCGAACCGCGGGGCGCCCTGCGTGATCGCGAGGTAGGTCTTCGCGGTCGTCCGTTGCTCGAACTGCCTGGCCAGCGCGTGGTGGGCCTCCTCGCTCCGTGCCACCACGATCACGCCGCTCGTGTCGCGGTCGAGCCGGTGCACGATGCCCGGCCGAGTCGGGCCGCCCGCCGTCGACAGGCCGCCTCCTTCGCGTTCCAGGTGCCACTTGAGCGCGCCGGAGAGCGTCCCCTTCCAGTTGCCCTTCGCGGGATGCACCACCATGCCCGCGGGCTTGTTGACCACGGCCATCCATGCATCGACGTGCAGGAAATCGAGCGCGATCTCCTCCGCGGCCGGCCCCTCGCGCGGCGGCTGGGGCACCGTGAACCGCACGAGCGAACCGCCCCGCAGCTTGTGCGATGCGCGGGCCGTCAGGCCGTCGACCCGAACGGCGCCCTGGTCGATCGCCCGTGCCAGGAACGAGCGGCTGAAGGCCGGGAAGGCCGCCACCAGGAAGACGTCGAGCCGTTGGCCCGCCTGCTCTTCGGCGACGACGAAACTCGCTTCGTCACCCGGCCGGTGCTGTGGTTCCGGAGGCGGCGGGCTCGGCGGATGGGGTGGAGGCGGGCTTGGCATCGTT
>Ga0315902_10008764_pt1 | contig 13662 bp, 6 predicted proteins | sample LakEriMetagenome_9_FD_203523 | JGI IMG/M metagenome (GOLD analysis project Ga0315902, IMG submission 203523) | Freshwater fungal communities from buoy surface, Lake Erie, Ohio, United States - Buoy 12 MA117 | ecosystem: Environmental > Aquatic > Freshwater > Lake > Lake biofilm | place: USA... | reverse complement strand
GATCACCATCGACAGCACAAAGCCAAACACGCCCAAACAGCCGCCAAAACCGGCCTGCACGATGCCCCACACACTCTTCAGCACGCCCGGCAGCGTCGTGCGCACCCATGTGCCGTTTAAGAAGGCCTTGAGGTCAAAATCCACGCCGTCCGCAGTCGTCGCCGCAGGTGCTGCGGGCGCTTTTTCCGCCGTTTCGGGCAAAACGGCCTCTGGAGGCGTTTCGATCTCTATGACGAGCTCCTCGTGTGGCAGCAGCGTGATGCCGTATTTCGTCTCGATCTCGACCGAGGCCTTCAAAAGCGCATCCCGGGCCTTCATCGAGTAAACCGGCACCTTGCTCGTCAGATTCGCCGCCTGCGTCCACAGCCGCGGCACGATCCACCAGGTCAAACCGCCGATTCCGATGATGAAAACAGCGAACACCAGCAAAACGGCTCGTGCGCGGCTTAGCCCGCCTTTTTCCAGCCACTGCACCGCCGGCTCCAGCAGATACGCCAGCACACCCGCAACCGCGAAGGGCACCAAAATCGGCTGCAGGAAGGCCAGCACCTGCGTCACGAGGTAAATCAGCCACACCGCCAGCGCGCCGACCGCGGTGATCGACAGCGCGGTGATCGCGGTCCACAAAGCGTTGCGCTGAAAGGCAGTCGGCAGGTTCTTCATGCGTTCGGGAGGAAGGCGCGCGCATCGTAACGGCTCGCGACGCTTTGGGAACTGGAAAATGCCCGGTTGGAAATTCACCGAGCTCTTCTAACCTCCCGCATGCCCGCCCCGAAGCCCGTCGATCCCGCCGAAGTGCCCGCTCTCGCCCGCCAGACCATCCAGCGCGCGAAATTTCCCGTGCTCGCCACCTGTGACGGCGATCAGCCGCGCGCGCGGCCCGTTTCACCCGTCAAAGTGGACGGCTTCACCATCTACGTCGCCAATCTGCGCCGCTACGGCAAGACCCGCGAGCTCGCCGCGAATTCAAAAGCGGAGCTTTGCTACATGGATGACGAACACAATCAGGTGCGCATCACCGCGCGCGCCGAAATCGTCACCGAACGCGCGCTGCTGCAGGCCATCTGGGATGGAAACGCCCTCCTGCGCGCCTACCTCGGCAGCATCGACAATCCGGAGCTCATCATCTACCGCTTTGTGCCGGAACGCGTGCGCTACATGCGCGAATGGGCGCTCGAATACTTCGAAGTGCCGCTTTGATCACGGCACCGGCAACGGTGCGGTCTTGTCGATCGGCTTGTCCTCCCAGATCGCCTCTTTCGTGACTGGATCGTAGGTCAAAATGCGGCTCTTGCTGCCCGGCACCGGCGCTTTGTCGATCTTTGGCAGCCATTTCGCCAGCTCGGCCTTCTTCGCCGCGTGCGCGGCATCGCCAGCGAGATTCGTCCACTCGTTCGGATCGTTTTTCATGTCGTAGAGCTCCTCGCTGCCGTCTGCATAGCGAATGTAGCGCCAGTCTTCCGTGCGGATGCCGTGATTGCCCTGATTGTGCGTCGTGATCGCCGGCCACTCGCGCGGCGCGTTCGCATCCTGAAGCTGCGGCACGAGGCTGTGGCCCTCCAGATCGCTGCGCGCGGGCATTTGGGCCAGTTCCAGCAACGTGGGAAAAATATCCAGCAGCTCCGCCGGGCGCGTGCAGACCTGACCGGCCTTCACACCCGGTCCGGCGAAGATCAGCGGCACGCGCGTGCTGCGATCCCACAGCGTGTTTTTGCCGGTCATGAGTTTTTCGCCGAGATGCCATCCATGGTCGCTCCAGAGCACGATGATCGTGTTTTCCGCGCGACCGGTGGACTCCAGCGCCGATGTGAGCCGCGCCACCTGACTGTCCATGAAGCTGATGCATGCCAGATAAGCGCGCACGAGCGGTCGCCACTCACCCGCGGTGCGCAGCGTGCTCAGCCGCGGCTCCGGCAGCTTCCAGTGCAGAAAGTCGGCGAACTTCGGCAGATCCGCGCGGTCATCCTCCTTCACCGGCGGCATTTGCAATCCGGAGTCCGGATACAGATCAAACCACTTCTGCGAGGCAAAACACGGCACGTGCGGCAGACGAAAACCTGCGGCGATGAAGAACGGCTTGTCCGCTGGCGCGCGCTTCAGCGCATCGATCGCGCTGTCGGCGATCTTCCAGTCCGCGTTGTCCGAATCGCTCTCCGGAAACACGCCCCAGTCCATCGCCGGATGACGATCCGGCCCGGGCAGATTCGCGATCGGCGTCTTCGGTTTCGGCATCGGCCCGCGGTTTCCCCATTCGAGGAACTCCGCTTTTTGATCGCCGCCGCGCATCGAGCCATCGTGGTAGATTTTTCCACTGTTGAAGGTCCAGTAACCCGCGCTCGTGAAGGTCTGCGGCAGCGTGACGTGATTTTTCGTCTGCTCCACCTCGCGAATGCCCGGCGCGAGGCCGTAAATGCCCGTCGAGCTCGGCCGCAGCCCCGTCAGCAGGGAACTGCGGGAAGGATTGCACAGCGGCGCCTGGCAATGCGCGTTCGTGAAAAGCGTGCCGCGCCGTGCCAGCGCATCGATGCCCGGTGTTTTCACCTGCGGATGCCCGCCGAGGCAGCCAATCCAGTCGTTTTGGTCATCGATGGCGATGAAGAGCACGTTTGGACGCGAATCCGCCGCGCGAAGCGCGGTGGCGAGGCAAAGCAGCAGCAAGGCAAGTTTCATGGAGCGCCTGCTAACGCCGCAGCAGAGCCAAAGCTGACGGAAAAAGCAGTCTAGGCATCCAGGATGCTCGTCTCCACGCGAAACCCGCACTTCACCATTTCCAATCCGCGACGGATGTGCTCCGAGTAGCGCATCCCGCATGAAACGCCTCTACCGCCACGCCCAGATCGCCAGCGAAGACTCGCCGAAGCTGCAAACCGCCGATGTGCTCGTCGAAGGCGACCAAATCATCGGTGTGGCCGCGAAGATCGAAAAGGCCGACGGCGCGGAGATCATCGACTGCACGGGGCGCATCCTCATGCCGGCTATGTTTGACATCCACGTCCATGCCCGCGAACCGGGGCAGGAGGAGAAGGAAAATATCGCCACCTGCGCCGAGGCAGCCATCAACGGCGGCGTCACCGGCTTCATCATGATGCCAAACACCGCGCCTGCCATCGACAACGCGGGCGTGGTGCGCAGCGTGCTCGAAAGCGCCCGCCGTGCGCGCATCGGAGCGGAGATCTACACCAGCGGAGCCATCACGAAAGGCCGCAAAGGCGAGGAACTGGCCGGGATCGCCGGGATGAAGGCCGCAGGCGCCGTGATGCTCACCGACGACGGCTTCCCGGTCGATAACCCGCAAGTGCTCCGCCGCGCCATGGAGTATGCCCGCGAGTTCGACATTCCCATCGCCAGCCATTGCGAGGTCAAAGAGCTCAGCGGCAAGGGCTGCATGCACGAGGGCAAAATCAGCTACTCACTCGGCTTGCCAGGGATCCCGGCCATTTCGGAGGAAATCTGCATCGCGCGGGACATCCGCCTCGCCGAATTTACCGGCGTGCATCTGCACATCCAGCATGTGAGCACCGAGCGCGGCATGGGCACCATCAAACGCGCCAAAGACCGCGGCATCCGCGTCACCTGCGAGATCGCGCCGCACCACCTGCTCTTCAATCACGAGCACATCGGCGACTACAACACGCACTACAAAATGAACCCGCCGCTGCGCACGCCGGAGGACAACGCCGCGCTGCTCCAGGGCCTCAAGGACGGCCTCTTTGATGTCATCGCCACCGATCACGCTCCGCACACGCCCTTTGAGAAGAACCAGGACTTCGCCAGCGCACCCTTTGGCATCACCGGCCTCGAAACCGCGCTCGTCTCGCTCTACGACCGCTTCATCAGCAAAGGCATCCTCGATTGGAGCCTCATCGTGAAGCGCTACAGCGCCGAACCGCGCCGCATGTTCAAACTGCCGCCCGTGCCGATCAAAGAAGGCGGCATCGCCGAGTTCATCGTCTTCAATCCGCAGCGCACCACCACCTTCAGCCGCGATTTCATGAAGTCGAAGAGCCAAAACACGCCCTTCCTCGACCAGACGCTCCAAGGCATGGTCGAACGTGTGATCTACCACGGCGAGGAACTGCTGGTGCGGTAAGGCGAAGGGCGGAGTTCTCGGTTTGAAGAATCCACGGCACCGACCCAACAAAAAAGCGGCACCCTCATCAGGTGCCGCTTCTCAAATTCGGATGGATCGTCGGGAGCTTACTTGAGGTCGATTTTCACGACCTTTTTGCCTTCGATCTTCATGCCATCGACTTTTTCGAACTTCTTCGCCGCGTCGGACATGGACATGCCGTCCATGCCTTCCATCATTTCGGCAAACGCGTCGAAGTTTTCCATCAGCTTGTCGAACTGGATGTCGATGTAGGTGACGGTGTCGGCGGTCTGGTGGGAGGCGTCGGAGGTGGCGATGCCGCCAGCGGCCTTCACTTCCACCGTCATGCGCATGCCGGCGAGCATTGGCTTCATCATGGCCATCTGGCCTTTCATCGCGGCGAGTTCCTCGGGGCTCTTCTTCGGCTTCTCAGCGCCGTCGCCCTTTTTCTTGTCCGCCTCAGGGTTGGTGATCGTCAGCGTGCTGCCGTCCAGGGTGAAGGTCATCTCGTCGCCTTCTTTTTTCTCGCCCTCGGGTTTGTCGTCCGGGGTGTTCGGCTTGTACTTGAGCTTGCGGATGTCGGCCACGGCAAAGGTCACCTTGTTGCCGGTCTTGCCATCAGCAGACTTCACTTCTTCGATGGATTTCACCGTCACGCCCTCGCCGAGGTCCTTCGCACGCTTTTCCGCGCTTTCTTTGTCGAGCATGAGGCCTTTGAGCTGCTCACCAGGTCCGCCCTGGCCGCCGCCCTGCGCCATCATCGCGGCGAGCTGCGCGCCGATGAGCACGGTCTCCTCCACAGTGGCGCTGCCGTCCTTGTTCACGACGACCGAGGATTTCATTTCAAAGCAGGAGACCAAGCCAAAAGAGGCGGCCACGACGAGGAGGAAACGCAGGAGTTTCATAGGGGCCGTGAGTCTAAGGGGGGCTCCCCTCTACTCACAATCACAAAGATGCCTGCTCCGAACTTTTCCTGTCTCTGGCCCGGAAAAAGCATCAGGCGGAGCCGTCACCGACTCCGCCTGCGCGAAAAGTTGTTTCTGAGCGATCTGGAATTAGACCAGACCGGCCGCCTTGAGCGTCTTGAGGGCACCGTTTTTGTTCACGGTCTTCAGAGCGCGCGCGGTCAGTTTCACGTCCACGAATTTGCCCAGTTCAGGCACCCAGATGCGCTTCTTGCGCAGGTTGGGGAGGATCACGCGCTTCACGCGCTTGGTGATGTGACGGCCGATACCGCCTTCCTTCTTCGCTTTACCGCTGCGATGAATGTGGTGGCCGCGAGTGACGCCGACGCCGGTGATTTGACAGACTTTAGCCATAAGAGTGAAGGTGGTGGGGGGAAAGGGGCGGCGATGGTAGCCGCCTCCCTCCATCCGTCAAACGCATTCTTCCCGGCTTCACCCCCGCCGGACGCCTACAAGACGGCGAAATGCCACCCAAGGCCCGCTTTTACCCTGCCTTTACAATAAAATCGCCCTTCCGCCGTCATGCTCGGACCCCTATCCTGCCTCCGATCATGAAAACGCTCGCCCTCGCCCTTCTCCTGCCGCTCGCGGCCTTCGCCGAAAACGAAATCGGCTTCATCGAGCGCTTCGCCCTAGCGGCGGACCGGGAAAAGGCCCTCGGGGAGCTCGTTCCTGGCTCGGAGGAGTATTATTTCTTCCACGCCCTCCATTACCAAAACGTCCGCGACACCGCAAAACTCAACAACCTGCTCAACGAGTGGCGGCAGCGGACGCCGGACGAAAACGAAGCCCGCCGCGTCATTTTGAACCGCGAGGCGATCCTCGGCTACGAGAAGGACCCGCAGGGCACGCTGAAATACCTCATCGAGCGCCTCGGCATCCGCCACGACCACCAGCGCCAGGTGCCGGATGCGAAGCCCGATCTGCCCACCAGCCTCGATCCGGCCAAAATCAGCCGCGAGGTCTTCCTGCGCGATGCCTTGAACAATGACCGCGGCCTCCAAAGCCTCTCGCAGGAGGCTCTCGCCGCTCTGATTCGCGATCAGGTGCCGCTCACGCCCGATCAACGCCGCAGCGTGCTGCAAAAGCTCCAGCGGCCCGATGTGCCGAATCTGATCGAGGCGGTGAAAGCGGACTTCCAAGCCGAGCCAAGCATCGGTTTTGGCGATCTGCCCATCCATCGGCAGCTTCTGATTTCGCAACTCGATGAACTGAAAGCCGAGCACGGCAGGAGCACGAGCTTCATTTACACTTACCTGCGGAAACTGGCCCCCAGCGCCGATGTGAGCCTCGAATACGACGAAGCCGAGCGCGAGGCCTGGCTCGACCGCGTGTGGGACTTTGCGAGAGTCCTCACATCGCACAAAACCCTCAAGGCCCGCATCCTTTACCTCCGCCTCGATCACGACCGCAAAAAGGGCGTCTATGATCGCGAGCGCTTCCTCAGCTACCTGAAGCTCCCGCGCCGGATGCCCTACATCAACGAGGAATTCCTCCGCACCTACAACTCCGACTGGTGCGACCTCGACGCCGACCTCAGCGATCCGCTCATCAGCTCGCCGCCCATTCACAATGACGAAGAACTCGTCCGCGACTACTTCCTGCATCTCTTCGCCACTTCCGCAAAGGCTGACTCGAATCCGCGCGATCTCCTCGCCCCGTGGACCGAGCATGTGAGCGACACCTGGCTGAAACCCATTCTCGCCGAGGCGCTCATCACGAATGGCATCGGCAATCCCGAGCGCTGGGCCTCTCTCATCACGCCCACGGAGTTTCAGCAGCTCAAAGACCGCGTGGACATCGAATTCCCGGCTACGAACGCGCCGCAGTTCCTGCCGGGCGACGACATCGCGTTCGATGTGATCGTCAAAAACACGCCGAAGCTCATCGTGAAGATTTTCGAGCTCAACACGCTCAATTTCTTCCAGACGCAGCAGCGCCAGCTCAACACCGATCTCAATCTCGACGGCCTCGTCGCGAATAGCGAGCAGACGCACAGCTTCGACGGCGGCCCGTTTGGCCGCACGCGGCAAAAATTCGCCTTCCCCGACCTCAAAGGCAAACGCGGGGCCTGGATCATCGAATTCATCGGCGGCGGCCGCAGCAGCCGTGCGCTCATCCGCACCGGCCAGTGGCATCTTTTGCAGCAAACCGGCCCCGCAGGCGATTTGATCCTCGTGCTCGATGAAAAGAACCAGCCCGTCAAAGACGCCGTCGCGTGGTTTGAGGGCCGCAAATTCAGCGTCGATGAAAAACTCGGCCGCATCGCCATTCCGTTCACGAACCAGCCCGGCACGAAGAACCTCATCATCGGCGATGCCGCCGGCACCTTCGCCACCCTCACGCAGTTCAACCACCACGCCGAGGAATACCGGCTCGATGCGCAATTCCACATCGAGCGCGAGCAACTCCTCGCCCGTCGCGAGGCCACGCTGGCCGTGCGCACCGCCCTGATGCTAGGCGAGACCCATCTCGCGCCCGAACTGCTCACCGAGCCCAAGCTGACCATCACTAGCACCACCCACGACGGCATTTCGACGACCCGCGAAGTCAAAGACCTCAAACTCAGCGCCGGCAGCGTGCTCACGCACACGCTCAGCGTGCCCGAACGCCTCGCCAACCTCGCCGTGACGCTCAGCGGCAAAGTGGAAGTCCTCAGCAACGGCGGCGAAAAACGCGATCTCAACGCCAGCCATACCTGGACCCTCAACGGCATCGACAAAACCGAAGCCACCAGCGACGGCCATCTCAGCACCTTCGACGGCCAGCGCATGTTCGAACTCCTCGGCAAAAACGGCGAACCCGTCGCCGACCAGCAAATCGTCTTCACCTTCAAGCACCGCGACTTCACCCGCGTGCAAACCCACGCCCTCAAAAGCGACGATAAGGGCCGCGTCGTCCTCGGCAAACTCGAAGGCATCGAGCAACTCACCGCCAAATCTCCCAACGGTCGGAGCAGCTCCTGGACGCTGGAAGAAGCTGATAGCACGCTGAGCACGACCATCCATGCGGTCGAAGGCGAGCTTGTTCAGGTCCCTGTATCCGGCGGCATAGATTTGCTGGGGTATTCACTGTTGGAAACACGGGCAGGCACATTCATCGCGGATCGAACCGGCAACATCGACCCTACTTTGCGCGGACAGAACGGATTCATGGCGATCCGCGATCTCAAGCCTGGCGACTACTCGCTTCGATACCACGATGAGCCTCTCATCACGCTCAAAGTCACCGCAGGCACCCCCATCGGCGGTTGGGTACTCGGCAAGCACCGCCAGCTCGAACTCAAAGGCAACTCGCCACTCCACATCACCGAAGCCACCACCGACAAAGACTTCATCACCGTCAAACTCGCGCACAGCAGCCATTTCGCCCGAGTCCACGTCGCCGCGTCGCGATTCGATCCTGGCAGCGGCCTCTTTGGCGGTCTCGGCGGCTTCACCCGCTTCGGCGCGGCCTCCGGCACGCCCGCACGGAATCCCAACCTCTACTCCGCCGGCCGCGAGATCGGCGATGAATACCGCTACATCCTCGAGCGCCGCTACGCGAAGCTCTTCCCCGGCAACATGCTCACCCGCCCCGGCCTGCTGCTGAATCCATGGGAGATTCGCAGCACCGATCTCGATGCGCTCGCCAATCAAGCCGGTGAAGGCGCGTCCATGACTCGCGGCGGAGCCGCACCCGTGATCAATAATCCAGTGCCTCAGCCCGCGAAGAAAATGAAGGCCCAAGCAGGCCCGCAAGGCGGCACGAACCTCGACTTCCTCGCCAACTCCGCCCCGGTCATCTACAACCTCGTTCCCGACAAAGACGGCGTCGTGCGCATCGAGCGCAAGATGCTCGGTGACCGCCAGCACGTCCAAATCTACGCCGAGGACCTGCAAAACGCCTCCTGGCGCACGCTCACGCTGCCGGAGGTGCCCACGAAATTTGCCGATCAGCGCCTCGCACGGAATCTCGATCCCGCGAAGCCCTTCACACAGAAAAAAGAGATCACCGTGCTCGACACCGGCAAGTCACTCACCCTCGCCGACATCCTTACCAGCGAGCTGGAGACCTACGACACGCTCGGCGGCGTCCACAGCCTCTTCACCACGCTCAGCGGCAACGGCCACCTCGCCGAGTTCGCCTTCATCCTGAACTGGCCGAAGCTCAAAGACGACGAGAAGCTCGCCGAATACAGCAAACACGCCTGCCACGAGCTGAACCTCTTCCTCCAGCTCAAGGACAAGCCCTTCTTCGACAAAGTCATCGCGCCCTACCTCGCCAACAAGAAAGACAAGACCTTCATGGACGAGTATCTGCTCGGCCTCGATCTCACCAAACACCTCGAACCCTGGGCCTACGCCCGCCTGAACATCGTCGAGCGCATCCTGCTGGCTCAACGCCTCCAAAACGAAGCACCGAATGCCGCCCGGCATGTGCGCGAACTTTGGGAGATGATCCCGCCGAATCCCGAGGAGGCCGACCGCTTGTTTGAAACGGCACTGCGGGGCCGGGCGATGGAAAGTGAGACTCGCGGAGCGTTGGGAGATTTGGAAACGGCGAAGAAGCAGGCCGAAATCGATGCGCCTCAATTAGCCCCCATGTCACCAGCGCCAGCTCCTGCGGCAGCCGCTCCAATGGATGCATTTGCCGCGCCTCCTGGCGGTGGTTTCGTAAAGGGCATGGGAGTCGGAGGTGGTGCACTGCGTCGCTCAATGACGGTGGATGAACTCAAAGCGCTGAAGGATTCCGACGCAGATCGCATGGCCGTGCCGAAGGAAATGGAAGAGCTCGCCGCCGGACGCACCATGACTTTAAGCGGTGCGCTTTCATACACCGGTGCGACGACCGTGAACGCTGGCACTTTGGTCGTCACAGGCGGCACGCTCGGCTACTTCGGCAAAGACGTGGCAGGCAGAGCCCGCCAAGAAGTGCGCGTTTTCTACCGCGCCCTCGGCCCGACGAAGGAATGGGCAGAGAACAATTATTACAAGCTGCGCATCACCGAGCAGACTGCCGAGCTCATCACCGTGAACGCCTTCTGGCGGGATTATGCCGCGTGGGTGGCCACAGGATCGAAGAACGGCTTTGTCTCGGCGAATGTGGCGGAGGCGCATCGGAACTTCACGGAGATGATGCTGGCGCTGGCGGTGCTCGATCTGCCGTTTGAGGCACCGAAGCACACGACGAAGGCGGAGAACGGCCAGTTCACCTTCACCGCGGGCAGACCGTGCGTCCTTTTCCACAAGGAGATCAAGCCGATGGACGGCGACAAGACCGCGCAGGGCCAGCTCCTCGTCTCGCAGAGCTTCTTCCGGCATGGCGACCGCTACCGGATGGAGGGCAATGAGAAGTTCGAGAAGTATGTGAGCGCCGAATTCCTCACCGGCGTGACTTATGGCGCGAATGTGGTCGTCACGAACCCGACGAGCAGTCGCGTGAAGGCCGCGGTGCTGCTGCAAATCCCGCAGGGCGCTCTGCCCGTGCTCGGCAGCAAGGCCACCGACTCGAAACAGGTGCGACTGGAGCCCTACACGACTCAGACCTTTGAGTATCACTTCTATTTCCCCGCCGTGTCGGCAAAGGCGGGCGTGAAGTTCGCGCACTTCCCCGTGAACGTCGGCGGCGCGGCGGCGAAGCCGATGGAATTCAACGTCGTGGCCAAACTCACGCAGGTGGACAAGGCCTCGTGGGATTACGTCTCGCAAAACGGCACCGAGGCCGAGGTGTTCGCGTTTTTGGAGCAGAATAACCTCGAAGCGCTCGACTTCGAACGCGTGGCGTGGCGCTGCAAGCAGAGCGATTTCTACAAGAAGCTCGTCGGCTTCATGAATCAGCATCATGTGCCGGATGGCCCCATTTTCAGCTATGCCTTCCTGCACAACGACGCGGCGACCATCGGCCAGTTTTTAAAGGATCGAGAGGACTACGGCCCCTACCTTGCCAGCAAGCTGCTCACCATCGATCCCATCGAGCTGCGCAGTTACGAGCACCTCGATTATTCGCCGCTCGTCAATCAACGCGCCCATCGACTCGGCAGCGAGTGGCGCATCGCAAATCCGGCGGTGCTCCAGCAATACACGCAGCTCCTCACCGCGCTGGCGCACAAGCCGCAGCTCGATGCCATGGACAGCATGAACGTGGTTTATCACCTCTTCCTCCAAGACCGCGTCGAGGAGGCGCTGGCACGCTTCAAGGCCGTGGATGCCACCAAACTGCCCACACGCCTCCAGCACGACTACTTCCAGTGCTACGTGGCATTTTACGAGGGAGATGTGGCCGCGGCGCGTGGCATCGCTTCGAAGCAAATTTCGTCGGAACTGCCCACACGCTGGAAAACGCTCTTCAAAGACGTTTTGACCCAAGCGGACGAAGCGGAAGGCAAAACGACCAACGCAGAAAAACCGGCCCAACCCGACCGCGAAGCCCAGCAGAGCGAATTGGCGGCCACGGAGCCTGGTTTTGACTTCAAGGTCGAAAAACAGACCATCTCCCTCCATTGGCAAAACCTCTCCGAGGTCACGCTGAACTACTATCTGATGGATCCGGAGTTCAGCTTCAGCAGCAATCCCTTCGTCAGCCAGGACGCGGGCCGTTTCAGCATCATCAAGCCGAACAAAACCGCCACGCAGGCCCTTCCCAAAGACGCCACCCAACTCGACATCCCGCTGCCGGGCGAGTTCGCCAAAGCGAACGTGCTCGTGGAGGTCATCGGCGCCGGAAAACGCCAGACGCAGGCCTATCACGCGAACACGCTCAAGCTCGCCCTCACCGAAAACTACGGCCGCCTCGAAACGCTAGACCTCACCACCGACAAACCGCTGCCCAAGGCCTACGTGAAGGTCTATGCGAAGCTGAACAACGGCACCGTCCGCTTCTTCAAAGACGGCTACACCGACCTCCGCGGCCGCTTTGATTACGCCAGCCTGAATGCGTCTGAAAATGCCTCCGCACCGTCCGGAACCGACATGCCCGCCAACGGCCTCGACTACCCGATGCTGAAGCCTGCGGAGCTGAACAACGTCTCGAAACTAGCCGTGCTGGTGCTCAGCGACACCCATGGTGCCACCGTGAAGGAAGTCGATCCGCCGGGGCGGTGAAGCGCTCAGGCCTTCAGCAGCTTTTCAAACTCAGCGACGGCGTCGCGGGAGAGCCACTTGTTGATCTCGCCGCGTTTGACGGGGCCGTTGTGACGGATGGTGTGGCGCAGAAGACGGGCGATGTAGTTGAAAGCGACCGTGTGATTGGTCTTCATCAGCTTCTGGAAGGCGTCGCCGTGCTGTTTGGGCTTCGTGATGCCAAACGGGGCGACGAGGTCCTTCAAGTCCTGGCCAAACACGAGCGAGTTCGCGCTGACTTGGAAAGGGCCGGCGGAAATCGTGTCCGGCGAGTTTTCGTCGGGATTGGAGGTGTCGCGGCCGGTGTTCCATTTCCAGGAGGACTCGAATCCGGCGAGCACGCGCATGACTTCGAGCATGCAGGCTTTGCGCTGCGTGAGATCGCCGTAGGGGCCGAGTTCCTTCGCGACGCTGGCATACACGTCTTTTTCCTTCGTTTCGCGGTCGGTGAAGATGTCCTTCGCAGCCGTTTTGCCCCAATCGACGAGCTCTTGGAGGAAGCTGACAGGCGGGCCGACGCGGTTGTGCACTTTGGCCAAAGTTTTGACGAATGAGCCCGTGGCCGCGGGTTTGGGTTTGTCTTTGAGCGGCGTTTTGCCCGCGCCACCGGTCCCGCCGAGACCGCCCGCGATGAGCGCTTTATCGAGCGCGCCCAGGGTGTCCTTGCCGATCTTGCCATCGGCGGTCAGTTGAGAGAGCTTTTGAAAAGCGATCACCGAGGCCTCGGTTTTGGCACCGAACCAGCCGCGGAATTGATTGTTTGTGCCGAAGCTGATCGCAGGCACGGCGGGGCTGGCCTTGGCGAGGAGATTCAGCGCATCCTGCACCGGAGCGATGCCTTCGACGAGCTTCGGCTGCTCCGGTTTCACGAGTACGAGCGCGCCTTCCGCGATGCGGCGCAGCGTGGCATCCCCGGCGAGCAACGCGGAGCTCAGCGTGGTTTTGACGGGAGGTGGGGAGGCCGGTTTTTTGGCGCTGCCGGGCGAGAGTTTGGCCAAGGCGGCGGTGACTTGCTCCCGCAGTGCGGCACCGACCTGCGCGCGGGTTTTGGAGGTGTCCCAAGGCCAGACCATGGGGTCCCATTTGCCGAGTTGCTTGATGCCGAGCGTGCCCTGCACCTCGCCATGGCCGAGCACGGTCTCCGGCGTGACCGGGATTTTGTAGAACTGGCAGAGCTCCGCCACGACCTGCACCATGACCTTCCACTGGGTCTCTTTCAGCGGCTGGGCACCGGGTTTGAAGGGCTTCTCCTTGCAGCCGACCATGCAGCAGCAGGCGACGCCGATGGCGCCGGTATTTGCGCCGCGCGTGTGGGCCGCGTAGTCGCCATCGCTGGTGCTGACGTTGTCGGCGATGCTGTGATCACCGCCGCGCACGGTACCATCGCCCTCGATGAGGATGTGGTAGTGCTCCAGGTCAGTGCTGTTGGCTTTGTAGTTGCCCTCAGACCAGTGGCAGATCACGCGCTTCATGGCGCAGGGCACGAGCAGTTTTTGAGGCAGTGCAG
>Ga0315902_10008762_pt1 | contig 13663 bp, 13 predicted proteins | sample LakEriMetagenome_9_FD_203523 | JGI IMG/M metagenome (GOLD analysis project Ga0315902, IMG submission 203523) | Freshwater fungal communities from buoy surface, Lake Erie, Ohio, United States - Buoy 12 MA117 | ecosystem: Environmental > Aquatic > Freshwater > Lake > Lake biofilm | place: USA... | reverse complement strand
CCAATCATGGCGCCAACAAAAGCATTGACGATGATCAACAATACAAACTGTTGAAGGTTTTCCTTCAAGCCCAGCTGCACAGGTTGATCAATAGTCTTGTACATGCTGACAAAGTAAGCTCATGCTCTTCAATGTGAAGGTGATTATCATCACATTGCGCTAAATAAGCCACCCCAAAAAATATAGCTGTCAAATAAGCAGAAAGCAGATGGTGCATAAATTAACTTTGTGCTTCGTGCATGAACTTATTCCTTCTGCACGGCAAGCATCAATCAGATTTCTTAAAACGCAGTACAATTGAAATATTTGTTGGACAATCCCGTTTGGGAGGCTTTGAGCACTGAGGATGCAAGGCTGAATTGCGGCACTGCTGTGGTCAGGTATTTTGCTGATGAGGTTTCTCCATTTGTTGGGATGAGGCATTGGGATGACCATGACCTTGCCCAGTTAGTCCAAACATTGCCGGGTGATAGGAGCTTCTCTGTCATGATTGCTGATCAGGTAAGGATACCTGCTTGTTTTGACATTGTTTTTACTACACCTTTGTACCAGATGGTCTGCACAAGGTTTCAGCCCATTTTTGACAGCAGGCTGAGCATGCGCAGCTTGGGCGATGCAGACATTCCTGACATGCTGGCTTTGACATCCCTAACAAAGCCAGGACCTTTTTTGCAGCGCACCATCGATTTTGGCCATTATATCGGGATTGTTGAAGGGGATAAACTGTTGGCCATGGCTGGGGAAAGGCTGCATGTAAAAGGATACACTGAAGTGAGTGCTGTTTGCACCCATCCAGATCATCTTGGGCAAGGATACGCTTCTCACCTCATGTCTCATGCCTGCGAAACCATCATCCAGCGTGGTAATATTCCTTTTTTGCATGTAAAGCAAGACAATACCCGGGCCATTGCCAAATACGAACACCTTGGCTTCAGCATCAGGTCAGCATTTTATTTTGCAGTGATCAAAAGGAGGATTTGAAGTATCTATTCAAGTGAGCAGGGTGCCAGTTTTTGAACCTTGGTCAAGGAACCTAGAAGCCCTGTCAAACCCCTGTTTGGATTATTTAGCTTAATTTTGCTGTATAATTTTTCATTATGGGTTTTCATATCAATCCTAAAATAGCTGCAAAAAGCAAAACGGCTACAACCAAGAGCAATACGCAAGGTGGAACTTCAAAGTTCATCACCAAGCCAACCAGCACCAAATCTGCTGGGGTTGCCAAGAAGCCTGTGAAAACAGGTGGTTCAAGGGGAAGCTGATCAACAGCATCTGTCTAATCGGGTTATTGACCGATTATTTTCATGCCCATTACTCCCAAAAAAGTGAAGAGTGCGCAGCGGGCGATTACGCCTATGCAGCACCAGAAGACCAGTTTATTGACCGGAACATTGAATCCTACACCAACGCCAATGCTGATGGGGCCTCCAACGGTCATGGTACCTAAAACGCCCAACCCAATCAGGCCATATTTGTCCCAGATTTTTAGCACGAATTTGCTTTTGGGTTTTTCCTCTTTCTTTCCCTTACGGTACTTGCTCAGCATCCGCTGTACCAATCCGCCCAGGTAGGCAGCAGCAAACACACCCAGCAATCCACCTGCAGTGCTTGAGAGAAAAATGACAATGGGCGATAGCTTAAAGGCAAATCCTGCTGGTATGGCTGCATAAACCTCAAAAGTGGCGAGGCCTATAATGGTCAGTATTTTGAAAATCATTGTCGGTTTTTCTTGAACCGCGAAGCTAATCCTAAATAAACTGCCATCAGGTTAAATATGCGCTAAAAGACTACAAGGAATTTATCGGTAAATTTGTATTTCATATTGATGCAATGAAGGAAAAGCTGAAAGGGCTGAAAGGACGGTTGAAGGGCGACCTGTTTCTTGATGAAACAATCCGTACGTTGTATGCGACGGACGCATCTGCTTACCGGGAAATGCCGCTGGCGGTTGCAATACCTCAAACGGAAGATGACATCCAGCAGCTGATTGCCTTTGCCCAGTCAGAAAAAACTTCCCTGATTCCAAGAACAGCAGGCACTTCACTTGCCGGTCAGGTGGTGGGCAGTGGCATCATTGTAGATGTTTCAAAACATTTCAACCAGATCCTTGAATTGAACAAGGAGGAAGGCTGGGTGCGTGTGCAGCCCGGCGTGATCAGGGACGAATTGAATTTGTTCCTGAAACCCTATGGATTGTTTTTTGGTCCTGAAACCTCTACTGCCAACCGTGCCATGATTGGCGGGATGGTGGGCAACAATTCCTGCGGCTCCAACTCAGTGGTGTACAGGAGTACCAGGGAACATTTGCTGGAAGTGAAAGCATTTTTGAGTGATGGATCAGAAGCCGTATTTTCTTCACTTTCTGCAGATGCATTTCATGAAAAATGTGAGCTCGATACACTGGAGGGCAACATTTATAAATCGGTAAGATCAATCCTGGGCAATTACGATAACCAGGTAGAGATCAGAAAAGAATTTCCAAAGAAATCAGTTGAAAGAAGGAATACAGGCTATGCTATTGACTTACTGGTAGAAACAGAACCTTTTACTGCAGGTGGTCCGGCATTCAATTTTTGTTCACTGATTGCGGGGTCTGAAGGAACGCTGGCTTTCATTACAGAGATCAAACTCAATGTAGTGCCTGCGCCACCAAAAGAAACCGGCCTGCTCTGTGTACATTTCAACTCCATTGACGAGTCTCTGCATGCCAACCTGATCGGCCTCAAATACAAGCCCAGTGCCAGTGAGTTGATTGATCATTATATCCTGGAGTGCACCAAGGGAAACATCGAGCAAAGCAAGAACAGGTTCTTTGTACAAGGTGATCCCGGTGCTATTCTTGTGATTGAATTTGTAAAGGAAACAAGAGAGGAAATCCTCGCCATTACACAACAGGTTGAAGCAGAGATGAGGGCAGCAGGTTTGGGCTATCATTTCCCCGTACTGTTTGGTGCCGACACCAAAAAAATATGGACCCTTCGCAAGGCAGGCCTGGGATTGTTGAGCAATCTTCCCGGAGACGAGAAAGCGGTGCCAGTGATTGAGGATACGGCTGTCGATGTGGAGGACCTGCCGGAGTATATCCGCGAGTTCAATGCGATACTTGAAAAGCATGGATTGTATGCGGTGCACTATGCGCACGCAGGATCTGGAGAGCTGCACCTTCGTCCGATCATCAACCTGAAAACGGTTGAAGGCAATCAGTTGTTCAGGACCATTGCAGAAGAGGTGGCCACCCTGGTAAAAAAATACAACGGGTCATTGAGTGGTGAACACGGTGATGGAAGGTTGCGTGGAGAGTTCATCAAGCAGATGGTGGGAGAGAAAAACTATGACTTGTTGAAGCAGGTGAAAAATGCCTGGGATCCGCACCATATCTTCAACCCCAACAAGATTGTCGATACACCGCCCATGAACACCATGCTGCGGTATGAGCCGGGTCAGTTTACACCGGAGTTCAAAACTATTTTCCGGTTTCATCAGCAAGACATTCTGCAACATGCCGAGCAATGCAATGGTTCTGGCGATTGCAGAAAGACCCATCTCTCTGGCGGCACCATGTGTCCTTCTTACATGGCTACGCGCGATGAGAAAGACACCACCCGTGCCCGTGCCAACATCCTGCGTGAATTCCTGACGCATTCTGACAAACAGAATCGTTATGACCACAAGGAAATCTATGATGTGATGAGCCTCTGCTTGAGCTGCAAGGCCTGCAAGAGTGAGTGTCCTTCGAATGTTGACATGGCCAAACTCAAGGCAGAATTTCTTCAGCATTATTATGATGCCAACGGGGTTCCTTTCCGTTCAAGGCTGATTGCCAATTTCACCGCCACTGCAAAACTGGGCTCTATTGCACCTTCACTCTATAATTTCGTGATGGGCAATGCCTTCACGGGTGGATTGGTAAAATCCCTTTCTGGGTTCGCCCAGAAACGCTCCATGCCGGCCCTTTCCAAACAGACCTTTCGGGCATGGTTCAACAAGCACCAGCATGTACAATCCCTTACAAACTACACAAAAAAAGTATACCTGTTCTGTGATGAGTTCACCAATTACAACGATGCACATATTGGCATAAAGGCCGTCAAGTTGTTGAATAAACTGGGCTATGAAGTGTTGATGCCTGCGCATGGTGAAAGTGGCAGGACCTGGCTTTCAAAAGGCCTGGTCAGAAAGGCCAAGACCATCGCCAACCAAAACATTGCTTTGTTTAGCCCCCTGATCAGCGATGCTACACCGCTGATTGGTATTGAGCCTTCGGCGATTCTGACGTTCAGGGATGAATATCCAGACCTGGCTACAGACCAAAACCTGGATGCAGCCAAGGCTCTGGCAGGCAATGCATTCCTGATTGATGAGTTCATTGCCCGGGAGATCAATCTGGGAAAGATCACCAAGGACCAGTTCAACACTGAGAAACGTGCGATACTGTTGCATGGCCATTGCCAGCAGAAAGCAGTGGGCTCACTGGCCGATTCGATCAAAATTCTTTCGTTTCCAGAAAACCATTCTGTTGAAACCATCCCTTCAGGCTGTTGTGGCATGGCTGGTTCTTTTGGCTACGAAAAGGAGCACTATGATGTTTCCATGAAAATTGGGGAACTGGTTCTGTTTCCTTCAGTGCGAAAGCACAGCGGAACCTGCACGGTTGCAGCGCCTGGCACCAGCTGCCGCCACCAGATCAAGGATGGAACAGGCGCAAAAGCACTTCATCCGGTTGAGGTTTTGTTTGAGGCGTTGGTTTGAGGGAAACTATCTAAAGTTAGCAGAGGGGATAAAATCCTGTTTTCTTAAATTAAAATTATTAGTTATCTTTGGCGTTAGTAACGCATTAAATTAGTATGATCATTTCTTTCGGTGATAAGGATACCCATAAAATATGGGAAGGTGAGAGAGTCAAGGGTTTTTCAATAGAGATTCAAGAAATTAGCAGAAGGAAACTCAGGATGTTGAACAGCTCACAGGACATTAACGACCTGATGGTTCCTCCATCAAATAGACTTGAAAAACTGAAAGGGAAATTGAAAGAGTTTTATTCCATTCGTGTCAATAACCAATGGAGAATTATTTTCAAATGGAAGAATGGAAATGCGGAACTGGTTGAAATCATCGATTACCATTAAAATCAAAGATATGAGCAAGTTAAAAAATATTCATCCAGGCGAAATTCTTCTTGAGGAGTTTCTCATTCCTTTAGAAATCACGGCCTACAGGCTTTCTAAAGATATTGGCATTCCACAAACGAGGGTATCTGAAATCATCAAAGGCAGGAGACGCATTACAGCCGATACTGCATTAAGGCTTTCTATTTATTTTGGGAATAGTGCTCGGTTTTGGTTAGGGCTGCAGGACGACTTTGATATAGAAGAGGAAACAAATCAGAAGAAGACAGCGTTCAAAGCAATCAGACATTTTACTAACAAAGCAGCATAAACATATTTTTCAATGCTTGACCTTTTTGGTTTTTCTGATCCTGCTGTCAACCTCCTTCCTTGTGATGGATCAGTCCATTATTTTGGCAAGCGCTTGTCTAAGCAGGAAGCCGATGGCTTCTATTCAGAATTGCTCAACAACATTGCCTGGGAGAATGACCAGGCCATCATTTTTGGCAAGCGCATCATCACCAAAAGAAAGGTAGCCTGGTATGGCGATAAACCTTTTCAGTACACCTATTCAAGTGTCACCAAGGAGGCCCTGCAATGGACTGATGCATTAAAAGAATTAAAGGCTATCGCGGAAAAGGCAAGCGGTGAAACCTACAATTCCTGTCTTTTGAATCTCTACCATACCGGCGAAGAAGGAATGGCCTGGCACAGCGATGCAGAGAAAGACCTCAAGAAAAATGGAGCCATTGCATCATTGAGTTTTGGTGCTGAAAGGAAGTTTGCCTTCAAGCACAAAAAGACTGCAGACGTGGTGAACGTATTGCTTGAACATGGCAGCCTGCTGGTCATGAAGGATGAAACCCAGACCCATTGGTTGCACAGGCTTCCACCTACCAAAAAAATTACTTCACCCAGGATCAACCTTACTTTCAGGACGATTGTAAAATAATCTTGCCATTATCTTTTCTAAAGATTTGTTTCCGCTTCGTTTCCAAAAATCGAATCCTTGAACTTGTTGTATAGGAAAGAAGCCATCAACATAATCATTCCCAACACCAGCAGCACAACTGTTTTGGAGATGGTGCTCAGGGATGATAAATCATAGAAAAACAGTTTAACCAAAGTAATGCCCAGCAATACCATTGCGCCAATCCTGAGATGTTTCAATTTTTTCCTGATACCAATGAAAATAAGCACCAAGGCATAGGCACCACCAATGATGCTGAGTCCAAGTTTGTATTGATTGGCATATCCACCGATATCCATCCAATGGATGAATTCATTGCAGAGCAAGCTAAGCAGGGTCAAATTGAAAATTGCTGAACTCAGCCTCTTGCTGTTTTGAGAGAGTGGAAATTGTTGAAGGCTTTTAGTAATGCCTGCAAGCAATACAGCAATGAACAGGAAATACAGGTACCTGAAACCCAGCATAGACAAGGCATTTCCGGATTTGTGCTGAAGGTATTGGGTCCTTAACAGTCCAATTTCAGTCAATCCGCCCACCAAGGCAATGAACAATGCATAGACTCCAATGATGACCAGGATGGTGGAAAAATGTTTTGCCTTGAATCGCTTCAGGTTAAGCCCCAGCCAAAGACTGACATAAGCCATACTGAACAGCTGTAAGCTCAGGTTTCTGAATTGCTGCAACTCCTCACCCTTATGGGTCATCATGTGAACAAACCAGGCAAGATCAATTTCCTGGACAAGCAGCCCGTAGGTGCTCAGCACAAACACAAATGGTAGGACGATTGTTAAACTTGCATTGATGAAATCATCTTTATCGTTGCGGTTCTTGATTGAGAGCATGCTGATGATGCCCAGACAGATGCAGACAAAAACCGAACTCAGGAAGTTGGCATTGAGGAAGGGTTTTACCTGATCGGCGCTGGTGATTTCATCAAATAAATAGTGCTTGTACCAGTCCAGGACCAGGCTTCCGATTGTCAATAGCAACAATGCAATCGACAGAATCATGTATGCCTCTCGTTTTTTCTTGTAGCCTGTGTAAAATAAAAAGAATGCTTCTGCAGCCCACAAAACAGTAATGGTATTGCCCTCAAAGTAAATGGGAATTGAGACGGTAAAGAATGTCAGGCCAAGGCCCAGTATAAAAAGGTTTACGGTTTCATCCGCCAGTTTTAACCATTTGATTCGTTCGCCTATGATCAGGTGCACAAGCGCATTGGCCAGTGTAAAAAGCGTGAGGTGTTGGTCGTTGTCAAATGTCTTGTTGAACAGGTAATATCCCAGGAGAAAGAAGGCAACAGCATTGGTGAGCAAAATGCCAATTTCCACAAGGCTGTACAGTTCTTTTTTGATGATTTTGTTGACAAGAAATGCGGTGTAAAAAATGATGAAATTGACAATAAGGAAAATGATATTGGAAGAAAATCCTGCAGCGATGTCTTTGGCATTGAGAAAGGAAACGATGAAAATAAACCAGCTAATACAAAAGGCGACCTGATAGATGATCTTCCAATCCCTTTTGAAGGAGAGATACAACAGGCCTGCATTGATGATGGACAAATAGCCATAGAGTGCCGGCAGGTTTTCATTGCCCGTGCTCAATAAAAATGGAATCGCATAAGCACCCACTTGCCCCAGCAGGGCAATGATTTTTCTGTTGTACCAAATCGATATACTCACGACAAATACAGTGGTGGCCAACATAAAAGCAAAGGCAATGGGCTGGGTGAAGAGATGATAAAAGCTGTTTGCTATATATGTAATGAAATAGATGATGGAGATTGATCCACTCATCAATACTGCGCTGTAGTCGATGTATTTTGCTTTGAGTCTGTATGCCAGGAAACAGAGGGCTGCTGCAATGCCATAACCAAGAACGATGCGCATGGCAGGGCTGATCAGGTCTTTGTCGATAGCGTATTTTGCACCGATATAGACGCCAACGAGGGTAACCAGAATGCCAATCTTGTTGATGAGGTTGCTTCCAATCAGGTTTTCCAGTTGATCCTTTCGGGCATTGGTCGTGGCTGCTGTTGATTGTTTTTGGGTGGTTGGAACGGTTGGAGTTGATCTTCGAACAAACGGCACTTCAGCCTGAGGTTTAGCCGCAGCTGTTTGCAGTGATGCCTTCAGTGATTGCAGTTCACCAAGGACCATGTTCAACGTTTCAGTTGTTCTGCTTTGCTCAGCATTCAATTGTTTGACGCTGTTTTCCAAATCCTCGATGCGTTGGTTGATATCTTCCATACGATTATGGTTTAAAGGTGTTGTTTTTTAGGACATTCCGGTTATTTTCTTTGGAACAATCAATCTATTTATACCAAACCATATTTTTTAGTTTTCTTTTAATTTGAATACTTTCAGTTGTTCAGCCAGTTCCCTGACCCGCTCAGGGTTTTCGGCAGCCAGGTTTTTCTTTTCCCCGATATCAGTTTTCAGGTTGTACAGTTGTGCTGCAGGGCTATTGCCCAATTCGATGTTGACAAGTGGATTGATGGGGCGGGCATTGCTTGGCTCAATGTATTTCCAATCCCCATTGGTAATGGAAAGTGTTTTCAGACCTTCTTTGACCATGATCGTTCTTCCATTTGGTGATTTTCCCATCAGTGCATCCAGCATGTTTTCGCTGTCGGGCGCATGGCCTGCAGGAACCTTGGTTTTTAGCATGGTTGCAAACGATGCAAGAAAATCAACCTGAGAAATCATCGCATCGGAAACGCCTGGTTTGATCAAAGCAGGCCAGCTTACAAGAAAAGGAACACGGGTTCCTGCTTCAAATGCGCTGTATTTGCCGCCACGAAGCGCCCCCCAGGGCGTATGACCATTCAAAGCAGTAACGGCCTCATCTGCATAACCATCATCCAATACAGGTCCATTGTCACTGCTGAGGATGATCATGGTATTCTTGTTGATGCCCAGTTGCTCCAGTTTGTTGAGGAGCTGGCCTACGGCCCAATCAATTTGCAGGATGGCATCCCCGCGGAAACCCAGTCCGCTTTTCCCTTTGAACATGGTGGAAGGCATGCGGGGCACATGGGGTTCAGTGAGAGAGTAAAAAAGGAAGAAAGGTTTTGACTTGTTTTCTTCGATGAATTCAAGTGATTTGGTCAAAAATGTCAGGGGCATTTCTTCATCGGTCCACCGGGCTTTTGTTCCCCCGGTCATGAAACCAATCCTGCCAATGCCATTGACAATGGTATTGTTGTGGCCATGATTGGGAGAAGCTTTCATTTTCAGCAGCTCCGGGTTTTCCAGTCCAGTAGGGTCGTTGCCAATTTTCTTTTGGTAATCAACCTGAATCGGATCGGAGGGATCGGCGCCCACTACATGATGGTTCTCCACAAAAACAGTTGGAACACGGTCGGCCGTGGCAGGAAAGATGAAAGAATAGTCAAAGCCCACTTCATTGGGTCCGGGCTTTATTTCACCGTTCCAGTTCTTTTGCACTTCATTGCCCAAACCCAGGTGCCATTTGCCCACCAGGGCAGTTTGGTAGGCGGCCTGCTTGAACAAGGAGGGCAGGCTCATTTTGTCTGTAGGGATGATCAGTGCTGCATCACCGGGTAAAATGCCTGTTCCTGTTTTTCTCCAGGGGTATTGCCCTGTCATCAAAGCATAGCGCGAAGGTGTGCAGCTTGCAGAAGTGGCATGCCCGTTGGTGAACCTGATTCCACTTTTTGCGAGCCTGTCCATGTTGGGCGTCTTGATCTTGGTTGCGCCATAGCAACCCAGGTCGCCATAACCGAGGTCATCTGCGTAGATGATGATCACGTTGGGTTTTTGTTGTGCTGAGAGCGAAACACAAAAGCTTAAGATGATTCCGAGAAACTGAAGTTTTTTCATGCAAAGGGTTTGTGCCACAAAAGATGATTTCTGTAGTATACTGCAGAAATATATTGCTTTAAAGATAGGGCTAAACCTCGTTAATTCTACCTTTGTCCCTTCAACAAAATCGCCAGTTCCTGGCTCAAATCGAATTATGGAAATAGGGATCGACAGTTTTGCCGCGATGATGAGTGGCAATGAAGAAAGTGCCATCAGTGATGCGGTTGCCATGGAACAATTGCTGGACAGGATTGTGTTTGCTGATCAGGTGGGGCTTGATTATTTTGGCATCGGTGAACACCACAGAAAGGGATTTCTTGACTCTGCTCCCACGCTGATTCTTGCTGCTGCTGCAGCTTTGACCAAGAAGATCAGATTAGGGACAGCCGTTACCGTGTTGAGTGCTGCTGATCCTGTACGGGTATTTCAGAGTCATGCAACGCTGGATTTGATTTCAAAAGGCCGCGCTGAAATGGTGGCCGGCAGGGGATCCTTTATCGATGCCTATCCCTTGTTTGGTCTGGACCTGAATGATTATGATGCCTTGTTCATTGAAAAGCTTGACCTTTTGTTGAAAATAAGGGACAATGAAACCATCACCTGGTCAGGGAAATTTCGCCCTGCACTGAGGAACCAGGCGATCTATCCAAGGCCATTACAGGATCCGTTTCCCATTTGGCTGGGTGTCGGCGGAACGCCTGAATCTTTTGTGAGGGCAGGCACACTGGGCCTTCCATTGATGGTTGCAATTATTGGTGGAGAGACCCATCGTTTCAGGCCACTGGTGGATCTGTACCGGGAGGCAGGCAGGAGGGCAGGCCATGCGCCTGAAAAGCTCAAGGTTGGATTGCATTCTTTGGCTTATGTGGGAGCATCCACAGAGAAAGCCTTTGAAGAATTTTATCCTGGCTATGCCGCTGCCATGACCAAGATTGGGAAGGAGAGGGGCTGGCCGCCCACAACCAGGGCCCATTTTGAAGCACAGGCAGGTCCGCGAGGCGCCCTATTGGTGGGCAGTGCTGAAGATGTGGCGACAAAAATTCTTCGCCATGCAGAAGCCCTGGGCGGGATATCAAGGGTGACTTTTCAATTGGATACCGCAGAACTTCCCCACCAAAAAATAAAGGATTGCATAGGGCTGATGGGCAATCAATTGAAGCCATTGTTGCAGTAGGTGGATGCTGCCTGAATTTTTGTATATTTAGGCAACTCCATTCAGATGAAAAAAGCATTTCTCTTAATTACGGTTTCGATTTTGTTGTTTGGGTGTCTTCAAAAAGAAAAAGATTTGACCGAGCAGGAAGTGTATGCGGTCCTCGATAAATTTGATGAGGGATGGCAAAACAAGAAAGCAGCATTGGTGGATTCTGTTTTATCAGAACACTATGTGTATTATACCCAGTCAGGGCAACCGTTTGATCGTAAAAACCTGATTGCGACCGCTGGGTCGGATGTTTATCAATTGCAAACCATGGAGCGAGAACATTTGACTTTACAGATTGATGGAAACACGGCCGTAGTGAATACCATCTGGAAAGGAAAAGGATTCTATCATGGCGAACAATTCAATGACAAGCAACGCTGCAGTGTGACGATTGTCAAGCACAAGGGAAAAGTCAGGATCCTTGCTGAGCATTGTACACCCATCAAGTAGGGGTCACTGGTATAAATTTATCGCATTACAGCAATCTTTTGATAGCAAATTTCCTATTTACCTTTTAAAGTCTTGTTGATGGTGTCAACCAACCCATCATTCGCATTATCATGGCCCAGTTGCCAGAACATGATGCCCCCCAATTTCTTTTGCAATACATAGTTTGTTTTGGCTGCAATCGATTGCTTGTTGTCAAAAGTGGCGAAAGATTTGTCTTTGGCATTGTAGGCATAGGGCGCCTGTGCTGTTTCATCCCAAAACATCTTGTAACCGCTGCTTTCAGAGATTCGAGTAGGGAACTGGTTGTATCCTATAAAATATTTAAAGGTCCCCTTTTGGTAGAGCCCATTGTTTTCTGGAGATACCCCTTCCCAGGTACGGGCATAAAATGCAGCACCAAGGATCATTTTTTTAGACGGTATGCCCATCTTGAGCAAATTGCTCACGCAATTGTCGGTTGATTCCTTTTGTGTTGAAGTACTGTACAATGCAGTATGGTGGCCAGTTACAGTAGAGTAACCTCCAACAAGATCGTAAGTCATGAGGTTCACATAATCCACAAGTGGCATGACGGATGTCCAATCCACTGACTGCTCAATGAATTTCTGGAATCCACCAGCAGCAAACGTGATGGTACTTTTTTTGCCTAGTTCTTTGCGCAAAAGCCTGAGCAGTTCAGTAAAGTTTTGTTTGTCTTCAGGAACAAAGCGATGTCCTGGATACCCTTCAATGGTGGGATATTCCCAATCGAGGTCAATGCCATCAGACCCAAAATAGTTGGTCAGTGATTTCACAGAAGCCACAAAATCCTCTCTTCCTTTGGCTGTTCCAAAAACTTCAGAACAAGGGGCGCATCCACCCCATCCACCCAATGACAACAGTACTTTCAGGTCTTTGTTTTGTTTTTTCATGGCCACCATCTTCTTGATCAGGAGGGTGTCTTTTTCACCCCTGATTTTCAGTTCATTGCCATTGAGCCTTCCAAAACAATAAATGATGTGCGTGAAATTTTTGGCATTGAATGAGTCGATCGCATTCAGGCTACCTGAGTAATAAGCAATGACTGCTTTTTTTTGTGCTGCTGATTCTTGATAATGGGTAAGACCCAAAACAAACAAAAGACAAAGCCCGATGATTCTGATGTACATGATGGAAGAAGTTTGTGCGTGATTCAAATCTAAAGAAATTAACGATGCAGTGTTGAAAATTATCATCCCATTAAATATGTAAATTGCACTCCTACATCATGACAGAAATTTTCTCTCTTCATTCACAAGCAGAATGGCTGCTGATTCTGCTGGCTTCTTTTATCATTGGACTCACCAAAGCAGGGCTCAAGGGTGTTGACATGCTGAGCGTTACGCTGATGGCCATTGTTTTTGGAAGCAAGGCCTCAACAGGCATTGTGTTGCCACTGCTGTGCATGGCAGACATTGCCGCTGTTGCCTATTACAACCGGCATGCCGAATGGAAGCATTTCAAAAAGCTTACGCCTTGGATGTTGGTCGGCATTGTATTGGGCGTTTATTTAGGTCAGGACATGGATGAGGCCATTTTCAGAAAGATCATGGCCATCATCATTTTGCTGACCATTGTGATTGCTTTGGTGATGGAATACAGAAAATCGCAGGAGGTTCCCCGTCATCCAGCATTTGTTGTTTCAACGGGTCTGGCAGCTGGTTTCACTACCATGATCGGAAACCTGGCCGGCGCTTTTTCCAACTTGTATTTTCTGGCCATGCGGGTAGACAAGAACAGTTTCATCGGAACCGCTGCCTGGATTTTCCTGATCATCAACCTGTTTAAATTTCCCCTGCAGGTCTTTTTCTGGAAGAACATCACTGTGCAGAGCCTCAAAATTGATGCAATGCTTGTTCCAACCCTGGCATTGGGTTTTGGCGTAGGCATTTACATCGTCGGGAAAATCAAAGATGAACACTACAGGAAAGTTGTACTGGTCCTGACCCTGGCGGGGTCGATACTGATGTTGTTGAGGCGGTAAGGCTAAGTTATTAATGGGTTACTCTCCCAATAAATTTTATACTTCTGTTTGAAGGACTGGGAGATGATTTATAACAATTCCCCAAATAATTTCATCTGACACCGA
>Ga0315902_10008761_pt1 | contig 13663 bp, 10 predicted proteins | sample LakEriMetagenome_9_FD_203523 | JGI IMG/M metagenome (GOLD analysis project Ga0315902, IMG submission 203523) | Freshwater fungal communities from buoy surface, Lake Erie, Ohio, United States - Buoy 12 MA117 | ecosystem: Environmental > Aquatic > Freshwater > Lake > Lake biofilm | place: USA... | reverse complement strand
GTCGTGCGTACCGCTCGTTGCATCCATGAACCCCAAGATCACTTTGCGGTATCCCTCGAGACTCGCTATCGTGGTCGAACGGGTGCGAGCGACATCCCTCAGGAAATGATCGACATGCTCGACGGTCAGCGTTCGGAGGGACGCGAAGACGACCACGTGGGAGCAGTCCTTGGGCTGCGACTGACCCCAGGATATCGCCGGGAGTTGATCCTTGACTTGCTGGGATTCAATGACCAGGAATTTCCACGGCTGCAGACCGAAGCTGCTCGGGGTCAGAACCATGCTCCGCTCGATCGTTTGCCAAGTCTGGGAATCGATCCGCCGCGCAGGATCAAACCGCTTGGTAGCATAGCGCCACCTCAGGAACGTCAGCCATTGGTCGGGCGAGATGAAATCAGGTTGCATCGGCAGTTCTATTCGATAAACGAAAAAAGATCTCGAAGAGAATGGGCTTCGAACGTCGGCATGTCCCTCAAGCTTCTGGAAACTTAAGAAACTCCGCTTACAATCTACCTCGGGAATCGAGTCCCGTTAGTCGACCCAAATTTAGCGCCATGGCAAGGGGCTTGAAAACAATTTTTCAGACGGAGTCTGCATGGCAGCCAGCGATTCAACGCTCAATGCGTCGAACTTTCTCGAACGCACGGAACCGGCAGAACTACCGTCCGTTGTCGCCGCGTCTGGTTCGGACGATTTTCTAAGACTCAAATCGCTCGAGCATGCGATGGTACTCGGTGGGGTAGATTCCGAGACAGTCCGTTCGTTTGACGGCGAAGAGACCCAGTGGCGCGATCTTCACGACGAACTCGCGACCCGAAGTTTGTTCGACCTGGGCGGGCGACGCGTTGCACGTCTTCGCAATGCCGACTCATTCGTCTCGAAGTATCGCGAGTCCCTCGAGCGGTGGGTCGAACGGCCTTCCCCTGGAGCAACCCTCCTGCTGGATGTGCGCACGCTCCCAGCCAATACGATTCTCGCCAAGCAAATCAAAAAAGTCGGATGGTTGATCCCGACAGGGGAATTCAAGGATTCGGAACTCGCCGATTGGATTGTTCGTTGGGGCAAAAATCAACATGGACTATCGCTGCGTCGTCCGCAGGCCAACGTTTTCGTGGAACGGATCGGATCGGTTTGCGGACTGATCGATTGCGAGTTGGCCAAGCTAGCGCTCTTCGCGGACGCGAAAGGGGCGGTGAGCGATGCACGCGTGGACGAACTGGTCGGCGGCTGGCGTACCCAAACGGTGTGGAAACTGGCGGAGTTCATCGCGGAGGGTCAAATCAACGAAGCGCTCGCCGAGATCAACAACCTGATCATGGCAGCCCAGTCCCCGATCGGTATCGCGGCCCAATTGTCGTGGTCGCTGAGGCGCTACGGCGTCGCCGCGCGGGCCATCGAACAAATGGAACGATTCGGCCAACGGCCGGATCTCTCTTCCGCCCTAACCAAGGCGGGATTCAAAACCTTTGAACTCGCGAGCGCCGAGAAACGGTTGCGGCGCATCGGACGACCGCGGGCGCGTGAATTGTTGTCTTGGTTGCTCGACCTCGAACTCGCGCTCAAAGGAAGCCACAGCAACGATGATCGCGGTCGACTGGCCCTGGAATCGCTGCTGCTCAAACTCGCAGATCACTCACCATCGTCCCCGAGGGTCGCATCATGAACCTCTCTGTATCGCCGATTGCATCGATCGCGCTTTTCCTTGCATTGCTGGGATCGATCGACGCCCAAGATCCCGCGTCGATGACAGCCATGCATCTGGCCGCGGGTGATTCCGGGCGACGAATTTTTCTGCAGTCCAGTCCCAACGGCGAGCTGCTCCTCGCACCGCAGCCGCGCGGGATCGAGTCGGCCTGGTATATCGTCCCCGTCGCCCAGGACATGGTGCGAATCCAGCAGTCCATCGGGAACCGTTGGTTTGCGCTCGGGATCGATCCCGTCGGTCTCTCGGGCCGCGGACCGCTGGGCTACCCGGTCGACTTCTTTCCGATCGGCAACTCGGCTCAACAGTTATGGCGCATTCAATCCCTGAACGTCGGCGGCTATGTGATCGAAAACGTCGGAATGCCGGGGGTGTGGCTGACCTGCGGCCAAAACGGAGGCTTGTGGTTGCAACCGCTGGTGAACACTCCGTACCAAGTCTGGTGGCCGCAAACCATTTCCTTTCCGCTCCCCGTCCCACAATATCGCAATGTCGCTGAGCAATATGTTCCCAATCCGCCCCTTCCCCCCGCCAAACTCCGCGTCACCAATACCCATACGGATACCCTGTTCATCCTGCTAGCCGATCGACGCTCTCCCAACCAGTTGACCAAACTGCGAGTTCCCGCCCGCGGATCGGAAACCGTAACCCTCGATCGCGACGCAGGAGGGACCGTTGTTCAGACCGTCGAAGTTGCGGATGCCCTCGGGAACTGGGAACGCTACGACTACCAGATTCCCGTTCCCCCAAGCATTTTGTATGACATGAGCGTGTACGAGGAATTCCTTCAGTCGATCGCCATCGATCGCACCGGAAAAAGCCCGAACGTGATCGAGGACGTCAATTACCAACCCCGCAGCGTCGGCTTCTTTCTCCTGCCTGCGGGCGACGCGTTGCCCGACAGCGGCACCATCGATGCCTACGGCGCTGCGGTCGAAGCCAACAACCCAGGAGCGGTCCGGCGCATCCCCAAGAAAGACCTTCCTAACTCTTCGTCGCAAGCACCCCCTCGCGACCCGCTCAAGGACCTCCTCGACAAGATCCAGAGCAAGCGAGGCAAGTTTTGAGCGACGAACTGCCCGTGCCCTCCTCCTCGTTCGTCGACGATTCTGTTTCTGAACAAGTCGATGCGCCGAAGTTAGGGCCGATTCGCAAACGGATCAAGAAAGGGCGTTTATGGCGCAAACATGGGCCGATCCTGAGCGTGCTTGCTGTGTTGGTCCTGGGCTGGGTGCTCTATGGTCTGGTCTGGCCACCGATCGAGATCCGCCGACAGATAGCAACGACCAAGTGGAAATATGCGCCGAATGACATGAATATCTCGTTGACGTATCGGGTGATGCTGCGGACGTGCGAGTACCTATTCTGTTTTTGGTTCTTCTACTTCGGGGCCAGCATCGGCAGCTTCATCAACGTCGTCGCCAATCGGACGCCCCTGGGGAAGTCGATCATATGGCGGGGTTCGCATTGCCCGTTTTGCGATCGACGGCTGACCATGCTCGACAACATGCCCATCTTCGGATGGATCGCCCTGCGCGGTCGGTGTCGCTCATGCCATCTCCCGATTTCTCCGCGCTACTTGATCATGGAAATTGCCGTCGGTGCGATCTTCATGAGTTTGGCGCTAGTCGAACTCATGGGGAACGGGATGAATTTGCCCCACCGGGACTGGAGGTTCGGCTCAGGCATCGTCTTTACGGTCTTCTATCCGAAGTGGGATTTGATCAGTGCATTTGCCATCCACGCCAGCTTGTTCGCGGTCGCTGTCATGCTGATTGGTTCCCACATGGATCGGCTTCGTTTCCCCGTTTTGCCGATGGCTGTGATCGTGGCGATCGCTATCGCCTGCGCGACCTTTCACCCGATTGTCGCCCCGGTTCGGTGGGCCGAGCCTTGGGGGGCAACCTATCCGAGAATGATGTCGGTTCCTGGGCAACGGCTCGCCACTTCCTTGCTCGGGCTTGCGGCCGGCGGTCTGGTAGGACTTGGGTTTTCAGGGCTGCTTTGGCAGGCGTTCTTTCGTCCGGCGCAATCCACCGACGACGTATCGGATCGACCGCGATGGTTTTATCACGGCATTGTTATTTTCCTGTTGGCGGGCTCGCTTTTAGGCTGGCAAGCGGTGTTCCAGGTCGGGATTGTTGCAACCTCGCTGGTCATTCTCGCGTTGCGCCCCTTCTCGCTCGGGAGTGCGGCGGGGTTGGCTAACGATCCCAGGATGCGACCTCAGGTTCTTGCACTTGCGATCCTGACTACTACGCTATTGCTACATCATTTGTGTTGGCGACTCGTTGCCTTCGTTCCTTTCCTTTCCTTCCTTCCGAACCCTCCGGTAACTTAGAAGAGTCCAAGTATGAAACGTTGCAAATTGGTTTGGATGCATCGCATCCTTTTGATGTCGACGGTTTGGGTGTGCGGCCTTGCATCGATGGCAACGGCCGAGACCAAGCTCCCCAACATCTTCTCCGACGGAATGGTTCTGCAGCAGGGTCAGGAAAACAAGATCTGGGGACGAGACAACCCTGGCCAAGCGATCGCGATCGCGATCGGGGACCATCAACTCACTGCGACGGCCGATGCGGCGGGGAACTGGGAAGCCAAACTGCCATCGCTGCCGGTGGGAGGTCCGCATCTCCTCACCGTCGCGGGCAGTTCCGCAAAAATCGTGCGCGATGTTCTCGTCGGTGAAGTTTGGATCTGTTCCGGACAATCCAACATGCAGTGGTCGATCAACGCTTCCAACGACCCGGATATGGAAAGGATCGCGGCCAACTTTCCAAAGATCCGCATGATCAATTTTCCGCAGACCGGTTCCCAAGAGCCGATTTGGTCGCATGACGAACGCCGATGGCAAGTCTGTTCGCCGGAAACGGTCGGCAATTTTTCTGCGGTCGGTTATTTCTTCGCTCGGCAGCTTCATCAAACCACCGGAGTTCCCATCGGCATGATCAACAATGCATGGGGAGGATCGGCCTGCGAAGCCTGGATCAACCAAAATGTGATGACCAGCAATACCCGTTTTCAGACTCTGTTGGATCGATGGAAGGCCAATGAAGCTCGATACCAGGAACTGAGCGCAAAGACCGGACGGAGCGAGGAGGAGGAGAAGGAGTTCAAGAACTTGACCAACACCATGCGGGGCAACCAGCGACCTGCGAATATCTACAACGGAGTCCTCAAATCGCATTTGGGATACGGAATCCGCGGCGCGATTTGGTATCAAGGGGAATCGAATGCTGGTCGCGCGTATCAATACCGCGACCTATTTCCGCTGATGATCCAGAATTGGCGCACCGAATGGGGTCAAGGTGATTTCCCGTTCTACTGGGTTCAACTCGCGGATTTCCGAGCGGAGAAGACCGAGCCGGGCGAGAGCGATTGGGCGGAGCTTCGCGAAGCGCAGACCATGACCATGGATCGACTCGCCAACACCGGGCAGGCGGTAATCATCGATATCGGCGAAGGAAAGGACATTCACCCGATGAACAAAGTCGATGTCGGTCGCAGGTTGGCTCGTTGGGCGCTCGCCAAGCAGTACAACATCCCGATCGAGTTCCAGAGCCCGCGCTACGCATCGATGCAGGCAGATGGGGATGGGATCATCCTGACGTTCAATCACATCCCCAACGGTTGGCGACCATTCGATGTCAATGAGCCGATCGGGTTTACGATCGCCGGCGAGGACAAGGTATTTCATGTCGCCGAAGCCAAGATCCTCGATGGTGGCAAGATCCGAGTCTCGAGTTCGAAGGTGGCCAAGCCAGTTTCTGTGCGTTACGCTTGGGCCGACAACCCGGTCTGCAACATGTACAGCCGGGCCGGTTTGCCGTTGACTCCGTTCCGCACCGACGATTGGCCGGGGGTGACGGCGGACAAGGAATAGCGACGAGGAACAGGATCGCGCGAGGCGTTATCGCCCGCGCGCGTCTCGTTTGCCTTGAACCCGTTTTCCCTTGCCGGATACATGACCCGCGATCTTATTGGTCCGGACGGCGATGGCCGTTCGGGTCGCCTTGACTTTGCCATCCAAGCTGGCTTTGGCCGCAGGCGATCCCTTGGCCGCGATGGTTTTGGGAGCCTTGGCGGGTCGGGACGGCTTGATTTGAGAAGCCGCAGGTGTTGCTGATGCCAGGGCTGCGGCTCGCTTTTTGCGCTGGGCGGCGACTTTCGCGGACGCATTCTTGGCGGCTGGTTTTTTCGCTGCGGTTTTTTTGGTGCTGGCTTTCTTGGTGGCGGTCTTCGCGACCGGCGCCTTGGCGGCTGCTGCTACCGCGACCGGATCGGCCTTGGGAGCAGCGGCTTTGGCAGCGCGGTTGAGCGATTGCTTGGCGCTCCCCAAGGTCTTGCGGGTCGCGCGTCGTTGGGACCTCGCCTCGATGCTTCGGACTTTGGCTGGTGGTTTGCGTTGCGTTTTCGAAGCGGGGGCGCCAGCCGGGACGGAGGCCAGCCTGGCTTGAAACGCCGTCAGCGCTGTGCGGAACGCCTCATGCTTTTCATGGCTGCGCGATTCGGGGTTGGGGGATCCGCTCTTGCGGCTCTCCACGCGAGCCTGGGATCGGGACAGATCCTGCCATTTCGAAACCAATTTCCTCGCGTTGGAGGCATGGTTCTTCAAAGCGGTGGCGGACAGCTTTTCGATCGCGCCGGGTTGACTGGCGAGGATGAGTGCCCACTCCTTGGGAGTGCATAATTCACGGAGCTCTTGGGATGACAAAGCCATAGGTGCGTTTCCTGGAAAGGGAGAAAAGAACGAGAGACGCGTCGCCAGACATTCTGGTCCGCGGGCTCCCAAGGGTACTGATGATGGCTAAGGATCGCAACGGGACAACCGACACGCAAACGCGATCGGTTGTCCGGTGAGAGGATGAATGAATGCCAGCTTGGAAGCATGCAAGTACATCGGTTGCATCGGATCGTGGTCGGAAGTTTCGCGAGCGTCTCCCCCGGCGAGGTACAAAGGATCGCCCACGATGGGATGTCCGAGCGCCGCCAGATGGATCCGAATCTGGTGCGTTCGACCGGTCAACGGCACTGCTTCGATCAATGCGCGATTCTCTTGCCTGCGAACGACGCGAAATTCCGTGCTGGCGTGTTGCCCGCACTCGTCCAGTCGGCGCCCCCCGTTTGGGAGCGGTTCCGAGGCGATCGATCGATTGCATGAGGTTTGCTCCCAACTCGGAGATCCCTCGACCCAAGCCTCGTAGGTTTTTTGGACATTCCCTTGAGCGAACTGCGACTGGAGCCGCGATGCATACTGGTACTTGCGTGTGAATACCACCAACCCGGTGGTCATCGCGTCGATCCGATGCGCGGGGCGTAGTTTCTCCGGATGGTAGGCGGCCAGCAGGATCTCTTCGAGCGAGTTCTTTTGGTAGCGGCCCGAGGGATGCAGCGGCAGTGGTGCACTTTTGTTGATGACAACAATCGCTTCGTCTTCATGCACCAGCTCGATGTTGGGATCGATCGGTGGTTCTGTGTAGTTATCGATACTGTGCAAGAAACGCTCTCCTTCCCGTACCTTGCGGTCGGCTTGGACCGGAACGGTCTGCCAGACTTTCTCGCGGGTGGCGGGAGCGGTGATCTCGCCGTTTTCGATCGCCTCGATCCATTGCTCGCGCGCAAGTCCGGGGTAAATCGAACTCAGGGCCTCGACGAGCGATTGCCCCGCGCATCGCTGCGGAATCGAGATCCAGCGGCGATTGGTATAGGGGACGCAGCCGCGTTGTTCCGCTGCGATGCGGGCGATGGTTTGCTGGCGGGATTTCAGCCGCTGCGTTCGCTGGATCTCGGGAGGGACAAAACAGTACGGGCAGGAGATCCCCTCGCGATACTTGGGGGAGCGATAATCGTCGGGAACAAGCGGATGTTTGCACACAAAGCATTCGCGCGTGTCGGTCGGGGCCAAGGCCGGGTCGAGCGCCACGCGTTGGTCGAAAACGAAGCAGTCCCCTTCGTAATGGGATTGGTTGCATTCCTCGAAGTACTTGAGGATTCCTCCATCGAGCTGGTAAATCTGCTCGAAGCCCAGCCCTTGCATGTAGGGCCCGATCTTTTCGCAGCGAATGCCTCCGGTGCAGAACATCACGACCGGTTTCTTTTTGATCTCGTCGGGAAGATGGGCTGCCGCGTCGGGGAACTCGCGGAATGTCTTGAGGTCCAAATCGATCGCGCCGCGAAACGTTCCCAACTCGACTTCGTAGTCGTTGCGTGTGTCCAGAAGAGCGACATCGCGGCGCTCGTCGAGCCACGCCTTGAGTTCCTTGGGAGACAATTTGGGGGTGGCATTGGGAACGGGTTCGATGTCTCGGCACCCCACTGGGACGATCTCGCGTTTGATTTTTACCAGCATGCGATGGAACGGCTGGTAGTCGGTCATGCTTTCCTTGACTGGCAGACTCTCCATGCCTGGAATGGATCGGATTTCAGTCAGAACGGCATCGACTGCGGTTCGGGGGCCCGCCAGAAATAAATTGATCCCTTCCGGGCTCAGCAGGATGGTTCCCTTCAGATCCACGCTCTTGCAGAGCGTTCGCAGTCGCTCGCGCCGCGGTCGCAGCTCGTCGTTTGCGATCGGAGAAAACCGATAGGCTGCGATGTTGACCATCTCGATCGAGGTCATGGGCGACGCTGTGGGCGGGTGCGGTTTCTCGGATGTCATAGCGACGGCGATTTGGAGGCGGGATGGATCTTGAATTGTAGATCGATTCCCGCGTGGGCAAACAGGCCGTCAGTCGTTTGCGGTTTTCGAGTCACCGGGGTTTTTGGAAACCAGCGGCACCCACATTTCGGCATGTTCGCAGACTTCGGTGATTCGAATCCCGAACTTGTCACCTACCTTGACGACTTCTCCTTCGGCGACCTTCTGCCCCCGGACTTCGAGCGTCAATGGAGAATCGCAGGGCTTTTCGAACTGGATCATGATCCCTGGGACGAAGTGCAAGATGCTGTCGACGGACAACGACTGCTGGGCGAGAACGACCGCCACATCGGATTGGATCCGGAGCAGACTCTTCCAAAAGTCCGTTCGAGAGGGATCATCGGTTTCGAAGCGATCGGAAATGGACATCGGGTATTCCGCGACAGAATAGCGTGGCTTCTTCGTCAGTGCGTCGTCCGGAAGTCCCGGCGATCTTGAGAAATAATCCCGATTTCTCGGGAATCGCCCCTTTCGCTCGCTCGGAGGTCAGAAAACTGCACGTTGCGTGCTTGGAGCCTTTCGCGATAATGAAAATCTGCAAAGCATTCGATTTTCGCATCTCCCTTTGCGAGTAGACGCATGAGCGTAGTCACCTTGGATTCCTCCCTCCCCTTCGCCCCCTACCGGGAACTGGGAAATGAGACTCTGCGCGAACGGATCGCTGAGGCAAAGCGGAAACTGGGCTCGAGCTTGCTCATTCTCGGTCATCACTACCAGCAGGATGAGGTCATCGCGCATGCGGACTTGACCGGCGACTCGTACCAATTGAGCCGATTGGCCGCCGACAGCAGCGACTGCAGGTACATCGTCTTTTGCGGCGTCCACTTCATGGCCGAGACGGCGGACATTCTCGCCAACCGCCCCGAGAAACTTGAGGCGCGCAACGGACAACGGGTCACCGTCGTACTGCCCGATATGGCAGCGGGTTGTTCGATGGCTGACATGGCCGCGATTCGCCAAGTCGAGTCGGCGTGGGAGCAACTCGGCGAAGTCATCGACACGGGGGACCTGACTCCGGTCACCTACATCAACAGCGCCGCGAGCTTGAAAGCATTCTGCGGCAAACACGGTGGGATCGTCTGCACCAGCAGCAATGCCAAAGCGGTGTTGGAATGGTCCTTTCGGCAACGCAAGCGAGTCTTTTTCTTTCCGGATCAGCATCTGGGTCGCAACACAGCGCTCAAAATGGGGATCACCAACGATCAGATGCCCGTTTGGAACCCGCACGAAGACGAACTCGGCGGCAATACCAGCCCAGCCATCGAGGGCTCGCGGGTCATCCTCTGGAAGGGACACTGCTCGGTGCACCAAATGTTCCAAGCCGTCCACGTCCATCAGTTTCGGGAGAAGATTCCTGGTATCAAGATCCTGGTCCACCCCGAATGCCCGCAGGAGGTCAACGACATCGCCGACATCTCCGGTTCCACGAGCCGAATCATCGAGACGGTTCGCAATGCTCCGGCCGGAACCAAGTGGGCGATCGGGACTGAACTTCATTTGGTGAATCGATTGAAGAAGGAGCATCCCGAACAAGAGATTCACTTCCTGTCCCCCCTGGTCTGCATGTGCGCGACCATGTACCGCATCGACTTGGCCCACCTGTGCTGGAGCCTCGAAAACATTCTCAACGGCACGATCGTCAACCGCATCCTCGTCAAGGAGGATGTCGCTCGATGGTCGCTCGTCGCCTTGGAACGGATGCTCACGGTTCGTTAGCTTGATCCATCCGCAGTTTGTGATCCCTTTCCCTCCGCAGATCGTCATCCACTGAAAAGAACATCTTGAACCTATGCTGAAACTACCCATGGTGTTGGCTTTTACCGCGATGACCGCCTTCTTTTGGGGGATCTACGGTATCGTGCTCCACCAAGGCACTCGCCTGATGGACCTCAAGGAAAAAACATTTCAAGGAGATTTGGGAGTTTCTCTCCGAGCCTTTGTCGGCGTGGGACTGGCTTATTTTCTGATCGCGGTGCTGGTCCCTGTGGCACTCCTGAATCGCAAACGAGAAACGGGTTACTGGTCTGTCAGTGGCACCATCATGTCCTTGTTCGCCGGCGCGGTCGGAGCGTTGGGGGCACTCGGGGTGTCCATGGCGCTCGCCTTCAAAGCACAACCCATTTTTGTCATGCCGATTGTCTTTGGCGGAGCGCCGGTGGTCAACACGCTCCTGACATCGTATTTGAATAGATCGTTCCGACAGATCAAACCGCTGTTCCTCGTCGGCATGGCGATGGTGGCGGTGGGAATGATCGGCGTATTCGTCAACAAACCGCAAGCGACGGCGCATGCGAAAGCCGGCGTTCAAGTTCCGTCCGATCCGACCGATGCGACCGATCAGGCAGATCCGACTGATCGGACTGATCGGACTGATCCGACTGATCAGGCAGATCAGGCAGATCGGAGCAAGACGGGAACCACCAATTGGCTGGCGATCGGATTGTCGATCGCGATGGCGGTTGTGTGCTGGGGGGCGTATGGTCCGTTCCTGCATATCGGCCAAGCGAAGATGGGTGGGTCTCGATTGCGTCCCTTTTGCTGTGTAGGCATCGCGTACTTTGTCATCGCGGTCATGGTCCCGGTCGTGTTGCTCGAGTCGATGTCGATGCACTCCAGCAGCGGTTACGCAATCAAGGGGATGACCTGGTCGGTACTCGCGGGTGCCTGCGGTGCCATGGGCGCCCTGGGGATCATTCTCGCCTTTACCTACGGGGGCAAACCGATTTTCGTGATGCCCTTGGTCTTTGGATTTGCGCCGGTGATCAATACGCTGACCAGCATTGTTGAAAAAGGGAAGTTTGAAAGTTTGAATGCCATGTTCGGCGGTTCGCTGCTACTGGGCATCCTCGGCGCAGTGACCGTGCTGCTCAATGCCCCCAAGGCCGCGCCGCACGGCAAGCCATCCGCGCCGAGCGAGGAAAAATCTCCCAACTCGCCCGCAACGCCCGAGCCATCGACGACCCCTTCGCAAAACAACAACCCACTGACCTGATCCGCATGACGACGCGCGGTTTTCCAGTACACTGACATCTATGAGTCCCTTCGATCGAGAGAGTAACGAATGAGCACATCACGACGCGAATTTTTGGCCGGTGTCTCGGCGGCGGTGGCTGCGGGGATGACGCAGGGCGGTTTTCATTCCGCGGCTCATGCCACCGAAGACCGAAAACTGGGAGTCGCCCTCGTGGGGTTGGGGAGCCTCGGCACCAACCAAGTCGCCCCGGCGTTGCAAAAGACGAAGCATTGCCGGCTGGCAGCCATCGTTACCGGGACTCCTGAGAAGGAGCGAATCTGGTCGGATCGCTACCAAATCGATCCCCGCCACATCTACGACTACGATCGCTTTGACAAAATCGTCGGAGACGATTCGATCGATATCGTCTACATCGCACTTCCGAACAGCATGCATGCCGAGTTCACCATCCGCGCGGCCCGGGCTGGCAAGCATGTTTTTTGCGAAAAGCCCATGGCCAATTCCTCGGAGGAGTGCCGTCAAATGATCGCCGCTTGCACGGCGCAGAACCGCCACCTGGGAATCGGATACCGTTGTCAGTTCGAGCCCCGGCATGTGCGATGCATGGAAATCGCCCGCGAGAAACAAATGGGTGGGCTCAAGGTGATCGAGGCTGGATTTGGATTCCAGATCGGAAAGCCCGATCAATGGCGATTGAGAAAATCGCTCGCCGGTGGCGGCGCCCTCATGGATGTCGGCATCTATGCTCTGCAAGCCTGTCGCTATCTGACGGGCGAAGAACCTGAAGCGATCGTCGCCCAAGAGACCAAGACCGATGCCGACAAATTCGCTGAGGTGGACGAATCGATCACCTGGACCATGCGGTTCCCGTCGGGAGTGTTGGCCTATTGTAGCACAAGCTACAATTTCAACGGGCTCAATCGATTTCGAGTTTACGCCGAAAACGGCTGGTTCGGCATGGATCCCGCCTTCAGCTACAACGACAACCGGTTGCAGACCTCGCGCGGTTCGATCGCGTTGCCGGAGACGGACCAGTTCGCGACGGAGCTGGACCAGTTTGCCATCAGCATCCGAGAGAATCGACCCTCGCATGTCTCGGGCGAAGAAGGTTTGAAAGACATCCTCGCCATCGAAGCCATCTACCGATCGATTCCATCCCAAACACTCGTCGCAACGCACCTCAGTTAACGCGTGATCCGTCCATGAACATCGCATCGCAAAGCGGGGTTCGCATGAGTCCAAATCGGGAAGATCGAGGGGATGACGGGCTCGCTGTGCAGCTCTTTCCAACCTTTGCCTACCCCGTTGATCGCGGGGCGGCATGGCGATTGATGATTCAAGGAAGGGTGTGCAAGCAAGTCCCTCTGTCGTTGACCAAGCGGCTCATGCTGCGGGGGTTCATTCGAGCCCTGGACCTTGAGGACGACGTCGCTCGCGGCCCCTTGTTCACAGAGCGTATCCAAGGTTTCCTCGTCTCGCCGGTTCCTCGGCATCGCGTGCACATTACCGTCGCCAACCAAGTTCATGTCTTGGCTCGCAAGTCCCGGTCGAGCGGATTGTTTGCGTGCAAACTCGATCTGCCGAGACGTATCTTGCAGGACTATCGCACCTTTGGTCTGGGTACCCAGTCCGACAGCCAACCGGAACTGCAAATCCACTGGGGCCAGGGTCCGATCGCGGCTAGCGGGCCGGTGTTCCTGGCTCAGGATCGAGGCCTGAGCGTCATCAGCGATATCGACGACACCATCAAGCAGACCGACGTTTGCTACCGGCGCAAAATGCTTCGCCGGACCTTTTCGGAACCCTTCGAAAGCATCCCGGGCATGTCGCAGATTTATCGCGACTGGGCGAAATCCGGAGCCCTGTTTCATTATGTCAGCAGCAGCCCCTGGCAGATTTACGACGCATTGAACGAGTTCCTGCACGTCGATGGGTTTCCCCAGGGCAGCATGCACTTGAAGTGGTTTCGGCTGCGCGATGAATTGTTCAAGCGATGGAGCATCATTCGCCGCAAGAGCAAGGCGGGAGTCATCCGAGGGATTGTCAAACGCATGCCCCAGCGGCAATTCATCCTCGTCGGGGACAGCGGTGAAAAGGATCCCGAAATGTATGCCAAGATCGCTGCCAAGCATCCGAGGCAAATTGCGAGGATCTGCATCCGCCAAGTTGATGAGAACCCGCTCGACCAGGCCCGATTGTCGAAGATCCAACGCCGGTATCCCGGGATCGTGCCCGTGGAGATTTTTCGCGAGCCACAGCAACTCGGCGAACTGCCGTTGCCCTCGCCCCA
>Ga0315902_10008760_pt1 | contig 13663 bp, 11 predicted proteins | sample LakEriMetagenome_9_FD_203523 | JGI IMG/M metagenome (GOLD analysis project Ga0315902, IMG submission 203523) | Freshwater fungal communities from buoy surface, Lake Erie, Ohio, United States - Buoy 12 MA117 | ecosystem: Environmental > Aquatic > Freshwater > Lake > Lake biofilm | place: USA... | reverse complement strand
GCCGATTATCCACGCGGCATCCTGCGGCCGCGGACTCGTGATCGGCCGGCGGAATGCGGCGGTGAGGTCGACCGGCGCGCTGACCGTCGCCGCGGCCGTGACCGGGATGTCGAGCGTCTCCAGGCGGCGCAGGAACTGCATCGTGCTCCAGCCCCCCTGCGACGGGTCGAAACCCGCCATGAACGCGTCGAGGCCGCGATCGAGGATCGCGGCCAGCCGGGCCTCGTCGAAGACGCCGATCTTCCGGTACCGAACACCAACGGCGACGGGAGTGAACTCCTGCTCCGCCGAGGCGGTGCCCGCCACGATGACCACGGCGGCGACGCACAGGCACGCGGCCGCAGCTCGGATGCGAGGAACGAACATCGGCTGAATCCCTTGGTAGACCGGGGCTGTGGGGCCGGAAGAGCGTCTGGCAGGACCGCCACGGTACCGTTTAATTGCACTTCAACAAGCGACGAGCGAGAGGAGCGGCAAGTTTCCTCGAAGTTGGGCCGCCTCAGCAAAGGCTGGCGTCGGTTTTTTGACCGAAGAGCAGCGGAAAGAACGTCACTCGGCCTCCTGCCGTCTTGGCCACCGGACGCGGCCGGGGGTGGTGGTGCGTACGCGGTAGAGCGTGCCGCCGGCGGTGATGAAGAGGTCGCGGCCGTCGGGGCCGCCGAAGCCGCAGTTGGTCACCTCGTCGGAGAGCACGGGCAGGAATTGGAGGAGCGTGCCGACGTTGCCATCGAATACATAGATGCCACCCGGCCGGCTCGTGTCGGGCTCGAACGGCAGCTGCGGCTTCGTGTTGCCACCGGCGACATAGAGGCGACCTTCCGTGTCTTGCTTGATGCCGTCGGGTCCGCGGCTCGCGCCCCAATCGTAGAGCACTTTCCGGACGCCCGGCTCGACAGTGCCGTCGTCGCGGAGGGCGAAGCGCAGGAGCTTGCGGGAGCCGCCGTGGCGGTCGTTGCAGTTGTCGGCCACGAACAAGAACCGGTCATCGGCCGACACAAGCACGCCGTTGGCTCGCTCGACGTCGTCATTGCCGAGCACTCGCTGCACCTTGCCAGGCGCGTCGATCCGGTAAACGCCCTCGATCGATCGGCCGTCGGCCGATCGCTGGCGGACATTCTGTGGCCCGCCGTAGCAGGCGTCGCTGAAGTAAATCCGCCCCTTGGAGTCGAGGGCGAGATCATTCGGTTGGTTGTAGGGGTGACCGTCGTAGGAATCGGTGAGCACTTCGATCGTGCCGTCACGGCCGGTGCGGGTGACCCGGCGTCGCTTCGGCTCGCAGGCGAGCAGCCGCCCATCCGAGTCGAAGAGCAGTCCGTTGGTGCCGGCGTCCTCGCGAAACACCATCTGCTGGCCATCGAGTGAGCGGCGGTTGATTCGCCCCTTGCCGGACGACAGCAGGCCCCACTCGGGATCCCAGGCGGGCCCCTCGCCCCCAGCCCCCGTGGCCGAGAGCACCTTCGCCTCGGCCCCCTTCGGAAACACCGCGCCATTGTCGGTGACCCGCTCCAGGTCGCCGGCCGCCAACAGGGCCATCCCGGCGGACAGAAGCTTCACCAAGTCGAACGCCTGTGACATCGAACGGCTCCTTGTATGTTTCCAACGGGGCTACGAACACTCGATGATGACGTCTTCTGGCGGGGGCGGAGCCGCCGCGTTATTTTTCTTGACATGGAGTCTGCGGTGCAACCTGCTTTGATCGGCCTCGACTGGGGCACGTCCTCGCTGCGTGCATATCTCTTCGCCGCCGACGGGTCCGTGATCGACTCGGTCGCGAAGCCCTGGGGCATTCAGCACTTACCTGCGGGAGGCTTCGAGGCGGCATTTCAGGGTGTGGTCGAAGTCTGGCGGCGGCAGAGGGCCGACCTGCCGACTGTGGCGGCCGGGATGGTGGGCAGCCGGCAGGGCTGGCGGGAGGTGCCGTATGTGGACGCTCCGGCCGATGCCGAGGCGATCGCTCGTGGTCTGCTCGCCTGCGATTCGCCCGTGGGCCGCATCCATATCTTGCCGGGTGTGATTCAGCGGGGACCTCTGCCGAATGTGTTGCGAGGCGAGGAGACGCAGATCGTGGGCGCGCTGTCCCTGGAGCCCGCGCTGGCCGCCGAGTCGCTCATCGTGCTTCCCGGCTCGCATGCCAAGTGGGTACGGATCCGCGACGGGCGGATCGTCGGCTTCGCCACGTTCATGACCGGCGAACTCTTCGCCGTGCTGCGGGACCGCTCGCTGCTCGGCAGGCCGGCCCGTGAGGCGGCCGCCGACACCATCGACACCGCGGCGAAGGCGGCTGCGTTTGCCCGCGGTCTGGCAATCGCCCGGGAAAGTGGCCCGGAGGGGATCGCGGGCCGACTGTTCACGGCCCGCAGTCTGTACCTGACAGGCGAACTCCCGCCTGCCGCAACGCTCGACTACCTTTCGGGTCTGCTCGTCGGCGAGGAAATACGGAGTGCGGTCGCGGGGCAGTTCGGCAGGCCGCTGCTCCCAGTCGTGCTCATCGGCGATGAAATGCTCTGCGGGCGATATCAGAAATCGCTTGCCGCCTTCGGTTTGACGCAGGCTCGCGTGTTCGGCGACAGTGCCGCGGCGGGCCTGTGGGAGATTGCCTGCCGGGCGGGACTGGTGTCTGCTGCTCGTCACGCGTCAGGGAGTGCTACGCATGGCTGACCACCGCACCGTCGATCCCCACTTTGCCGCCCTGCCACTGATCGCGATCCTGCGCGGCATCACGCCCGACGAGGCGGTGGCAATCGGCGAAACGCTCCTCGACGCGGGCTTCCGCGTGATCGAGGTGCCGCTCAATTCGCCGGATCCGCTCGAGAGCATCCGACGGCTGACCGGGGCCCTCGGGCGCCGGGTCCGGATCGGTGCCGGCACCGTGCTCACCGTGCAGCAGGTGCACGACGTCGCGCGAGCCGGCGGCACGCTCGTCGTGTCGCCCAACGCGAATCCCGAAGTGATCCGGGCCACGAAAGCCGCGGGGCTCTGGAGCGCGCCAGGTGTGGCCACACCGACGGAGGGCTTCGCGGCCCTCGACGCGGGCGCTGACGTGCTCAAGCTCTTCCCCACCGAGCAGCTGCCGCCGGCGGTGGTGAAAGCCTGGCGGGCGGTGCTGCCGCGTGACGTGCCGCTCGTGCCGGTCGGGGGCATCACTCCCGACAGCATGACCGCGTTCACCGCAGCCGGCGCAAACGGCTTCGGCCTCGGCTCGGCTCTCTACAAGCCCGGCATGACGGCTGCCGACGTCCGGCGGGCCGCCGACGCATTCGTCACCGCCTGGCGTAAGGAGTGCCCTGCATGAAAATCACGAAGCTCACGACCTACATCGTGCCGCCCCGCTGGTGCTTCCTGAAGGTGGAAACCGACGAAGGGATCACCGGCTGGGGCGAGCCGGTCGTCGAGGGCCGGGCCTACACCGTCGCGGCGGCTGTTGATGAGCTGGCCGACTACCTCATCGGCAAAGACCCGCGGCAGATCGAAGACCATTGGACCGTGCTCTATCGCGGTGGCTTCTACCGCGGCGGCGCGATCCACATGAGCGCCCTCGCCGGCATCGACCAGGCCCTCTGGGACATCAAGGGCAAGGCCCTCGGAGTGCCCGTCTACGAGCTGCTCGGCGGGAAGGTTCGCGACCGGATTCGCGTCTATTCCTGGATCGGCGGCGACCGGCCCGATGAGACGGCCACCCAGGCCAAGGAGCGGGCGGCCCGTGGGTTCACGGCGATCAAGATGAACGCCAGCGAAGAGCTGCAATATGTGGATACGTTCGACAAAGTGGACAGGGTGCTCGCCAACGTGGCCGCTATCCGCGAGGCCGTCGGTCCGCATTTTGGCATCGGCGTCGATTTTCACGGCCGCGTGCACAAGCCGATGGCGAAGGTGCTGTTCAAGGAGCTCGAACCCTACCGGCTCATGTTCGTGGAGGAGCCGGTGCTCAGCGAGCATGCCGAGTGCCTCCGTGAGTTTGCCACGCTAGCGAACATACCGATCGCGCTTGGCGAGCGGCTCTTCTCGCGGTGGGACTTCAAGAAGATTCTCGAAGGTGGCTACGTCGACATCATCCAGCCCGATCCGTCGCATGCCGGCGGCATCACCGAGACCCGGAAGATTGCCCACATGGCCGAGGCCTACGACGTGGCCCTCGCCCTCCACTGTCCGCTCGGACCGATTGCGCTGGCCGTGAACCTCCAGCTCGATGCCGGCTGCTACAACGCCTTCATCCAGGAGCAGAGCCTCGGCATCCACTACAACCAGGGCAACGACCTGCTCGACTACATCAAGAACCCCGAGGTCTTCGACTACGTCGACGGCTCCGTGAAGATTCCGAGCGGCCCCGGTCTCGGAATCGAGGTCAATGAAGACCATGTGAATGAGCGTGCCGCCGTGGGGCACCGCTGGCGAAACCCGATCTGGCGGCATGCCGACGGCAGCTTCGCCGAATGGTGAGCGACGACGGTCCCGCTCGAGTGCCGTCCTCGTCAAGGACCGTAATTCATCGACTGCTCGCTACCCGGCAAACGCTCCAGAACGTGTTGTTGGCCGCCGCATCCTTTATGATGGCAGTCATGTTCCGCGGGTCTTCAGCGTTCGTCGCGGTGTCGATACTGTTCCAGGCCTCGGTGTCGGCGGGCGGTGCGGCGCCGCGGCCCGGCGAGCCTGTGCCGATTGCCGATGTCCGCTCTCCTGCGGCCTCGGATCGCGACCCGAGGGTCGTTATCCGAGGACGCGTGACGTGGGTCTCGCGAGGATCGGGCCTGAACGACTACGCCGCCGTGCAAGACGAGACGGCGGGCATCTGGATCGACATCGAGCAGGCGCAGAGGTCGGGTGCGTGGCGTGGGGACGCGGACTGGAAGAACATCGTTCCCGGCATGCTCGTGGAGGTGGTCGGCCGACGCGACGATGCCGAACAGACGTTTGCGGCGCAGATCATCCCTCAGTCGCTGAAGCCACTCGCGTCGGCCGAGAACGCTGACTTTCCCGACGCTCCGAGGACCACGGCCGACCGGCTCTTCAGCGGCCTCGATGACGCTCAGCGGGTCACGATCGAGGGAGTCGTGCAAGGGCTGCGGAAGGATCGCGGACGAAAGCTCATCGAACTCGAGGCGGGTGGGCGACGGTTTCGGGCCATGCTGCCGCCGGGCGCTGAGCTCCCCGCTGCCGATTCCCTCGTCGATGCGACGATCGCAGTCACCGGTGTCTCCACGACGAGTTACACCACCCGCGGGCAGTTCGTGAAGCCCACGATCGTCGTGCCCCGCGGTGCCGACGTGCAGGTCGTTTCGCCCCCGCCGTCCACGGCGTTCGAGGCTCCGGAGGTCCCGCTGGAACGGCTCGGCCGGCTCATGCCGGGCATCGACGTGCGGCACCGCGTGCGAACCCGCGGCACCGTCAGCTACGCCTCCGATGGCCGGCTGTTCTACCTGCAGTCGAAGGCACTCGGCGTGCGGGTCGAAACGATGGATGCAACCAACGTGCGGCCCGGCGATGTTGTCGAGGTGGCTGGCTTCCTCGACCGCGAGCAGGTGCTGGCGGGACGGGCCCAGGCGGCCGGGATCGTCAACGCAATGGCAAGAGTGGTTGGCCACGTCGAGCGGCCGACGCCCATCGTCGTACAGCCTGAGAAGATTCTCCAAATCAACCGCACCGGTCGGGTGGTCGAGGCGGGGGATTACGACGGCTGTCTCATCGAGTGCCGGGCCCGGGTCGCCGACATCCGTGACGACGAATGGACCGTCCTGCCGCTCATCGCGGGCAACACCCCGCTCTCGGCAACGATGTCGGAGGAGGTGCGGGAGGCGTTACCGCCGTTGAGCCAAGGCTGCGAGCTTCTGATCCGCGGCATCGTGCAGTTCGAGCTCGAGCCGCCGATCCCAGGAAGCCTCCCGCGGGTCGCGCGGCTGTCGCTCCTCGTGCCCGACGCCACCGACGTCGTCGTGCTGAGCCGGCCGTCGTGGTGGACGCCGCGGCGGCTACTGACGGCGCTGGGCGCCCTGGCCAGCCTGCTGGCCGTGGTGCTCGGCTGGGTGGTGCTGCTGCGTCGCGAAGTGGCCGCGCAGTCGCAGCGGGTCGCCGTGGAGATCGCCGAACGGCAACGGACTGAAATCGAGTTCGAAGTGGCGCTTCGCGAACGCAGTCGGCTCGCCGGCAACCTGCACGACACGGTGCTCCAGACCGTCACCGGCATCGGCTACCAGCTGAAGGCCTGCCAGCGGGCGCACGACAACGAGATCGCCGCCGACCCGGAGCGGCTCGGCGTGGCCCAGCGGATGGTGGAGCATGCCGTCGATCAGCTTCGAGGCACGCTCTGGGCGATGCGCACGATGCCGCTCGAGGGAAAGTCGTTTCCGGCGGCGCTCGAGTCGCTGGGGGCGCGACTGCAGAGCGGTCATACGGAGCGGATCGTCGTTCACGTCGCTGGCGTCGAGCGGGATGTTCCTGAACTCATCTCCGGCAATCTCGTGCTGCTCGCCCAGGAGGCCATCCACAATGCCCTGCAGCATGCCAGGGCGACGTCGATCGACGTGATGGCGGTGTTTCACGAGGAATCGGTCGGCGTCGTGGTGCAGGACAACGGCGTCGGCTTCGACGTCACGAGCGGGCACGCCCCTTCTCCCGGGCACTTCGGCCTCGAGGGCATGCGGGAGCGGATGCGCCAGATCGGCGGCACCGTCATGATCGAAAGTCGGCCTGGGGATGGCACGACCATCACAGCGACGGCCCCTGTGGGCGTGGCCGCGACCGAACTGGCCGCGAGGACAGTTTCCCAGTCGGCTGCCGGTGCGTAGCCTTGAACCGAGGAACGTTTTTTCGGCAGGATCCGTGACACACGCCCCATCCCCGATTCGGCTGCTCCTGGTGGACGACCACCCGGTTTTCCGGGCCGGGCTCGTGAGCCTGCTGAAACTGGAGAAGGACATCGTCGTGGTCGGGCAGGCGGGGTCTGGAGCGGTCGCCCTCCGGATGTGGCAGCACTGCCGTCCGAACGTCTGCCTCCTCGACCTCTCCATGCCGGATATCGACGGCTTCGAAACGCTACGAAGCATCCGGAGGTCGCAGCCCGATGCCCGCGTCGTGATCCTCACGTCGTCAGACTCCGCCCGCGATGCCGACGTCGCCCTGGCCGCTGGTGCCTGTGGCTACGTGACGAAGACGGTGGAGCACGAGGCTGTCTTGGAGGCCATTCGTGCGGTGCACGATGGAGCCAGCGGAATCCGACTGGGAGTAGCGCCGCCGGCAGCCGCCGGTGGCAGTCTGCTCTCGCCCCGGGAGCTCGAGGTGCTGAATCTCCTACGGACGGGCGCGGCCACCGACGACATCGCCGCCGCGCTCGGGATCACCAGCCGCACGGTGAAGTTTCACGTGGCCGCGATCCTCGAGAAACTCGGGGCCGACGACCGAATGGGGGCGATCGTGAAGGCCTTCGACCTCGGCCTCCTGCGGCCCGCGACACGCTGATCCCGGAGGGGCGTCGCCTCATCCCTGCCGATGGCTGCCGGGGAGCCGCATGAGTTCGTGAAGGCTGGCGAGATGCGCTTCATACACGCCCCGCGGCGTCGTCTCTTTCCGCGCGCAGAGTGCCGCGGCCTTGCCGACCACCTCCACCATCATGCCGCAGGTTCGCATCACGCGGACCGGCCCGAGACCCTCCTTCGTGACGCTGATGTCCCGGCCGGCCATGAACAGGTTCGTGATGTTCCGGCTGTAGAGCGTGCGGTAGAGCGCCCAATAGACGCCCTTGTAGCGGAACCCCTCTCCGTCGGTCGCCCGAGAGATGAACTCCATGCCGGCGAGATCCTTCGCATAGTCGGGGTGCGGCGAGTGCACGTCGATGTGCCACGAGCACGGGAAGGCCTTGTCTTCCCATTGCTTCCACTGGCGGAAGTCGTCGGCCGAGAGCACGATGTCGCCCATGAGCCGGCGCGACTCCCGCTTGCCGGCGATGTAGGCCGCCCAGCCGAGCCGGTGGTTGGGATACAGCTTGTCCACGTTTTTGAGCGCGTCCCAGGCCCCGTACATGGCCCGAAAATTATTGTCGCGGATTCGCTCCACGTCCTCGACCGGGTTCTTGTCGAAGCCGCTCCCCCAGAACCAGCCGCCGAGATTGCCGAGCGTCTCGTTGTGTTCGTAGAGGCCGTTGCCCGGCCACTGGGCCGTGAAGTTCTTCCGACCGGGAAACGGCTTGTCGGAGAGGTCGAGCGCCCACGGGCACCGCGGGAAGGGCTGCCCGGTGTTGCCCTCCTTGAACGCGGCCGTGAGCGCGTCCTTGTCCTTGCATTCGCAGGCCAGCACGTGCTTTTCGTCCGCGGCGTCCATGGGCCGCCACCAGTTGGTCATGCCCATGTTGCTCCCCACGGCAAACTCGTAGTCGGCCCCGGCCAGGTAGCCCACGACGGCGTCGCCCGTGCAGTCGGCGAAGAAGCGGCCGCGAAGCTTCGTGCGTCGCCCTCCCCGGATGCTCTCCGCCACCACGGTGACGATGCGGCCGTCGGCTGTGTCCACCGCATTCACGCGGTGCTCGATCAACAGCGTTATCCGCGGCTCCGCCCGCACCACGCGGATCTTCAGGTCGTCGTCGAAGTATTCGGCGGTCTTGCCCGCGAACATGGTCGCGCCCTTCCGGACAAAGTCGGGCAGGATTTCCTCGACGATGTCGCCCACATGGGGAAAGGGCTCCGCCCGCGTGACGCCCTCGGGCCAGACGCGAACCTCCGACGAGCCGTTGCCGCCGAGGACAGGCCGGTCCTGTACGAGCGCGACCGTGAGCCCCTGGCGGGCCGCCGAAATCGCCGCGCAGGTGCCGGCGAGGCCGCCGCCGACCACGACCAGATCGAACGCGCCGCCGTCTTCGGGCGTAGCCGACACTCCGAGCAGTTCGCGGCGAAACGCATCGAGCGACTTGACGTCGTTCACAGGCTCGAAGCGCGGATCCTTGCAAAACAGGATCGCCTCGCACCGCCCCTCGAACCCCGTGAGATCGTGCAGAGCGATGGTCGCCCGCTCGGGCACGGTGACCATACCGCCGTCGTGCCAGTGCCAGTCGGCGCCCTTCGTGCCGAAGACCTCCTCGACGGGCCGACCGTCGATCAGCACTTGAAACTTGCCCGGAGCGCCGGGCGCTTTCCTCGGCGCTACCCAGTCGCGGGTGCGGACCCAGAGCCGGTAGCTGCCCGCCGAGGGGAACGTCACCTCGGTGACCGCATCGGCCACCGGCCTGCCGAGGCCGTGAGACTTCGGGTTCGGATCAGTGACCGCAGGTCGGTCGCGTTAGCCCGCGGACCCCCACCTGTCTCCGCGGACAGTTGTGGCGATCTGTCCGCTGGCCTACCCTCCAGGGAGAGGAGTCTCGGGGATTGGCAAACCCGGATGTGATCGGCCTCCGTCGAGTTCAGTGGACATGAATCGAATGGGCGCGAACGAGCTGACATTCAGTTCTTCACAACAGCCTCGCGGCTCGCGCCCGCGGCACGGCCTGACGCTCGTCGAACTGCTGGTGGTCGTGGCGATCATCGGCCTGCTGGTGGCGCTCCTGCTTCCCGCCGTGCAGTCGGCCCGCGAATCGGCCCGGCGGACCACCTGCGGCAACAACATCCGCCAGATCGGCCTGGCGCTGCACAGCTATCACACGTCGATGAATTCGCTGCCGCCGGTGTGGGAGCCGAAGGGTGTAAATGGCGGGTATCCCTGGATGTTTCTGATTCTGCCGTTCATGGAACAGAACTCGACGGTGGATGCGCTCAGGGCAACGCACCCGTTTAGTTACACCGGCTCCACACAAGCCGTCGCCGAGGCTCCGATTCCCACGTTCATTTGTCCGTCGTGCCAAGTCGGTCTCACCGCCACGGCCGATGCTTTCCGGGCGTCAATGTCCGGCTGGCCTCCCGGCTTCCGTTCGAGCAAGTGCAACTACCTGGGCAACGGCGGGCCACAGGCAATGTGGGATGGAGCGACCTGTCCTCCCGGCTACGACCGAGAATCGGGAATGATCGCGGTGTCGCGAGGGGCGATCCGCAAAATCAACGGACTGCCTTTGAGCGCGGTGACCGACGGAACCTCGAATACCTTCCTCGCGGGTGAATCCGGGGGTCGGGCAGATCTCCCGGGATTGCCCGGCTATTGGGCCACGGCCTATCGGGGCGATGATCCCACGTATCCGATCACGAGGTATGGCTCGGCAAAAATCAACTCCTCCGGTGCGGGCTTCAACAGCAATCATCCCGGTGGCGCCATGTTCGTCATGTGCGACGGCGCCGTGCGGTTCGTGGCAGAAGACATTTCGTTCAACGCCGGAAACCTGGTGTTCGCTTGGCAATTCTGCGCGGGTAATCCGCCCAATCCCGCTGGAGCCGTCGCAGCCATGCGAAACCCAGGATACGGCGTCTTCCAATACCTCTCCTGCCGGGACGACCGGAATGTCGTGTCATCGACCGACTTTTGACCGCATGCACCGGCTGTCCTTCGTGTTCGCTGCGATCTCGCTTGCCTGCCTTTCGGTCGCGGGATCCGGCGGCTGTTCGCGGACCGCCGGCTCGACCGTCTCCGGCACGCTCGTGATCGATGGCAAGCCGGCCCCGGCCGGCATCCGTATCGATTTCGAGCCGCAGGTGGAGAAGGCCTCGTCGTCCACCGGCTACACCGACGCCCAGGGCCGCTACACGATGATGTTCAACCGCGACATCGCCGGCGTCATGCCGGGGGAGAGCGTGGTGCGGCTCCTGATTCTTCCCGACTTCGCCCCGGACGGCGTGAAGCCCTTGGCGGACGAGTTGCAGCGGATTCGGCTGCCTGATTCGGTGAGCCGCAACACCACGCTCCGCAAGACCGTGAAGCCCGGGCACAACGAGATCGACATCACGGTCGAGACCGCTCCGTAAGCGATCGATATTCCCGAACGCTGGCCATTCCAATGAGGCCGTTGATGACGCAAGGATTCGGAATCATGAGACTGTTTGCGAGACCGTCCATGGCGACGCGCATGGCCGTCTGGCTCTTCCAGTGCGGTGCGCTACCCGCGGTGGCAGCGGAGACCTCGCCCGCTGCCCGCCGCCCCAACATCGTCTTTATTTTTTCCGACGACCACGCGGAGCAGGCCCTCTCCTGCTACGGCTCGCGGGTGAACCAGACGCCGCACCTCGACCGGCTCGCGGCAGGCGGTGCCCGGTTTACGAACTCCTTCGTCACCAACTCGATCTGCTCGCCGAGCCGGGCCACGCTGCTCACCGGACAGTATTCGCACAAGAACGGCGTGCCGGTGTTCAATCCCTTCCATGGCGGGCGGGACCACGTCGCCAAGCGGCTCCAGGCGGCGGGCTACCACACCGGCATGGTCGGTAAATGGCATCTCGGCAGCGACCCGACCGGCTTCGACCGCTGGATCGTGCTGCCCGGTCAGGGGGCCTACCACGATCCGGAGTTTCTCGTGCCCTCCGGCAAGCTCACGATCACGGGGCACTGCACCGACATCACCGGCGACCTCGGGATCGAGTTCATCGACACCCGGCCTACCGACAAGCCCTTCTTTCTCATGCTGCACCACAAGGCCCCTCATCGGGCCTGGCTGCCCGACGAGCGGAATAAGGCGAAGTTCAAGGATGCCAGCTTTTCGGAGCCCGCCACGCTCTTCGACGACTACGCCAGCCGCCCCGCGGCCCTGCCCGACAACGCCCAGACCATCGCCCGCCACCTCACCAACAACGACCTCAAGCTCGAACCGCCGCCGGGCCTCACGGGGCAGGACCGCTACCGCTGGCTGCACACCGCGCCGATGGAACTTGAGGTCGAGGGCCGCAGGCTCACCGGGCCCGAGCTCGTTCGCTGGAAGTATCGCCGGTTCATGCAGGACTACCTCGCCTGCGTGCAGGGCGTCGACGACAACGTCGGCAAGCTGCTCGACCACCTCGACGCCATCGGGCTCACCGCAGACACGATCGTGATCTACTCCACCGACAACGGCTGGTACATGGGGGAGCTCGGCCTCTACGACAAGCGATTCATGTACGAGCCCGGCCTGCGGGTGCCGCTCTTGGCCAAGGGGCCGGGCATCAAGACCGGGATCACGCCGGGGCAGTTCGTAGCCAACATCGACCTCGCGCCCACGTTCCTCGACCTGGCCGGCGCGCCGATCCCGGAGTCGATGCAGGGCCGGAGTCTCGCGCCGCTCTTGCGGGGCGAGCAGCCCTCCGACTGGCGGTCGAGCGTCTACTACCGCTACTACCACGATCCCGGCGACCACGAAACCCGGGCCCACCTCGGCGTGCGGACGGCCACGCACAAACTGATCCACTACTGGACCAAGGACGCCTGGGAGCTCTTCGACCTCGCCGCCGATCCGCACGAGCAGCGAAATTTACTCCACGGCGATGCGGCCACCCGCTCGCCCGAAGTGACGAAGCTCTTGGCCGACCTGCAGGCCGAACTCGCTCGCCTTCAGACGCTCTACGAAGACGACGGCCGCTACGCCGACCCCGCGACCCGGCCCACGGAGGGCGTGGGAGGCGATACCGATCGGCCGGCGCTCGGCCTCAAGACGGTCGCCGCCGCGATGAGTCTGTCGCAGCACAGGAGCGAATGAAACAGTGAGCCTTACGCCGCCGGGATGATCACGCCGCGGGTAAACACCATCGCGGCGCCCGCGTTCACGATCTCTTCCCGGGCCTTGCGATCGGCCCGATAGCCGAAGAACAACGCGCGGATGTCGTCAGCCGGGCGGGCGGCCCGGAGCCGCTCGATCACCTTCATGAACCGGGCAACTTCCGTCGCGGTCACGGTAGCCTTCACCTCGCACACGACCATGACGGGACGGTCGTCGATCGAGCCGCGCACCACGAGATCGATCTCGTTGACCCCACGACGGGTCTCGAACTCCTCCGGCTCGGCGGAGGTGACGGCGAGCCGCCAGTGCTTTTCGAGGATCTCGGGCACGAGATCACGGGCGAAGTCTTCGAGGCTGCCGCCGAGGGCGTTCGAGAGCCCGCCGACCTGCTTGGCCAGGTCGGCCACGGCCAACTCCGTGCGCGTCTGGGCTGCGGCGAGTTCTTTCTGGGATTCGGCGAGGTCGTTGACGGTGTTGGTGAGGTCGTTGACGGTGCTGGCGAGGTCTTTCTGAGCGTCGGCGAGGTCTTTCTGGGCGTCGGCGAGGTCCGTGACGGCATTGGCCAGATCGCCGACGACACCGGTCAGTTTGTGGAAGTCGGCTTGGGTCACGAGATCGTCGTGGGCCTCGATCACGACGTGCGCGAGAACGTCTGCCTGCTTCTCGGGAAACACCTCGAGGAGTCGGTTGCGGATTTGGGGGATCGTGGCCATCGAACACCTCCGTGAACGCGTGAAGACAGTATACGCTTCCGCCACTGCGGCTAATTGACAAATAGTGTACAGAAAGCCACTTGCATTGTCAAGCGGCGCCAGGAGACCGCCAAGGATCGATCGTCGGTTCGGCAGTCTTCCGTCTACAGAATGATCTGCTCGGGACGGAACCGGCCGACTGTGTCTACCGAGGAGCCTGTGCCGCCGGCAGCGGTCGCGGCAGCAGGATGTTGGCGTGGGCCTGGAGCGTTGCGCGGGTCGATTCGCCCAGGGTCGTGAGGCCGGTGAGGTGGAGGCGGCCTTTGTGCGCGGCCAGGGCGGCGGCGGCTTCGGGGGTGAGATCGGTGATCCCCTTGAGCACGAGTTC
>Ga0315902_10008759_pt1 | contig 13665 bp, 9 predicted proteins | sample LakEriMetagenome_9_FD_203523 | JGI IMG/M metagenome (GOLD analysis project Ga0315902, IMG submission 203523) | Freshwater fungal communities from buoy surface, Lake Erie, Ohio, United States - Buoy 12 MA117 | ecosystem: Environmental > Aquatic > Freshwater > Lake > Lake biofilm | place: USA... | reverse complement strand
CTAGCCGCGCGAGCTTTAGCTCGCCGCGCGCAAGATACGCACCGGGATGGCGCTCATGCGCGGCAGACCGCTCAAGGCATCGAAACCGCTCGCATCGTCGATGAGCGCGGCCGGGTTCGCATCCTCGAATCCATGCGCCAAAGAAATCACACCGCGTCGAATGTCATCAGCCAGACGCACTCGCGCCCGAGTGCGTCCGTGGCGCGACTCGATCTCGATCGGCATATCGTCGTGCAGCCCGAGCGCGCCCGCATCCAGAGGATGCACGTAGGCGGGATTGTGCGAGAGCCGTTTGCGCAACGCGGGTAGGCGCTGCCCCACCGAGTTGTAGACGGCATGTTCGCGCCGCGTGACGAGTAACCAAGGATAATCACGGTCGATCTCTTCGGCTGCACCCGGCAGTGCAGCAGCGACGGTCGCCAACTCGTTCATCATCGACGTCGCAGCGAGCTGCAGTCGATGCGGCCAATCGAGCGGCTTCGGATCGGCGAGCGGCTTCGGATCGGGAAAGATCGCGCCGTGCGGATGCCGCTTGATCTCCTCGAGCGGCACTCGACTCTTCGCGACGAAAGCCTCGAGCAGCTGGTCGGTCGTGGGTGGCGATGCCATATCGAACGGCTGTCCGCGAAACGCGAGCGGCAAACCCATGTGCGTGCCGAGCTCGAAGAAGATTCGCCAATCTTCGAGCACATCGCTCCCAGCCGGCGGTTCGATCAACGCCGGTTGATACTGGGCATAGGGCTCGGGGTAGCCGAGCGACAAGCCATAGACGGTGATGCCTTCGTTGCCAAAGGTGATCGCGGGCGATTCGAAACCGAGACGCGGTCCGATGACGTAATGCGCATGCCGAGCCGTGGCCGAGAGCATCGGATCGATCACGACGAGCAACTCGAGCGACTCGAGTGCGCGACGAGTTTTTTCTTGATTCGGCCACGACAGCAAGGGATTACCACCAATGACGAAGAGCGCTCGTACCTGCCCCTCGCCCGGCGTCAAAATCTCATCGGCCAAAGCCGCCGTGGGTAAACCGGCTGCAGTATCGGTCAAGCCACGCACGCGCAAGGCCTCACCAAAACCCGCAGCGGAACGCGGCTTCTCGGCACGCGCCACGCCTGAGAACTGTCGGAAGAACACACCGCGATTAGGCATGCGCTCACCGGCCTTCACCCAGCGTCCGCAAATCGTATTGAGCGCGAGCACGAGGTAATCCATCAGCACGCCGTGCGGCGCCATGCTCGGGCCCGTGCCGCTCGTCGCGTTACCGCGCTGCGCCCTGGCAAACAAACGCGCGGCAGCGACGATGTCATCCGCCGAAACGCCAGCAACCGCCGCCACCCGCTCGGGCGTGAAAGAAGCCACGGTGTCACACAACTGGGCGAAACCATCGGTTTCGGCTTCGACGAAAGCCTTGTCGTAGAGACCTTCTTCGATGATCACCCGCAACATCGCGGCAAGGAGCGGCACATCCTGACCCGGCAAACACTGCAGATGCAGATCGGCCTTACGCGCGGTCTCCGATCGGCGCGGATCGATGACGATCAGTTTCAAACCGCGCTTACGCGCCTCGTGCAGGCGCCGGGCAGGATTGAACGAGGGGATACCACCCCACATGGAAACCAAGGGATTGGCACCGATCAGCAGGCATACATCGGCCTCGGCGAAATCCTGTGGGCCTGCGCCCCATTTGCCGTGCAGCGCCATCGAGATTGGTTTGCCCGGCTGATCGATGGTGGCATTCGAGAAGCGCATCGGTGAACCGATGGCATCCATGAACGCCTCGCGCAGCATCACTCCCGCAGGACAAAAATGACTGAACGTGCCCCCATACATCGCAACTGATCGCGAACCATAGCGATCGAGAATCGAGCGCGTCTTTACCGCGATCTCGGCCAGCGCCTCACCACTGGCAACCGACTCGAAATCACCCTGCGCATTACGCCGCAGTGGCTTCAGGATGCGATCAGGAGATGCATGGAACTCGTGGTAGTTGCGCCCCTTGATACAGCTGTAGCCCGTGTACATCGGGTTGTCGAGATCACCAATGAGTTTGGTGATCCGTCCATCCTCGAGGGTGGCCACCAATCCACAGGTGGCGTGACAAAAGCGGCAGATGGCAGTCACTTCAGTCATGGCACTACCTCAAACAGAAGGCTCAATCAGTCAGCCCCAAAGAAAAAGGCGGGGTGCCCAATCTCTGAGCACCCCGCCTCCTCGATCAGATCATCAGAACTTCCAGGCGATGTCGAGGCCGTAGGTCCGCGGCGGACCAAACTGCGACACTTCCTCACCGAAGAACGAAATGATGTTCACGCGATAGAGCTCATCCGAGAGGTTCTTGCCCCACAGCGAGACCGCCCAGTCGGCATCCTTCGGTGCGAGCTGGATGCGCGCATCGAGCAGGCCGTAGGCAGGTTCCTTGGCGATATTGTCGGTCGCCCAGAAGAGCTCGCTCTGCCGGTTGTAGTTCAGGCTGAACTTCAGCGCATCGGCATACGAACCAAAGTTCGTCGTGTAGTCGATACCGACGCTCAACTGCGTTTCCGGCGTACGCTGCAGCTGGTTGCCCGAGCTGTCGAGGCGCGTACCGGTCGTCGGGTTGATCGCCGTTTCGAGGAAGTCGACGTATTCGGTTTTGACATACGAGCCGCCGAGCGACAGACGCAGCGCGTCAGTCGCGAGGAACTCCAACTCCGCCTCGAGACCCTGGATATCGGCGCTCGCGGCGTTGTCGGTCAGGTTGCAAAGACAGGCTGCGTTCGTCTGCGTGACCTGCAGATTCTTGTAGTCCATCTTGAAGACCGAGGCATTCAAGCGCATGCGACGATCGAGCAAGGTGGTCTTGAAGCCCACTTCGTAGTTGGTCGCCTCTTCAGGATCGTACGGGATCGACGCCTGAGCCGGGTTGGCCGGCGTATCGTCGAAGCCGCCGCCCTTGAAGCCCTTAGCCACCGTCGCGTAGACGAAGGTGTTGTCGCTCGGCGACCAGTCGACCGTGACCTGCGGGGTGACCTTGTTCCACTTCGCCGAGTACGGCGTCGTGAAGCCACTACCCTCTGCGTACACCCACTTGTTCGGCGCATCGCACGCGGCCGGGGTCGGGCTCACGACCGAGCCATCCGGACGACGGCAGAGACCTTCGATGGTCACGTTCGGACGCGGATCGTTCGGGCTGAAGCGGTCGCCCGTCTCGACGACGATGCCTTGCACAGAGCCCGACTTCTTGTCTGACGTATGACGAAGGCCGGCGCTGATCTTCACCGTCTCCGAAACCTTGTAGCCCAAGCTCGCAAAGGCCGCGACGTTCTCGATCTCGCCCTGGTTGATCCACTTGTTCTCGCCCGAGAGCGTCGAGAGCGGGTTGTTACCACCCGGCAGCACGGCACCCAAGAAGTTCTCACCGATGAAGCGGTCGGTCTTGTCGATTTCGTCCTTCTTGAAGTACGCACCGACGATCCAATCGAGCTTCGAGTCGGTGTTGGCCGAGGTCAAGCGGAACTCTTGGCTGAACTGCGTGGCATCGACAGCTTCCGCCACCGGCTGCGCAAACAAGAACTGCCCGTTGTTCGACACGGCAGGACGCGTGCCATATTTGTTATTGATGAAACCGATGTAGGTCTGCCAGTTGGTGATGCTCCAGCCGAGCGCTTCAGGGCCCGCGCCGGTCTGATCGTACAACTGCGCGCTTTCGCCGTTCGTGTAACCCGTGAGTGAGTTGAAGGTGAAGCCTTCAAAGTCACGCTGCACGTCGAACGTCACGGTAAAGCCATCGCGGCGCATGAACTGGTTGGTCGGCGTGGCGTCGCCCTTGTATTGCACGCTCTGGGCCACGTTGACGCGCGGATCCGTCAAACCGAGGAACGCACGCAGATTGCTCCAAGGACGAGTGCAGTTGGTGCGCAGGTAACTGGTTTCACAGCTTGGTGTGCCGCCGTCCACCGCGACCACGTTCACGCCGTTGGTATTGTCCTTGTAGAACCCGAAAATACCGCGCACCGTCCAATCCGAACCTTCCGGGTCGTAAAGGAACTGACCGCGCATCTGCACCGAGGAGAGATCTTCGACGTCGCGATCGTGCAACTTGTCGTAACCGAAACCGTCGCGATCGCGATACTGGAACGAGAATCGACCGGCGACCGAGTCGGTCATGCCACCGGTGACATAGCCGCTGACCAGCTTCGACTTGTAGTTGCCATAGCCGACGGTGAGTGAGCCCGACTGATCGAACTTCGGCTTCGCCGTCATGATGCTGAGGGCACCACCCACGACGTTCTTGCCGAGCAGCACGCCCTGCGGACCACGAATGACTTCGACTCGCTCGAGGTCGTAGAAATCGTAGTTCAAGTCACCCGTACGGCCCATGTAGATGCCGTCGACGAACGTGCCGACCGAGGGGTCAGCCGAGGGCGAGTCGAGGCGCGTGTTGGTGATGCCGCGAATATTGAGTTCCACGTCGAGCGGCGTATTCGCCGTCAGCGAGAAGGCGGGCACAGCGGCCGCGAGATCGTTCGCCGAGAATACCTTGGCATCCGCCAGAGCTTCACCGCCGTAGGCACTGATCGCGATCGGCGTGGTTTGCAGCGCCGTCTCGCGACGCTGCGCCGTCACCACGATTTCTTCGAGGCCTTGTGAGTAGGAAGGAGTCGATGTGGCCGTCAAAGCCACGATTACGGCCGCTGCCACAGGCGTCGTGCCCGAGCGAATCCAACGGCGATTACGAAGCGTCATGCTGTTGTCCCCCATATGACGATTTTGATGCAGGTACTTCGAGCAACTCGGTGCGGCAGATCACACAAACCCACTGCGCTGACTTGCATAACGGAACCTTTCGAGTGCCGAGGCTACTCCCGTCCGCCGATCCGATGCAAGCCCTGTTGCGCGCAAACCAAAAAATCGGCGTGGGCTGCCAAGGCATCGGGGAACTCTCGTGGTGGCGATGACGCAACACCGCCTGCTGGGGTGGTCACCGGCGTCGATGCCGCCGGTACGGCGTGGCCCTCACCGCACTCCACACTCGAGGCTCGGCGCGCCCAGCCGGCACCCACGACCCACGTCTGTCCCTGCGAGGTCGCATCCGGGTGAATCAGACCCGCGAGAAACGGCGCCACACTCTCCGGCGACATCCGCTCACGCAGCTCGTCGGTTAGATGAGCGTCGGTCATGCGGGTGGCGGCATAGGGGGCGATGGCCGACACGAGCACGCCTCTCGGAGCGGCCTCGGCGGCGAGGCTGCGCATGAAGGCAATCAGTGCCGCTTTGGATGCGGCATACGCCGATAGCCCGTGCAGACCGTGCAAACCGGCGCTCGACACCGACACCACGATACGCCCTGCCCCTTGCGCACGCAGATGCGGATAGATGGCGTGGGTGATCGCCACGGTTCCCTCGAAGTTGATCGCAAAGATCCGCTTGAAATCCTCGAGGCTGATCTTGTGGAACGGCGCGTGCTGATCGACACCCGCATTGTTGACGAGCGCATCGAGTCGACCCCAGGTGTCGAGCGCCGCCTGCAGCATCCGCGCGCCGGCACCCTCGCTGCATACATCGTCGTATTGCGCGATGGCCTCGCCACCGCTCGCGTGAATTTCCGCAACGACCGCATCCGCACTGGAAGATCGGTTTCGATTATTGACGACGACACGCCAACCCAAACTCGCCAGATGCAGAGCATAGGCGCGCCCGAGTCCAGCGCCAGCCCCGGTGACGATGACGACACGACCTTCACATCGAGAGTCCTTGACCATGGGTGCGTTTCCTTGTCAGTCTTGCAATGAAAGTTGCGGGTCATCATACCCGCCGTGAGGGGGCTCACTGCATGAACGATCTTGATCCGCGCCTGGCGCGCCTTTTCGACAAAGAAGCCATTCGTGAGGTGCTGTCCAAATACGCGCGCGGCGTCGACCGCGGCGACGGACCGCTACTCAAAAATTGCTACCACCCCGACGCCATCGAAGAGCATGGTGGTCGCTACACCGGCAACGCGCACGAATACGTCGACGGCGCCATTCCGCGCATTCGCTTGATGGATTCGATGCAGCATGTGCTCGGCAATACCCACTTCGACTTCGTCACCGATGATCTCGCTTACGTCGAAACCTATCTCGTCACGCTTGCGCGCATGAACATCAACGGCGAGCGCTTTGACACCTTCACGGGCGGCCGTCTCATCGACCGCTTCGAGCGACGCCAAGGCGAATGGAAGATCGCTCATCGCCGCACGATATTCGACTGGAACCGAGACACTCCTTCGCGCGAAGGCTGGGTTGGCGGCATGTTCATTCCGGGTCAGCCGGGTATGCGCATGGGTAGCAAGGGAGAGACCGATCCGTCATACGAACGCTTTTGAGGTGACCGAATGACTCGCCCGAACGCGCCGTTCAAAAAAACGTTTTTCCCCTCGGCCGCGATGCGTATCGAGCGCCGCCCCGATGGCTGCATCCTCGTCACGCCCGAGTTGCCGCTCGCCAATTACCTCAGCAACCTGCCGAAGGTGCTCGAGCAGCGAGCCGCTCGTCATCCGCAGAAAACCTATTTGGCCGAGCGTCGCGGCGGTAAAAACTCGCCCTGGACGCACGCGAGCTACGATGAGATCAACACTCGCTCGCAAGCTTTCGCGGCGTGGTTGCTGGCTCGACACATCGACAAGTCCCGATCGGTCTTGATCTTGTCGGGCAACTCCATCGCGCACGCGGTCATCAAATATGGCGCAATGGCGGCGCGCATTCCAGCCTGCCCCGTCAGCGTCAACTACGCGCTGATGGGCGGTGACTATGGTCGGCTCAAGCATGTCATCCAACTGGTGAAGCCCGCAGTGGTGTTTGCCGAGCAAACGACGCTCTATAAAAAGGCCTTGGAGAACGTCGATTTCGGCGACGCCGCGATCATCACCGACAACCCCAGCGAGATCACGCACACCGTCGGCAGCGGTGGCCTCTTCGCTACGACAGACGTGCTCGCAACGGCCATTACCGAAGCTGTGAGCAAGTCGATCGAAGCGATCGAACCAGACGAACCCACGCTCTACATGCTCACCTCCGGCAGCACGAGCCTGCCGAAGGCCGTCATCCAAACTCAGCGCATGCTCGCCTCGAACCTCGCGCAAGGTCAGCAAGTGCTCGGCGCGACAGCAGGTTGGGATGACGTGATGCTCGACTGGCTCCCTTGGAACCACGTCTCCGGTGCCTACACCAAAATGGGCACGCTCACGAGCGGCGGCACGCTCTACATCGATGGCGGTCGCCCCATGCCGGGCGCGTTCGACGAATCGCTGCAGAACCTCAAAGAAATCGCGCCGAAGTTCTATGTCAACGTTCCCTTTGGCTACGCCATGTTGGCCGATGCCATCGAAAAAGACGACGAGCTACGCCGACGTTTCTTCGGCAACTTGCGTCTGGCCTTGTATGGCGGCGCGGGCCTGCCACAAGCGCTCTACGATCGCTTCCAGCAGCTAGCCGTCGATACGGTCAGCGAGCGGATCTTCTTCACCACCGGCTACGGCGCCACCGAGACCTCATCCGGGTGCATGGCGATCTATTTTCCGACCGAAGAAGTTGGCATCGGCCTGCCGATGCCGGGCCTCACGCTCAAGCTCGTGCCGAATGCCGATCGATATGAAGTACGCCTTAAAGGCCCGATGATCACCCCGGGCTACCTCGGGCTCAGCGACGAGGACAATCGCAAGATCTTCGACGACGAGGGCTTCTATCGCACCGGCGATGCTGCGCAGTTGCACGACCCGAATGATCTTGGCAAAGGCTTGAAATTCGCAGGGCGTCTGGCGGAAGAGTTCAAGCTCTCGAGCGGCACTTGGGTATCGGCAGGGCGACTGCGTGCGCAGTTGATTGAGGCGCTCTCCCCGCTCGTGTCGGACCTGCTCATCTGCGGCGAGAATCGGGATCGCCTTGCCATCCTGGCCTGGCCGAAGGCTGCTATCGATGCCGCACTCGAAGCCGATATCGCCGCGCGACTACGCAGCTTCAACGCGGGTCGCGGCGCGAGCGAGCGAATCACGAGCTTCAGCATTCTGCGTGAGCCGCCGAGCGTCGATGCGCACGAAGTGTCAGATAAAGGCACCATCAACCAACGCGTCGCGCTGCTGCGACGCGCTGCCGATGTCGATCGGCTATATCAACAACCGGAACTCTAGAATCCATGAATCTCGAAAATTGTGTCGCCCTAGTCACCGGCGGCAATCGTGGTATCGGCGAAGCGTTCGTCCGGGTATTGCTCGCTGAGAAAGGCGCCGCCCGAGTCTACGTGGGTAGCCGCGATCGCAACGCCGGCGCGCATCTCGAGCGCGAGTTTCCGGGGCGCTGCATCGCCATCGAACTCGATGTCACCGACCCCACCGAGATTGCAGCAGCCGCCGCTGGCTGCCCCGATGTGAACTTGCTCATCAACAATGCAGGTCTGTTCAGCAACAACCTGCTGATCGGCGCCAAAGACATGTCGCATGCGCGCGAAGAGATGGAAGTGAATTTCTTCGGGCCACTGGCCTTGATTCGCGCCTTCGCACCTAGCCTCGCTCGCAACGGCGGTGGCGCAGTGATCAACGTACTCTCCGCAGCTGCCATCGTCGCGGTGCCGAATATGGGCGCTTATTCGCCTTCGAAAGCGGCGGCGCGAATGCTATCGACCTCGGCACGAGCGGAGCTCGCGAGCCAGGGAACTCATGTCGCGGCCCTGATCGTCGGATCCGTCGACACCCGGATGGCTGCGCACGTGCAAGGCGCCAAAGAAAAACCCGAGGACATCGCCCGCGTCGGCCTGCGCGCCGCCGAGCGCAACATCGACGAACTCGATACCGACCGCATGGCCGTGGACGTTCGCGCCGCCTTGCAGCTCGACCCGAAAGGACTCGAGAAGCGTATGGCGAAGATACTGCACGCCACGAGCATCAGCACGGGGCGCTGAAGCGCGCCCCGTCACCGGCGCTTTGTAGACCAGCGTTAGAACAACGCTGGCCGATTCATGAGCACGCTCATGTGCTCGGCCGGTTTTTCGCCAGCCTTGAATCGATCAAAGGACGCACGATCGAAATAATCGCGCCACTCAATGATCTTTCCGTCGCGGAAACGCAGCACACCTGCGTAAGGGATAGCCACATTCTTACCGTCGGGCGCAGTGAAATCGTCAACACCTTCGGTGAAGACCACATCCCCAATCTCGGCGTAGTGGAAGATTCGCCAGCGAACGACGGGCATCGCATCCGACAGCTTCTCCATAAAGCCTTGCATCGCGGTCTTGCCGACGATCGGCGGGCTGCCCACGTGTGAATACCACACGATGTCGTCGGCACAGAGCTCGAGCACCGCGGCCAGATCCTTGCGACGCCAACCCATGATCAAGGCTTTGACGCGTTCAAAGTGAACGCCGCTCGTCGCGCTCATACCCGTGGCTCCCATGGCATCGCTACCTCCGATGACTGCGGCGGCAGCAGGTGCCGCCATCAACCAATCGCGTCTATTCATGAACCTCTCCATTGAATCGGACTTTCGTGGCTTTCACAATTAGACCACAGTTATACTTTGGCGCGAGACGTCACACCAGCCAAGGGGGATTCGAGGTGCGTACGACTCCAGCAGAAAAAATCCGCGACTACCGCGCGCGTGGTTGGTGGGGTGACACCCGCATACACGACCTGTTCGATGCGAACGCGCGGGCGAACCCCGATCGTCTCGCTATTGTCGATGCGCCGAACCGAGCCGATCTCGTCGGCACACCCGCTCAAAGACTGACTTTCGCTGCCACAGCGGCACTCGCCGATGGCTACTCATTGAGTCTCGCACGGCTCGGCCTTGGCAAAGACGACGTACTCGTCACGCAACTGCCCAACATCGCCGAGTATCCCGCGCTCTACGTCGCTGCCATGCGACTTGGAATCGTCGTGAGCCCGGTGCCGATGCAATTTCGGCGTCATGAGCTCGAGCAAATCGTTCGCCTGACGAATGCCAAGGCCATCCTGACGATCGATCAGCTCAAAGGTGCGGACCAAATCGGGATTGCGCTGACTTTGAGCGCAGATCTAGCCAAGGAAGGGATCGCGCTGCAGGTATTGAGCCTGCGCAGCGCCACTTCGACCACCGAGACGCCGCCGGGCGCCATCGCTTTCGTCGCCGCCATCCTCGATGCAAAGTCGACCGCGGAACTGCGCAGCGCCATAGACGTGGCCTCAGTCGATGCAGACGACATCGCCACGATCTGCTGGACGTCAGGCACCGAAGGCACACCGAAAGGCGTGCCGCGCTCCCATAATCATTGGTACGCGATCAGTTTTGCACATCTGCGTGGCGCAGGCATCCAACCGGGTGAGGTGCTGCTGAATCCGTTCCCGCTTATCAACATGGCCGCGATCGGCGGCTGCTTCATGAGCTGGATGCACAACGGCGGAACGCTGGTGCTGCACCACCCGCTCGACTTGCCGACCTATCTCAAACAAATCGCCATCGAGCGCCCGCAGTATGCGATCGCACCGCCGGCCCTGCTCAACATGCTCTTGAAGAACGAGGCACTGTTGGCGACGGTCGATCTTTCGTCACTGCGTTGCATCGGCTCGGGCTCTGCACCGCTCGACCCGGAGATGATCGCAGGCTATCGCGATCGCTTCGGTATCGAGATTTGCAACAACTTCGGCTCTAACGAAGGTGTGTCGCTGATTAGCAACGCCGAGAACGCCAGCGACCCGGTGCATCGCGCAAGATGGTTCCCGCGGTTCGGGCGAGACGAGATCCAATGGCCATCACCACCACCGGTTCACATTCGCACTCGCATCATCAACCCAGATACGGGCGAAGAAATCGTTGCCGCGGGCAAGCCGGGTGAACTGCAGATCACCGGGCCCACGGTATTCGACGGTTATTACCGCGCGCCACAAATCACGGCGCAGTCCTTCACCGCGGACAACTGGTTTCGTACCGGCGATCTGTTCGAACTCTGTGGTCAAGGTAACGATCTACGCTTCTATCGCTTCGTCGGTCGCCTCAAACAAATCATCGTGCGCGGCGGCGTAAAGATCGCGCCGGAAGAGCTCGACAACCTGCTCTCGCAAATGCCCACTGTGCTCGAGGGCGCGGTAGCGAGCTACGCCGATCCGATCATGGGCGAGAAGATCTGCGCCGTCGTCGTCGCCAGACCCGGCGTCGAGGTCACGCTCGAATCGATATGTGAGCACTTCCGGGCAGCAGGCCTTGCGATGTTCAAGTTACCCGAGCGCTTGCGCGTCGTGGCGCAATTGCCGCGCAACAGCGTCGGCAAAGTGCTGCGGGGCGAACTCACGCGTATCGCCGAGAGCACTGAGGGAACGTAAGCCTTAACGCCATTCCCTCGCGATCGTCACCGCCTCCCGGAAGCCCGCTCGACAATAATTGAGCATCGCCGCGGAGGCGACAATCGTGATGCCGCTCACGATCGAGAGCGACACGCCGATTTGCGACGGGCCACCGAGCATCGTATCGCTGACAAAAGCGACGATGGTCGGGCCAATGCCGAGCGACATCATCGTGCCAATTAGAAAGTAAGCCGCGATGATCTGACCGCGCAGCTGGTTCGGCACGACCAGTTGCAGCGTTGTCCCTGGCAATCCGTTCAACATACCGAAGCCGAAGCTCACGACCGAGAGGCTCGCGAGCAGCCACTTCATGTCGTCCAGAATCGGCGTAATGACGACAAGCGGCGTGAGCGAAAGCATGATGGCGATGGCGACAATCAACGGCGCATCGATCTGCCCACGTGCCGTGAGCTTGTCGGAAATCCAGCCGCCCACATAAACGCCGGGCACCGACAGGGCCAGCAAGATGACACCGTAAGCCAGGCCAATATCACCCGGGCTCCAGCCGTGCACCCGAATCGCCACCGCCGGAATCCACACGAGGAAAGAGATCCCCGCGATACCGAAGACCGAGAAGCCGAGAAACAGCAGCAGGAACAACGTTCGGCGCCGCCCGATGAACGACACCAGACCGATATCGGCACTTTTTGGTGCGAGCCCTCGGCGCTCAGGTTCTCGAATCAACAAGAACAGCAGAGCGATGATCACACCCGGCAAGCCGACGGCGAAGAAAACCACCTGCCACGGAGCAAAAGTGCCGAGGCCCTCGATGGCAAACGGACCCATGCGGCTTGCTGCCTCGATCACCTGACCGCCAATGATCAACGCCAAGCCCGAGCCCAGATACGGGCCCATCGCGTAAGCGCTGATGGCGCGGGCACGCCGCTCGGGCGGAAAATAATCGGATATCAAAGAATAAGCGGCCGGCGACAACGCAGCTTCGCCGACACCGACACCGACTCGCGCCAAGAACAAGGCCAAGAAGCTCGTGGCAACACCGCACAACGCCGTCATGATGCTCCAGGCAATCATGCCGATAAGAATGATCATGCGCCGACTCATGCGGTCGGCGAGCCAGCCTAGCGGCAAACCCATCACGCTGTAGAAAATCGAAAACGCGAGACCCGCGAGCAGGCTGAACTGCGTGTCGGTGATGCCCAAATCAGCGCGAATCGGCTCGACCAAGAGACTCATGATCTGACGATCGATGAATGAACTCGTATAGGCCACCATCAACAGGCCAACTACGATCCAAGCACGCACGGGACTCGGCCACGGCGCCGTGTTGGCAGCAGGAGTGCTCATCAGACCATACGCTCCACGATCATCGAGGCACCCACACCACCCGCACCGGTGCACACCACGATCCCGAGGCGACCACCACATTGATCCAGATTGTCGAGCAAGCTCGAGAGCAAGATCGCACCCGAGGCTCCCATCGGATGACCTTTAGCCATGTGGCCGCCTGCCACGTTAACCTTCGCGAGATCGACCGCATGATCGCGCAGGAAGATCGCCATGGTCACCGCGAAAGACTCCATGAACTCGATGCGATCCATTTGGTCGAGCGTGAGGCCCGCCTGATCGAGCGCACGATGCATCGCGGTCATGCCGGCGAGCAAAGAGGCATGCGGGTCACCCCCTGCTTCGGCGTACGAAACGATTCGTGCGCGAGCGCGGCGTCCACCGATCTCGGGCGATCCACCGACCAACGCGAGTCCCGCGCCATCGCAGACCGGCGGTGCATGCGCAATCGTGTGCCGATGATCGATCGGTCCCTCGAGCGCCGCGGCGTAATGTTCAGCAAGCGCCGCAAAACCCGGCGCCATCGCCGCGAGCGACTCGGCACTCGTCTGCGCTCGGACGCACTCGTCATGAGCCAAATGCCCGATCGCGATGCGCGAAGCGGCAAAGGCCGGTACCGCCTCGGCGGCAGCCGCGCGTTGCTGGGAAATCAGTGCGAGGCGATCGAGCTCCGCGCGCGAAATATCTTGAGCCTCCGCCAAACGATCGGCGGCTAGCACCACAGGCACGTAGCGCGATCGCTTCGGAAAGCTCGAATCCGTGTAATAGCCGGCCTTGTCGGCCATGAACGGCACACGCGACATCATCTCGACGCCGCCAGCCAGCACGGCCTTGTGCTGCCCCGCCACCTGCAACGCGCCGTGGCCAATCGCAGTGAGACCCGAGACGCAGTAGTTATTGAGCGTGAAGGCACTCGCCGACTCGTCGATGCCCGCATGGAGCTTGGAGACGAGTGCGATATTGCCGCCCTGATCACCGATTTGTCCGACGCAACCGAGGATCAGCGATTCGACGTCGCGCGGCGAGCCACCGCGAGA
>Ga0315902_10008758_pt1 | contig 13666 bp, 6 predicted proteins | sample LakEriMetagenome_9_FD_203523 | JGI IMG/M metagenome (GOLD analysis project Ga0315902, IMG submission 203523) | Freshwater fungal communities from buoy surface, Lake Erie, Ohio, United States - Buoy 12 MA117 | ecosystem: Environmental > Aquatic > Freshwater > Lake > Lake biofilm | place: USA... | reverse complement strand
TGCGCATGATCGCGGGGCTGGAGTCGCCCACCTCCGGCACCATCCTGATCGACGGCCAGGATGTCACCACGCTCGGCCCGGCCGAGCGCAACGTCAGCATGGTGTTCCAGAGCTACGCGCTGTTCCCCCACATGAACGTGATTGAGAACGTGGGCTACGGCTTGTCGGTGCAGGGCCTGTCGCGCGACACCACGGCGCAGCGTGCCCGCGCCGCCATGGAGCTGGTGGGCCTGGCCGGCTTCGAGCAACGGCTGCCGAGTGAACTTTCTGGCGGTCAGCAGCAGCGCGTGGCGGTGGCGCGCTCGCTCGTGCTGGAACCCAGCGTGCTGCTGTTCGACGAGCCGTTGTCCAACCTGGACGCGCGGCTGCGCCGCAGCATGCGGGAGGAGATCCGTGCGCTGCAGCAGCGTCTGAAGCTGACGGTGGCCTACGTCACACACGACCAGAGCGAGGCCCTGGCCGTGAGCGACCAGATCATCGTCATGGACGCCGGTCTCATTGCCCAGGCCGGCACGCCGCGACAGTTGTACGAGCAGCCGGCCACCGAGTTTGTGGCCGGTTTCATGGGCGAGGCCATGCGCTTCGAGGCGGTGATGGATGAAGCAGGCCTTGTCTGCCTCGGCCCGCTGAAGTTCGCCGCCCACCGGCCGGTGGCTCCCGGCCCCGTGCGCGTGGCCGTGCGGCCCGAAGCCTGGCAGGTGTCAGCGCCTGCCGCATCGGCGGGCATGCCTGCACAGGACGGCACTGTGTCAGGCGACGCTGATGCCCTGCCCGGCACCCTGCGCAAGATGGCGTACCTGGGCAGCTTCCTGGAACTCACTGTGGACACGCCGCTGGGCGAGGTCTTCGTCGTCTCCCCGGAAGTGGACCAGCCCTGGCAACTGGGAGATGCCTTGCTGCTGCGCCTGGGCAGCCACGGGGTGTCGGTGGTGGCGGGGTGAGGCAGTTGCGATGAGCGGCCTTTAGCGCGGCCTTGCTGAATAATCAGGCCCGTCATTGACGATCCGGGAGCCGGAATGCCGCGCCGTTCCGCGAGGCCTGCCAGGGGAGATTCGCCAGCACAGCACCTGCACCAGGCGCTGAAAGATGCCCTTGACCGCGGCGACCGTCTGTCCGCCGCCGCTGCCCTGCGTGCCCTTTACGGCCGGCACCCGAACCACGCGCTGCGCCTGCGCGGTTTGCACCAGGCCATGGCCCACTACCGCGAAGCGGGTGATCTGCGGGGCGAGGCTGCCGTCCAGGCCGATCTGGCGCTGGCCTATCGCTCACTGGGCTTGTACGGCCAGTCCAACCGTATGGCTTTGCAGGCCCTGGCCTCATGCAAGTCCCTGGCCGATCAGCGCTCGATGTTTGACCTGCATGGCGTCTTGCACCTCAATGCCCTGTTCGCCGGACGCTTCGAGGAGGCCCCCGGGCACCGGCAGGCTTTGGAGGCGTTGGCGCCGGTGCTGCAGGACGCCAGCCTCCAAGCGCACGTCACCTGGGCCCTGGGCGCGGAGTGTTTGCGTGCCGGCCGCTTCGAGGAGGCCGTGGTTCCGCTGGCAGAGGCCGCCCTGAGCATCGAACAGGTGCGTGTCGATGATCCCTTGTTGCCGATTGCCTGGAGCGAGCTGGCCGAGGCTCACCTGGGCCGGGGTGACGCTGCTGCGGCCCTGACCCTGACGCGCCGCGCCACGGCCTTGCACCAGGCCCAGGCCAGACATGCGCTGGCGGCAGGGGAGTCACCGGCGTACCTGTGGTGGGTGCATCACCTGGCCCTGCGGGCGGCCGGGCGTGCTGCGCAGGCCGAGCGGGCGCTGGAACGTGCCTATGGCCACCTCGCAGACCACGTTCGCGATCTGGGAGACGAGGGCCTGCGACGCAGCGCCCTCAACAAGCCTCGGCTGCGCAGGCGATTGCTGCACGCCTGGCGCGCCCATGCCCAGGTACGACGTCTGCCCCCGGCCAGGACCACAGCCCACTTGCAGGGCCGCGCCGATTTGCGTGAGCCCTTCCAGCGCCTGACCGATACCGGGCTGCGCATGAACGAGCTGCGCCAGGCCACAGAACTGCAGGAGTTCCTGATCGAGGAGGCGGTGGAGCTCAGTGGTGCCGAGAGGGTGATGTTGGTGTTGTTCGAGGGTGACCAAAACCGGATTGCCGGTACGCAGTTACCAGCCGAAGAGGATCCGGCGGACCTGCTTTGCGCCATCGGGCCCTGGATGCACCACCTGCGCCATAGCCGCACCGTGACGCTTCGGTACGGCCCCGAGGGCGCCAGGCCCCTGGACCAGCGCAGCTGCATCCTCGCGCCGCTGGTGGCGGGCACCGAGCTCCTGGGCTGTCTATATGCCGATATCGATGGCCTGTACGGGCGCTTCCATGACACCGACCGCGACATGCTGGGCATGCTGGCCGCCCAGGCGGCAGTTGCACTGGCCAACGTCCGCTTCACACAAGGGTTAGAGCGCAGCGTGGCCGAACGCACTGCGGAGCTCGCCGGATCCCTCGCGCGCCAGACCGCCTTGGGAGAGGTCTTACGGGTCATCGGGCACTCCATGGCCGACGCCCAACCAGTCTTCGAGAAGATTCTCGACAGTTGCCAGGGCCTGTTTCGCGCCGATGAAACCTTCGTGTTGTTGTTGCGGGACGATGAGCAGCTGGAGATGGCCGCCTACCGGGGGCCGTGGGAAGAGATGGTGCGGCGCGGGGGCAAGCCGTACCCCTTGGAGGGCAGCTATGCCGGCCTGGCGATCCGCCATGGGGAGGTGGTGTACCGCCCCAGCGTGGCCCAGGCGCCGGACCGTCCCGCGTTTCTGCAGAGCGACATCGATTCGCTGGGCGACTTCTCGCTGGTCGTGGTGCCGATGCTGTGGGAGGGCCGGGCCGTGGGCACCCTTACCAATGTGTACTTCCCGCCACGCGAGTTGACGGCAGAGCAGCTGGCCCTGCTCAAGACCTTCGCCGACCAGGCCGTGATCGCCATCGAGAACGCGCGCCTGTTTCAGGAGGTGCGGACCACGACCCGAGACCTCACGGAAGCCTTGAAGCGCCAGACTGCCACGGCCGAGGTGTTGCAGGTTATGAGCTACCTGAAGGCTGATCTGACTCCCGTTGTCGAGGCCATCATCGCCCACTGCTTTCAACTCATTCCGGATCTGGACGTGGTCCAGGTTGAGCAAGTCGTTGAAGAGCAGGTACACCTTCTTGATGTTCGCTTGGGGCCTGAGGTGAAGGCTGATCAGGCCGGCGGCATGGCAGGGGTTATTCGAAGCCTGTTCCCCTTTCCAGTCCGAGGTGCTCCGCATGAACAGGCATTGATCAGCGGCCGCTCGGTTCAGTACCGGGACGTGTTGCATGACGAGGGGGTGGCGCGCGACATTCGCAACTTCGCACGGCGCATGGGCCATAGCTACTCCCTGTTGGTGGTCCCGATGCGCGGTTTCGAGCGAAGCGTTGGCGCCATCGTTGTAACCCGAAGACGCACCGAAGGGTTCCATTCCAAAGAGGTGTCCCTGCTGGAAGCTTTCGCGGGACATGCTGCGATCGCCATCCAGAACACGGAGCTCTTTCGGCAGACACAGGAATCGCGCCGCCAGGCCGAGGCCGCCCGTGCCCAGGCCGAGGCTGCTAACGAAGCCAAGAGTGCGTTTTTGGCCACGATGAGCCACGAGATCCGCACGCCGATGAATGCGGTCATTGGCATGAGCGGGCTGCTACTGGACACGGACCTGAGCGACGAGCAACGCGACTACGCCACCACCATCCGGGATTCGGGTGACTCGCTGCTGACCATCATCAACGACATCCTGGACTTCTCCAAGATCGAGGCCGGGCGGATGGACCTGGAGGAGCAGCCCTTCGATCTGCGCGAGTGCGTGGAGTCGGCCATGGACCTGGTGGGTGCGCGGGCCGCTGAGAAGCACCTGGACCTGGCCTGCGAGTTCGAGGGCGAGGTGCCCGCTGCCATACGGGGCGACGTGACCAGGTTGCGCCAGGTCCTGCTGAACTTGCTGGCCAACGCGGTCAAGTTCACTGAAGCCGGCGAGGTGGTGCTGAGCGTGAGCGTGCAGGGCGACGAACAGGAAGGTGAGGGCAGCAAGCTGCACTTCACCGTTCGCGACACGGGCATCGGGCTGAGCCAGGAGGGCTTGAGCCGGCTGTTCCAGAAGTTCAGCCAGGCTGACAGCAGCACCACGCGGCGGTACGGTGGCACGGGGCTGGGGTTGGCGATCAGCAAGCTGCTGGCTGAGCTGATGGATGGGTCGATGTGGGCCGAGAGCGCGGGCCCGGGTGCTGGGGCCAGCTTCCACTTCACCATCGCCAACAAGCCCACGGCCCTGCCTGAGGGAAGGCGGCGCGAGCTGCTGGGCGAGCAGCCGGCGCTGGCAGGAAAACGCATCCTGGTGGTGGACGACAACGCCACCAACCGGCGCATCCTGGCGCTGCAGACCGCCAAGTGGGGCATGCAGGTGGACGACACTGAGTCGCCGGCGCAGACCCTGGAGATGCTCCAGCAACAGCGCTACGACCTGGCCATCGTGGACATGCACATGCCGGAGATGGATGGCACCCAACTGGCCGCAGCCATCCGGCAGGCCGGATACAAGACCCCCCTCGTGCTGTTCAGCAGCCTGGGGCGCAGGGAGGCGGCTACTGGGGAGTTCGCTGCCACGCTGGCCAAGCCGCTCAAGCAAAGCCAACTGTTCGACACGCTGGTCGCACTGCTGGGCGCGGGGGGCGCGGACAAGCCGCGGCAGGCCGCGGCAAGGCCCAAGGCCGATGCACAGATGGCCGAGCGGCACCCCCTGCGCATCCTGCTGGCAGAAGACAACGCGGTGAACCAGAAGCTGGCCTTGCGGCTCCTCAGCCAGATGGGCTACCGGGCGGATGTGGCGGCCAACGGTCTGGAGGCGCTGGAGTCGGTCAAACGCCAACCCTATGACGTGGTGCTGATGGATGTGCAGATGCCGGAGCTGGACGGGCTGGAGGCCACGCGGCGCATACGCAGCGAAGGCAGTCCGCACGGGCGACCCAGGGTCATTGCAATGACGGCCAATGCCATGCAGGGCGACCGCGAGGCCTGCATCGCCGCAGGCATGGATGATTACGTCACCAAGCCCATCCGCGTGGACGCGCTCCTGCAGGCGCTGGAGCGGGCCAGCCCCCGCCGGGGCGATTGACTGCGGTGCCGTAAGCCACATGGCGTCAAGTTAACCCCAGCCTCAAGACGCGATCGGTCAAGGATGTCCTTCCTGAAGCGCATCATCGACCTCGGCACGCTCGAGCGGGCCGATGCGGCCCGGAACCGCCAGATCCGGTTCGCGAACGCGATCTCATTGATCGTATGCCTGTTCATCGTGCAGAACGCCGCACTGGCCATCGTGTACGTCCAGTGGTCGCTTCTGGCGGTCTACCTGCTGCACTTTGGGGGCATAGCGCTCGTGCCCCTGTTCAACCAGCGTGGCCGACGGATCCTGGCCAGTGCCTGGTTCAGCACCATGGCCATTGCCTTCGTCAGTTTCTATTCCGTCATCTTCGGGGTCGGCAGCTACAACTTCATGTTCCTGCTGATCATCGTCATCCTCCAGTTCTTCCTGTTCCCTTCCTCCAAGTGGCGCCTGATCGCCGCGTTCGTCGCCATCAGTTCGCTTTGCTTCGTCGGCGTCCTGGGCATGCACGAGCTCCAGATGCCACCCTTCATGGACGTCCCGGCGGGGCTACTCGAGGCTCAGCGCCTGAACTCGCTGGCTGGCCTGCTGCTGCTGTCCACAGCCCTGGGCGCCTTCGCCCTGTTCAACATCACCCGCTCGGATCGTCAGGTGCTGACCGAAAAGAGGCGGGTCGAGGAGGCGCTGGCGCGGCAGACGGCCGCCAAGGAAGTCCTGCGCGCGATGGCTGGATCGGTGGCCGATGCGCAGCCGGTCTTCGATGTCATTTGCGCCAGCGTCTGCCGATTGCTCCCTGAAGCGGACCTCATCGCACTGGCGGCCAGCGAACCGGATGGGCTCATCCACTGGCGAGCTGGTGCCGGCTCGCCCATCGAAACACAACGGCTTCGCAGCTTCTTTCCGAGGCCCGCGTCGACCGTGCTGCGCCTGACGGGGGAGGCTTCGTTCTTTCCTGATCTGTTGCACGGCACCGCCGTTCCCGCGACGCTTCGCGAAGCCGCGGACCTGATCGGACGCAATGCGTCTTTTGTCAGCGTGGCGATGGTCGTCGGAAATCAGGTCCACGGCACCATCGGTGTGTTCCGTTTCGACATGCGCCCCTTCACGGCTGGCCAGGGGCAACTGCTCAAGACTTTCGCTGACCAGGCGGCGATCGCGATCCAGAACGCCCGGTTGTTCCGTGAGACCCAGGAGGCGCTGGCTCAGCAGACGGCCACTGCCGACGTGCTCAAGGCCATCAGTCGGGCTACCTTCGATCTGCCGGCGGTGCTTCAGACCCTCATCGCGGCCGCCGCCGGCTTGTGCAGCGCGTCGCTTGGCGTCATCTTCCGGGTCGAGGGTGATCGGTGCCTTGCCGCCGGGCTGTTCGGAGCCAGCCCGACGCTCATCGAGCATCTGGCGGCCCACCCGCCGTCGGTGTCGCGCCGTGATGGCATCACGGCGCGCGCTGCCGCCACAGGCCAGCCCACCCAAGTGCTCGATGCGTCCCGCGACGAGGGCTACGAGCGCCCCGACGTGCAGAAGGTCGGTGGCTACCGGACGCTGCTTGGCGTGCCCATCCTGCGTGATGGCGTGGTGATCGGCGTGCTAACCCTGGGTCGTGTCGAGCCCCTCGCCTTCAGCGACAAGGAGATCGCACTGATCGCGTCTTTCGCCGATCAAGCCGTCATCGCGATCCAGAACGCGCAGCTATTTGAGGAAACGCAGCAGGCGCGTGCTCAGGCTGAAGCTGCCAACGAAGCCAAGAGTGCGTTCCTGGCCACGATGAGTCACGAGATCCGCACGCCGATGAATGCGGTGATTGGCATGAGCGGGCTGCTGCTGGACACGGAGCTGAGCGACGAGCAACGCGACTACGCCACCACCATCCGGGACTCGGGCGACTCGCTGCTGACCATCATCAACGACATCCTGGACTTCTCCAAGATCGAGGCCGGGCGGATGGACCTGGAGGAGCAGCCCTTCGACCTGCGCGAGTGCGTGGAGTCGGCCATGGACCTGGTGGGTGCGCGGGCTGCGGAGAAGCACCTGGATCTGGCCTACCAGTTTGAGGGCGAGGTCCCTGCGGCGATCCGTGGTGACGTGACCCGGCTGCGGCAGATCCTGCTGAACCTGCTGGCCAACGCCGTGAAGTTCACGGAATCCGGCGAGGTGGTGCTGACGGTGAGTGTGCAGGGTGACGGGCGAGAAGGCGTGGGCAGCCAGCTGCACTTCACCGTGCGCGACACCGGAATCGGGTTGAGCGAGGAGGGCTTGAGCCGGCTGTTCCAGAAGTTCAGCCAGGCCGACAGCAGCACCACGCGCCGGTACGGTGGCACGGGGCTGGGGCTGGCCATCAGCAAGCTGCTGGCCGAACTGATGGGCGGCAGCATGTGGGCCGAAAGCGCAGGCCCGGGGCAGGGCAGCCGATTCCACTTCACCATCGCCAGCAAGCCCACAGCCTTGCCCGAGGGCCGGCGGCGCGAGCTGCTGGGCGAGCAGCCGGCGCTAGCAGGAAAACGCATCCTGGTGGTGGACGACAACGCCACCAACCGGCGCATCCTGGCGCTGCAGACCGCCAAGTGGGGCATGCAGGTGGACGACACCGAGTCGCCGGCGCAGACCCTGGAGATGCTCCAGCAACAGCGCTACGACCTGGCCATCGTGGACATGCACATGCCGGAGATGGATGGCACCCGACTGGCCGCGGCCATCCGGCAGGCCGGACACAAGACCCCCCTCGTGCTGTTCAGCAGCTTGGGGCGCAGGGAGGCGGCGGCTGGGGAGTTCGCTGCGACGCTGGCCAAGCCGCTCAAGCAGAGCCAGCTGTTCGACACGCTGGTCGCACTGCTGGGCACGGGGGGTGCGGACAGGCCGCGGCAGGCCGCGGCAAGGCCCAAGGCCGATGCACAAATGGCCGAGCGGCACCCCTTGCGCATCCTGCTGGCCGAGGACAACGCAGTGAACCAGAAGCTGGCCTTGCGGCTGCTCGGCCAGATGGGCTACCGGGCCGATGTGGCGGCCAACGGTCTGGAGGCGGTGCAGTCGGTGCAGCGGCAGGCTTACGACGTGGTGCTGATGGATGTGCAGATGCCGGAGCTGGACGGTCTGGAGGCCACGCGGCGGATCCGCTCCGAGGGCACGCCGCATGGGCAGCCGCGGATCATCGCGATGACGGCCAATGCGATGCAGGGTGACCGCGAGGCCTGCATCGCCGCCGGCATGGACGACTATGTGACCAAGCCCATCCGCGTGGACGCGCTCGTGCAGACGCTGGAGAGCGTGCAACCCATGACTTGGGCAGAGCCACGGATCCCAACTTCGCCCCAGGATACATCTGCTACCGCTGACTCTCACACATACCCCGGCGCTTCAACCACCTGACACGCAGGCCACCGCCATGGACCAACCGCTGATCGACGACCAGACCTTTCAGGACCTGCAAGACACCGCGGGCTCGGACTTCGTGGGCGAACTTGTCGAGACCTTCGCCGAGGAGGCCCCAGAACTCGTAGCCGAGTTGCGGTCATCGCTGTTGGAAGGTGCTGCCGAGAGCTTCCGCCGGGCGGCCCACTCGCTCAAGAGCAATGGACACACGTTTGGTGCGCTGCGTTTGGCTGAGCAGGCCCGAGCGCTGGAGCTCGGCGGGTTTCCTGCTGATATTGCTGCTGTCGACGCGATTGCAGCAGAGCTCGAACTCGCGATCGCTGCCTTGAGAGAGCTAGCCCGTGGCTGACCGGGGCGCCCGGCTCTTGGTGGCCGACGACAACAAGGTGAACCGCCTGCTGCTGGCCCGCAACCTTGAGTTGCAAGGCCACCAGGTGGCGCTGGCTGAGAACGGCCGCGTGGCCCTGGACAAGCTGCGCCAGGAGACGTTCGATCTGGTGCTGCTGGACATGGAAATGCCTGAGATGACAGGCTTCGAGGTCCTGGAGCACCTGCAGGCCGACCCGGCCCTGCGCGACCTGCCAGTGGTGGTGACCAGTTCACTGGAGGGTGAGGCACACGTGGTGCGCTGCCTGCAGCTGGGCGCTGAGGACGTGCTGAAGAAGCCGGTGAACCCGGTCATCCTGCGCGCGCGCATTGGCAGCAGCCTGGAGAAGAAGCGGTTGCGTGATCAGCAGAAAGCCTTGATCAGTCGCTTTACAGCCAGCGAGGTGGCGCAGGACCTTCAGGCCGAAGGTTTCTCCATTCGCGGTCAGCGCCTGGAGGTCACGGTGCTGTTCGTGGACATCCGCGGGTTCACCACGCTCACCGAGCAGCAGGCACCGGAAGACACCATCGAGCTGCTGAACACGTACTACACCTTGATGTTCGAGGCCATCACGTCTCAGGGGGGCGTGGTCAACCAGATCATCGGTGACGGCCTGATGGCCTTGTTCGGCGCCCCGCGCCCGTTGCCTGAGGCGGCCCTGTGCGCCGTGCGCTGTGCACAGGACATGCTGGACATGATCGAGCTGCTGAACGCGGAGCGCGAGGCTGCCGGCCATCCAGCGCTGCGAATTGGCGTGGGCATTGCCACAGGACAGGCCATCGCAGGCTACACGGGCACACAGCAGCGGGCCATCTACACCTGCATAGGCGACACGGTGAACGTTGCCGCCCGGCTGGAAGCCCATACCAAGGTGGCCCAGCGGGATGTGCTCATGGACGCCGCCACGCGCTTGGCGCTGGCTGGGGCCCTCGAAGCGGAGCCTTTGGGCGAGGTGGTCCTCAAGGGCAAACTGAACGCCGTGGAGGTGTTTGGCCTGCCAGCCGCTGGTCTGTGAGGCCCCTTGATGGCGGTCGTGCTTTCCTTTTTTCTGAGGGCTCACTCCCCAGCCTGTCCGCTCCCTCTCACCTCCACCCACAGCAGGTACAGCCCGCTGGCCACCACCACCGCGGCGCCGGCGATCACCAGCGCATCGGGCACTTGGGCGAAGACCAGCCAGCCCAGCAGCGTCATGTAGAGGATCTGCTGGTACAGGAAGGGGCCGAGGGTGGCTGCTGTGGCGTAGCGGTGCGCCTGCGCCACGAAGTAGTGGCCCAGGCCGCCGCACAGGCCCGCCAGCCCGATGATGGCCCAGGTGAAGGCGTCACCAGGGTCCTTCCATTGCACCAGTCCGAAGGGCGCGATGACCACCGCCGCGCCAATGGCCGACATCAGTTGAAGCGACGCGGGCGACTCCGTGGCGGCCAGGCGCCGCGTCAGGATGTTGAAGCTGGCGTACAGCACGGCGTTGCCTACGGCCAGCAGCAGCGCGGGGTGGAAGGCGCCCGTCCAGGGGCGCATGATGAGCATCACTCCGCCCAGGCCGGCGGCAATGGCCAGCCAACGCCGGGCGTCCAGACGCTCGCCCAGCCACCAGGCGCTGAGCAGGGCGATCAGCAAGGGCACCGAGAACTGGATGGCCCCCGTCTCTGCGAGCTGCAGGTACTGCAGCGCCCAGAAGTTCATCGCCGTCATCACGCCCAGCATCGCGCCGCGCAGGGCCTGCAGCTTCACGTTGCGCACCCGCACCAGCTCTCGGCCGTACACCGGCGCCAGCAGCAGGGACGTGATGAGCACATGCGCCACGAAGCGCATCCACACCACCTGAAAGACCGGCAGGTCCTGCACCAACCACTTGGCGCTGGCATCCAGCACGGCGAACAGCAGGGTGGTCAGGCAGACCAGCGAGATGCCGATGCGGCGGTTGCGCGCGTTGTCGTCGTGGAGCATGCAGGAGTCCTGCGTTGATTCTAGGAGTCGACCCTCGCGCGGCGGCATCGGACAATGTGCTTCGATCGGGTCCGCTCCCGTGCAGGCCTGACAGTTGCTTTCGATCCCGCTTGCTCACGCTCCTCTTGCTTTCGATTCCTCTTCAACTCACGTCATGAACCAGCTCGACCAGCTCAAGCAATTCACCACCGTCGTGGCCGACACCGGCAACTTCCGCCAGCTCGCCCAGTTCACCCCGCGCGACGCCACCACCAACCCCTCGCTCATCCTGAAGGCGGTACAGCAGCCGGAGTACGCCCCGCTGTTGGCCGACACGGTGGCGGCGCACCGCGCGCGCCCAGTGGAGGCCATCGTGGACGAGGTGCTGGTGCGCTTTGGCCTGGAGATCCTGAAGGTGGTGCCCGGCCGCGTCAGCACCGAGGTGGATGCGCGCCTGTCCTTCGACCGCGCGGCCACCCTGGTGCGGGCGCGGCGTTTGATCGCGCTCTACGAGGCCGCGGGCATCTCCCGCGAGCGGGTGCTGATCAAGATCGCCTCCACCTGGGAGGGCATCCAGGCCGCGGCCGAGCTGGAGCGCGACGGCATCCGCTGCAACCTCACGCTGTTGTTCGCCTTCTGCCAGGCGGTGGCCTGTGGCGCGGCGGGCGTGCAGCTCATCTCGCCCTTCGTGGGCCGCATCTACGACTGGCACAAGAAGGCTGCTGGCGCGGCCTGGGACGAAGCCGCCCGCGCCGGGGCGAACGACCCTGGCGTGCGGTCGGTCAGCCGCATCTACGCATACTACAAGAAGCACGGCATTGCCACCGAGGTGATGGGCGCGAGCTTTCGCAACGTGGGGCAGATCACCGCCCTGGCCGGCTGCGACCTGCTGACCATCAGCCCGGAGTTGCTGGCCACGCTGCAGGCCAGCGACGCGCCCCTCACGCGGGCGTTGGACCCGCAGGTGGCACGCGACGCCGACATCCCGGCCGTGCACCTGGACGAGGCGGCCTTCCGCTGGGCCTTGAACGAGGACGCCATGGCGACCGAGAAGCTGGCCGAGGGCATCCGCGCCTTTGCCGTGGACGCCACCAAGCTGGACCGCATGATCGAGGGGTTGAAGGGCTGAGCCTTGCGGCCTGTGCACACGACCCGGGCCCGATGTCCCTTCCGTGCAGAGGGCCCCTTCATGGGGCCGGCGCGGTTTGGGCCTGTCGAAGCCCCTCCCGCAGTCTTTGAAGCATGACCCTGATGTCCCACCCCCGTTGCGACCGTACCGCCGCCTGGGCCGCGCTGCAAGGCCATTTCCAGGCCCATGGCCGTGGCCTGGACTTGCGCGAGGCCTTTGCGCGCGACCCCGAGCGCTTCCAGGCCTTGTCCTTCGAGGCGCCTGAGGTCTTTGCCGACCTGTCCAAGAACCTGCTGGATGTGGCCACGCTGCACTTCCTGCTGGATCTGGCGCGCGAGTGCGGCCTGGAGGCCCGGCGTGACGCCATGCTGGCCGGCGAGAACGTCAACCTCACCGAGGGCCGCGCGGTGCTGCACACCGCGCTTCGGGCGCCGCGCGGGGCCGCACCCTTCAGCGACGAGGTGCATGCCACGCTGGACGCCATGCTCGCCTTTGCTGACGAGGTGCGGGCTATCGCCAAGCGAGGCACCGAAGGGACCGACGGCACAACCGTCATCACCGACGTCGTCAACATCGGCATCGGCGGCTCGGACCTCGGCCCGCGCATGGCCGTGGCTGCGCTGGACGCTTTCGCGCAAGACGGCCCGCGCCTGCACTTCGTCAGCAATGTGGACGGGCACGACCTCACGGCGGTGCTGCGTAGTCTGGACGCCCGGCGCACGCTTTTCATCGTGGCCAGCAAGACCTTCACCACGCAGGAGACCATGGCCAACGCCCATGCGGCGCGTGACTGGTTCGACGTCCAGGGCGGCACCGACCGCGCCGCGCACTTCGTGGGAGTGACCACCAATCTGCAGGCCGCGGCCGCCTTCGGCATCACCCGCACCTTCGGCTTCTGGGATTGGGTGGGCGGGCGCTATTCGCTGTGGAGTGCCATCGGCCTGCCGCTGGCCATCGCCGTCGGCAGCGCGCAGTTCCGCGCCTTCCTGGACGGCGCCCATGCCATGGACCGGCACTTCGCCACCGCGCCCCTGGCGCACAACCTGCCAGTGCTGCTGGGACTGCTGGACCTGTGGTACCGCAACTTCCACGGCTTTGGCAGCCGCAGCGTGGCGCCTTACCACCAGGGCCTGCACCGGCTGCCTGCCTACCTGCAGCAACTGGAGATGGAGTCCAACGGCAAGGGCGTGGACCTGGACGGCCAGCCGCTGCCCTACGGCACCAGCCCCGTGGTGTGGGGCGAGCCGGGCACCAACGGTCAGCACGCCTACTTCCAGATGCTTCACCAGGGCACGGACGTGATCCCGGTGGAGTTCATCCTCGTGCGCCAGCCGGCCCATGCCTTGCGCGACCAGCACGCCAAGCTGCTGGCCAACGGCCTGGCGCAGGCGCAGGCGCTGATGCTGGGCAAGACCACTGCGCAGGCGATGGCCGAGCAGGCCCCCACGGCCTCGGCCACGCTGGACCGCGAAGTGCTGGCGCGCCACCGCACCTTCCCCGGCAACCGGCCCAGCACCATGCTGCTGCTGGAGGCGCTCACCCCTCGCTCGCTGGGCGCGCTCATCGCGCTGTATGAGCACCGCGTTTTCGTGAGCGGGGCCCTGTGGGGCATCAACAGCTTTGACCAATGGGGCGTGGAACTCGGCAAAGCCTTGTGCAACGCCTTGCTGCCACGTCTGGACAGCGGCGACACCGCAGGGCTGGACGCCTCCACGGCCGGGCTGCTGC
>Ga0315902_10008748_pt1 | contig 13673 bp, 14 predicted proteins | sample LakEriMetagenome_9_FD_203523 | JGI IMG/M metagenome (GOLD analysis project Ga0315902, IMG submission 203523) | Freshwater fungal communities from buoy surface, Lake Erie, Ohio, United States - Buoy 12 MA117 | ecosystem: Environmental > Aquatic > Freshwater > Lake > Lake biofilm | place: USA... | reverse complement strand
ATCGCCCGCCACATCGCAGCAAAGGCCGCCGCGCCGGACAACAGCACCCCGTCCTCTCGCGCATGGAACCGGGCCATCAGCTGCGTCCGGTCAACCGGACAGTCGGTTGTTTCGCTGGCCACATCAACAAAATGAATGCGCCCGCGGCGATCCAGCCGCCGCATCAGCGCGATCTCCCGGCGGCAGAGGGGGCAATTACCATCGTACCAGACGTCGAGCGAAGGTGGGCTGGCGGGCATGGGGTTCCTTAGAGGACGATACCCCATTGTCGTGCCACAACTACCAGCCGCACGATAACTGGCCCATAACGGGTCTTGACGGCACCCCTACGGCTATCCAGCCCAGGGGGACTGCTGCTCAGAACAGGGAATCTGTCCAGGTGTTGATCAGATGCTCGGCCACCGCCGGATGCAGCGGGTGTGCAAACTGCAACCCATGAATAGGCCAATGCTGCCAGATTACGGTGGCTTTGATTGGGGCGAGTTGATCGATCTGGATGAAGACGGAATCGCCCTCTGCTAATTTCCGACCTTGCCAGTTGATCCGGCACCCAAGCGGCGAGATATCGCTAATCGACGTTTTTGACCGTCCACTCCGGAACAGCCGCAAAATGGCAGGAATATTGACCGGTCGCCGCTCCTCATTACGATGCCGATATGCAAGAGCCATGGCGACCATCCCCAAATTGTTACGGAATTTCAGATACGTGAATCCGCGACATCGGATTAATACCAGAGCCGCACTCCAGTTCGCTTGAGCGACGGATCAGGATTAACCCGTAGATCACCCTGTTCTGCGGGCATCGTATCGGATCCAACATGTTGCCAGGGCAAAAGGCCTACCTGGCTGAGTGCGACAACGCCGCTATCAGCCTGGCAGCAACACTTGTCGATGTCGCTGGACGATATCGAGGATCCATTCGCACCCTGCCCGGACGCGCGCCAGCTGGTGGGTATCCTTATGGGTCACCAGCCAGAACGAGCGGGTAATCCGCCGCTGGGGCATAACCGCCACAAGCCCGGGATCGGCATCGCCCATAAAGCAGGGCAGAACGCCGATGCCCGCGCCCGCCGCGATCAAGTGATATTGGGCATTGATGCTTGATGACCGGAGCGTTGGAGCAAGCCCGGTTTGCAGTTCATCAAGATAGCGCAGTTCAGGAGCGTAAAGCAGATCGGGAATGTATCCGACCAGGCTGTGCCCCCGCAGCAGATCACCAGGCAGCTCGGGCCGGCCAGCGTGTTCGAGGTAGAGCGCGCTGGCATAGAGGCGAAGGCCATAGTCACTGAGTTTTCGGGCAATCACCGGTCCTGCCTTCGGACGGGATAGCATGACCGCGATGTCCGCCTCGCGCTTCGACAGGCTTAGAAAGCCGCTATTGGCGACAAGGTCCAGCGTCAGTGCCGGGTGCACGCGGATGAAATCGGGCACATGCGTTGCCAGAAACCATGAACCGAACCCTTCCGATGCGCTGATCCGCAGGGTCCCGGTAAGACGTCCACCCCGCGCCGCTGCCTCCGGCTCCCCGATTTCCAGAGCGGCCTGGGCCATCGCCTCAACCTTGGCGAGCAGGCGTTCGCCCGCTTCGGTCAGGATCTGGCCTTCGCGGGTCTGCTCGAACAGAGTCTCACCCAGCCCCGCCTCCAGCCGGCGCAATCGCCGGCTGGTCGTAGTCGGGTCCATGCCGAGCGCCATCCCGGCGCGGCCCATCTGGCCGGTCCGGGCGATGGCCAGGAATACCTGCAAGTCGCTCCAGTCTGTTCCCTGCATATTTGCAGGTTATATCCGCAAAATTGGGTGTTGTCTGCATCCGAGTGGGCGCGCATGGCGGGTCCACAAAGATTCGAGAGGGATCCCCAATCATGCGCCAGATCGACCATTTCATCGCCGGTGGCACGGGCGGCCTTGCCGCCGCCCGCAAGGCGCCCGTCTATGATCCCAACAGCGGTGCAATTCAGGCCGAAGTGACGCTGGGCGGGCAGGACGCGCTTGACCGCGCTGTGGCCGCCGCGCAGGCCGCGCAGCCTGCCTGGGCCGCCACCAACCCGCAGCGCCGCGCCCGCGTGATGTTCAACTTCAAGGCGCTGGTCGAAGCCAATATCGACGAGCTGGCCCACATTCTCTCCAGCGAACACGGCAAGGTCATCGCCGACAGCAAGGGCGATATCCAGCGCGGGCTGGAAGTGGTCGAATTCTGCTGCGGCATCCCGCACGCGCTGAAGGGTGAATATACGCAAGGCGCCGGGCCGGGGATCGACGTCTATTCGATGCGCCAGCCGCTGGGCATCGGCGCCGGGATCACCCCGTTCAACTTCCCCGCAATGATCCCGCTGTGGATGGGCGCAGTCGCCATGGCGACCGGCAATGCCTTTATCCTGAAGCCCAGCGAGCGCGATCCCTCGGTGCCGATGCGTCTGGCCGAACTGTGGCTCGAAGCCGGTCTGCCCGAGGGCATCTTCCAGGTCGTCCACGGCGACAAGGAAATGGTCGACGCGATCCTCGACCACCCGGCGATTTCGGCGGTCAGTTTCGTCGGCTCGTCCGACATCGCCCACTATGTCTACAACCGCGGGGTTGCCGCCGGTAAGCGCGTCCAGGCGATGGGCGGAGCGAAGAACCACGGCATCGTCATGCCGGACGCAGACCTTGATCAGGTGGTCAACGACCTGGCTGGCGCGGCCTTCGGTTCGGCGGGTGAGCGCTGCATGGCGCTGCCGGTTGTCGTGCCGGTGGGCGATGACACCGCCGAACGGCTCAAGGCCAAGCTGATCCCGGCGATCGAGGCGCTGAAGCTCGGCATTTCGACCGATCCCGAGGCCCATTACGGCCCGGTCGTTACCGCCCAGCACAAGGCCAATATCGAACGCTGGATCCAGACCTGCGTCGATGAAGGCGGCGAGCTGGTGGTCGATGGCCGCGGCTTCACGCTGCAGGGCCATGAGAACGGTTTCTTCGTCGGCCCGACGCTGTTCGACCGCGTGACCCCGGGCATGAGCAGCTATCACAACGAGATCTTCGGCCCCGTCCTGCAGATGGTCCGTGCCAAGAATTTCGAGGAAGCGCTGAGCCTGCCGAGCAAGCACCAGTATGGTAACGGCGTCGCCATCTTCACCCGCAACGGTCACGCCGCGCGCGAATTTGCCGCGCGTGTGAACGTCGGCATGGTCGGCATCAACGTGCCGATCCCGGTGCCGGTCGCCTACCACACATTTGGCGGCTGGAAGCGCAGCGCCTTTGGCGATACCAACCAGCACGGGATGGAAGGCGTGAAGTTCTGGACCAAGATCAAGACCGTCACCGCCCGCTGGCCCGATGGGTCGCCGGACGGCGGCAATGCCTTCGTTATTCCGACCATGGGGTGATCTGATGGACCTTGCAGTGGTCATCAAGCGGTTCGAGCAGCCGGATGAGGTCCGCGAGTTCGCCAAGGGCCGGTTCGAACTGGTCACTCTTGGTGGCATGACCATCGGCCGCGCGACGTACCAGCCGGGATGGTGCTGGTCTGCCGATGTCGGCGCAGCGATGGGCGCGAAGTCCTGTCACGTCGAACACGTCGGGATGGTCCTGTCCGGCTGTGCAACGGCAGCTATGGATGACGGGACCGTTATCGAGATGCGCGCCGGCGATGTGTTTTATGTGCCGCCCGGCCATGACAGCTGGGTGGTGGGCGACGAGCCTTATGTCTCGCTTCATTTCCTGGGGGCAGAGGATTATGCGGACAAGCCATGACTGACCAATTCGCCCTGACCGAAGACCAGATCGCCATCCAGGATATGGCGCAGAAGTTCACCGCTGACCGGATCACGCCCTTCGCCGCGCAGTGGGACGAAGAGCATCACTATCCGGTCGATGTGTGGAAGGCCGCCGGTGAGCTGGGCTTTGGCGCGATCTATGTCTCGGAAGAGAGCGGCGGGATTGGCCTCGGCCGGCTCGAGGCCGCTTTGATCATGGAAGCCATGGCCTATGGCTGCCCGGCTACATCCGCCTACATCTCGATCCACAACATGGCCGCCTGGATGATCGACTGCTTCGGCAGCGCGGAACTGAAGGCCCGCTTTCTGCCCGAACTGGTCAGCATGGAAAAGATCGCCAGCTACTGCCTGACCGAGCCGGGTTCGGGCTCGGACGCCGCCGCGCTGAAGACCAGCGCAGTGCGCGACGGCGATCACTACGTGCTCAACGGCACCAAGCAGTTCATCTCGGGCGGCGGGGTGAATGACATCTACGTCTGCATGGTCCGCACCAGCGATGACCGCGCCAAGGGCATCACCTGCCTGGTGGTCGAAAAGGACACCCCCGGCCTGTCGTTCGGCGCGCCGGAAAAGAAGCTCGGCTGGAACGCCTCCCCCACTGCGCAGGTGATCTTCGAGGATTGTCGCGTGCCGGTGGCCAACCGCGTCGGGGCCGAGGGCGAAGGCTTCCGCTTTGCCATGGCCGGGCTTGACGGTGGCCGCCTCAACATCGGCGCCTGCTCGCTCGGCGGGGCGCAGCGCTGCCTCGATGAGGCAATCAAGTATACCAAGGAACGCCAGCAGTTCGGCCAGCCCGTGGCCGATTTCCAGAACACCCAGTTCATGCTGGCCGATATGGCGACCGACCTCGAAGCATCTCGCGCGCTGCTCTACCTTGCCGCTGCCAAGGTCAACGCGGGCGCCCCCGACAAGAGCCGCTTCTCGGCCATGGCCAAGCGCCTGGCGACTGACAATGGCAGCAAGATCGTCAACGATGCGCTGCAGCTGTTCGGCGGCTACGGCTACCTCAAGGACTATCCGATCGAACGCTTCTGGCGCGATCTGCGGGTCCATTCGATCCTCGAAGGAACCAATCAGGTGATGCGGATGATCGTGGGCCGGGACCTGTTGCGGCAATGACTGACGAAGTGATCATCCGCCGCGAGGGCGCCGCCGGCTTCCTCTCGCTCAATCGCCCACAGGCGATCCATGCGCTGACCCTGCCGATGGTCCATGCCATGACTGCGGCGCTGCGTGAATGGCGGGACGATCCCGAGGTCAAGGCGGTGATCATCGATCATGCCGAGGGCCGCGGTTTCTGCTCGGGCGGAGATATCGCCTTCCTGCGCAATTCGGCGCTGAACGATGGCGGCGTATCTGGCCGCCAGTTCTTTCATGACGAGTACCAGCTCAACCACCTGATCTTCACCTATGAAAAGCCGGTGGTGGCCTTCATGGACGGGATCACCATGGGCGGCGGGGTGGGTATCAGCCAGCCCGCGCGGTTCCATGTCGCGACCGAGAACACCCGCTATGCCATGCCCGAAACCGGGATCGGCCTGTTCCCCGATGTCGGCGGCGGCTGGTACCTTTCGCGCCTGCCGGGCCGGATCGGCCAGTTCCTCGCGCTGACCGGCGCGCGGCTTGACGGGGCCGAGTGCAAGTGGGCCGGCCTTGCGACGCACTACCTACCGCACGACATGCTGGCCGAGGCCAAGGAGCGGATCGCCCACGGGCATGAGCCGGGCCAGGTCTTGTCTGCCCTCGCCGTCACCCCGCCCCCGGCCAAGATCGAGGCCAATGCGGCGGCCATCGCCAAGCACTTTGCTTCGGACCGTTATGAAGACGTCCTCGCCAGTCTGACCGCCGACGACAGTGATTGGGCGGCCAAGGAACTCGCCACGCTGCGGACCAAATCACCCCAGACCTGCAAGGTCGCGCTGCGCCAGCTGCATGATAGCCTGGACTGCGCCGACTTTGCCGCCAACATGGTCATGGAGTACCGGATCGCCAGCCGCGTGCTGACCCGGCCCGATTTCGCCGAAGGCGTGCGGGCGGTGATCGTCGACAAGGACAATGCCCCCAAGTGGGACCCTGCCACCCCCGAGGGCGTGAGCGATGCGCTGATCGACAGCGTGTTCGCCCCCCTCCCCGCCGATGAGGAATGGAAACCCCTATGAGCTATGAAAACATCCTGGTCGAACAACGCGGCGCAGTTACGCTGATCACGCTTAACCGGCCGCAATCGCTGAACGCGCTGAACTCGTTCGTGCTCGAGGAGCTGATTGACGCCTTCGCCAAGTTCGAGGCCGACACCTCGCAGGGCTGCGCCGTGCTGACTGGTTCCGGCGAAAAGGCCTTTGCCGCCGGCGCCGACATCAAGGAAATGTTCGAAAAGCCGGCCGCCGATTTCTTCGCGCAGGATTTCTTCAGCCGCTGGACCAGCCACCTGGTCAAGACCACGCGCAAGCCCTGGATCGCGGCGGTCAACGGCTTTGCCCTGGGCGGCGGGTGCGAGCTCGCCATGATGGCCGACATCATCATCGCATCTGAGAACGCGAAGTTCGGCCAGCCCGAGATCAAGCTGGGCGTCGGCCCCGGCATGGGCGGCAGCCAGCGCCTGACGCGGGCGATCGGCAAGTCCAAGGCGATGGAAATGTGCCTGACCGGTCGGATGATGGGCGCCGAAGAGGCCGAACGCACCGGCCTCGTTTCGCGCGTGGTCCCGCTGGCTGGCCTAATCGACGAAGCGATCAAGCTGGCCGCCGAGATCGCCGCGATGCCGCCGCTCGCCACGATCGCCAACAAGGAAATGGTCAACGCTGCCTTCGAAATGACGCTGGAGCAGGGCCTGGTGATGGAACGCCGGATCTTCCAGGTCCTGACCGCGACCGAGGACAAGGCCGAAGGCATGGGCGCCTTCATCGAAAAGCGCCCCGGGGTGTGGAAAGGCAAGTAAGATGAAAATCGCTTTCATCGGCCTCGGCAATATGGGCGGCGGGATGGCGGCGAACCTGGTCAAGGCCGGGCACACGGTCCACGCCTTCGACCTCAGCGCCGAAGCGACCGGGCGCGCCACGGGCAACGGTTGCGCGGTTTTCCCGACCGTGCGCGAAGCGGTGCAAGGCGTGGACGCGGTGGTCTCGATGCTGCCCAACGGCAAGATCGTGGAGAGCGTCTATACCGCCGACGTGATCGGCCAGGCCGCGGCCGGTGCGCTGCTGCTCGATTGCTCGACGATCGACGTCGATACGGCCCGCAAGGTCGCCTCTGCGGCTGAGGCCGCAGGTTACGCCATGGTCGATGCCCCCGTCTCGGGCGGGATCGCCGCGGCCAATGGCGGCACGCTGACCTTCATGGTTGGCGGCACGGCCGAGGCCTTTGCCCGCGCTGAACCGATCCTTGCCGCGATGGGCAAGGCGGTGATCCACGCGGGCGCTTCGGGCGCCGGACAGGCTGCCAAGATCTGCAACAACATGATCCTGGGCGCGACGATGGTTGCCACCTGCGAGGCCTTTGCGCTCGCCGACAAGCTCGGGCTCGACCTCCAGACCTTCTATGACATTTCGAGCAAGGCCTCGGGCCAGTCGTGGTCAATGACCTCGTACTGCCCGGTCCCCGGCGTCGGCCCGCAGTCTCCCGCCGACAATGGCTATCAGGGCGGGTTCGCCGCAGCGCTGATGCTGAAGGATCTCAAGCTTGCGCTGGAAGCGGCGCAGAGCGTTGGCGCCAAGGTGCCGATGGGCACCCGCGCGGAAGAGCTGTACGAAGCCTTCGCCAATGCTGGCAATGGCGGCATCGACTTCTCAGGGATCATCAAGACGCTCTGACCACAACCGGCAAGGGCCTGCTGTTATCCCCGGCTGCGCACGACACACCGAAAACCAATGTGGCTGGTCGCGGTATCGATCATCTCGGGATGGCGGGCCGCCGGGCGAAAGCGCTGGCAGTGGTTAAGCGCGCACAGGTGGGAGCCGCCCTTTACCACCTTGCGACCAATCTTGATCTCCGGCTGAAGCGGATCGTAGCTGTCTTTGAGCCTTGCGCCACGCGGGTTATCGATGGTGCAGCACGATTGATGCTTGTCCTTGGCGGGAACCGACGGCTGCTCGCTCCACCAGTCCCGCGTCCACTCCCATACGTTGCCAATCATGTCGTAAAGACCATAACCATTCGGCGGGAAGTTGCGGACCGGAGACGTTCGCTCCCAGCCATCCTCGCGGGTATTGGCAAAGGGAAACAAGCCCTGCCAGAAATTGGCCAGCATCTGCCCACCAGGCGCAAGCTCGTCTCCCCAAGCAAACTCCTTGCCTTCCAGCCCGCCCCGCGCGGCATATTCGTGCTCTGCCTCGGTCGGCAGGCTTTTACCGGCCCATTGCGCGTAGGCTTCGGCATCGGCAAAGGCCACCTGGACCACCGGGTGCTGCCAAAGATCGAGGCTGTCCAAGTCGCTGTCCGGACCCAGCGGATGACGCCAGTCGGCTCCTGGCGTGAACGCCCACCAAAGCTGATAGTCGGTCAGCGGCACGGGACCAGAGGTCTTGGTGAAAACGAGTGAGCCCGGCTGGGCATAATCTGGCAGCAGGCCAGGATAGTCCTTCGGATCGGGCGCGATTTCAGCGACGGTGCGATAGCCGGTGCTCTCAACAAAACGAGCAAACTCGAAGTTGGTGACCGGAACCTCATCAATCCAGAAGGGGTCGACCTTTACCCGCCTGAGCGGGCGTTCCTCGGGATAATAGGCTTCCGATCCCATGGTAAAGGTGCCGCCTTCGATCAGGCGCATTCCTTGGAGAGTGGAGGAGGTCATGGCCACGGGCAGCTTAGCGCAGGACGTCGCTGCTGCAAGCCATCCGGGTTCAGTGATCATCCTCACTTGCTGACAGGTCAAGCGGCGGCAAGACGCACCTCCAGCGCCGCTTCGATCAGATGCTCGATTGTACAGAACGACTGGACAATTTCCGGATCGAACTGGGTTCCGCTCCCGGCAACTATCTTGGCAGCGGCCTCGGCATGACTAAGCCCGCGCTTGTAAGGCCGCTGCTCCCGCAGGGCGGCATAGACATCGCAAATAGCCGCGATCCGGCCAGCCAAACTGATTTCCTCACCAGCCTTGCCAAATGGGTACCCGTGACCATTCCAATGCTCGTGGTGATCGAGCGCGATTTCAGCCGCAAGTTGGAGTTGACCTGACCGATCAATCGCCTGGATGTGAAGATAACCCGCTGTCGGATGCTGGCGCACGATCCTAAGCTCTTCAGCCGATAGAGGCCCTTGCTTGTTCAAGATCTCAGGATTGATGTACACCTTGCCAATGTCATGCAGTGCGGCGCTGCGTTCGATGCGGTGGCAGAAGTCAGCATCCAGTCCCAACGCCTTCGAAAGAATTCCGCTGAGCAGTCCGACTGTCCGTTCATGCCGACCCAACTGGGTCCGGCTGGACAGATCCCAACCCCGCCTGCAATCCAGGAATTGATCGATTGCGAACTGCTCTGACATCCGGGGCGGATCCTGATCGGGCTAGCAGTTCCGCCTAGTGCGGAGCACTTAAGGCTGAGGGTCTTCCCTATAGTTGTTTCTACATAGGGTGGAGGTCATGGCCACGGGCAGCTGAGCCCAGCTTCAGGGAAGTGCGCTGAAGCGATTGGCCGGTTCCCTTAGCCTGTGGGGACATTCTCCAACTCAAGACAAAACCGGGTCCCATGCCCCCGAAGCCCGACCCCTACAGTAAGACCAATACCGGCGGCATCGCACAAGCGGCGCGTGATATCGAGGCCAAGCCCGCTACCCGTGTTGCTGCCCTTGGCGAACGGGGCGAAGGCATCGACATCCAGTGCCAGGCCCGGGCCGTCATCGGAGATCGCAAGATGGCGGTCGGTGAATTCGATCACAAGTTCGCCTTGCCCGGCATGTTGAAAGCAATTGCCCAGCAGATTGTTGAGCACCAGCTGCAGCGATGTGGGGTGAACCAGTACGCGCAATTCGCCATCAACCGCGATCGTCACCCTATTGGTGGCGGCGGGATGACGCACCCTTGACCAGGCTATGGCTTTGTCGATCATTGGCCGCAGAGCGACAGGCTCGCGCACCACACCCTTGTTCTCGCGGGCCAGTGCCAGCAGTTGATCAAGCGCCAGTGTCATGTCCGTCGTTGCGGTTCCGATCCGGCGCAATGGTTCGACGAAATTCGCAGGCAGATCACGATTGAGAGCCATGACTTCCGCCGCGCCCCGCACCACGGCCAGCGGCGTGCGCAGTTCATGGCTGGCGTCACGGGTGAAGGCCTGCTCCCGGTCGACAAACCCCCGGATCCGGGCAAAGGCCTGCTCCAGCGCTTCAGCCACAAGCCCGATCTCGTTGAGCGGATAGTGGCTGGCCTGAACCACCGGGATGGTCGCCTCAGCGTTCGCCACTTCGGACGCCAGCCTGCTGAGCGGTTTCATCGCCCGATTGATCAACCACCAGGCAAACCCCGCCATGATCAACGCGATGATCAGGCTCATCCAAGCGAGGAACTGGATGATCGAATCGCGGTAGGGCCGAACCAGCAGATCGCGGCTGGCTTCGATCACGGCCACAGCCGGCATCGCCGCTGTTTGCGAGCGGTGATCGCGCAGTTCGAAGCGCAAGATGTGATAGTGACGGCCTTCCGCGCCATAGAACTCGGTCTGCTCTGGGTTAGCCCGGAACTCTTGCACGATATCGGCAGGCAGCGGCTGGTTGCCGGGGTGGATCGAAACATCCGGGTTTTGTGGAACGGCCAGAGCGCCGGTCTGGCGCCAGATGGCCTGCTGGCGGGCAACCTCTTCCGTCAGCGCGCGCCGGAACATGCCATCTTCCAGCGAATAGGCGATGATCAGGGTGGTGAGGCCAAAAATCAGGCTGGTGGCGAGGACCGTGCCGACTATGGCCAACACGATCCGCCGGCGCAGGCTGTACCGGGCCCGGCTCATGGCTCAATCCTGAGCCGGAAACCGACGCCGTGGACAGTCTCGATCAGGGGCTCGCCAAAGGGCTTGTCCACCACCTGGCGGAGCAGGTGCATATGGGCGCGCAGCGAATCCGATGAAGGTGGCTCATCGCCCCACAGCCGCGCCGTGGCCTCTTCCCTCGTCAGGTGATGCGGCCAGGCTTCAGCCAGCATCAGCAACAGTTTCCAGAGCAGCGGAGTCAAGCGCAGCGGTTGTCCGTTGCGCATCGCCGCCCGCGCTTGCCTGTCAATGGTCAAAGGGCCGATTGACAGGCGGTGCGGCTGTCCCAGTTGTGGCCGCTGCGCCAGGGCGCCGATCCGGGCCGCCAGTTCCGCCAGCGAAAACGGCTTCACCAGATAGTCGTCTGCCCCGCTGGCGAAGCCGGTCAGCTTGTCTTCCAGCGTATCGCGGGCGGTCAGCATCAGGATCGGCACCCGCCGATCTGCCCGGCGACGGATTTCAGCACAGACGCTGAGCCCGTCGCGGTTTGGCAGAGCCAGATCGAGCAGCACGATGTCGATCCGGTTGACCAGGGCATCGCGCAGACCGGATTCACCATCCGCAGCATAGTGCAGCCGGTGCCCCAGCGCTTCCAGATAGTCGATGATGTTGCCCGCGAGGTCCGCGTTGTCTTCAACCAGCAGTATGTCGAGGCTTTGGTTCAAGGGGCTCTGTCCTGGCTGTTGTGGCCGCAAACTGGCGCGCCATTCGTCAAAGGAACGTCAAACCGCATTTCACAACCCTATGACACCGCTTGTGCGACTGGTGCCAGCATCATCAAGCAATCGATAGGTTTTGAAGATGCAGTACCGGATTACAACCATGCTCTCATGCGCGCTCAGCTTGCTGATTGTCGCACCTGCCAATGCCGCTTCCAATGCCAACAATCGCGTGCTGCTGGTCATCAGTGGTTATGGCGCAGACGGAGGCAAGACCCGGCCCGGCTTTGAAATGGACGAGCTGACTCAGGCCTATGCCGTGTTCGCGGACAATGGCCTGACTGTCGATATCGCCAGCCCGGCAGGCGGGACGGTCGTGGCTGACGAGTTCGATCGCAACAAGCCCTACAACAACCGCTTTCTGAGCGATGCGAAAGCTTCGGCTAAGCTGACCAGCACGCGCTCGATCGCCAGTGTTCGCGACGAAAACTATGCTGCGATCTTCGTCATGGGCGGCAAGGGTTCGATGTTTGACCTGCCGATCAATACCGATCTCAAGACACTGCTGGCCAAGACTTACGAGGCAGGCGGTGTCATTGGCGCCGTCTGCCATGGTCCGGCCGTGCTGATGAACGTACCGATGAAGAATGGCGGCTACTTACTGGATGGGCGGTCGGTCACCGGGTTCTCGAATGAGGAGGAGACGCTGTTCGGCAAGGGCTGGCTGCCTTCGTTCCCGGTTCTGCTGGAAAACGGCCTGCGCGGCTCGGGCGCGAAGTTCAGCGAAGCACCGATGATGCTGGGGCACGTGGTGGTCGATGGCCGGCTGGTGACCGGGCAGAACCCGGCCTCCACCATCGGGGCCACAGAAGCGATCATCAGGGCGATGGGTCGCACGCCAGCGCCGCGCCAGCCCTGGGCCGACGAGCGGAGCATGACGCTGCTGTCGGAGACGCTGAACGGTGACAAGGCCGGTGCCCGCGCCGCATTCGCTGCCAATCCCAAGCTTTACGACATCCCGCTGATCGCCATGTGGGGTTTCTTCCGGGCCAAGTCAGCCGGAACGGATCGCGCTGCGCTGGCGCACGCCGTCGAGATGATGGAGCTGGCCGCGCCCCATTTCACGCGACCGCAACTGGTTACCGCCATTGCCGAAGGGCGCAGCAAACTCGCGAAGATGAACTGATCGGCCGCGCCGTTGTTGTGGCCGTTGTTGTGAACGCGCGTGTGTCACCCCCGTCTTGCCGGCCGCAGGCGGGGGTGAGGCCTGACGCGCTACAGGAGCAAACTCGTGCAGGATAGAATCGAACTCAATAACATCAGCCACCATTTTGAAACAGCGAGCGAACGGATCGAACTGTTTCACGGGCTGTCCTGCGCGATCCGGGCCGGTGAAACCGTGGCGATCGTCGGTCCTTCGGGCGCGGGAAAGTCCAGCTTGCTGTCAATCGCCGCCGGCCTTGAGCAACCTGTCAGCGGGACCGTGCGCTTTATCGTTCACGGAGCCGAAGTCGATGCGCTGACCATGCGCGCCAATTCGGGCTTTATCTTCCAGCAATTCCACCTGATGCCGGAGCTTGATGCGATCGGCAACCTAGCCTTGCCGCTGCGCCTGAAGGGTAATCGCGATGCTTTCGCCATCGCTGCGCAGTGGCTCGAGAAAGTCGGGCTCAAGGATCGGGCGCGGCATCGCCCTCACCAGCTGAGCGGTGGCGAACAGCAGCGCATCGCTGTGGCGCGGGCCTTCGTTTCCGCCCCGCGGTTCATCTTTGCGGACGAGCCGACTGGCAACCTTGACATGCATACTTCCGAGAGCGTGGCCGGGCTGATGTTCGATTGCGCGCGCGAGTCCGGTTGCGGGCTGGTGATCGTAACTCACAGCGATGGATTGGCGCGACGTGCAGACGCGACCTTGCAGCTCGCCGCCGGACGCCTGGAGCAGGCAGCATGAACCGGCTTGGGCTGACCCTCGAGAATTGCTGGCGCAGCCTCAGGGAGAGCGACGCGCGCATCAGTCTGGCGACCCAGACGGCGCTGTTGTTCTTTTTGCTCACGCTTACGCTGACGAGCGCATCGATCCAGCGCTACCTGGCCGAAAATCTCGACCAGATGCTGGGCTCCGACCTGGTGGTTGAAAGCCATGCGCCGATGACCAGCCCGGATGAAGCCCAGTTCAGGAAGCTTGCGCAGCGTGTTTCGGTCACGCAACTGAGCGACATCACCCTGACGCATCAGGACGCCTGGGCCAGGGTCAAACTGAAGCTGGTTGACAATACCTATCCGCTGCAGGGCAGCCTGCAGATCGGCGATAC
>Ga0315902_10008747_pt1 | contig 13674 bp, 6 predicted proteins | sample LakEriMetagenome_9_FD_203523 | JGI IMG/M metagenome (GOLD analysis project Ga0315902, IMG submission 203523) | Freshwater fungal communities from buoy surface, Lake Erie, Ohio, United States - Buoy 12 MA117 | ecosystem: Environmental > Aquatic > Freshwater > Lake > Lake biofilm | place: USA... | reverse complement strand
GGGCCGGGTCGGGCTCGCGGGGCACAATGTTGGCCAGGGGCTCGGCCTGGGTCGGGTCGAGCAGTGACGCCTGGAACCGCGCGGGGAGATACCCCGACCCCCAGTTGTTGATCCCCCCCAGCGGCGCTCCGCCACTGGCCAGCACGACAAACCCGGGCAGATTGCGATTTTCGCTTCCCAGCCCATAGGCAATCCAGGCCCCCGCGCTGGGGTGCCCGGCCAGCGTGAAACCGGTGTGCACAAAGTAATTCGCCTGCGCGTGCTCGTTCGCCTGGCTGGTCATCGAGCGGATGACTGCCAGTCGATCGGCGTGAGCGCCGATGTGCGGGAACAACTCACTGACAGGGATGCCACTCTCCCCCCGGGGCTCGAACTCCCAGGGGCTGGCCATGATGTTGCCGTTGGCGTTGAACATGGTCGGGCGGACCGGCACTGGCATCGGCTTGCCGTGGTCGGTCTTGAGCCGGGGCTTGGGGTCGAAACTGTCGACGTGCGACACCCCCCCCGACATGAAGCAGAAAATCACGCTGCGCACTCGCGGCGCGAACTGCCTGCCCCCTGGCTCACCCGCCAGTGGGTTGCCACGCACAGCCCCCGCCCCCCCAGCGCCCGCCTCACTGGCCCCCACTTCTCCCCGCGCCCACAACCCTCCCAGCGCGGTCCACCCGAACCCCATCGATGCCCGCGTCAAGAACTCGCGGCGACTAGTTGGCAGACTATTCGACATACAAGAACTCCTTCAGGCAAAAGAGGGAATGCGCCAGATCTTGCCAGGCTTCCAGTTCCGCAGGACTGGGGGTCTGGGCCTGTGCGTCGTTTAAGCCGGTTGGCCCCGCCCCCTCAGGCAGCCCCAGTCCCCGCAGTTCTTCGAGCAGCAGTGTTCGCTCAGCGGGGGTGGGAGCCCGGCCCAAGGCGGCCTGGAACATCTCGGCGACCCGCAGGGAGACCGGGCCACGCCGTGCGGCGACCCGCGCGCCCCACTTCTTCGCCTGGTCCAGCACCAGCGGGTCGTTCAACATGGCCAGGGCCTGTGCCGGGACGTTGGTCTGGTCGCGACGCCCGCGGGTTGTGCTGGGCTTGGGGGCGTCGAACACTTCAAGCAGTGAATGATGCGCATTCCGACGGATCTTCAAGTACACGCTCCGCCGGCGGTCTCCATCGAGCGGCCCCGGTGGGCCACCCCCTTCTGTCTTGTTGGTGAAGTAGACATTCACCCCCGGCCCCCCCATCCGCGCGTCGAGTTCCCCCGCGATCGCGAGCAGGCTGTCTCGCACCGCCTCGGCTTCCAGTCGCCGCACTGGCATGTGCGACAGCCAGCGGTTGTCGGGATCGAGCCGCGCCGCCTCGGCCGAGGGCCGCGAGACCTGCCGCCACGCCCGCGACGTCAGCATCAGCCGCAGCATCCGCTTCACCGACCACCCCTCGGCCATGAACTGCGTCGCCAGTTCATCGAGCAGTTCGGGATGCGTTGGCAGCTCACCCAGTGCCCCGAAGTTGTCGACCGAGGCCACCAGCCCCCGACCAAACAGCTGCTGCCACAGGCGGTTCACCGCCACGCGCGCCACCAGGGGATTGCGGGGTGAAGCCAGTTCGTGCGCCCACTCCAGCCGGCCACTGCTGGCTGGACCGTAGACCGGTCCGCCGAACAGGCTGAGGCCCCGCCGCGCGACGGGGTCGCCCGGACGCGTGTGCTGCCCGCGGACAAACAGCGGCTGATCGTAGGGCACCCCTTCATACAGCCCGGGAATGGTCCGCGGCACGGTCAGTTCCTGCTCCAGCCGGCGGTACTCGGCGACCAGTTGAGCCACCTCGGGGAGTTCGCCCAGTGTCGTGGGGAGCCAGCCCGCCCGGAGCAGGCTGTCGAGCGCCGCGACCTGGCTGTCGCTGGCGACCCCCTCACCCCACGCGCGGGCGGCAGTGGCGATGACCGTCGCATACCGCGCTTCCAGTTCGGCCAGTGACCGGGGTGGGCTGGGCTCCAGCAGCAGTGGGGCGGCGGGAGTGGTCTCGCGGGGCAGTTCGGGACTCGCCCCGACCCGCACCTCGATCAGGCCAAACCAGCTGCGCTCGCCTCCCGAGGGTTGCACCTCGAGATGAGCGTGCGACCCCAATCGGTAGGCGGTGTCGAGCCGCGACCAGCCCGGAGTGGTTTCGCCCCCCAACATGACGGCAGGATAAATGCCGCCGTTGCCGAGCGGATAGTCTTCGATCACCAGTCGCACGCGGGCCCCCGGGCCCACCCCCCGTACAAACAGGTTGGGCTCGCGAATGACAAACCGGGGAGAGGCCAGCAGACCGGTATGCCGGGGTGAGATGGCCAGCGAGTACGCCCCCGCAGGCCACAGTGCACCGACGAACCGATCGGCGGTCGGGTCGATGGCAAACTCCCCGGGCCCACCCGGCCCCGATTCCAACCCCGGCCCCCGCTGGAACCACTGCTGCCGCTGCGGGCCGCGCAGATCCCACAGCAGTGGGTGCCGGGCCAGGTTCAACTCGCGACGGTCCGGCACCTCGCGCCGCCAGAACTGGGTCAGCCCCTCCAGCCGGGGTGCGAGTTCGGCCGCCGGGACCGCAGCGTCGCCCGCTGGCACCGCCACACCGGGCAGGGGCGTGTTCGCCGGGGTGGAGGGCTTGCTCGGCTGTTCTCCCGCGGCCACCCCGGCACGGGGGTCGGTCGCCAGTTGCCAGGGATGCAGAAAGTGCGCGGGGTCTTGCGCGGCGGAGAAGAGGCGGGCGAGTTCAGCACTTTCGGCGAGTTCACCAACCCGCCGGTTGACCTGGTCGAGTTCCCCGCGAAGTTCCTGCCAGGTGGCCCGCTCGGTGGGGGTGAAGACCGCGGCGAGTTCTTCGAGCGAGACTCCCTGCGGGCCTGCGGCGAAGCTGGTGGCAATTTCGCTGGCCGAGAGCGCCTTGCCGTACGCCCGCGCCTCCTCGACCTCCCCCGCCAACGGTGGGTTGATGCCGGTCAGCCTTTGGCCGAAGAGAAAGCGGGCCTCCCCCCTCTTGAACCGATGCAGTTCCCCCTTTTGATACCCCTGGCCGTACGGTTCGCCATTGCGGTAGAGAGTGATGCGGTGGTCCGCCGAGTAGACGATGGCGACATGCACCAGCGTGTCAGGCCCGGCGGACTCGGCTGGGCCGTTGGGGTCGTTGGTCCGGCGGAAGAAATCGCTCCCGGCCATCCAGTATCCCGGCTTCAGTTCGCCAAAGACGATCGAGTCGAAGAACTGCCCGACCGGCGTGTCGAGCCCCAGCACTCCACCGCCACGCTGCTCGTGATTCGCCAACGCGACCCACACCTCGAAGGTTTTCTCGGTCCAGTCGCGGGCGACCGGGCGGGTGCGGACCGACGCCGTCCGGCCATCCAGCAGCAACCGCCCCCGCTCAACACGGGCCCCGTCGAGCAGTTCGCCATGGTGCTCCCCCACGCTGTCGCGGGCGTCCTGTTCGAAACTCCAGCGCGCCTCGGGACGTGGCAGAGTCGCCCCCTCCGGGGCCGGCGCCGCGGGCTGGTCGGGTGAGGCGGCCCGGCGGCGGAGAGCCTCGGCGAGCGCGGGACGCTCGAACGCGGCGATCCGTTCCTGCACGGCCTGTCGGCGCTGCACGAGCGTCGCGCGTTCGCGGGACCGCGCCTCGCGTTCCCGCCAGCGTTCCACCACCTGCGGCGCAGCCTGTTGCCACGCCTGCGCGAGCCCGGCGCGAATCTGCCCCTTGAGCCCGGCCAGCCGCTCGCGATGCCGATCGCGCACTGCGGGCGGGTCAATCTCGATGGGCCCCGGATGTCCGCTGGCGAAGACTCCGAACAGGGCGTAGAAGTCGGCCTGGCTGATCGGATCGAACTTGTGGTCGTGGCACCGCGCGCAAGACACCGTCAGCCCCAGGAAGGTCTTGGTGAGCACGTCGATCTGGTTGTCGACCACCTTCACCCGGTCATCGAGGGCATCGACCGGAACGAACCCCAGCTCGACCATCCGCAACTGCAGCGTGGCGAGCGCCGACTCGTTGAACCCCTCGACCGCGTTCCACCTGGGCTCGGGGAGCAGGTCCCCCGCGATGTGCTCGCGGAGCAGCTGGTCGTAGGGCAGGTCGGCATTGAAGGCCCGCACCAGGTAGTCGCGGTATCGCCACGCCTGCGCGAGTTCGGGGTCTCCCTGGCTCCCGTGCGATTCGCAATACCGCACCAGGTCCATGAAGTGCCGGGCCTGCCGCTCTCCAAATCGAGGCGACGCCAGCAACCGATCGACCAGCCGGGGCCAGGCATCGGGCTCGGCCGCATGCACAAACTCCCGCGTCTCGTCCGCCGTCGGGGGGAGCCCGGTCAGGGCCTGGGTCACCCGCCGCACCAGTGTTGCCCGATCGGCGAGCGGGGCCGGGCGCAGTCCCTCGACCGCCAGCCGGGCCTGCAGAAACCGATCGATCACATGGGTGTCCCCGGCAGGCTCCTCGGTCCACTCCCGCTCTCCCGCCTCTGCCGCTGCGTCGACTGCGGGCTGACCGGGCTCGACGCGGTTCTCTACCCCGGCGGCGAACACGGGCGTAACCGGGGAAAGCTCGGGCCGACGGAGGGGCTGGAAGCTCCACCAGCGTTTCCGCCGCTCGAAGACGGCAGGCCAGGCAGTCGCCTGCTCCAGTTGCTGTGCCGAGGGGGGCTGGTCGCGGGGATCGACCCCGCCCCGCTCAATCCATCGCCGCAGGTCGGCGACCGCCGCCGCGGTCAGCCGGGGGCCCCCCTTGGGCATTTTCGACACCCCGGCCTCATGCCGCACCACCTGCAGCAGCAGGCTCTCATCCGGTTGACCGGGCACCAGCACCGGTCCCGAATCGCCCCCCCGCCGGAGCGGTTCGCGGGCATCGAGCGCCAACCCTCCCTCCGCGGTCTGGCTGCTGTTGTGACAGGCGTAACACTGCTCCACCAGCAACGGGCGGATCCGCTGCTCGAAGAATTCCAGATCGTCCGGTGACCCGGCGGGAATCTTCGCCTGGTTGGGCGCGGCCGGCGCAACGGGTGTGGGCGTTGTGACGGGCGCGTCTGGTGCACCGGGCCCCGTCGGAGGCTGGGCGACCGCCCCCGTCAGCCACACTCCCACGCCGGTCAACAAGAGACCCGAGAGCAAGACGCGCCGCAGCGCGAGAAAACCGCGAGAAAGGACCGAGGCAGGCATGCGGGCGGTGTCTTCCACAAGAAGCAAGGCAGAACTGAAAGATGCAGGCGAGGCGTCACCCACGCAGGTCGTTGACGCCGCACAGCCACAGGATTGCGGCCGCAAAGAGCGTGGTCATTGTCGCGTCAGTTCCACAAACAAGACCCCCTTCTTTCGGTCGACTTCCTGGATCCACGCATCCAGCCGGGCGGGACCGGGAGGAAGTTCCACATCGCGCCATGTCACCGCTGTCTCGCCCGCGGAGAGGGGCCGCGACTCGGTCCGGCCCCCCACCGACCAGGACAGCACGCGGTCCCCCTCGCCCTTCGCCCCCCGCACTGTCACGGTGTACCGCCCCCCCTCTTTCACGTCGATCAGCCAGTGCCCCTGGTCGCCCGCACGCCAGTCGGCCCCACGCCAGTCTTGCCGCGTCAGCACCACGGGATTCTCGTGCGGGGAACCGACGACCAGCCGGGGGGGACTCCAGTTGTCGGGGCGGGTTTGCGACACCTCGGCGAACCAGGCGTCGTATTGGGCCAGCAGGTTCGAGACCACCGCCGGTTCACGCTCGGCCAGGTTCACCGTTTCAAACGGATCGGCCTGCATGTCGAACAGTTCGTACGGGGCGTCGGCGGGGGCCGAGGGGGCGCCAAACCCGCTGTTGCGAACCAGCTTCCACCGCGTCGAGCGGGCGGCGAAGTGATGCCGGGGATCGGGCTGGTCGCCTCGATGCGACTGCACAAACAGCGTGCGGTCGGGCCACTCCACCGGTTGCCGGGTGAGCAGCGGCCAGACGCTGCGACCATCGAAACGGGCCTCCGCCACACGGTCTGCGGCCACCCCCACGGATGGGGCGACGCCACACGCTTCCAGCAACGTCGGGGCCAGGTCGATGTGGGCGACCGGCAGATTCGACGCGACCCCGGGCTCCAGTCGGCCGGGCCAGTGCGCCAGCAGCATCGAACGGATCCCCCCCTCCAGCACCTCGGTCTTGCGCCCCCGGAACCCGGCATTGTAGCCCACGGTCGCTTCCCCATTGTCGGTCAGGAACAGGACCAGCGTTGAGCGGTCGAGGCCGGTTCGGGCCAGCCAGTCGGTCAGCCGCCCCACGTTCTGATCGATGTTCTCGATCATCGCGTAGGTGCGGGCGAGCGTTTCCGCGTCGAACCGCCCCGTACTGGGATGGCCGATCGGTCGGGGAAAACGCTCGGGAGCAATGCTCTCGCTGCGATAGTGTTCCAGCAGATCGGCAGGAACGTCGTGATACGGCCCATGCGGCGCGTTCGGGGCCAGGTACAAAAAGAACGGGCGCCCCGCCTGCGACTCCCGCTCGGCCCACGCGATTCCCTCGCGGAAGAAAACATCGGTGCAATAGCCCGACGCCCGCTCGGGTGTGCCATTGCGGAACAAGATGGGGTTGGTGTAGGCCCCTTCGCCCCCGGGCGGGTCACTCGGCTGACCAATCCCTCCCCCCCGATGGGCCAGGGCCATCTCGAACCCCCGGTCATGGGGCCGCAGCGGCCAGGTGTCGCCCAGGTGCCATTTGCCGAACAGCCCGGTGGCATAGCCCGCGGCCCGCAGTCGCTGCGCGATGGTCGTCTCGGTCGGGTCCATCAGCGCCCGCCCGCGATACGTATCGATCGCGCGGGTGCGATAGTTGTACCGCCCGGTCATCAGGGAAGCGCGGGTCGGTGCACAGACCGGGCTTACGTAGAACGACGACAGCCGCGCACTCGCCGCGGCCAACCGATCGAGCGCCGGCGTTCGCAGCACCCGATTCCCGAAGAACCCCAGGTCGCCGTAGCCCTGGTCATCGGTGATGATCACCACCACGTTGGGAGGCCCGTCGGCGGCAGAGACCCGACGCTGGTTTCCAAGTCCGCTGGAAGCAGCGGCGGCCAGCACACACAGCAGGAACCGGGCGGTCGAGAGGGAATTCATGCGGCACCTCGCACACAGAGGGAACCGGTGGCGACTGCCGGGGACGCCCCCCGGCCCGCCAGCCACAGCGGTTGGAGAGAGTCTAACGAATGCACCAGCTACGAGCCCTTCGCAGGGGGGCTGGGTGCCGACCAACCCGACAACGCGATCCCCACACCGGTATAGCTGGCACAATCGTCCGCCCGGCTTGCCCCCTTTCCCAAATCGACATCTTCGGCCCCCTTTGCCTGACCGTCGCCATCTCCGCACGCCGATGGATTGAGCAGGAACCCTCCTCTCCCAGCGTGGGCTGTGGGGGCAGGGAGTCACTCGCCCCGAGAGGGGCGGCACCAGTTAGGAATCCGCGGCGACACAGGCGGGCTGGCATCATGAAGATCAACGGACGTTTCCTGCTGCTGGCGGTGGCGACGGGGCTGTTCATTCGGCTCTGGTCGAACGCCGACGGGGGCCGGCCGCGCGTGGCCGCGACCACTCCCCCCACCCACGTAGTGCAGTCGGGAGGCGAATCGACGTCGCTGCTGAAGGGACCACAAGCGGGGGGAACCCACCCGGCGACCATTCCGCACGGTGAGCCCGCCGCGTCAGCACCAGGCCCCTCGCCCACCAGCAAGCCCGTCGAAACCGCGACCAGCAAGCCGGTCGCTCCCACGCCAACCGCCGTGCACCCAGGGACCCCGGTCCGAATCACCGAGCCTGGGCGGGTGGAAGACTGGACGCTCGAGCGGGCCCCCTTCCGCCTCCCCGCGCTCTCGGAAGGGACCTGGCGGGTGGTTGATGACACCGGACGCGTGGCGGTGTTGCACATCCCGGCGGGTCGAGGCACCGGTGCGGGAACCGTGGGCGAATTCCACGTGCATCCCGTGGGGGGAGTGCGGTGGTATTTCATTCGGCTCACCACCCCGCAGACTGCGGCGACCCCGACCCCCAACCCCACGCCCGCGGCGACTGAACTGGGGGTCGCCTCGACTCCCGATCAAGATCACTCGCGAGGGATTGGCCCGACGACTCACTTGGGCCAGGCGACGCCCACCCCAGCAGAGAACGCCGGGGTGTCGAACCAGCAGTGGGCCGATGCGCCGCTCTCTGAAGAAGACCTGACGAACGAGCAGGTCGTCCCCCAACCTCCCCGGGTCTATACCGAGGCGGAACTGGCGGAGCGGGCCGCCGTGGCGGTCGACCTGCAAGCAGCGGCGGAAGCGGCCGCCGACGAGCAAATCTTCGACGAACAAGCTGTCACCACCGGATCCACGACCACCGAGACCTGGTCGAGCGACGAGGCGAGTGACCGCGTCAGCACCAATGCAGATCTCGCCCTGCTGCCCGGCGTGGCTGACGAACCGGAACTTCCGCAACCCGAGGCACCGGTCGAATCGTCCGTCATCGAGTCACCATTCACCGCGTCGCCAGTTCCCGGGCTGCCGGTGGCGGACGCCCGCTCGACTGATCCGACGGAGGTTCTCTCGGAAGCAAGCACCGAGACCACATCGGCACCGCAAGCCGCGACGACTCCCGGGCCCGCGTTCGAAAACCTGATCGTCGTCGAGCCGGGAGAACTCCCCGAGGTCGACGCCTCGGCCGCGGGTTCGCCCAGCCAGGTGCCCGAGCGGCTCCCCACTCCCATCGGTCTCGAACGACTGGGAGCGGAACGCCCCGAAGCGGTTGACCTGCCCGAAGGGTTCTGATTTTCGGGGGACGACTTCCTCGAGTGACGTCGTCCCCCTGGTGACGTCGAAGGGCCCCGCGAGATGACTGCCAGGGCAGCCTTTGGGAAGTAAACGCCTCTCGGAATTGCGGAGCTCGGGGTGAGCCCTCCCCAAATCCCGCACGGTCTCAAGAGAGGCGCGACCCACTCTCTCGCGGTTGCTCCCGGCAAGTCACGCCCAACCAGGCGAAACCTGCCGGACCTCACTCCGCAGGCCTCTCACCGCCCCTGCTGATTGATGATGCCAACCGCATCTCACCGCAGATCTCTCGTGGCGACACCCCGCTCCGACTCTCCTGACGTCGCGTCGCCAGGGCGGACGGAGAAAAAATCCGCGGCACTTCGGTGGACAGCCGGCGGCGCGAGGTGGCACGCGGTTCTTGGCGCGGTTTATACTCGCTCTGCCCCTCGGAGATAGAACGCGGGGCTTGTCGCTCACCGTGCTCCGCTCACCGATGTCTCTCCCCCTGGCTCGCCCCGATCTGGGTTCCCTGCTGTTTCGGCTCTACAGCCGGGCACCACACCCAGAGTTGTTTGAGATCCGCTCGAAGATGCGGCTGCATCAGCTGCGTTGGTCAGCTGAGCTGGCGATCTGCGACGCGGGGCACGTGGTGCAGTGGCAGTCGGCGAATCAGCTGGTCTGCGAAGTGGTGACCGGGGGCGAAGTCGAGTTGCCCGTGCATGGCCGGGTGCTCTCCCGGCGGATGCACGGAGGCTGCAGCGAATCGGTCGAGCTACCCGCAGGAGTCGGCTACCAGGTCTGCTTCCAGGTCGAGCGGCTTGATCCCGTGCAATTCCTCAACCTGCACAGTGAACTCCAACAAGACTGTGCCCGGGCCACGCTCGCCCACGAATTCCCGGGTCGCAGCCGGCTGGCCCCCGGCCCCCTCTCGCTGCTCAACTGCGAGGCGGCCCCCGACAGCCTCCTGGTCCACGCCTTTCACACCTTCCCCGAGCAATGCGCGGTGGTCAAGGTGCAATCGCTGCTGGAACTGAGAGACTAAGCACAGCCACCGTCCGCTTGTGGCCCCACCCGTTCGTGGTTCGCGCTTTCGCCCCCGCTTGGCTGCGTGCCCCGGTACGCCCCGAATTGCCCGTGGCCGTGTCGTCAGCGTCGCAGACTTTCGCCAGTGCGAGCTGGCTTAAACCGCCTGAGCTTCGAAGAAATCTGCGACACGTCGCGCTGCGCGCGCACCACCAGAATTCCCGTTACGGCGACGGTGGCTCGGCGGCTGGTGCCACCCGCAGCGAATCACCCAACTGCGACCAACGTCGTTCGAGTTCCAGCACCCGCTCGGGCAATTCCGGGGCCAGGTTGCGGGTCTCCGCCCGATCTTCCGCCAGGTTGTACAGCTCCCAGGGCTGGTTCTTCGCGGCGACCAGTTTCCAGTCGGCGACCCGCACCGCGCGGTTCCCCTCGTGCAGCCACCACAACGCCTCCCGCTCAATTGGCGTATTGCCCCGCAGCGCGGGCACGAGACTCCGTCCCGGCCGGGGCGGGACCGGTGCCCCCCCCACCTCAGCCGGAGGCTCGACTCCCGCCAGTTCCAGCACCGTGGGCAAGACGTCAATCAGGTGGACTGGCGTCGTTCGCATTTCCCCTCGCGCCACGATCCCCTTGGGCCAGTGCGCCACGAGCGGGGTGGCAATGCCTCCCTCGTGCACCCACGTCTTGTGCCTGCGGAACGGAGTGTTCGCCGCACTGCTGAATCCCGGCCCCAGGCAGAGATAGGTCGGCCCCGAACCAGGCGCCGCCTCGGGGTCGTGGCCCCCGTCGCGGACCATCATCTCGGCACTCGCCCCATTGTCACTGGCGAACAGCACCAGGGTGTTGTCGAACGCCTGCATCGTCCGCAGCTGCTCAAGCACCCGGCCAATCTCGCGATCCATCCGATCAACCATCGCCGCATGGATCGCCATCTTCGTCGCCTGGAAGTCACGCTGTCCCGCCGTGAGAGACTCCCACGGCAGCGGGCGATTGATCTCGTTCGCCCCCAGCTTCATGAGGGCTTCCGGGAAGTGATACGGCGGACCGACGTCGCGCTCGAGCGGCGCCAGCCCCCGCGGCAGCAGCCCCAGGGCCACCTGCCGGTCATGTCGCGTCTGCCTCAGTCGTTCGTATCCATCGGCGTATTTCCCCGCGTATCGGGCGATGTCCTCCGGCAGGGCATGCAGGGGAAAGTGCGGCGCGATGAAGGCGATGTAAGAAAAGAACGGCCGGCCCGCATGCTCGCGGGCATGCTCGCGGAGACATTCGACGGCATGGTCGGCCGTCGCGACGGTCGCGTAATACCCGTCAGGCACACTCCCAGGAGGCACCGGCTTGTCATCCAGGCTGTTCCCCCGGGGACTGAAGTAATTTCCCTGGTTCCGCATATCGAGCGAACGGTGGAACCCCCCGGCCAAAACCGGCCCATCGACATGCCACTTCCCCGAGTGATAGCAGCGATAGCCCGCCGACTTCAGATACTCGGGCAGCAGCTTCGCCCACACGGGACGCTTCCCCTGGCTCCCCCCCTTCCCCCCGGGGAACGAATCGCGGGCCACGTGCTGCGCATAGTACCCGGTCAACAGCGCGGCTCGACTGGGCCAGCACCGGGCCGTGTTGTACGCCTGCGTGAACCGCACCCCCCCTGCTGCCAGGCCGTCAAGGTGCGGTGTGGCAATCTCTCCCCCGTAGCACCCCAGGTCCGCAAACCCCAGGTCGTCGGCCAGCACAATCACGACGTTGGGTGGCGGTTCGGCCGCAGCCCCCCGCTCGGCCAGGGCCCCCCACAGCCCCGCCGCCACCAGGCAGACCACTTGCCACATCCCACCGCGGGTGACACGCATCCAATTCTCCTCAGAAATGCTCTGCCAGGCTGCGCGCGGTCCTGTGCCACACAACAGCCCGCCCCTTCACCCCCAAACCGGCCACGCAGCCAGCTCCCGACCGGCGGATTCCTCCTCGGGCTGCGATGACCCGAACCGTAACCTCACCCCCGACCCAGGGCCAATCGTCACTGGCAATCTTCACTGGCAATCGTCACTGGCCAGGGACTTCGGCATTCGCCTGCAACGACCAAGACCGCCGCTCCACTCAGCGGGCGGCCACACGCCTCCGCAGTTCTACCCGACCAGGGTCCCCCTCGCCACTGGCGTTCGCCGTGCGCGAGGGAGGGTGTCGCCCCTCCACGCGACGGGCACGCGACAGTCTCTCACGCCTCCACTCTCTTCCCGGCGGAAGGCCCGCACCCCGGGACGTCCCTCGGCTGGGCCTGCACAGCCACCCTGCCTGTCCGCGCCGGCGACCCCGCTGGCATAAGTTCACCTCAGTCGGCCCGCACAGTTTGCCCAACCTTCCCCACGGCTGGCGACCGCTCCGGGCCGGAGTGTGGGGGGGTAGAGCCCTCTTGCCGTGGGTGCCGATAAAGACGAAGGATTGATTTCCCTGTCAGCCAGCACCCGCCGCCTGGGCCGGGCTCCCCCCTGCCGTGCCGAAAGCCGTCGCCATGAGTTCCCCCGAGGTTGCCGAGCTGCAACGCCGCATCGCCGAGCTGGAATCGCTGCTGCTGCAGGCCCAGAAGCTGACCACCGTCGGTGAACTCGCGTCGTCGATCACGCACGAATTCAACAATGTGCTGACCACCGTCATCAATTACGCCCGGCTCGGACTTCGCAACACCGACCAGGCCTCTCGAGACAAGGCGTTCGAGAAGATCCTCGCCGCCGGCCAGCGGGCCAGCCGCATCACCACCGGCCTGCTCTCGTACGCCCGGCGGGGGACCACCCGCCGCGAGGCGACCGACCTCGCGGTCCTCACCCGCGATGTGCTGGTGCTGGTCGAGAAAGAGCTGGAACAGGCCCGCGTCCGGCTGGAACTCAAGCTTCCCGAACAGCCGGTCTGCAGCGAGATCAACGCCGGTCAACTGCAGCAGGTGCTGCTGAACCTGGTGGTCAACGCCCGGCAGGCGATGCCCCAGGGGGGGACGCTCACGCTGGTGCTGGCAGCCGAGCCCAAGCGGGGTGTCTTGATGCTGCAGGTGCAAGATACCGGGACAGGGATTGCCCCCGAGCATCTTTCCAAGCTCTTCCAGCCCTTCTTCACCACCAAGCGGGCCGAGGGGAACGGGCAGGGGGGCAACGGCCTGGGTCTGTCGATGTGTCGCGAGGTGGTCGAGGCGCACCGCGGGCGGATTGTGTGCCAGAGCGAACTGGGGAAGGGGACCCGGTTCACCATCGAGCTGCCCCTGGCCGATGCGCACGCCGCACAGGTCGCAATTTCCCCGGCGACTGCCGTACTGCAAAAGCGGGCCCGCGGCAGCGTCCAGCGGGCCGGTTGAACCCGCTCGCGATCAGCCGGCGATCGACCAACAGGCCACCCGCCCGGCCCCACCCCGCCACGCTCCGCGAAGTTCGGGCCAGCGCGTCTCTGCCGGGACGCCTTGGGGCGCTGGTGGCTGTGGCGACAGCAAGTGTGAGCCACGCTGGGCCACACGCGCAACGCTCATCGACCGCGTGGATTCACATCGTCGCGACCGCTTCCATGGCTTTCGCACCCTCCGCAGTGAGCGTCGAGTCGCCCCCTCAGGGGAACGCTTGCCTGGCCAGCGCATTGCGCGCCCAGCAGCGGGGTGAGCCAGCCGACCAACAGACTGCGGCTGGCACTGTGGCGTCCGGGGCGCGACACCCGCGAGCTGGCTGAGGTCGGGGCGTAAAAAATCCCCCCGTGCGATGGACGCAGCGGGGGGATCGGAGGAGGCTTCGTTTAGGCCGAGAAACTGCTGCCGCAGCCGCAGCTCTTGACCGCATTTGGATTATTGAAAGTGAAGCCCCGTTTTTCAAGTCCGTCGTAGTAATCGAGGACCGTCCCATCGAGGAACAGCTCGCTCTTCTTGTCGACGGCGACGC
>Ga0315902_10008744_pt1 | contig 13678 bp, 8 predicted proteins | sample LakEriMetagenome_9_FD_203523 | JGI IMG/M metagenome (GOLD analysis project Ga0315902, IMG submission 203523) | Freshwater fungal communities from buoy surface, Lake Erie, Ohio, United States - Buoy 12 MA117 | ecosystem: Environmental > Aquatic > Freshwater > Lake > Lake biofilm | place: USA... | reverse complement strand
CAATAAATGGAGGGGAATTGTTCCGGATTTGCCTCGTGCATCATCGCATACGCTTTTTCCACAATATCGTCCACACTCGGTTTAGAAAAATAATCTCCGTCAGAACCATAAGCCGGACGGTGGTCTTTTGCACTGAGCGTTTCGGGTGCTGAATCAAGAAAGTAATAGGCCCGTTGTTCTACTAAGATTTTGTCCAATATAAAACCGGTGGCACCACTGCTGACGTCCTCGTCAACGATGAGTAACCTTCCTGTCTTTTCCAGCGATTCGGAAATGCGGTGCTCAATATCGAAAGGCAATAAAGTCTGCACATCGATGAGTTCTACAGAAACCCCAAGTTCTCGGAGTTGTTGGCAAGCCAACTCGCACAGGTTGAAGGTGGAACCATACGAAACCATCGTGAGGTCGGAACCCTCTAAAACAATTTCAGGAATTCCTAATGGTTCTTTAAACTTACCGATATTGGTAGGCATGCGTTCTTTGGTTCGGTATCCGTTTAAGGGTTCAATGACAAGTGCAGGTTCATCGGCTTCCATCAATAAATTGTAGAAACCGGCAGCTTTGGTCATGTTTCTTGGCACACATACATGCATGCCCCGCAACGAATTAATAATCATTCCCATCGGTGAACCGCTGTGCCAAATACCTTCAAGGCGATGACCTCGGGTGCTAATGATCAAAGGGGCTTTTTGTCCCCCTTTTGTTCGGTATTGAACGGTAGATAGGTCGTCTGATAAAATTTGAATGCCGTAAAGAAGGTAATCAAGGTACTGAATTTCAGCGATTGGACGCAAACCACGCATGGCCATGCCAATCCCTTGACCAACAATGGTGCATTCACGAATACCTGTATCAGAAACCCGAAGTTCGCCAAATTCGGATTGAAGGCCTTCTAAGGTTTGATTCACACCGCCAATTTTTCCTGCGTCTTCCCCGTAAACAAGTGCTTCTGGGTAATGACTTAAAATATAGCGGTAGTTTTCCCTTAAAATAATACGCCCATCCTCTGGCAGAACCGATTCATCGTATGTGGGTGTGACGGGTGTGATGGCCAATGCGGAAGATTCAGATTCTGAATAAAGATGTGAACTGTAACGTTCTTGGTTTTGTTCCATCGCACTTTTCAACCATGACATCAGTGCTGATCGCTCAGCGGAAGATTCAGTCCTGGTCAATCGAAGAATTTTTCTGGCCACACTCAATAATTCTTTTCGGATGGGCTCACGGTTTTTTTCAAGAAGGTCTATTTCACGTTGGATAAATGCGCTCACGCTGCTGTTCCCTCTTAAGGAATGCAAAATAGGAAGCAAAGCATTAACTTCCCCTTTGATTTCTTCCGAAAAGGCCTTCCAAGCCATATTTTTCTGCTCCCGAACAAAGGTCTTTGCTTCTTCACGTATTTCCTGCAGTTCTTCTTCGGTGGCTATGGTCAGCTTTCCGGCTTTGTACGAAACGATCCATTCAGCAAATTTCTGAATGCAATCGAAGTCATTTTCCCATTGTAAGCGCTCTTGAGACTTATACCGTTCGTGTGAGCCCGAGGTAGAGTGACCCTGTGGTTGGTTGACTTCTTGCACATGCACCAATACTGGAACATGTTCGTTACGCGCAATGACGACAGCTTTTTCGTATGTTTCGCAAAGATGCGGGTAATCCCAGCCTTTGGTGGTTAAAATCTCAAATCCTGGTTGTTCGTTGGTTCGCTGAAACCCCCTTAATGCTTCGGAAATACTGCCTTTTGTGGTCTGAAATTCCCTTGGAACGGAAATGCCATAGCCATCGTCCCAGACGGACATAACCATCGGAACTTGTAAAACCCCCGCCGCATTCATGGTCTCCCAAAATAAGCCTTCGGATGTAGAGGCATCGCCAATTGTCCCGAATGCGACCTCGTTTCCGTTAGCTGAAAACTTAGCGAAACGGTCATTATCTGAGAGTTCAGGGAGTTGTTTGTATAGTTTGGATGCCAATGCCAAACCCAATAACCTAGGCATTTGACCTGCAGTTGGAGATATGTCTGCTGAGCTGTTCTTCTGCGCCATCAAGTCTTTCCAGTTGCCATTTTCATCAAGGTTACGGGTGGAAAAATGCCCGCCCATTTGCCTTCCGGCTGACTGTGGTTCAATAGATGCGTCAGTATGAGCGTAAAGTCCTGCAAAATACTGTTGAACAGTCAACTGATCAATGGCCATCATCAAGGTCTGATCACGGTAATAACCCGAACGAAAATCGCCGTTTTGAAAATACTTCGATAACGCGATTTGGGCGAGCTCTTTGCCATCGCCAAAAATCCCGAATTTCGCTTTACCGGTTAACACCTCCTTTCTTCCAAGAAGGGAGGTCTCCCGCGAAATACAGGCTAAGCGGTAATCGTTAAGAACGGTTTGCTTAAAGGAATCAAAGTCCAAATTAGAAGCAGTTTCAACGGTTGATTTTTTCGCCATTGCAAAGAGTATTTAACGCGTGCAAATATAGTGTTTTTTAGGGTTTGAACTATGCGATTATCGTTAATTCTGCATGAAATGCCTACCTTTACAGGCTGTAACGTATGAAAGATTTTTATCGGAAATATTTCCCCTATTTTGTTGATTTTTGGCAATATGTGGTGATTGTTCTTATTTTCATAATCGCCGCATTGTTTGTGTTGTAAATCGTTCAAATAAATCGTTAATTTTAGTTCGATTTAGAATTACCCACGAAATTTTCGCCGTTGATTTACAGTGATAAATTGTCCGGTTTTTCATCCAACTAATAAACCCTCTTATGTTATGTTGAAAGCGCAAAACATCATCGGTAGCACCATCGGAAATTACCGCATTTCATCCTTCTTGGGTAAAGGCGGAATGGCGTCGGTATTCCTAGCCGAGCATGTTCACCTCGATTCTAAACATGCGATAAAAATGTTAAATGAGGAATTCTTGGACAAGGACGGCATTAAAAGACGATTTTTGTCTGAAGCAAAGGAGTTGGCCAGAATGTCGAGCCCATTGGTGGTAAAAGTCTCAGATATGATAAATCAGGCAGGCTGCGTTGCTTTTGTCATGGAATTCGTTGAAGGTAAGACATTAAAAAACGCCATAGAGATCGGCGAAATCAAGTCAAGCGAGGTTCGTTCCTTTTTTTTACAAATGCTCGAGGCACTTTGCTACGTGCATAACGAGCAACTCATTCATAGAGATATCACACCTTCGAATTTTATGGTTTCTGGACAGGGAAAAGTAAAGTTATTGGATTTTGGCATCGCTAAAAATACTGATCCCGCCTCTGCGGAGTACACACAAACTGGAACAGGTGTAATGATGGGAACACCCCTGTATATGAGCCCTGAGCAAATCACCGAAACAAAATCAGTCACCATCGCAACCGACATTTATAGCCTTGGCGTGGTGCTTTGGCAAATGGTGACGGGACGAAAACCTTACGATACAGCAACCCTAAATACATTTCAGTTGCAGACGAAAATTGTGCAAGAACCTCTTCCGATGACCGGTACTTCGTGGGATCCAGTGATTCAGCGAGCAACGCAAAAAGACCCGTCAAAGCGGTATTCATCATGCACCGAATTCATTCAGGTAGTACAGCACATAAAACAAGTTGAAAACACGAATAGGTTGATGCACGACAACGTTACTATAGTAAACGAAATGCCAACAATTGTTGTAAAAGGTGTTCCAGTTGTCGAAATCCCATCTGTACGAATTGGTTCTCAAGTCTGGATGACCGAAAATTTGGATGTGGCTCATTTCAAAAATGGAGATCCAATACAGGAAATACGGTCCGATAAGGAATGGTTGGAAATGGGGAATTTAGGAATGCCTGCATACTGCTATTACGAGAATGACAATGGTAATTTTCAACATTATGGCAAACTATACAATTGGTTTGCAGTAAGTGATCCAAGAGGTTTGGCTCCGGAGGGCTGGGGGATTCCTTCGGAAAAAGACTGGGAACAAATTTCAATTTTTCTAAGCTCCTCTTTTGGTCAAATAATTAAGATGGTCAATGGGGCAGGCAGAAAAATGAAATCAAGTTCAGGCTGGAGAGGCAATGGAAATGGCACAAATGAAAGTGGTTTTTCAGGCCTACCCGGAGGATTTAGAGATGGTAAAGGTGCGTTTTCAAACGAAGGTTACTTTGGCTATTGGTGGAGCGAAACAGCTGTAAATAAGAGGGTTTCTAGAAAGCTAAGTTTGGACTTTTTTGGTAGTCGTTCTAATAGAGGCAGTCTAACCAAAAATTATGGATTATCTGTGCGATGCATCAAAATACAGCCTGAAAGTACCTGAGTTCTGCGCTATTAATCAAAGGTAACTTAAAAGGCAATGGAGAAAATCCCCTAGATGCCATTTCGAATGTGGTTCCTTAATGTTTATCGGATTTGTACTTTCGTCATCCATTTTAATCATGCGAGCAACATTTCTTTTCGTATCTTTAAACGAACGTTCGGTCGATTTAATTTCCGCCGCTTAAAGTTCATTGAATCTTTTGACATGAATAAAATCCTTTTACTGCTTTTCAGTTGTTTTTTTGGTTTATTGTCTGCACAAAACCTCGATTCTCTATCCCATCTCAACTATCAAGCACTGCACAGTGCTACCTTGAACGATGTCTGGGGATACGTGGACGAAACAGGGAAAGAATACGCCATCGTAGGAACTTCCAAGGGCACTTCTGTGGTGGATGTCAGCAATCCGTCCAACCCAGTGGAAGTGTTTTGGGTCGCTGGTACGGAATCCATATGGCGCGATCCCTGCGTGCACGGTGATTATGCCTACGTTACTACTGAAGCGGAGGATGGACTAACCATCATTGACCTTTCGCCTTTGCCCTTGTCAATCAATTTAACAACGTCAATTTACACAGGGCCACTTGGAAATCCCTGGCAGTCAGCACATACGTGTTTTGTAGACGAAAATGGGTATGCATATATCTTTGGTTCTAACCGTGGAAACGGTGGAGTAATCATGTTGGATGTTTTCACCAATCCGATGGCACCACAAGAAGTGGGTACTTTCGACGATTGGTATGTCCACGATGGTTTTGCACGAAACGATACGCTTTACCTCGCACACATTTACGACGGTTTTTTCAGTTTGGTGGACGTGACGTCCAAAAATGCGCCTGTTTTATTGGGTACGCAAACAACACCCAATTTTTTCACACATAACATCTGGCCCAGCACCAACGGGCAGTACGTATTTACTACGGACGAGGTATCAGGCGCCTTCATAGCGGCGTATGACGTGAGCGATCCTTCCAATATGCAGGAAGTGGATCGTGTACAACACTCTCCCGGGCAAGGAGTGCTGCCGCATAATGTTCATGTCCGGGGCAATCACCTCATAACTAGTTATTATTCCGATGGGGTCACCATTCACGATGCAACGTTTCCTTACAACATGATTAAGGTAGGCCAATACGATACGTATCCAACGCAGACGACGGGTTTTGATGGGTGCTGGGGCGTATATCCTTTTCTCCCTTCTGGGACCATTCTCGCAGCCGACATTACCGAGGGGCTGTTTATTCTAGGACCGACCTATGTGCAGGCTTCTTACCTTGAAGGCACAGTAACCGATGCGGTAAGTGGTTCAACTGTCGCTCAAGTGAACGCACAACTGTCAGGGAATGACCAAGATGACCTCACCGATGCGCAAGGATTTTATGCTACAGGCATGCTCGCCACAGGAACGGTGGATGTTACCTATTCCAAGGTGGGGTATTTCCCTCAAACCATTGCTGTCAATCTAAGTCAAGGCGCCGTTACTACGCAAAACGTTCAGATGGTCCCCATACCCCCTTACGACTTGCAAGTGAATGTTGTTGATGCGCTAACTGGTCAAGCCATACCCAATGCACAAATCTCCCTTAAAGCCCAACTCATTGAGCATACGGGCATTTCAAATGGACTTGGTGTGGAGAATTTTACGCTTTTCTATCAGGAAAACTATTGGGTTTCCGTGGGTAAGTGGGGTTATTATACCAATTGTTTTGAGCAGTTGATCGACCAAAACACGAACACACTAACCGTTCAATTGTCACCCGGTTACCACGACGAATTTACCTTCGACCTTGGTTGGACAGTAGGGGGTACGGCCACAACAGGAATCTGGGAGCGAGGTATACCCAATCCAACAAACGGTGGCTCGGCACCGGGAATAGACATGGATTTTGATTGTGGTGAAAAGTGCTATGTTACTGGAAATGATCCTTCGTTGAATGCAGACTTCGACGATGTGGACGGTGGGTTCACGCAATTGGTTTCCCCAACCATGAATTTGAGTGCTTACTCCGACCCCCACCTCAATTTTTCACAATGGTTTTTCTGCCTTCACGGAAATCCCCCGGACGACACACTCGAAGTGCTTGTATCTAACGGCCTTACTTCGGTGAGCGTGGCTAAAACAGGTTCTGAGGCCTCACAGTTTTACCAATGGATTCCAAAAAGCATTCGACTACTGGATTACATTACACCAACGGCCAACATGCAAGTGTTTTTCAAAGTTTCTGATAACGACGGCAACGTTAACATTACCGAAGCGGGCATTGATTATTTTCATATTTCCAATGCTAATGTACTGAGTATTTCAGAGGACCATAAAAAGCCAAGCTGTTTTCCAAATCCTTTTCAGGATAAGTTAACCGTTCTTGGCGCCATGATTGGTGAACGTTGGGAACTCCATGACCTCAATGGCCAATCCATTCGAGTTGGCTTAGTAGAGAGCACTGAACAGTCTATTACAACAGCTGAATTGCTTCCAGGAATGTATTTCTTGGTGATAGGCCAAGCTCGATTGAGGGTAATAAAATGCCCATGATAGGGTTTACCATGTTTGGTTGAAATATCTTAATTATCTTTGAACCAATTCAAGGTGTTGAGCGCAGAAAAACATATATCGGTGGTAATACCTCTTTTCAATGAGGAGGAATCCCTTACCGAGTTGCATGAGTGGATCGTAAAAGTCATGCATGAAAATAGCTTCCGATACGAAATTATTTTCGTCGATGATGGCAGCAAAGATCGTTCGTGGAAAGTTATTGAATCCCTTAGTTTGAAAGATCCAGCGGTGAAAGGCATTAAATTTCAACGCAATTATGGCAAATCGGCAGCGCTGCAAAAAGGATTTGAAGCAGCGGAAGGTCGGGTGGTCATTACGATGGATGCGGATTTACAGGATTCTCCTGATGAAATTCCCGAATTGTATAGGATGGTTGTATCCGACGATTATGACGTTGTTTCAGGTTGGAAGAAAAAACGTTACGATCCCTTGTCAAAAACACTTCCCACCAGGCTTTATAATTGGACAGCTCGCCGTTTGACTGGGATACATTTACACGATTTCAATTGTGGCCTAAAAGCCTATAAAAATGCAGTGGTTAAAAGCATAGAAATCTATGGCGATATGCACAGGTACATCCCACCGCTCGCAAAATATGCCGGTTTTACCAATATTGGGGAAAAGGTTGTCCAGCATCAGGCCCGAAAATACGGAACCACTAAGTTTGGACTCAACCGTTTTGTTCACGGTCCCCTAGATTTGCTTTCCGTTGTTTTTATGGGAAAGTTTGGTAAAAAACCCATGCATTTTTTCGGGGTATTGGGCATGTTGATGTTTGTGATAGGGTTTGGTTTTTCCATTTATTTGGGTATCGATAAATTATTTATTGACCAGACCGGCCGTCTGATTGCGAACCGACCGGAATTCTACATAGCACTCGCTGCGATGGTCATCGGGGTACAGTTTTTTTTGGCAGGTTTTTTGGCGGAAATGGTCGGGCGGAATTCTTCCTCCCGTAATGCATACCTCATTGAGAAAACAGCTGGATGGAATGAGTTGGAACGTTGATGCTTCATGGACCTTGTTTCTAGACCGCGATGGCGTGATTAATGAGCGAATCATGAAAGGGTATGTTACATCTACACGTGAATTTCGTTTTACCCATGGTGCCCCTGAGGCAATCGCCCGATTGTCAGACTTGTTTAAACATGTATTTGTAGTAACCAATCAGCAGGGAATTGCCAAAGGACTTATGACAGAGAAACAACTGCAAGAAATTCATATTATGATGCACCAAGAGGTCGAAAAAGCAGGCGGAAAGATTACCCGAACCTATTATGCCCCTGGAATTTCCTCTCCCCAAAATCAGATGCGGAAACCCAATCCTGGCATGGCCTATCAAGCCAAAAGGCATTTCCCAGAAGTGGATTTCGCTAAATCGGTCATGGTAGGCGACACCGACAGCGACATACTGTTTGGTCAACGACTTGGCATGCGAACCGTTCGAATAAAAACGGTTGAGCCAATGAACATACCTGCGGATTTATCCGTTGAAAACCTTACTGAATTACTTAACTGTTGGTTATGAAAAAATCCTTAATTGTCGGCTTTATTTTATGTGCGTTCTTTTCGTTAGGTCAGAACAAACTTGATGCACAAGGAAAAAAACAAGGACCTTGGAGTAAAACATACCCTAATTCTAGGTACCTATTATACAAAGGGCAGTTTATTGATGATATTCCTACAGGCGTTTTCTATTATTATTATCAGGATGGAAGAAAGAAGGCGGTCATTGATCACGGGGCGAAAGCAGAACGCTCGGTTGCAACCTACTATTCCGAAGAAGGGAAAAAAATGAGTTTTGGTATTTTTCGAAATCAAAAAAAGGATTCTATTTGGGTTTATTACACGCAGATGGGGGGCGTTAGTTACACTGAATCATTCAAGGATGGACTTTTGGATGGCCCCACGATCGTTTATTATTTCCCTGATAAACCTGGAAGCAAACTCCAACCCGTTTCTTCTGTCACCAATTATTCCAAAGGACAGTTGAATGGGGATTACATCGAATATTTCGATAGTGGTGAACTCGAAATCAAAGGGAAATACCTCCATGGTGAAAAGGATGGGCTATGGGAGCAGTTCCATACAAACGGTAAAGTGATGTCGCAAAGTAGGTACAAAAAAGGCATCAGGCATGGATATCAATACGCGTTTGACCAAAGTGGAAAGAAAATTTCGGAACAATATTTTTACCAAGGGGCGAAACTTACGGGTAAAGCACTAACTACCAAATTGGCTGAGCTGAAGAAAAAGGGAATTGATCCGAATCAGTAAAAGTTGTAAATTAGCCGTATGACGTCTCAGTCTCGCTTCTTAATTCTTCTCGTTGTGTTCTTTTTTTACCGCTGTGGCAAAGAAGATTTACCTACTCAAACACATGAGGCGTATTTTGACTTAACCCCTGGTCGTTACATTGTGTATGATGTAGTCGAAATTACGCATGATATCAGCCACGACACCTTGATTTACCAACTTAAAACCGTGATAGGTGACACCTTTATCGATAACAATGGCCGTTTGGCGCGTGAATTTCTTCGATACAAACGCTTTCCGGGTCAAGCAGAATGGGGATTAACGGATATTTGGACAACAATAATAGTAGATGCACGAGCAGAATTAGTGGAAGAAAACCAACGAATCATCAAATTGGTTTTTCCACCCTCGCTATCTTCTGATTGGGATGCACATGCCTTCTCTGATCTGCCAAAAATGCCATGCTATTATTCGGCTGTTCATAAAGGGTTCAATGTTGGTGTCAATGCGTTTGATAGCGCGCTAGTTGTTCAACAAGAAGATTATTTCACCATGGTGGATCATCGTAGGAAATACGAGGTGTATGCCAAGAACATTGGCCTGATCAAAAAACATTTTCGAGACGTGAAAATTGTAGGTTTTGACACTACCAATGTAGTCAGTGGTAAAGAATTGTATTACTCGTATATTTCCCACGGGATAGAATAAAAGCCTAATTGAATAAGCAACGATTTTCGGTCTTTTCTGCTTTTTATCCCTTCAGAGGCGGGATTGCACAATTTAACGCTCGCTTGTTTCGAGCCCTTGAAAAAAGGGTTGACCTAAAGGCATTCACATTTAAAAAACAGTACCCGGATTTTTTATTTCCGGGAACCTCCCAGTTCGTGACAACGGAGGACCTAGCAGATCCAATACCTGCTGAACGGATTGTGAGCACATTCAATCCACTTTCATATATCAGCGGCATTCGTCGACTTAGGGTTGCTCAACCTGACGTTTTTATTGCCAATTATTGGATGTCTTTTTTCGGTTTATTCTTGGGCCTGTTCGCTTTATTTCTTCCGAAGAAAGTAAAGAAAATAGCTATTTTGCACAACTTAGTGCCCCACGAAAAGCGTTTTTTTGACGCACCCCTAAACCGTTTTTTCGTAAATCGATACCAAGGTTTTGTGGTTATGTCAGACAGTGTGGAAAAGGACCTAAAAAAGTTTCGTCCGGATGCAAAAGTATTGCGCATGGACCATCCTTGGTACGACCATTTTGGCAGCTTAATCGATAAAAAGGGAGCACGCCAGAGGTTGAATTTGGATCATGAAAAGAAAACACTGCTTTTTTTTGGGATTATTCGTCCCTATAAAGGCCTAGATTTACTTATTCAAGCATTTGAGATGTTGCCAGAGGATTATCAATTAGTGATTGCCGGTGAGGTCTATGGGAAAGAACATGATTACCACCAGCAAATTGCGAAATCATCTAGCAAAGAGCGCATTCATTTTTTCAATCGTTACATTTCAGATGGAGAGGTCCATGTATTTTTCTCCGCTGCAGACGCCTGTGTTCTCCCTTACAGGTCGGCCACTCAATCCGGTATCACGGCAACTTCTTTCCATTTTGAAGTGCCAATGGTAGCAACCGATGTCGGAGGACTGGCTTCCATCGTCGGCGATGGTTACATGGGGGCAATAGCCAAAGAAGTTACACCTGTTTCTATTTCAGAAGGGGTAAAGCGACTATTCGATGAAAACCACTACCAACAATGTCAAGAAAACATTAAGAGGGAAAAAGAAAAGAACACGTGGGAGGTATTTGCCCAACGCTTGGTCGATTTCTCCTCAAGCCTGCCTTCCTAGCATGCTCGAAACGTTAATCCTTCGAGTTGTGGGAATTCAATAATTCCAAAACACAACAAATACTTGAACAGTTGTTTGATTATCCAAAACCTAAGTTCTATATTTGCGGGCTTAAAAGTTAACTAACGAAAGAAAAGAAATGCGTAATAAAGGATTTTTTTGGACCCTTACGATCACATTAATTGTCGTTTGCATCTACCAGTTGTCATTTACCCTTGTTTCCAATTCTGTGGAGAAAAAGGTTGAAAAGGAAGCCGATTTTCAGGTTCAGGAATTGCGTAAGAAAGCAGCATCAACAGGTGATAGCATTGAATTACCTAACAAAACGTATGCGCATTTCGATCAACCGGAAGGCATGGCAATTGCCAAAGCCGCAGTACTGAACGAACTATTGAAAAACAAAGCAGAGTCGAAAGTGTATCCTGTTTTTGGCTCGACCTTCGCTGAAACTAAAAAACGCAGCCTCGCGTTCGGACTTGACCTTGTTGGTGGAATGAGCGTAACGTTGGAGATTTCTGTTCCCGAGTTAGTTAAAAACTTCGCTAGAAACCCGAGAGACATTCGATTCAAAAAACCCTTCGAAAGCGCATCTTCCATTTACCAGGCTAAAGGAGGAGATTTCATTTCTATTTTTATCAATGAAAACAAGCGTATCAACCGTGGTATGCCGGTCGTGCGTTTGTTGGAGACAGCTGATTTGGAAGGATTGGGCATGAAGTCCTCAGACGATGAGGTGGAATCATACCTACGTAAATTGGCAGTTTCATCGATGGATGGCGTTGAACAAATCATGAGCAAGCGTATTAACCAGTTCGGTGTTGCTCAACCCAATATTCAGAAGGATGCAGTAAATAATAGGCTTTACATCGAGTTACCAGGTGTTCAGGACGAGAGTACGGTAGCACAAAAGTTGCAATCAACAGCGAACCTTCAGTTTTTTGAAACTTATTTTCCAAGCGAAATCGGTTCACAATGGAAGCAAGCGTCAGAGGTCTCTAAAACAAAAGAGATTAAAGACGTAGAACCCGAGCCAGATTCCGATACCACCAAACAGGAAACTGCTGCTAATGGTAAAGATTCGCTCAAGGGCAAAGATACGTCGAAGGCTAAATCGTTGGCTTCCCTGACATCGCTTGACGGTGGAAGAGGAAAAGGATTGGCAGATTTTGTAGAGAGTGCAGGAGAATTTGCGATGGGTTACGTTTCCAAAGAAAACAGACGTAAGGTTGAAGATATCTTGAAAAGATCCGATGTTATGTCGCTGTTTCCCGAGGATTTAAGGTTCATGTGGTCCGCTGAAATGGAAAACATTTCTGAGAACAAAAAGGCAAAGAAAAACATGTGGGCGTTATATGCCATTAAAGTGCCTGAAAATGGAAAAGCAAAGGTTGGTGGTAAAGACATCAAAAGCGCCTCTACTGGATTTGATGATCAATCCGGCAAAATAACGGTAGACTTGAACATGACTGTAGAAGGGGGAGATAAATGGGCTGAAATGACTTCTGATAACGTCAACCGCATTGTTGCCATTACCATGGATGAAGTAGTTTACTCTGCTCCTAGGGTAATCAATGCCATTACCGGTGGTCGTACCCAAATTTCCGGAACATTCACAACGGAGGAGGCAAAAGACTTAGCCGGATTGTTGAACGGAGGAGCTTTGCCAGCGCCGTGTGTGATTAAAGAACAAACAAAGGTTGGACCTACCATCGGTGCGCAAAACTCACAGGCGGGCTTGATCTCTTTCGGAATTGCTTTCGCAGCCGTTCTTTTGTATATGTTTCTGTATTATGGTAAATCCGGTATTGCAGCAAACGTCGCGTTGGTTGCTAACGTCGTTTTCATCTTTGGTTCGCTAGCCTCCTTTGGTGCAGTGTTGACACTCGCTGGAATTGCGGGTATCGTTCTTACAATCGGTACTGCTGTGGATGCCAACATTCTTATTTTTGAACGGATACGTGAAGAACAATACCGAGGAGTTGATACATCAAGTTCCATCAAAATTGGTTTTAGAAAAGCCTTGCCATCCATCATTGACGCGAACGTTACTCACTTATTGGTAGCAATTATCCTAAAAATATTTGGAACAGGTGAAATAGAGTCGTTTGCTACAACCCTAATCATTGGTATCTTCACCTCAGTATTCTCCGCTATTGTCATTTCCAAGTTGATAATTGAATATTGGCTTGACAAAAACCAAAAAATTACGTTTTTCACCAAAATGTCGGAAGGTTTATTCCAAAACCTAAAAATTGATTGGGTAGGAAAACGCAAGTTCTTTTATATTTTCTCGATTTCCGTTACATTACTTGGCGTCGGAGCAATGGCAACAAGGGGATTAAAGAAAAGTGTAGAATTTACGGGCGGTAGAACCTTTGTTGTCAAATTTGAAAACAAAGCAGACATTGAATTTATTCGCGCTGAATTGTCTAAAGTTTTTGTTGAGAACAAAGAGGTGGCTTCCATTGATTTAAAAACGAAGTCGAATGACTACAACGTAGAAATCATTACGAACTATAAGCAAAAGGACGACGGGGCGATGGAATTGGTCAAGACCAAACTCAATGAGGGCCTCAATAAATGTACTTCCAAGTTGGGCAAATACCAAGTGGTTGAATCCAGAAGTATTTCGGCCTCTATTTCGAATGAGGTATCTTGGCAATCTTGGATCATGGTAATCTTGTCGTTGGTTGCGATCTTCACCTACATCTTAGTGCGCTTCGGTCAATGGCA
>Ga0315902_10008743_pt1 | contig 13679 bp, 8 predicted proteins | sample LakEriMetagenome_9_FD_203523 | JGI IMG/M metagenome (GOLD analysis project Ga0315902, IMG submission 203523) | Freshwater fungal communities from buoy surface, Lake Erie, Ohio, United States - Buoy 12 MA117 | ecosystem: Environmental > Aquatic > Freshwater > Lake > Lake biofilm | place: USA... | reverse complement strand
GCCAGTCAGTCTCACGGCACCTCGATGGCCAGCGCGTGCATGGTGCTCATGTGCGCGAACGACGTCTCGGTCGTTCCCATGCGGTAGGCGCGGAAACCGGAACCGAAAGGCCGGACCGAGCCGGGATGGAAGTTGCGGATCACGATCCCATTGGCTCCCACTCGGGCCGCGGCCCGCGCCAGCGAATCGACAGCCTGCCGGCGGCGCGCTTCGTCGGACATGAAAAACGACCCGTAAATGTGCGCCTCGACGAAGGCGACATGGCGGTAACGCGGTGGCAGACTGCCATAGATGGCCACCGACTCCGGAGCGACCGCCGGGCCGCCATCGGCCAGGAGTTTTGTTTTCGAGGTCACGCATCCGGACAGCGGCAAGAGGCCGGAGAGGACGGCGAGAATAAGGGCGAGTCGGCCCGCGAGCATCACTCACTGCTAACAGATGACGCCGTCACGTCAATGTGCCACTCTTTCCTCGTGGCGAAACGCGTTGCCTTGATCATGCTTCTCGGGTGCGCCGGTTGCGCGAATTTCCATTCGTCGCATGTCATGCTCGGAACGGCCGCCGCGCCGATCGACCCCGCACAGGTTCGCATCTACCTGCGGCCGCCGGCCGGTTACGAGGAAGTGGCCATGATCACCGCCAATAGCCGGGGTTCGTTCAGCTGGAGCTCGCAGGGCGCCACCGATCTGGCCCTCGAGCGGCTGAAGGCGGAAGCAGCCAAGCTCGGTGCGAACGGACTGCTCAACCTCTCGTTCCGCGAGCCCCTGGGCGCGGCACCTGTCATCGGCACCGGTCTTGCCTACGGCTGGGGCGGATACCCGGCCGGCTACGGACTCGGCGCCTCAGTGGGAGTGCCCGCACCATTCAAAAGCGCCACCGCGCTGGCTATCCGAACTGGCCGGTAGAGGAAAAAGTGGGTCGGGTGGGACTCGAACCCACAACCAACGCCTTAAAAGGGCGCTGCTCTACCATTGAGCTACCAACCCTCGGGAAATGAAGCGTAACTTAACGCGCCCGGATGCAGGCTCAAGATTTTTTGCCGCCGACCGAAGCGAGAGCCTCTTTCACCTCGGCCGCGTGATCACCGGTTTTCGCACTTTCCACGATCCAGGCGATTTTTCCGTCGAGGACGATGAAGGACTGACGTTTCGGCACACCCAACACGGGCACGGTGGGGACGCCGAAGGCTTTGGCCACCGCGAGATCGGTGTCGGCCAGCAGGGTGAAAGGCAGCTTGAATTCGTCGGCGAATTTTTTCTGCGCTTCCACGCTGTCCGCGCTCACCCCGATCACCTGGACGTTGGAAGAGGCAAAATCGGGAAATGCGTCGCGCAGGGAGCAGGCCTGCGCCGTGCATCCCGGCGTGTTGGCTTTGGGATAGAAATAAACCAGCGTCGGGCCCTTGGCGTAGACGTCGGCGAGATTGATCTCGTTGCCGTTCTGGTCGCGCGCGCTGATGCGCGGCGCGGCGTCGCCCACCGAAAGCGCGCCCGCGTCGCGTGAGCATCCGAGGAAAGAAAGCATGGTGAAGAGGATCAGCAATGAATGACGCATGCGCCAGAATTAAACGCTTTCCGCCCGTATGGCAAACCGGACGCCGGTTTGCTTGTCCTTGCCATGACGCTGACCTCTCCGAATCATGCATCTCTTGTGACGGCCTCCGACGACAAAAACAACTGGCGCCGCCTCGCGGCGATCGCGGTCTGCTCGCTGCTCGTGCTGGCTGCGCTCGTCGCGCTGCGCGGACCCGACGACATCCGCGCGGAAGCCGCCGGACTGGCAGGGTCGTGGCTGCTCTCGGAGCCGTCTTGGTGGCATCCCCTCACCGCGAGCGGAGCGCCCTCGGCGGCCGTTTTCGCGGCCGCCGGTCCGCGCGGCTGGCAAAACGCGCACGTGCTCGTCGCTTGGTTGGCGGTGCTGTGCTTCTTTCTTTCCCTGCCGGCGAAATCGTGGCGCGGTTTGGGTCCACTCATCCCCGCACTGCTCGCCGCGGGTCTTTCCACACCGGCCGCCGGATGGGGTGGATTCGGGTTGGCAGTGCTGGTGCTAGCACTTTGGCGTGTCTTTGCGGCAGAGAGAAAAAATGGCGGCGCCGGCGCGGCCATCGTCCTTGCATCGTGGTTCGCTGTTTGGTTTTCGCCGGGCGCAATACTCGTGGTCGCGGCAACGTGGACCGAATTGTTCATGCGCCTGTCGCGCAAAACTGCTCTCCTCGCCGGGGCTCTCGCTTTCGCCGCGTGCAACCTGACGCCGCGCGGCTGGCGCGTCTGGAACGACGCGTTTGATTTTATTTTCTGGTCGCCGCAAGCCGGTCTGGGAATTTCTTCCCTGCTCGCGCTCCTCTTCGTTCTTGTCATATTGGCGCTGGCTGCCGGCGCGGCTTGGCGCACGCGCACGCTCGGAACAGTTCTCGCCCCGACCCTGCTCATCCTCGGCGCCTGCGCCGGCCAAACCGCCCTGCTCTGGCCCGCCGCGCTTTGGCTCATCCCTCTTTGGGGCCCGGCGGTGGAGCAATGGCGGCACATCGGATTCGGATTTCGGTGGTCGATGCAAGCCACTGCCATTTTGATCGCCGCAGCACTCCTTGTTGTTCCGGCCAAGGAGGCCATGCCGCGTTGGTATTCGCTGGCCATGACCGACGCCGCGGTGCGACCGAGCCTGACCCGATCCGCCCTGCCCGCCGACGGCGCGGTCTATATCAATCCACTCGGCATGCCGCTCGCCCGCTTGGCCGGGCCGCTGCCGCAAGGAGCAAGCGCAGGGCCGGCCGCGCAGCTTGGTCGCGAGCCCTCGCTCTGGCGGGCTCATGACCGCGAAACGCGTTACGCGGCAGCTTGGTTGCTGGGCGACAAATCGGATTACGCCCCGCTGGCGCGTCATCTCGGGGAGTCGCCGGATTGGAGTCTGGCCGCGGTCGATGCGACCGGCGCTTTGTTTATCCGCGCACCCCGGTCCGAGCCCTTCCCCACCGAGCCGGCACAGCAGGCAGCGCGCGAAATGTGGGGCGGTGCGAACCGCTCGGCTTTTCTCGGCGGATCCGCGCTTGCCTGTCTTGCCGCGAATGCGCTCCCCGAGGCGGGCGAACTTTCGGCCGCGGCGGTAAGGAATTCTGATCTCTCCGCCACGGCCGCCGCTATCCGGGCGCGCGTTCTCGTTTCGCTCGGCGATGTCCGCGGCGCGCTGGCACAAAGCGAGCGCGCCTTGCAACTCGACTACACCCTGCCGCTCGCTTGGGAGGTCCGCACCGAGGCCTTGTTGCATGCCGGCCGGACCGATGATGCCTACGCGGCGGCGCAGCAAGCGGCGGCGTTGGCCCCCGGGGACGTGGGAACTTTGTGGCTGGCGGCGCGTGCGGCCAATGCGGCCCGCGCTTTCCAAACCGAAGCGGCATTGCTCGAACAGCTTGTTGCACTGACTGCCGCCCGCGGCGCCGACAGCAGTTTTTACCACCTCTATCTCGGTCAATCGTACGCCAAGCAAGGCTTGGCCCGCCCGGCCTTGCGCGAGCTGACAAAAGCAGCCGCAGCCCCCGGCATCAGCGCGAAGCAGCGGCGCGAACTGGAAGACGAGATCAAGCGCATCCGGGAAAATCCCCGGGCGCAGTGAACCCGCTTTGTGCTTAACCCGCGGCGCCGGCCGGTCTACGCTCGCGGCGTGAGCAAGAAATCCGCCCGCCCGAAACGCAACATCTTCCGCAAATATTCTTCGCAGGTCGTCGATGGACCCGAGCGCGCTCCGAGCCGCGCCATGCTTTATGCGGTTGGTTTCCAGGAAAAAGACTTCCGTAAACCGCAGGTGGGCATCGCTTCCACCTGGAGCATGGTCACGCCCTGCAACATGCACATCGATGTGCTGGCGCGCGAAGCGGCCGGCGGTGCCAACGCGGCGGGCGGCAAAGCGGTCATCTTCAACACCATTACTATCTCCGACGGTATCTCTATGGGCACCGAGGGTATGAAATACTCGCTCGTTTCGCGCGAAGTCATCGCCGAATCGATCGAAACGGTCGTGGGCTGCGAGGGCTTCGACGGATTCGTCGCCATCGGCGGATGCGACAAGAACATGCCCGGTTGTATGCTGGCCATTTCGCGCCTCAACCGTCCGGCGGTCTTCGTCTACGGCGGAACCATCCTTCCCGGGTGCCTGAACGGACGGAATCTCGACGTCGTTTCCGTCTTCGAGGCGGTCGGCCAGCACGCCGCGAAAAAAATCGACAACAAGGAGCTGCAGAAAATCGAATCCTGCGCCATTCCCGGAGCGGGATCGTGCGGCGGCATGTATACGGCGAACACCATGGCCTCGGCCATCGAAGCGCTGGGCATGAGCCTGCCCAACAGCTCGGCGCAGGCCGCCATATCCGCGCACAAAAAGACCGACGCACGCGACGCGGGTGCCGCGGTGGTCAATCTCCTCAAACGCGGCATCCTCCCCTCGGACATCATCACGCGCGAGGCCTTCGAGAACGCCATCACCGTGATCATTGCATTGGGCGGATCGACCAACGCCGTCCTGCACATGCTGGCCATGGCCCATGCGGCCAACGTGAAACTCGACATCAACGATTTCACCAAGATCGGACGTCGCGTTCCTGTCCTCGCCGACCTCAAGCCGAGCGGCAAATACCTCATGTCCGAACTCGTCGGTATCGGCGGCATCGTGCCGATGATGAAAGAACTTCTCTCTGCCGGACTGCTTCAGGGCGACTGCCTCACCGTGACGGGCAAAACGCTCAAGCAGAACCTCGCGCCATTCAAACCCTACCCCAAGGGACAGCAGATCATCCGACCGCTGAGCGATCCGATCAAAAAGAACAGCCACCTCGTCATTCTCCACGGCAACCTCGCCCCGGGCGGGGCTGTGGCGAAGATTTCCGGCAAAGAGGGCGAAAAATTCCGCGGCAAAGCGCGCGTGTTCGATTCGGAGGAAGCGGCACTCGCCTCCGTTCTCAAAGGCGGAGTGAAGAAAGGTGATGTCATCGTCATCCGCTACGAGGGACCGCGCGGCGGCCCCGGCATGCGCGAAATGCTCGGACCCACCTCCGCGGTCATGGGCAAAGGCCTCGGCAAAGATGTGGCTCTCATTACCGACGGACGCTTCTCCGGTGGAACGCACGGATTCGTCGTCGGCCACATCACCCCCGAAGCCTTCGACGGCGGCCCGCTCGCGCTGGTCAAAAACGGCGACATTATCGAGATCGATGCGGTCAAACACCGTCTGACCATCGATGTGCCGGCGGCCGAACTGAAACGACGCAAAGCGAAATGGAAGAAACCTGCCCCGCGCTATCGCCGCGGTGTGCTGGCCAAATTCGGCGCGATGGCGACCAGCGCCTCGAAGGGCGCAGTGACCGATTCGGGGCTCTGATGCCCCTGCGCGCGGTCATCTTCGATTGGGACGGCGTGGTCGTCGACTCGTCGGCGCACCACGAACGCAGTTGGGAAATTCTCGCGAACCGGCGCGGTCTTTCCCTGCCCGCGGACCATTTCAAGCGGGGCTTCGGCAAAAAGAATAATGTGATCATTCCCGATCTCGGCTGGGCAACGGCCCCGGCGGAGGTCGAGGCATTGGCGCACGAAAAAGAAGAAATCTACCGCGCGTTGGTCCGCGAAAAAGGCATCGAACCCCTCCCCGGCGTACGCGAATTGCTCGCCGCTCTGCAGGAAGCCGGAATTCCCAGCGCCATCGGATCATCGACCGAACGGGCCAATCTCGATTGCCTGCTCGACCTCATGGATCTCCGCAAATTCTTCCGCGTCATTGTTTCTGGCGAGGAAGTCGTGCACGGCAAACCCGATCCGTCCATCTTCCTCCTCGCAGCAGAGAGACTGGGTTTCGCTCCTGCCGATTGCGTGGTCATCGAGGATGCGCTGGTCGGAATCGAAGCGGCGAAACGTGCCGGCATGCCGGTGTTCGCCGTAGCCACGACCAACCCGATCGGGATGCTCGGTTCCGCCGATTCGGCCATGGCGGACATGACTCAAGTCACCCCCCAACGTTTGGCGAGTTTGGCGGGGAGCTGAAAAAAGTTGGCCGGACCGCTTGCGCGGTCGCCGGATCGGTGAAACATTCGCCAGGTATGACGAAAACGAAGGTTTCGCACCGCCTCGACTTGCACCTCCCTTACCATGGCCCCGCCCTGCGGACCATCGCGTGTCTGATCGAGGAAAACTTGGCTTGCCACCCCTCGCCCAATGCCAAGCTCGAGGGACTCGAGGGCGAATGGGGCCAGGATATCGCGCAATCATGGGCCGCGCTGCATGATCTGAAAGAGCAGTTGGAAGCCGCCGCCGATCGCGTCGATGCCGCGCTGGAAAGCGCGGACTGCTAAATTGCTCCGGCATCGACTCGCCGCGAGGGATCGGTCATTTTTGACCTGATGTCCGGCGAAGTCCTCAAACAAGTCGCCCTCCCTCTCGCACTCTTCGCCGTTCTTTTCGGCATGGGGCTCAGCCTTGTGCCGGAGGATTTCCGCCGCGTCTTGCGGCATCCCAAAGCAAAGTTCGTCGGACTCACCTGCCAGCTGGTCATGCTGCCAGTGATTGCCTTCGCCTTGGCGCTGCTTTTCCGACTGCCCGGCGAACTGGCCGTCGGACTGATGGTCCTCGCCGCCTGTCCCGGCGGCGCAACCTCAAATGTCATCACCCACTTGTCGAAAGGAGATACGGCGCTCTCGGTCACCCTCACCGCGATTTCGAGCATGGTCTGTGTTTTCACCATCCCGTGGATCGTCGGCTGGTCGATGGAATGGTTCATGGGCGGAAGTGCGGCGGTGCAGTTGCCGTTCTGGAAAACGCTGGGCCAACTCACGGCGGTGACGATTCTCCCCATCGCGTGTGGCATGGCATTGCGGGGGGCACGTCCGACTTTGGCGCAGCGCCTCGAACGTCCGGCCGCTGTTTTCGCTCTCGTATTCCTCGCCCTGATCATTGCCGCGGCCGTGGCGCGCGAAAAAGATCTTGCCCACCAATTCGCCGTGGCCGGTCCGGCCGCTGTTACGCTCAACATCGTTACCATGGCTTTGGGCTTCGCCGCCGGTTGGGCCTTCGGCCTGCCGAAGTCGCAACGGATCACCATTTCGATCGAAGCAGGAATCCAAAATGGAACACTCGCCTTGGCCATCTCGCTCGGTCTGCTGGAAAGCGCACGCATCGCCATGCCTTCGGTGGTCTACTCGCTGTTCATGTTTTTTACCGCCGCCCTGATGATCGCCATCTTCGGACGCAGGCACCGGGCACACCGGTAAGCGCAAGAAAAAGCGCGCAAAGCAGAACAGCCGTCCAACACGCAAGTCGTTGGTCATTAGCGATTAGTTGCTTGGGTAGTCGCAAAGTGTTATTTTAAGCTGGGCATTGATACCCAAAAGCACGTCTTCGGACGTAACTTATTGACCGTGAACCTCTTTCACCCCAGGAAATTTCTCATCTGGTTTGCCTTGGCCGCGACCCTGCTAGCTGTCTCAACATCGGCGTGGGCGAGAGTTGGCACAACCTACCAGACGGCCTTGGGGAATCCCGATGGAGCGCTGACCGATGCCGCCAGCCGCACCAAGTATCTCATCCAGCGCGCGCAGTATCACCTCTCCTACAATGACGACACGCACCAGGCGAACTGGGTGAGTTGGAGTTACTCGACTGCAGACGACGGTTCGCAGGCCCGCACTGATGCTTGGGCCGTAGAGGAGCTGCTGCCCTCCGGGTATTTGCGCATCGGCACCTCCACCTTCGGCACGAGTTTCGGCATCAGCTGGGATCGCGGGCACATGACGCCATCGGCCGACCGCACGTTGAACTTCACCGACAACGCCGCCACCTTCCGGATGAGCAACATCATCCCCCAGGCCGACGCGAACAACCAAGGCCTGTGGGCGCAGTTCGAAACCTATTGCCGTGGGCTGGCCACCGGCGGAAACGAAGTCCTCATCATCTCCGGTCCGTCCGAATTCACCGGGAACCGCATACCCAACAGCATGTCCGTGCCGGGCTCGGTTTGGAAAATCGCTGTCGTTGTTCCGAATGCCACCAGCACCACTCCAGCCAACCAGCGTATCACCACCTCATCGCGCGTCATCGCCATCCTCACGCCCAACGTGAGCAGCGGACTCGGCACCTGGCAGAGTTACATCACTTCGGTTGAGCAAATCGAGGAGGTCACCGGCTTCAATTTCTTCACCGCCGTCGATCCGTCCACGGCGATCTACCTCAAAAATGTCGTCGATACCGGCGCCGGGCCGAACAGCCCGACAGTCATCACCACATTCAACCCCACGCTCGGTGCAGCCGGCTCATCGGTCGTCATCTCCGGCTACAATTTCAACGCGTCTTCGACCGTGCAATTCAACGGCGTGGACGCTGCGGTCACTTTCAACAACCAGAACCAACTCACTGCAACCGTTCCCGCGGGCGCAACGACCGGCCTGATCACCGTGACCGGCCCCGGCGGCAGCGACACGAGTTACGAGCCGTTCACTGTCACTACGGGTCCGGTCACCCCGACGATCACCGTTTCACCAAGCACCATCTCGGGAATGACTTCGACCGAAGGGTTAACAGGAGCCGTGCAGAATTACGCCGTGAATGGCAGCAGCTTGACCGCGCCCGTGGTCATCACCGCACCGGCGAATTTCGAAGTCAGTGCCGATGGCACAAACTACACCCCCAGCCTCAATCTCACGCCCGCCATCGACGGTTCGCTCGGCACGCAGGTCAGTGTGCGGATCAAATCCTCGGCCCCGGTCGGCGCGGTCTCGGGTACCATCAGCCACGCCAGCACCGGCGCGACCACACGGAACGTCAGCGTCGCAGGCACGGTGGCCTCGAGCGCTCCGCACGTCATCGTCTCGACCGCCAGCCTGACCGGTTTCGCCGCTTTGCAGGGCAGCGCGGGCAGCAGCAAGAGTTACACGGTGTCCGGCGCCAACCTGACCGGAAGCATGACCATTACCGCGCCGAACGGATACGAGGTAAGCCTCGACAACAGCACATTTGCCGCGACGCGGATCCTGACTCCGGTCGGCGGCGCCATCGCCACGACCACCGTTTACGCGCGCTTGAGCGCTACCGCGCCAGTCGGCTCGAACACCGGCTTGATCAGCCACGCGGGCGGCAGCGCCGCGACGCAAAGCGTTGAAGTGTCAGGCACTGTGTCAACGTCCAGTGGCGTGCCGATAAAGTTAGCCTCTTGGGAAGTTTCGTCACTGACCGCTTATGGACCATCGCCTTTTGCGGCCACGACGACCGATGCACTGGTCGCTGTCGGTGGCTTGACCCGCGGCGGCGGGGTCACCACCACCGGGACTGCTGCGGCTGGCACTTGGGGTGGCACCGGTTTTGACGGCACCGCAACCCTCGCCGATGCCATAGCTCGGGATGACCATGTTTCGTTCAGCGTCAGCCCAACGGCTCCGTTATCATTCACTCAAATTCCCGCTCACAACCTTCGAAGGTCTTCTACCGGACCTTCAACTGCACAATGGCAATACCGCGTAGGCAGCGGTCCTTTTGTAAGCCTCGGCTCAGCAATTACTTTGTCGGGCACTACGAGCTCCGGAAATCTGCAACCTGCGATCGATCTTAGCAGCGTAGCTGACCTGCAAGTAGTGCCAGCAGGAACAATTGTGATTTTCCGATTGGTTTTGTACGGCGCAAGCTCGAGCGGAGGGACATTCTACATCAACAACCTTAGCGGTGACGATTTGGCTGTGAACGGAACATTCGCCTCCACCGCCCCCCCAGCTCCTACAATTACCGTATCCGGTCCCGCCACGGCCACCGCGCAGGAATCTTTCACCTACCAAATTCAGGCCAACAACAACCCGACCTCCTACGGCGCGAGCGGATTGCCCGAGGGACTCTCGGTCAACACCACAACCGGCGTGGTCAGTGGCACACCGACCACGCCCGGCTCCTACACAGTGGGGCTTACGGCATCGAATGCAACCGGCGACGGCACGGCCACACTGACCATCAACGTGCAGGCCAACCCGAATGCGCCGGTTATCACCAGCAATCTGCTCGCCACCGGACAAATCGAGACACCGTTCAGCTATCAGATCGTCGCTTCGAACTCTCCGACCTCTTACACTGCAGCCAACCTACCCGCCGGATTGACGATCAACACCTCGACGGGGTTGATCAGCGGAACGCCGACGGTTGGGGGCACGATCAACGCCGCCATCACGGCCGTCAACAGCTTCGGCAGTGATTCGGAAACGCTACAGATCACCATTCGTGTTCCAACGGTGAATCTTACGCCGGCCTCATTGAACGCCTTCACGTCAAACTCCGGCTTCACCAGTGCGACGCAAAGCTACACGCTGACCGGTTCAGAATTGACCGATGGCATCACCGTTCGCGCGCCGCAGTATTTCGAGATCAGCACGGACGGAGCCAACTTCGTCGGTGAGACCACACTCAGCCCAGCGGCCAATGGCACCCTTTCGCAGGGAATCGTCGTGCGTGTGGCCAACACCGCACCACCCGGCCTGATCACCGGTGCGATCAGCCATACCGGCAGCGGAGCCACGCCGAAATACCTCGAGGTGAACGCAACCGTCTCCACCTCAGAACCCACCCTGACTTTGTCCGCCACCAGCCTCCCAGCGTTTACGACCGTGGCCGGCACCGCCTCGACCATCCAAACCTACGAGGTGTCGGGAGCGAGCCTGACCGGCATGATCACCATCACTCCGCCCGGCGGATTCGAAATCGGAGCGAGCGAAGGCAACTTCGGCGATGCTATCCAGCTCACTCCCGCCAACGGCGCGCTCACGGCCACCGCGATCTATGTGCGGCTCCGTGCCGATGCCACGGCGGGAAGCTACGGCGGAAATATCGCACACGTCGGCGGCAGTGCCGCAGCGAAAAATGTCGCCGTGAACGGCACTGTGACGACACCGGTCGGCCCCAACATCACATCGACCTCGGGAGGCTCGGCCTACGTGAGCGCGAGCTACAGCTACACCATTCCGACTGACGGACTGCAAGCGGTCACGTCTTACGGCGCCACCGGCCTGCCGACAGGTCTCTCGGTCAACACTTCAACCGGCGTGATCAGCGGAACACCAAACGTTGCCGGAACCTACAATGTCACGCTAAGGGCGACCGGAGCCCAAGGCACTTCGAGCAAGACCTACACTCTCCGGGTCATCACAACCTCCGAACAACCAAGCACGCCGACTGTGGTGATCAACAAATACCACAATGCAACAACAGACCGCGTCGAACTACTCGTCAGTGGCGATAACCTCAATGGTCCGCCTGTCGACCTGCGCGGTATGGTCATCAAGGATTTCAACAGCAACATGGCGACGGACGGCGGCGGAAAATACGTGTTCGCCAACCATCCGCTCTGGGCCAACGTCAAAGCCGGGACCCTTGTCGTTCTCTCCGCGGGCACCACGCTCGGTGAAGATTTCGATCCTTCGGACTACGTGCTGGCGGTCAATCTGGCCAACGCCACCTATTTCACGCAGGAAAGCGGCGGATTCGACATCGGCAACATCGACATGGTCATGATCAAGCCGGCCGGCATGCAGCCGGACGGTGTGGCCGGCGGAATGCATGCGCTGGCCGCGGCGAACAACGCGGGCACCCAATACAATGCATTCAGTGGACGCAAGACCCGGGCGCGCCGCGATCTCTCATCCAACCGGGGATTTTATTGCTACATCATTAATGGCAACGCGCGCTTAACGGACTTCTACGCCAGCGAAGGCGCCGATCTTTCGACCTCCGAAGTTTTCGGAACCGGCAACAACTCGAACAACACCACCTACATCAATAGCCTACGCAACCAAGACCAAGACGGTCCGAATGTCACCGTGCAGGGCGTCAACCCCGTCGAAATCGCGCAAGGCTCCACCTACGCGGACGCGGGCGCCACTGCATTCGATGCCGGTGACAACGCCAGCAAAACCGTGACGACGAGCGGAGAGGTCGACACGTCCGCGGCGGGCGCTTACACGCTCACCTATACGGCAACAGACAGCAAAGGAAACATAGGCACGGCGACGCGCACAGTCACCGTGCTCGCTCCGGCCAGCACCCCACCCACCGTTTCCTCCTCAGCCGCCAGCGCGATCACCTCTGCAACCGCGACGCTGAGCGGCAAGGTGACCGCGGCAGGCACTGCGGCTGTCACGGCACGCGGCTTCCTTTACAGCACGGCAAACACGTCGATAACCATCGGTGCAGACGGCGTGATCGATGTTTCCGCCGGTTCGGGCACAGGAGTTTTCAGCGCGGAAGCCTCGGGTCTCTCGGGCGGGTCTCTCTACTACTTCCGGAGCTATGCCACGAGCAGCGCCGGAACTTCTTACGGTGACATTCTGTCCTTCACCACGCTGAAGCCCGAGCCAATGCAACACGCCACCGATTTCGCTGCCGGCACGATTACCACATTCAATATTCCGTCCGCATGGACTCCGGTCCAAGCGGACGGCTACCTTCTGATGGTCAGCTCGGGAGTGCAGAACACGCCGACCGATGGCGTGCCGGTAGCCAACGACACCGACGTGAGCGACGGAACGGCCGCGATCAATTTATCCGGGACCGCGGGCACCTACAACTCGTTCACCGGCTTCGCTGCCGGCGAGACCTACACCTTCCGCCTTTATCCCTACAACAACAGCGGATCTTCCATCGACTATCGCACAACCGACGCGCCCTCGTTCACCGCCGGATTGCTCACCACTCCCGAACTGTCCATCACCGGGATTCCCGCGCCGCTGACCGCGACCTACGGCACGGCCTCGGCATCCACCACGTTCACCGTGTCCGGAGTCTACCTCAGCAGCACGGTCAGCGTAAGCGTGCCAAGCGGCTTCGAAATTTCCGCGGACAATACGAACTACGATTCGTCGGTCGCACTTACTCCGTCGTCGGGAACACTCCCCTCCACCACCATCTATCTGCGCCTCGCCGCCACCGCCGTCGCGGGTGGAAACTACAATGCGAGAACCATCACGGTGAGCGGCGGCGGCGCTGCAAGCGTGACGACAACAACCGCGGCCAGCGGCAACACTGTATCCGCCAAAGCCCTCACCGTGACCGGCTTGAGCGCGTTGGACAAAGTCTACGACGGCACCATCGATGTCGCGATTGTCGGCACCCCCGCCTACGAGGGATTGGTTAACAATGAGAGCTTCCCCGTGAGCAGCAATGTTACTTGGGCATTTGGAGATAAGGAAATCGGTGCGGGGAAAGTTCTTTCGCGCACGGGCAGCTTCACCGCACCGAGTGCGAATTACGTCATCACTGCGCAGCCTTCTCTCACCGCATCAATCACTGCCAAGCCGCTCACTGTGACCAGCGCCAGCGTCACCACCAAGGCCTACGATGGCAACACAGCTGCCTCGATCACAGGCGCCACACTGGTGGGTGTTGTCGGCGGGGACACGGTCAATGTCTCCGGGGGGGGAGACTTCAACGATGCCAACGCGGGCGAGAACAAGCCCGTGACAGCCAACCTCGTTCTCGGAGGCGCGGACGCCGCGAAATACTCATTGGTGCAACCGTCGCTCACCGGCACGATCACCAAAGCGAACCAAACAATCACCTTCGGTGAATTGCCGTCTGCAACAACGTCGACTCTGCCCTTCCCTCTCACAGGCACAACCACCTCGGGTCTCGTCGTCACTTACACTTCCTCGAATCCCGGCGTGGCCACGGTAACCGGAAGCT
>Ga0315902_10008742_pt1 | contig 13679 bp, 8 predicted proteins | sample LakEriMetagenome_9_FD_203523 | JGI IMG/M metagenome (GOLD analysis project Ga0315902, IMG submission 203523) | Freshwater fungal communities from buoy surface, Lake Erie, Ohio, United States - Buoy 12 MA117 | ecosystem: Environmental > Aquatic > Freshwater > Lake > Lake biofilm | place: USA... | reverse complement strand
GCCCAGGACTGGGCCAAGGCCCGTCTGGAGAAATCCCCACGCCACATGGAGTGGATCGACGTGAAGAACGGGGAGCGGAAGGTCTCCTGCTTCATCGCCTTCCCGGAACGGAAGGAGAAGGCCACGACCGTCCTGGTCATCCATGAGATCTTCGGCCTGACCGACTGGGTCCGCGGGGTCGCCGACCAACTGGCGGAGGCGGGCTACATCGCGATCGCCCCCGACCTCCTCTCCGGCCTGGGGACGGATGGCAAGGGAACCGCCGGGTTCACCGGAACCGACACCGCCCGGAAAGCCGTGAGCAGTCTGCCCCCGGACCAGGTCGTCGCCGACCTCGACGCCGTGGTCGGCTACGTCTCCGGACTGCCTGCGGCCAATGGCAAGATCGCCGTCGCAGGCTTCTGCTGGGGTGGGGCCCAGACCTTCCGGTTCGCCACCCGCAACACCCGGATCAAGGCGGCATTCCCGTTCTATGGAGCCAGCCCGACGCTGCCGGAGGACATCCGCCGCATCACCGTGCCGGTCTACGGTTTCTACGCAGAGAACGATGAGCGGGTGAACTCCACCATCCCGGTCGCCGAGGAACTGATGAAGGCGGCCAGCAAGACCTACGTCCCCGTGACCTACGCCGGAGCCGGCCATGGTTTCATGCGTGCCGGGGAGGCACCGGACGGCAACGCCGGCAACCGGAGCGCCCGGGAGAAGGCTTGGAAGCGCTGGCTCGAGCTGCTCGGGAAGCTCTGAATCCGGTCGACCCGAACCCGGGCTCGACCCGTCCACCCCCGCTCCCCGAAAACCGCTTCCGCCCAGCGCGGCAAGCGCCTAGGCTGCCCGCCCATTTTCCTTCCGTCATCATGGCCAAACAATTCTTCCCCAAGATCGGGACCATCCGCTTCGAAGGCCCCGGCTCCACCAACCCCCTCGCCTTCAAGCACTACAACGCCGACGAACTCGTCGAGGGCCGCACGATGCGGGACCACATGCGGTTCGCCGCCGTGTACTGGCACACGATGCGCGGGACCGGAGCCGACATGTTCGGCGGTGGCACCGCCAACCGCCCCTGGAACACCGGCGAGTGCACGACCAAGGACGCCATCGCGCGCGCCCACGCGTTCTTCGAGTTCGCCACCAAGCTCAGCATCCCGTTCTACTGCTGGCATGACCGCGACCTCGCATCGCACGGGAAGAACCTGCGCGAGGCGAACGCCCAGTTCGACGCCGTCGGACGCGAGCTCAAGAAGCTGCAGCGCGACACCGGGGTTAAACTCCTCTGGGGCACCGCCCAGAACTTCGTCCACCCGCGCTACATGCACGGCGCCGCCACGAGCTGCAACGCCGACGTCTTCTGCTTCGCCGCCGCCCAGGTGAAGCGGGCCATGGACTGGACCCACGAGCTGGGCGGACAGGGATATGTCTTCTGGGGTGGCCGCGAGGGCTACGCCTCCCTCCTCAACACCGACATGAAGCGGGAGCTGGACCACCTCGGCCGCTTCCTGCACATGGCCGTCGACTACAAGAAGAAGATCGGATTCAAGAACCCCTTCTTCATCGAGCCCAAGCCGAAGGAGCCGACCAAGCACCAGTACGACTCCGATGCCGCCTCGTGCCTCAACTTCCTCCGCGAATACGGCCTCCTGGAGCACTTCCAGCTGAACATCGAGGTCAACCACGCCTGGCTCGCCGGCAAGACCATGGAGCATGAGCTCGAGGTCGCCGGGGCGGCCGGCGTGCTGGGGTCGATCGACGCCAACATGGGCGACTACTTCCTGGGCTGGGACACCGACCAGTTCCCGACCGATCTCTACCTCACCGCCAAGACCATGCTGTCCGTCCTGAAGTACGGCGGGTTCAAGCACGGTGGTGTGAACTTCGACGCGAAGGTCCGTCGCGAGAGCTTCACCGAGGAGGATCTGTTCCTCGCCCACATCGCCGGCATGGATACCTTCGCCCGCGGCCTGAAGATCGCGGCCAGGATCCGCGCCGATGGCCGCCTCGATGCGTTCGTGCGGAACCGCTACCGCACCTGGGACTCCGGCATCGGCAAGAAGATCGAGGACGGCAAGGCCACGTTCGCCGACTGCGAGCGCCACGCCCTCAAGCTGGGCAACGTCTCCGGCCTGGAATCCGGCCGCCAGGAGCTGCTCGAGGCGATGTTCAACGAGTTCATCTGATCCGGATTCCTCCACATGGGCTCCGAGTCGAAGATCCTGGATGCCTCCACCCTGCCCTCGTGGCGGGCGGGGCTCCGGGCCGTGGGCAGGAAACTGGTCGTCACCAATGGGTGCTTCGACCTCCTGCACCCCGGTCATGTAGCCTATCTGGAGTCCGCCCGCGCCCTCGGGGATGCCCTGCTCATCGGGCTCAATGGCGATGACAGCGTCCGCCAGCTCAAGGGACCGAGTCGTCCCTTGAACACCGAGCTGGACCGCGCCCGGGTGATTGCCGCCCTTGGCTGTGTCGACGCCGTCTGCATCTTCCCTGAGATGCGGGCGACCCGGTTCCTCGGCTGGGTCCAGCCCGACATCTACGTCAAGGGCGGCGACTACACGCTCGAGACCATCGACCAGAACGAGCGCCGTGCCGTCGAGGAGGGCGGCGGACGGATCTCGTTCCTCGCCTTCGTTCCCGGCAAGTCCACCACCGGCCTCCTCGAGAAGATCCAGCGCCTCTAGCCCCATCCTCATGTCCGAATCCACCGCTCCCGAGACCCCTTCCTCCGTGTCGGGACGCCACCTCCGCGACCTCAAGGCCCGGGCCCAGCACCTCGACCCGGTCGTCAAGATCGGGAAGGCCGGCCTGTCGGACGGGTTCTACACGGCCCTCAACCTCGCCCTGGACCAGCACGAGCTGGTGAAGTTCAAGTTCGACGATCTCAAGGACCAGAAGAAGGAACTGGTCCCCGTGATCGTCAGCCGCACGGGATCCCAGCTGATCCAGCGGGTCGGCAACGTCGCCGTCGTCTACCGACGCCGGAAGACGACCCCGGTGGACGACACGGCGGAATAGGAGCGCCAGGGACTCCTCCCCTGCTCGCGCCTGCGTCCAGCGCTGCCATCACCACGCCTCCACGGCACGTGGTGAACAATCCGCTCTCGACACCCGCCGCTTCCACCCGAACCTGTCGGGACGATGTCGTCGTCGGATTTCGTCCACCTGCACCTCCACACCGAGTACTCGCTGCTCGATGCGGCCTGTCGGCTGGACCGGCTCATGGACAAGGCCGCGGCCCTGAAGCTGCCGGCGCTCGCCATGACCGACCATGGTGTGATGCACGGGGCCATCGAGTTCTACGAGGCCGCCCGCAAACGCGGGATCAAGCCCATCATCGGTTGCGAGGTCTACGTCGCCCCGGGGAGCCGCCTCGACAAGAAGCCCGGCGCTGGGATGCGGGACGTCTACCACCACCTGGTCCTCCTCGCGAAGAACACCACCGGCTACCACAACCTGGTCCGCCTGGTCACCGCGGCCAACCTCGAGGGCTTCTACTACAAGCCCCGCATCGACAAGGAACTCCTCGCCCAGCACGCCGACGGCCTGATCGCCCTCTCCGGGTGCCTCGCCAGCGAGGTCTCCGAGTCCATCCTCAAGGGGGACGAGAAGAAGGCCCGCGACACGATCGACTGGTTCAAGCAGGTCCTCGGGCCCGAGAACTACTACCTCGAACTCCAGAACCACGGCATCCCCGAACAGGCCAAGGTCAACCGGTCGCTGATCCCCTGGTCGAAGGACTTCGGCCTCAAGCTCGTCGCCTCGAACGACGTCCACTACGTCGAACGCGGCCACTGGAAGGCCCACGACTGCCTGATCTGCATCGGCACCCAGTCGCAGGTGGCCGATGCCAAGCGCATGCGCTACCAGCCCGAGCAGTTCTACCTGCGCTCGGCCGACGAGATGCGGGCGCTGTTCGCCGAGACCCCCGAGGCGGTCCAGAACACCGTCGAGGTCGCCGAGAAGTGCCAGCTCGAGATCAAGTACGGCAAGGGAGCCGAGCACTACCCCGTGTTCCAACCCCCGGAGGTCTGGACCCGCGAGGGTTACCTGAGACACCTCCTGTGTGATGGGCTCCGGAAACGCTACGGCATCGAGGCCCACGTCGAGGGCGACGAGATCCGCGTCGACGCCGTGCAGGATCCCCGGCGTCTCGACTTCCTCCTGCCCAAAGCCGCCCCCGCCGCCGAGGGAGAACCCACCCCGGAACCCGTCCTCCCGACCGGGACCGACCACCCCGGCATCGCCGCGATCCTCGACCGGCTCCGACTCGAGCTCGGCGTCATCGAGAAGACCGGATACGTCTCGTACTTCCTCATCGTGGGCGACTTTGTCCGCTGGGGACGCGACCACGGGATCGCCTGCGTCGCGCGCGGATCGGCCGCAGGGTCGATGGTCACCTTCCTGCTCGAGATCGCGAACGTCGACCCGCTCCGCTACGGGCTGCTCTTCGAGCGGTTCCTCAACCCCGAGCGCGTCAGCCCGCCCGACATCGACATCGACTTCGCCGACGACCGCCGGGCCGAGGTCATCGAGTACGTGCGCGAGAAGTACGGCCGCGACGCCGTCGCACAGATCATCACCTTCGGCACCCTGGGCGCGAAGTCGGTGATCCGCGACGTCGGCCGTGTCATGGGCCTCAGCTTCGGCGAGTGCGACCGCCTCGCGAAGATGATCACCGACGCGAAATGGGGCCTGAAGGACGCGCTCGAGAAGAACCCCGACTTCAAGAGCGCCTACGAGGGCGAGGAGGTCACGCGCGATCTGGTCGACTCCGCCCTGCTGCTCGAGGACCAGGCCCGCAGCGCCGGCGTTCATGCAGCCGGCGTCGTCATCGGAGCCCAACCCCTCGTCAACCTCCTGCCACTCAAGAAGGACGAGGAGGAGGGCATCGTCACCCAGTACGCCATGGGCCCGGTCGGCGATCTCGGGCTCCTCAAGATGGACTTCCTGGGTCTCAAGACCCTGACGGTCCTCCGGAACACGGTCGAACTGGTGGAGCGGACCCGGGGGGTGAAGATCGATCTCGACACCCTGCCCCTCGACGACGTCAAGACCTACGAGCTGCTGAACAACGCGCAGACCCTCGGCGTGTTCCAGCTGGAATCCGGCGGCATGCGGGATCTCTGCAAACGCTTCCAGATCGCCAGCGTCGAGCACATCACCGCGCTCATCTCGCTCTACCGACCGGGTCCCATGGACCTGATCCCCGACTTCATCAAGCGACGTCACGGGGAGCAGGTCGTCGAGTACCCGCATCCCCTGCTCGAGCCCATCGCCCGTGAGACCTACGGGATTCTGATCTACCAGGAGCAGGTCATGCAGGCGGCCCAGGTGCTGGCCGGCTACACCCTGGGCGGCGCCGACCTCCTCCGGCGCGCCATGGGCAAGAAGAAGCCCGAGGAGATGGCCAAGCAGCGCGAGACCTTCGTCAAGGGCTGCGCCCAGAAGAACCAGATCCCCGCCCCCAAGGCCAACGAGGTCTTCGACCTGCTCGAGAAGTTCGCCGGCTACGGCTTCAACAAGTCCCACGCCGCCGCCTACGCGGTCGTCGCCTACCAGACCGCCTACCTCAAGGCCAACTACCCGGTCGAGTTCCTGTGCGCCATGATGACCAACGACCAGGCCGACCTGGCGAAGCTGGCGCAGTACATGGCCGAGGCCCGCGACTTCGGCATCGAGGTCGTGGGGCCCGACGTGAACGAGTCGGACGTCCGGTTCGCACCCGCAGCCCCCACCCAGACGTCCTCCGACCCCGCTGCCCCACCCCAGAAGCCCCGGATCCGATTCGGCCTGGCCGCCATCAAGGGCGTCGGTGAGGTCGCCGTGGAGTCCCTGCTGGAAGCCCGTCGCCAGGGTGGACGGTTCATCTCACTGCCCGATTTCTGCGAACGGATCGACACCCGCGCCGCGAACAAGAAGGTCCTCGAATGCCTCATCAAGGCCGGGGCCTGTGACGACCTCGGGTTCAACCGGGCCAGCCTCATGGCCCAGCTCGATGGCGCCATGGCCCGGGCGAGCTCCATCGCGGCCGACCGGGTCCGCGGACAGTCCTCCCTCTTCGACGCCTTCGAGAGCACCCCCAGTCCCACGACGAAGGCCAAGGCCGTCGAGCTGCCTGAGTGGCCGACCAGCGAGAAGCTGTCCTATGAGAAGGAACTGCTCGGGATGTACCTCACCGGTCATCCGCTCCAGCCCTACGAACCCCTGATCCGACGCTTCGCCGCCCACACCATCGCCGACCTCCCCACCCTCGAGAACCGGGCGATGACCCGGGTCGGAGGCCTCGTCTCGGCCCTGCAGGAAGGCATCAGCAAGAAGTCGGGCAAGAAGTACGCGATGGTCACCATCGAGGACCTCACCGGGAGCGTGCAGATGCTCCTGATGAACGAGAACTACGACCGGTTCCGGAGCCTCCTCAACATCAACGTCCCGGTCCTGGTCACCGCCGAGGTGAACACCGGGGAGGATCGTCCGAAGCTCTTCCCCCAGGAGATCCTGCGGCTGGAGGAGGCCCCGCGGAAGTTCACCCGCCAGGTCCATGTCCGACTCCAGGCCGACGCCGTGGATGCCATGCGACTCGAGGCCCTGCGGACCCTGATCGAGGAGCATCGCGGGAAGATCCCCCTGTTCCTGAATCTCCGCATGGCGAATGGCGCCACCGCCTATCTCGAGGCCAACGACCAGTTCTACGTGACGCCGTCGGCCCAACTCGAGGAGGCCATCAACGCTTCCATCGGAGCCGACGCCTACTGGACCCGCGTGGACACCTCCCTACCAGAGCGTGCCCCCCGGAAATGGGAACGCCGCGGCTCGGGCGACGACGGCTAGCTGGGGACCGGAGGGACCCGGTCCCTACCGCACGTTCCCAAGGGCTGTGCTCCGACACGGCCCCATCTCGATCCCGGGGCGCCTCAGTCACACCCCACCGCACGCAGGTCCTTGCGGGTTCGACGCAGACCCAAAAGAGAGTGTCACGACCATCCATCCCTTCTTTCTCCGCGCCTCGGCGCCTCTGCGGGAGCCCCACTCTCCCCCCTCTCCGCGTGCTTCCCAACCAGGCCGGCCTGTCCCAACCTCCGCTTATGGAATCCGTCATCTACCCCCGTTCTCCGCGTGAACAGATGGACGGCTGGGTCTATCTCCCCCGGTTCGTCGACAAGATCCGACTCCACCTCGCCGGGAAACTCCCCAAGGACTACCAGGCCAACTTCGCCCAGGGTGGTTTCGACGCGAAATGGCTGGAGGCCGCCGGACTCCGTGCCGACGACTTCATCGCAGTCGTCCGGGATTCCATCACCGACGGGCAGGTCTGCGACTGGGTCCAAAGGAACGTGACGAAGTCCCCGACGGAAAAGGCCGCCTTCAACCAGCACGTCCTCAACAGGGGACGCGAGGAGAACGACCCGGCGATCCGGGACCGGCTCCGTCAACGCAAGGCCGAGTCGGGATTCGCGCACCGCGATGACATCCAGACGTTCGTCGACTACATCGACGCCGACGAGAAGCGGCTCTGAAACCCGGGTCTTGTCGACCCGTCACGACGTCCCGAGATGGTCTGGTTCTTCCTCGTCATCCGGGTCGTCTCCAATCCCTGCTCCAACGCCCTCCAGAAGTGGCTCGCCGGACAGGGGACAGCCACGGCCTCCCAACTGCTCCTGGTCCACGCCGGACTCAGCGGGGTCACCCTGCCCCTTCTGATCCGTGATCCGGCAACCCAGAGCCTGGCATTTTGGGGCTGGTGTGGCCTTTCGGCAGCCCTGGCGGTGGCCGCCAATGGATTGATCATCGAGGCGCTCCGCAGGTCCGACCTCTCCCTGCTCGGCCCCATCAACGCCTTCAAGCCGGTGGTGGGTCTCCTCCCGGGCTGGATGCTTCTCCGAGAACCCCTCGGGATCGTCGCGGCCTCTGGCATCCTGCTCATCCTCGCCGGATCCCTGCTGCTGACGCCCACTGCGGCGCCCGGAGGCCGAAGCCTGTCCCTCCTGCAGGATCGTGGGGTCCAACTGCGGTTCCTCGCCCTCGTCCTGTCCGCCGGCGAGGCCGTGACACTGAAGAGAGCCCTCCGGATCGCCGATCCCCTGACCGTCTTCGGGGCCTGGTGCCTTCTCGGGCTCCTGATCCTCCTTCCGATCGCCACCCGCCCCTTTCTGCGCGACATGCGATCCCTGACGGGGTCCGCCCGCAGACGCCAAGCGACGGCGGGCCTTGGACTCGTGATGACGACGGGTCTGATGCAGTCATGCACCCTGATCACCCTGGGGTCGCTTCCCGTGGGCGTGGCGTTGGCCCTGTATCAGACCTCCTCGATCCTCACCGTACTCCTGGGGCACGCGGTGTTCCGGGAACCCCATCTCCGACGTCGCCTCGGCGGTGCCATGGTCATGGCCGCCGGCGCCGCGATCCTCGTGCTGCAGGACAGGTAGGCATTTCAGGCCGCGCCTGAGTGCAGCGTTCCTCCAGAACGCGGGACCTGGACCCGGTGGAAACCCACTCTGTTCCTCTCCATGGAGCACGACGCTGGCGGCGGAGCGGTCGCTGAGGCGGTCCCGCAAGGGATTCCGAGAGCCGGGACAGGTCAGGCTCGGACAACCATCTCCATGGCGCCGATCGATGATCGGATGGAGCGGCTCAATCCTCGTTTACCCATTGACACACCCCCTGACCTTCCCCGACAACACGGGCCTCTTGGCGCGTTCGTCTATCGGCTAGGACACGGCCCTCTCAAGGCTGAAAGACGGGTTCGATTCCCGTACGCGCTACCAATCTTCTCCCCGGTTATCTTCCCCCGCCTCCCCGGTTGGATCCCCGGCGATGTTGCTGAAGGGTCCGCTCCCCAAGTCCGTCGAGCCGCCATCCCTTGGGATGCGGATCACAGTTTCCAATAGGTCGGGAGATCCGGAAGGGTCTCGCCCAGGATCTCCAGCACCACGCGACGGTCGGATGGGGTGAGCCGCCCCCATTCCGGTGACTCGTCCTCGCCGGTGAGGATCCCCCAGAGACGACGGTAGATCCGGGCCTTCAGCTCCGAAGGCAACGCCTGGAAGGCCTCCGAGTGGATCAGATAGCTGCACGGATACCGGAACATCCGCTGCTTCAGGTCGAACTCCCGCAGCGACCTGCCCCTGGAATCCCTGACCGCATGCTTCTGGAACGCCGCGACGAACTCCGGACTCCCGGAGATCGGTGCGGCAAGGGGTGTCTCCTCGGTGAACAGGAGATACCGCAGGAACGCCTCGAGCGGGCTCCTGATGTAGTTGCAATGCCCGTAGGCCTTGAGCTGGATCGTCGCCTCGTACTGGAGCCGGGTCAGGAAGTTGTGCAGGTGCACCTGATGCTCCAGGACCATGAGTGCGACGATGTCGCTCGTGTCCTTCGGGAATCGGCCAACGTCGAACCGGGAGGGGATGTCAGTGAGCGTCGCGCGATTGCCGACGAAGTTGGGCTCCTTGAGCTGACGGGCGTGGTCCCCGGGTCCGACGAGGTTGCCTCGATGGATCTGCGACCCATGCTGCCCCGTCACGAACCACCCTCCCCACCGATCCGCCAGGGGCGTCCGATGGGTGATCACCTCGCCGCCCGACAGGAGATCCTGGACTCCGTTGTCGTCGGTGGCGAAGGAGCGGATGAGATGTCCGGGAACCCCCATCGTCTTCGCCCCGGCATGGCATTCGAGGCAGTTGTCGGTCCGGACGAACCGCACCCGGTTGGTCTGCCGGTTGTCCAGCGTGTAGAAGACACCCCCCAGGCGTGGATCCACCATCGAGAACTCGAGGACGGGAGATCCTGGGACGTAGCCGACGTAGACGTCGTCATTGAAGTAGATCGCCCGCGGATTCGCCGGGGAGATGCGGTCGCGCTGGAAGGAGGTCTTCGAGAACACCAGCATCTGCGACGACTCGGGGACCCTGAGGGCATCCAGCAGCGACCGGAGGTACCCGAACCGCTCATCCCACCCGAGGGTCACCTGCCCCGCTTCGAGCCGCTCCTGGAGCCTTTGGATGGGGCCCATCGCAGCGGTCTTCCCGTACTGGATGTTGTCCTCCTCGAACGGCACCAGATGGGTGGAACCCTGGAAATCCGCCGCCGACAGGGGAACGGGGATCACGGTCAGCGCCCACAGCGCGACCGCACCCCACGGACAGAGGCGCCTTGGACCCTTCATACCGTCGACACGCTAGGGGAGGAACGTGGCCGACCGCATCCCGTTTTTTGACCGAGACTGCACCAAAACGGCCAGCTTCCTGCCTCCTGCCTCACGACCTCGATCCGTGTCTCGTGCGTCGGAAGCGGACCCTCCGGGCTACCGCCGGAATCCGCCCCCGCGGAAGCCACCAAACCCACCAAATCCACCCGCAGGACGGGAGAACCCGGTGCTGCGCATACCACTCCAGGCATCAGACCGGACCGAACCCGCACTGCTCCGGGCCCAGGTGTTGTCGAGCGACTGGCGGGCCGTCGAGTCGTTGACGCTGCTCCAGGAATTGCCGGAACGGTCGTACTGCTGCCACGACCCCTGGCTGCTGCGGTAGATGTTCCCGTTGTCGCTTGCGAAGGTGCTGTTGCCGACGTGGTAGATGCCGTCGCCGTCTGCGGTCCGGACCCCTGCGGCCCTCTCGGTCTGACCCGTGTTCGGGTTCACGACGGATCCCCGGGCGTACTGTGCCGACCGGTCCGAGTTCACGTTGCCGATGCTTCCCTCGGTACCGACCGCACCGATACCGGTCTTGGGATCGTAGATCGCACCGCGGGCGGTGGTGGAGTAGTTGCCCGAGTAGACGTTCTCCACCGCCCCGCGTGTCCCGACCGCCAGGGTGCCGGTGACGGAATTGTACGCATGCCCCCACTGCTGGACCCCGGCCTGTCCGGTGTACGCGTTGAATCCTGCCTCGGTGTGGCTCACGCCGGACCAGTTGCCCCAGTTGTGGTAGACGTTGCCCGTCGTGGCCGCCCACCCCCCCGGTCCCCAGGCCGTCACGCCACCAAACCGGTTGGCGGTCCAACCCGCGTAGGCACCCCAGTACGGCACCGGCGGCGGCACCGCCCAGTAGGTGAACGAGGCACCCCAGGCCCAACCCGCCGCGAACCCAAATCCCCAGCCACCCCACGGGGTCCAGGCGAGGTTCGCATCATACCCATAGGTCATCGGTGCAGGCACATAGATCCCACCGATGTACGGGTCGTACAGGTAGCCCGTTCCATACACCACCGTCCCGCTGTCGCCCAGGACCGTGCCGTAGTAGCCCGGGGTATAGCCGACCCAGACGAAATCGCCAGCGGTCTGGTAGATCCGGACATAGGTCACCCAGTGCAGCGGCGAGGAGATCGGGATCGTGTAGATCGCCGGAGGAATCGACTTCGCCACGATCCACGGCCCCGAGGAGTCCGCCGCAGTGAACCAGATCCCACTCTGGACCGAGTACCAGGAACCGGGTCCGGTCTGGATCACCGGCAGGGCGCAGTTGAGGGCATAGTTCAACGACGTGCCCTCGATGGGGATCAGCCTCGGATCACCACCATCGAAGACCGGGGCCGGATCCATGCGGACCGACGAGGAATCGACCCGGGTCATCTGCGCGATCCCATTGGCGATCACCGCCTCCTGTGCCTGGGTCGTGCCCGCGACGGAGGCGAGGACGTTCTCCTTGGGACTGTTGACCGGGATCCGTGCGAAATCCGCCGGCAGCCCATTGTTGGCCACGAAGGTCCAGGAACCCGACAGCGCCGGCGCCGTGAACCAGCGTCCCGAGGTGAGCACATAGTAGGCCTGCGTGGGCAGGTACTGGAACACGTGTGAGACCGTGTTGGTGGCATACATCAGCTGGGTCCCGTCGAGAGGCGCCCACTGCGGAGGACCGGCGAACACGACGAGCGACGTCGGCCGGGTCGCGACCACGATGTCCGGGACCGGAGTGGTCTTCAGCGAAGGCGTCCTGCCGGTCTTCGGGTCCTTGCGGCCCGTCATCAGGTCCACCGACTTCGACGAACCCAAGGACTTCTCGACCGACTGGACGGCCGAGGGAACCGAGGTTGCGAGGGTCCAGGGACCCTGGAGATCGGTCGACCTCAGGTAGCCGTCCCAGAGATGGAGATACAGCTGCCCCCCGGTCCGCACGACCAGGACCGGGGTGTTGACGAGCCGCTCAGCACCGTCGGTTCCGGTGGCCTGGAACACCGGGGTCCCCTGGACCTGGATGAGCACCGATGGTTTCTGGGCGACGAGGAAGGCGGGCGCGGTGTTCTGGACGGGCTGGGTCACCGCGTTGTTCTGGGCGTTCAGGATGGCGAGGTCCGCCTCGAGCCGATCCAGCGCCAGGGTCCTGGCGGCGGTCACGAGCCATGAACCGAGTGCAGCCTGGTAGGAGGTCGCCTGGGTCGGATCCGCCGGGAAGTCGACCGCGGCGACGGCAACATCATCGAGCGTCACCGTCCGCAGGACCTTGTCGGTGGTGGTCATGGCCGAGAAGGACGCCGTGCCATAGTGCGGTTCCGGGGCCCCGGCGGGCTGGGTGCCGACCACAGCCTGGGCGGTGAGCCGGACCTGATCCCAGGACCGCAGCTGGGGCTGGTAGACGGTAAACGTCACACCGCCCGAGGTGAAACTACGGGGCCAGCCGAGGTCCGCGATGACAGGGACCGCCGGCGCGGCGGGCTTCGAGGCACAGGAGCTCAGCATCGCCGGGGCGGCGAGGCCAATGACCAGCAGTAGGACTTTCGGCACAAACAGTCGGCAAGCGCTCATTCGAGAACGCTGCCGGAATGCCGTCCCGCGAGCCAACGAAAACCCCGATTCGTCCCGTCGCGACGCTCAGGACAGGATGCGGCGTCCCTCGTCGAGGAAGATGCCCTTGAACATCATGTCGAGCGCCTGGGGGTTGCTGGCCTTCGCCAATGCCTCGGCCTCGGTGATCTTGCGGGATTTCACCAGGTCATAGAGGGCCTGGTTGAAGTTCTGCATTCCGTCGTCACGGCCGGTCTCGATGGCCGCCCCGAGCTTCTCGAGGCGGTTCTCCTCGAGCATCTTCCGGACGGTCGGGGTGTTGATCAGGATCTCCAGCGCAGGGGTGACGCCACCCGACACCGTGGTGATCATGCGCTGGCAGATCACCGCCTTCAGGGTGCCGGCGAGCTGGCGGCGCACCTGCTCCCGCTCCTCCGGACGGAAGAAGTCGAGGATGCGGCTGACCGACTGGGAGGCGTTCTGGGTATGGAGCGTGGAGAGCACCAGGTGCCCGGTGTCGGCTGCCTGCATCGCAGCGGTGAAGCTGACCGCGTCGCGCATCTCGCCGACCATGATGATGTCGGGATCCTGCCGGAGCACATGCTTGAGGCCATGCTGGAAGCTCTGGGTGTCGAGGCCGATCTCGCGCTGCTCGATGACCGACTGGTTGTCCTCAAACACGAACTCGATGGGGTCCTCGAGGGTGACGATGTGCTTCTTGAAGGTCGCGTTGATGTGCTCGAGCATCGCCGCCAGAGTGGTCGACTTGCCGGACCCGGTGGTCCCGGCGACCAGCACGATGCCACGGGAGGACGACGCCACGTCCTTGAGGATGGGGAGCAGTCCCAGCTCATCGAAGCCCGGCACCTGGGTCTTCACGTAGCGCATCGCCAGCGCATAGGAACCCTTCTGCTGGAACACATTGGTCCGGAACCGGCCGACCCCGGGCTCCAGGTAGCTGAAGTCGACC
>Ga0315902_10008739_pt1 | contig 13681 bp, 3 predicted proteins | sample LakEriMetagenome_9_FD_203523 | JGI IMG/M metagenome (GOLD analysis project Ga0315902, IMG submission 203523) | Freshwater fungal communities from buoy surface, Lake Erie, Ohio, United States - Buoy 12 MA117 | ecosystem: Environmental > Aquatic > Freshwater > Lake > Lake biofilm | place: USA... | reverse complement strand
AAGGCCAAGGTGCGCGCCCAAAACCTGCAGTGCATGAACAACCTCCGGCAGGTCATGCTGGCTTGGCAGCTGTATGCGGAGGACAACCGGGGCACCTTGCCGTTCAACACGGTCTTCGAGACGGAACTCACGCGGAGTTGGTGCACCGGGTTCCTGTCCTACAACCAACCCAACCCCGACAACACCAACACCCTGCTGTTCACCAAGGCCCTGCTCGGCCCCTACGTCGGTGGATCGGCGGGCCTCTTCAAATGTCCCGGGGACCGCACGGTCAATCCGCCGCGCCGTATGCCCAGGGTCCGCAGCATCGCCATGAATGCCTTCTTCGGCGGGTTCTGGGATGGCACCTCGTGGTCCCAGATCGAGGAGCGGAAACGGGTTTGGCGCGAATACCGCAACCTCCATCAGGTCGACGATCCCGCCAACCGGTGGGTGCTGACCGACGAATGCCCCACCTTGAACGATGGATTCCTCGTGCACCTCATGCCGGTGACCACCACCGAACTGCCCCGCAACGAGTCGATGAACGACTGTCCGGCCAGCTACCACGCAGGCTCGGGCGCCTTGTCCTTCGCCGATGGTCATTCCGAGATCCACAAATGGCGGGACGAGGCCACCCTCCGCCGGACCTCGCACCCCACGGCCCCCGCCGGTCGATCCCCTGCCGACTACCTGTGGTTGGCCGAGCGGACCACCGGGGCCCGTTGACCATCGGCCCCGCCCAACGGTGCCGCCCACCTTCGGTCAACGGGCCCGTTGCGACCCGGACCCGTCCTCCTGTAGCCTTGGCACCGATATCGATGGGGGAGTCCTTGGTCGGTCCCGGCGAGATTGCGCGCACGCAACAAAAAAATCTACTTGCCAAAAAACGATACCCAGAAAACTCTCCTCCTGAGTATCCCTCCGAAACCAACCGTTCCCCGCGGCGATTGATCGAAAAACCCACCGTCACCAATCCCATAACGTGAGCTCCCAAACATCCTTACCGTTAACTAGATTCTTCACGCAAGATCGATCATTGGCAATAAAAACATGGATAATTGCTCTGATTGCCGCACAGGTATTCTCATCTAAGCTACAAGGGTTAGATAACTTTTTAAGGGACCCAAATGCATTAAGGTTGAATATTGCAGCTCTAAATTGGAATGACACCGATAAAGACACAGTCAAAAACCATGGGGTGTCAATTCTAGGCATCCCAAACATTTCTGAACTAAACCTCAAGAGCGCATATATCACTAACATCAATGGCATTGACCAGATAATTGCCGGAATAGGTGACAGTTATAAACCTGCTGGATTCTTTGTCCGAGAGGGATATTCTTGCTGGGTAAGCAAAGCAACGATTGTAAAATCTGAGAACAAGGTATACTTGGAAGTCGGCGTCGGGATGCCATCATATATAAAAGATATCAGTGGCAACGAAATCAGAGCTTCGGGACGAATGTACGCAGATGCAAATAGTCCGGGGATCCATTTCAACGGTCTTCAGTTGTATATTCCATTTGCAATACCTATCGATGATATTCGTCTAAATGATATTGCATTCAACTATGACCAGGCTAGAGGCGTTATTGGCGGCGGAGCTAAAATCGGCTTCGGCAAACCGACCGCAGTGTCATATTGTCCAGATTTTCAGCCCGGACCGCCAACATATGGTGGGTATATCGAACTTGTCAATGGTCAACTCAATAAATTGACTATAGCCGCCTCAGGAATGCGGTATCCCCTTGGAACTACTTTATCCTTCCTCGACGATGTGAGCGCCGGAATTAACGACATAGCGCCTCCAGTACGAAACTGGCACATTGCTGGAGCATTCAAAATCAACTGCGGGTGCCCCATAAAAATTGGAACGCAGTTTTACCCATTGACCGTCGATGGTTCTGGAAAATTCTACCAAAGCGGTTATGTGAGATTGGATGCCAGCGCAGCTATCTTCAAGATTCCGGTCGCCAAGGCAGCTCTTGACTACAATCCACCGTACAATATCGATGCTAGCATGAATGTCGATCTCTTCCAGGTTTATGTTAGCGACAACCGCATTCATTTTGATTCCAACGGGGCATCAGGATCGTCTGATGGCAAATTGCAGGTTCCCCCAACGATTCCCTTGGTGGGAGGGTGGGTTTTCGGTGGAACCAAAGCATCATGGGCAATCCGATCTGACTATTATTGTTTGAGCGGCAGCGTGTATGTCAATGTCACACCAGAGATACCAAGCGTATGTACACCGGAATGGTGTCCAGGTACGGTCTGGATGGGGTGTTACCCTTACGGCTGCGGATGGAGCGTCTGTTGGGAGAACAATTATGTAACATTGCCATGTGTACCGCAGATCTGTACTCCGCGGATTCCCGCGGTCAGTGTCAATGTTGGATTCAAATTTGAGAACGGGAACTTGTCGGTCGGTTCAAACTATGAATATGAAAGTCCTGTCGCCTCTTGGGAAACCCACTACCAAGGGAGGATCATTGATCCCGAAACCGGAGCCCGATTGGTCTTCTTCTCTAATTGGCATGAGATCGAGAAGTACACCACTGACCAAGGTTTCTATGGATCGCCGACAAAAGCTTCTCCAAAAGCCTCTCGACATTTGCACGCTGTTGCAAAAGGAGGCACCGAATCAACAAATCTTCTGTTCATGATACCCCCCGGAAACCCGGAAATAATTTTTCGTTTAGCATATAAGGATTCTACGGTGAACACACCGGTATTTGAGATCAAGACGCCGGCAGGAAAAACAATTCGATCAGGTCAAGGCCCACTACCACGGGGATACACCAATATTTCGGGAATCCGGGCATTCAGTTCCTACAATAATGATGGCCGTGACGTGACGGTAACGCTCTTTGATGCCGAACCCGGTGAGTACTCCGTCAAGGTATTCAATCCGAACAGGTTAGGTGAATATTCCATGCAAACACTCATCGAAAATGAAGTGCCTATCGTCGGCGATGTTATTGTAAAACCTACTGCGACGCCCAATGTTTACGAGATATCTTGGCAGAGCAGTGATGAGCGTAACCAACACAACGTAATAATTTCAATAAATAAAGACCGTGAAGGGGAAGACAATTACGACGTGCAGGAAGTGTTTGAAGACAACGGTATTAATTCTACCTTGATTGATCTTTCTAAAGTTGATGCTCACCCGGGAAAATACTACGTCCAAGTCACGGTATCGGATGGGGTCAACCAGAGCATCACAGCAACGTCTCATGAAACAGTTACTCTTGTAGACCCCGAAGCCCCGATCGCTGTCCCCGAAATTGCAGTTCGTCCAACGTCGGATGGTTTTGATATTCGTTGGAAATCAAGCCCTAGCACCAATGTCACCTCATATGCAGTGCTGTATACCGCTGATGAAGATACAGGTCATTTTGAAAAGGTCTACACTGTGAACCACAGTCAGAACACAGCGTCGATCACTGGTCTAAAATCGGGGCAACCGTATCTCGTAACCGTAGTAGCTCATGATGACACTACTGACCTTGTATCGGAACACTCAGAAGTGGTACGAGTCACTCCGTCTCCGGGTTTCGCGTTGACTCCCCCAAGAATCACAAGCGTCCCGGATGAAGACGCAACCATAGGACACAAGTGGAGTTATCTCCCACAAGTTTTCGACGGAGACGACATCCACTATGGTGCTCCGAATGATCCAGTCAAAGGAAGCTTTCACCCTGGTGGAAACATACTTTGGAAACTCGTCCAAGGTCCAGCAGGGATGTCTATTCATGAAAGCGGCCTCCTTCAATGGATCCCAACATCCGATCAAGAGGGCGCCCACGAAATCATAATTGAGGCTCGAGAGAAGACCGACAAGACATTGCCGATTGAGCTTGCAAAAACTCTCGTTGATCGACAAAGTTTTGAGATTGAGGTTGTTATTGGTGAGAACCTTTCAGGGGTTGAACCAAATGGTAATCTGGGTTTCCTTTTTCAACCAGCACTTACCGCACTGGCTGGTCAGCAATACTCCTGTCCAATAGCTGTGCTAGGTGGTGATTCAACCACGAAGTACATGCTGCTAGATGGGCCGTCAGGAATGTCCGTGCGATCCAATCGGCTCGAATGGCTGCCCGCCGCTAACGCGCGCGGAGCTCATGTCCATGTCAAGGCAACGTTGAGCAACAACGATGAATTTGAACAGGAGTTCTACATCGATGTAATCCGTAAAGACAACGTCCTCGCTTCGAAAGCCCAAATCAACAGCGTGAGAGCTGTCGGAAAGAGCATTGAATTACAATGGCGCCCCAGTGATCCTCGACCTGTTTCCTGGCCTAGAGCCTATCAACTGCAGCGGCAAGACAGCGCGAACGGCACCTGGATCAACATTGGAGATGCGATCCCGGTATCTCCGAACAGCGGACATAGCGACCACGCCATCCCGGCATACACCGCATTAGATGCGGCACCTAGTGCTGGCAGCGCTCTCTATCGAATGCTGTCTATTGAATAGAGATTGAATCTATCCCTCGGGGGTCTGTCGGCTGGAAATCAGCCAGATAGACCCCCATTTTTGTTGTAAAAAGTGTTGAGTTTAATCCAACAAAACTAATGGTCGTGATAAAATGATCGCTTTACCGACATATTGTGTTTACAATAGAGCAGCTTGCATATGTTTTATTATTGCTAGTGTGTTATTATCATGCAGCATCTTTGCAAGCTCACCGCACACCGCTCGCCCTCTCTTGATTAACGCCTCAGGAAAAACAGGATTCCAAAAACTAACTTCCGCCCGCACCGGTATAACGTTTAGCAATTCTATTTCCAAAGAACGAGCGATCACTAACCAAATATTGCTCAACGGATCTGGCGTAACCGCAGCCGACATCAATGCTGATGGCTTCTGTGATATTGTTTTTGGGAATCTTTCTGGTGGCTTTCGAGTTTACATCAACAATGGCGGATTCCGATTCACTGATGCCACAGAGAAGATGGGCAGCACATCTAGCCCGTGGGCGTCAACTGGTGTTACTTTAGCCGATCTAAACGGGGATCGATTACCGGATTTGATTGTAAATACTCTCGGGAACGGCTCGCATTATTATACCAACTCCTTGGGCCAAAGTTGGGTGGAACAGCCAAGAATTGGAGAGCTTGATTCGACTTCAGGATCAATGTCTAGTGCCATTGCAGATATTGATGGGGATGGCGACCTAGACTTGTATGTAACAAATTATAGGAAATCAACAATTCGAGACAACCCAAAGCAAATCAATTCAAAACCAATAAAAACCCACCCAACCGAAAACTCTAAAGCTCAGTTTTTATTAGAAACTAACGGCAACTTTGTTGAACTAGGGGAAGCGGATCAGCTTTTTATTAATAATGGCAACGGAGTGTTCAGTTTAGGTTCAGATCGATTCCGTGGTCCGGAAGGCCGTCCGTTGTCGGCATTACTGGATTGGGGGTTGTCAGCGATTTTTAGAGACCTTAATGGGGACCGAGCTCCAGATCTCTATGTATGCAATGATTTTAGTTCTCCTGATCGTCTTTGGATCAACGATGGCGGCGGAAGATTTTCCCATGATGGTGAGCGCCTGTTGCCCTACAGCAGCTATTCATCCATGGGTGTAGATGTGGCGGATATTAACCGTGATGGAAGGATGGATTTTTTTGTTGTTGATATGTTGAGTTTCAACCGACGTGATCGGTTGATTCGCTGGGAAAAGCACGATCCACTGGGAGTGGCAGCAGGTATCCTCGGTGGAATACCACAATATGATCGTAATACCATGTTCATAGCGAGAGGTGATGGAACCTTTTATGAAACGGCAGCATATAGCGGATTAGCCGCATCAAATTGGTCGTGGTGCCCAGCGTTTATTGACGTTGACTTAGACGGATATGAAGACCTACTTTTGTCGACTGGTTATGAAAGGGACGTCACAAATCGTGATGTTGTCAAGGCGATGGATGATATTCTTCGTAGGACCCAACCATCTGAACTCAGTCGAGTATCACGAAATGAGTCTCTGAAAACCCCTCCGTTAGCGCTATCAAAAATGGCTTTTAGAAACCGGAAAGATTTAACATTCGAGGAGTGTTCCAAAGATTGGGGTTTTTCAGAGCTTGGGTTTTCAAAAGGAATGTGCTTTGCGGATCTAGACAACGACGGAGATCTTGACGTTATCGTAAATCCAAGTAACGGGCCCGCCGAGATATATGAGAACCAATCTATTGCTCCAAGAATCAAAGTTCGTCTCAGCGGGAGCTCGAATAATACCGATGGAATTGGAGCATTAATCGAAGTTACTGGGGGACCAAATCCCCAAAGTCAAGAGGTATTTGCCGGAGGCAGATACTTGTCTAGTGATGAACCGATCCGAGTGTTCGCTGCTGGATCTACCACCAATATACTAGCAATCAGGGTGATTTGGCGAAACGGGAAGGTTAGCCTTGTTCGACAAGCTTTCCCGAATCATGAATTCATAATCAATGAACCGGAAAATTCTAGTACAATGCCAACCAATCTGTTGAACACGCAAATCTCCCGTGTTGTTTTCGAGGACAAAAGTGCCTGGATCGATTATCGTCACTCGCAATCGATTGACGATGATTTTTCACGACAACCAAGCCTCCCCTTCAAGAACAGCGCCATCGGCCCCGGAGTTTCAATAGTCGATTATGACCACGACGGTTTTAGCGATATTGTAATTGCGGGTTCCCGTGGAAGTCGTCCGGCTTTATTTAAGAATCTTGGCGGAAATGGCTTTGCACCTTTTCTAGAAAAGAATAAACCCCCCATACTCTTAACTTCACAAACATCCATTACACCATATTACTCGCTAGATAGAGGCAACCATCTGAATTTTTTAATGTTAGGTCTTGCGCACAACGAGACAGGAGGGGCAAATCTTCCTAAATTGGGATACTTTGGGACAACTAGAATTCCGACGCTTACTAATGTTGTTTCTAGAAGTGGTGGAATAGGAGTAATCGCATCAGCGGATATTGACCACGATGGCCACTTGGAAGTTTTTTTTGGCGGACGCCCGATTCCGGGGCGTTTTCCTGAATCGTCGCAGAGCATCCTTGCGAGACTTCGCTCGGGTCGTTGGGAAGTAGACTTGGAGAATTCATCAACGCTTGGGTCTGTTGGTGCAGTTCAAAGCGCAAGTTTTTTTGACGCTAATGGTGATGGTTGGATTGACTTAGTTACTGCTGAATCATGGGGTGGAATACGCTTGTTTGAGAATCATCAAGGTCGATTGGTTGAAATGACTTCCGATTGGGGTTTGGGCCATTTGATGGGATTTTGGAATAGCATTGCACCGGGAGATTTTGATGGCGATGGAAGAATGGATTTGATTGTCGGAAACATGGGGTCCAATACGGATTACAATGGCGCACTTCCGCTTCGAATCATTTCATTCGATTCGGATCACGATCAAATATTTGAAGTTTTTGAGACAACCTGGGATTCAACGAGCAACGATTGGGTTCCGGTGCGAACTCTAGACGAATTAAAAGAATCTATGCCTGACTTGGTTGCACGAATACCGTCTCACAGAGCGTTCGCAGAAGGTGCTTGGAAGGTTGCTATTGATGCTGTTACTGGACCAAAATTGATTCGAGAAATCAACAACCTCAACAGTATTCTCCTAATTAATCGTCAAAACAAATTCAAGTCTTATGATTTGCCTATGCAAATTCAGTTTTCTCCTTCGTTCGGATTGGTGGTTGCAGATTTCGACGCTGACGGTAATGAAGACATAGCCATTACTCAAAATCAACGAATCTTTAGGCCAGACCGCCCCCCGGCCATCAACGGCGAAGGTTTTCTCCTCTTAGGTGATGGCAGGGGAGCGTTTCAAACGCTGATGGGACGCAACGCAGGATTCCGAGTTCTTGGTGAAGGTCGCGGCCTCGCTGTTGGAGATTTGGATAACGATGGAAGAGTTGATATCCTCGCCGGTGTACTTGGCGATTCACCCGGGATTTATCTTAATCGTTCGGATAAACGGGGTATTTCTATAAGGCTGAGAGGTAGACCAGAGAATCCGACTGCTATCGGCGCTGAGATCAGAGTGCAGGATGAGTCTGGAAATTGGGGACCAAAACGCGTAGTGCGTTTGGGAGGTGGATACTTGTCGTGCGACGACTCAACTCAGATAATGGGCTTTCGAGGAAAGCCAAGATTAATCAAAGTCAATTGGCCTAGCGGAGAACAAAAAGAATATCCCGTCAAACAAATTAACTCCATATTTGAGATTACCGAATAGGCAGATCTTATCGCGCCATTTCGATAGTAGATTCAAGCAGTTCCGATGCAATAGCAAGACGCTGTTGCTGTCTATATGTTCCGGGCGACCTAATGAGCCACAATGGTGGCTCGATCGTGATAGCGCTCGTTGGTGGTGATCCGCTTGGCGGAAAAGCAAAAGGGTTCCTCGCTATTTCCAGTGGGAACCGGGGGGCTTGACGCCCACAGGATGATGACCGGCGATGACACCGGAGGATACGTTTGGACAGTTGCTGTGGTGTAAGCGTGCGGTGAACCCCATGGTTCCAAATCCGGTTTGAGCCGGAGGACTGTTGGGGATGCATGACATCCGACGTCGCCGCCGAGGCAACCAAGCCGAGATCGATCAACTCATCTTGGAGTTTCAGAGTAAGCGTCACCCGAGGCACCTCCCCACATAGGTGCCATGGTTTGGCGAGTATGGCGTCGCGGTGGACGCAGCGTCGGGCCTCTTCGAAGACCGGGAACAGGCCCGATGGCAGCGGCCGCAACAGCGGCTTTTCGACCGTCTCGAAGAGCTTGCCGACCTGTTGGCGGATCGTTCCGTGGATGCGGGTGTCGGCAACGGTCCTCTCCCACTGGAGCAGATGCTCGTTCTGCTCGGCCAAGCTGCCAAAGGAGCGTCCCTTGATCGCGTTGTTCTGCGCATACTCGACCCCAGCCTCGATCTTGGCCTTGTGACGGGGCATGGCGGGCCGGGTCGGGAGGATGACCGTACCGTAGTGCTGCGCCAACTCCTCGAGCTTGGGGTTGAGCCGGGGGTCATAAAGGTCGGGATCGATCACCCCCGCCTTGAGGTTGTCGATCACGACGGTGGCGGGAACGCCCCCGAAGGATCGGAAGGCGTTTTCGAGGTACCGGATGAAGTGCTCGGTCGACTGCCGCGGTGTGGCCTCGGTGTAGCCCTTGCGGGAGTGGCCCAGGACTCCGCGAAACAAATGCGAGCGGCGCCGCTTGCCCTCCACGAGGATCCAAGCTCCTTGCCCGAAGTCGACCTGGAGCTCGTGTCCCGGGGCGCACTCCATGCGTCTGAAGGGGATCTCAGTCGCTTGCTCAAGGCTGCGGACGAAGCGTTTGACCGAGTCATAGGAACCGGTGAACCGGTGTTCGGTCACCAGATCCTGATAGATCCGCTGGGCCGAAAGCCCGGCTTCGAGCCCCCTCTGGATGACCTCCTGAAGAGGAGTGCACTGGCTGGTCCGCCCCGACTTGGACCCGACGGGCAGAATGGCTGGTTTTGGACCGACCGCCGCTTCGGAGCCGGGGGGCGAAATGGCTGGTTTTGGATCCTTGGAATCCGGGGACCCGATGGGCGGAATGGCTGGTTTTGCGGCGTCGGCAGCCAAACGCAGGTAGCGTCCGACGGTCTCACGGTTGAGACCGAGCTCACGGGCGACCTTGCGTGCGGACCAGCCCTGGGCCGACAGCGTGACGATGGAATGTTGCAGGCTCACGTTGAGTTGGTTCATCGCGCTGGTCTGCAGCTCCCGCCGCACCCAACGCAACACCCACCTCAAAGTGGCTGGTTTTCATTCGCCCATCCCTGGCTGGTTTTGACCGCCCGCTGACATATAGAAGACGCCGTCTCGGCGGTACAAACGTCGAACCGGTTGGTTGCGACCGTCCAAGACCGTCGTGTACTCTCGATCATCTGATCGTTTCGTTTCAGCGGGTTTCCCTGGGTGGTAGGTGTATCCAAAAGTGTATCCAAGCGCACTGAAATCACGGGGTGATCCTCAAAACCTCAGCAAAAACGCGGTCGCCGCGGTGGTGAAATGGCAGACACAGGGGACTTAAAATCCCCAGACCCACAAAGGTCGTGCGGGTTCGAGTCCCGCCCGCGGCACCAGCGTTTCGAGGGGGCGATCGGCCCTGGATCCGTACCCCTCGCCCCGGCTGGAAGATTGGATGCCCCGTGATCCCTTCGCTTGGAGCCGTCGTCCGGTCCAAGGGCGATCATCCCTCGAGAATTCGACCAACCCGGCAAGTGATCGGCGGCGATGGGCATGAAAAACAGATAAAAGAAAAACATCTTCAATGGATTCGCCACATTTCTGTTGCCGAAGCATCCCCGGCGTGGCCCCCTTCCGAGGCTCTCTAAGAATGAAAACCAACATCCACAAATCCTTGTTGGGTCTGGCGGCCGGTTGCCTCGCGTTCAGCGCGTCGGCACAGACCCCGACCAACGACATCGAACCGGGTAAGGATACCTACTCGGTCGTGTTCGCCCCGAAACCCATCGTGCTGGACGGCAGCCTCAATGAATGGTCGGGCGTGCCCGTTCTGGCCGACCCGAAGTTCGCGGTGCCCAAAGGTTCCGGCCCCAAGGGCACGGGCAAGTATGTGCTCTTCGAGGAGTACGGTGGCGGCACCTGGTCCGGCCCGAACGACCAGACCTCGGCCGTGCAGGTCGTCTATGATGCCGAGAACGTGTACTTCGGCTTCGTGGTGACCGACGACTACCACGAGAACGCCGCCAAGAGCGCGTGGAACGGCGACTCGATCCAGCTGATGATCGCCAGCGCCGACCGCACCAAGCAGGTGGCCCTCTACAACTACGCGCTGGGCGGCGTCGAGGGCGACCTCGGCGAGACCATTGTCATGCACGAGGCCGGCCCCGGCGGCACCGAGGCCATCGTCACGCGCAACGGGACCAGCAAGCGCACCGTGTACGAGATCAAGCTTCCGAAGGCCTCGCTGGCCATCGACAAGCTCGAGGGCGGCGTGAAGTTCGGCTTGGGCATGGCCATCAACGACGGCGACAACGGCGCCGGCCAGAACGGCCAGAAGGGCTGGGGCGGCCTGGGCGCCCACGCCATCGTGTTCGGCAAGACCCCGGGTGAGACCGCCGAGATCACCCTGATGAAGAAGAACGACATCGAGCCGGGCAAGGAGTTCTACACGGTCAACCGCGCCCAGGGCGCCATCACCATCGATGGAAAGCTCGACGAGTGGAAGGGCGTGCCGGTCCTGGCCGACCCGAAGTTCTCGATCCCCAAGGGTTCCGGCCCGAACGGCAAGTACGTGCTGTTCGAGGAGTACGGCGGCGGCACCTGGTCCGGCCCGGATGACCAGACCTCCGCGGTGCAGGTCATCTTCGACTCCGAGAACGTCTACTTCGGCTTCGTCGTGACCGACGACTACCACGAGAACGCCGCCAAGAGCGCGTGGAACGGCGACTCGATCCAGCTGATGATCGCCAGCGCCGACCGCACCAAGCAGGTGGCCCTCTACAACTACGCGTTGGGCGGTGTCGAGGCCGACCTCGGTGAGACCATCGTCATGCACGAGGCCGGTCCCGGCGGCACGGAGGCGGTCGTGACGCGCAACGGTGCCACCAAGCGCACCACCTACGAGATCAAGCTCCCGAAGGCCTCTCTGGCCATCGAGACCCTGCAGGGCGGCGTCCAGTTCGGCCTGGGCATGGCCATCAACGACGGTGACGCCGGTGCCGGTCAGAACGGCCAGAAGGGCTGGGGCGGCCTGGGTGCCCACTCCATCGTCTTCGGCAAGACTCCGGCCGAGACCGCGCTGTTCACCCTGAGCTCGGTCGTTCCGAACGACATCGAGCCGGGCAAGGAATTCTACACCGCCACCGCGGTGACCACGCCGATCGTCCTCGACGGCAAGCTCAACGAGTGGGGCGGGGTGCCTGTCCTCTCGGACCCGAAGTTCTCGGTGCCCAAGGGTTCCGGCGCTGCCGGCACCGGCAAGTACGTGCTGTTCGAAGAGTACGGCGGCGGCACCTGGTCCGGCCCGGATGACCAGACCTCGGCTGTCCAGGTCGTCTATGACGCCGACAACGTCTACTTCGGCTTCGTCGTCACCGACGATTACCACGAGAACGCCGCCAAGAGCGCCTGGAACGGCGACTCCGTGCAGTTGATGATCGCCAGCTCCGACCGCCAACAGCAGGTGGCCCTCTACAACTACGCCCTCGGCGGCGTGGACGGCAACCTCGCCGACGTGATCGTGATGCACGAGGCCGGCCCCGGTGGCACCGAGGCGGTCGTGACCCGCGACACCGCTGCCAAGAAGACCTACTACGAGATCAAGCTCCCGGCCTCGGCCATCGGCAAGACCCCGCCGCTGACCCTGGGTGCCCAGTTCGGTCTCGGCATGGCCATCAACGACGGTGACAACGGCCCCGGCCAGAACGGCCAGAAGGGCTGGGGCGGTCTGGGTGCCCACGCCATCGTGTTCGGCAAGTCGCCGAAGGAGACCGCCCTGGTCTCGCTCGGCACCGCTTCCACCGGTTCCGACAGCCTGTTCTTGTCGGCCGTGAACCCGGGCGTCATCACCTTCTCGTTCCGCATCAACGACAAGGGCGGCGCGGTCGCCGATCCGAAGGGCATCAAGCTCTCGATCGACGGCAAGGACGTGACGGTGGTCGTGGCCCCGAAGAGCGGTGACGCCACCGACGTGACCTACACCGCCGCGGCGCCGTTTGCCGAGGGCAACCACGCCTACACCATCACGGTGAAGGACACCACGGGCAAGGTCGTGACCGATTCCGGCACCTTCATCTCGCCCAAGACCGCCGTGCTGACCGCGGCCCATCAGGCCGTGTCGGTCGACAAGTCCAAGCCCGGCTTCCTCTGGCGTGTCGTCCAGAACGAGCTCATGACCTCCAAGGCTCTGGATGACGTCGAGCTGGCCCTGCTGGGCACGCTGAAGGACGAGTCCGGCGCCGTCATCGAGAACGCCGCCAACGAGAACGAGCCGGGCAACGCCCTCGCGGCGGGCGTCCGGGACGGCAAGACCGTCAAGTTCGAGATCGGCACCACGGTGAACCTGAACTCCGTGGCGGGCAACAACGGCGGCACCTTCGTTCCTGACGAGGGCATGCCTGGTGTCCCGGGTGTCACCGGCACCGACTACGGCATCGCTGCTGAAATCACCACGTTCGTCGAGCTTCCGGCCGGCGTGGTGACCCTGGCGATCGCCTGTGACGACCGCTTCCGCGCCCAGGCGGGCCCGATTGGCAAGCCGACCGATGGCATCCTCCTCGCGGAGGGTGGCCTCGAGCTCAACGGCGCGACGGCGACCGGCCTGACCCGGTTCTTCGTGCAGGACGCCGGCATCTACCCGATCCGCGTCCTCTTCCAGGACAACGGTGGCGCGGCCCACATCGAGATCGCCAGCGTCAAGGCCAACGGCGACAAGGTGCTGGTCAACGACCTCGAAAACGGTGGCTTCAAGGCCTATCGCGCGGGTGTCGCTCCGGCCAAGTCCACCCGCGTCGCGGTGGGCAAGGTCCCGGCCGGCCTGACCGGCACGCCGCTCACCGGTGTGACGCTGTCCGAGTCGACCAAGACCGTCACCGCCGACATCCCGACCACCGGGACCTCCGGTTACCTGAGCATCAGCCCCTCGGTCACGATCATCTCGATCAAGAACGAGAACGGCAAGCTGGTCATCCAGTAC
>Ga0315902_10008734_pt1 | contig 13686 bp, 15 predicted proteins | sample LakEriMetagenome_9_FD_203523 | JGI IMG/M metagenome (GOLD analysis project Ga0315902, IMG submission 203523) | Freshwater fungal communities from buoy surface, Lake Erie, Ohio, United States - Buoy 12 MA117 | ecosystem: Environmental > Aquatic > Freshwater > Lake > Lake biofilm | place: USA... | reverse complement strand
CAAAAAGCCGGAATCACGATTACGTCGATCGCAGGAAAAATGTCGATGATCATTCCCATTTGTGCCGGCATCATCCTTTTCAACGACAAAGTCACTACTGCACGAATCATAGGCATGATACTGGCCTTGCTCGCAGTGCTACTCAGTACATACAGCAAAAACAAAGGGGCAAGTCACCAGAAAATCGGAGCGGGCACGGTGATTTTGCCCATTATGCTGTTTATAGGCAGTGGAATGGTTGATACGAGCATCAAGCTTTCGGAGCACTTCCTGATGGAGGGCGAAGGGGATCAATTGTTCGTGTCAATGCTTTTTGGATCTGCAGGACTAATCGGGACTTTACTCACTTTTAGAGGCTTCCTATTTAGACGCTTCGAACAAAACAGAGTGTGGCCCAACCGCAGGAGTATTTCAGCCGGTGTGTTGCTGGGAATCCTGAACTTCTTCTCATTGCTTTTTCTGATCAATGCGCTTGCAAGTCCGGGTGCCGAAAGCTCACTGATATTTGCCATCACCAATGTACTGGTTGTACTTTTCAGCACCGCAAGCGGACTATTGCTTTTTCATGAAAAACTGAGTCGTACAAAAATCGCCGGACTCCTCGTTGCTATCATCAGTATTGTAATTCTGAGCAGATAATGCTTTTCGAGGATATCTTTCTGAGTCTCGCAAGTAAGGGAGAGGGTGAATTCCGCGATCGAGGTAGCCGTTTCATCGGCATTGCATTTCCAGTTACAACAGAGCGTGAAGTAAAAGAACTCCTGCAGGATGTTAAAAAATCACACCCGCAGGCGAATCATCATTGCTATGCCTTTCGATTGGGCGCCGATGGATTGGCACAACGCAGCAGCGATGACCGCGAACCTTCAGGATCAGCAGGAAAACCAATACTTGGCGCGTTGCTTTCCAAAGAGATTACGAATTCACTGGTGGTGGTCGTACGCTATTTTGGTGGCACCTTGCTCGGTGTGCCCGGACTCATCAATGCCTACCGCAATTCAGCCATAATCGCCATTGAACAGGCTGGAATTCAGGAGCAAGTTGTAGTCGAGAAATTTATCCTTGAATTTTCGCAAGAAACCAGTGGCGCTGTACACCAGTTATTACGCCAATTCGATGCCAGAATACTGGATCAGGCCTACGACTCAACCTGCATCATCCGCTTCAGCATACGAAGAAGCCGAAGCACAGAGCTACTCAACAAATGGCAACAACACCCGACTCTCGGATTTAAAACCCTTCTCAAACATGATTGATACGGACCTCATCAAAACACTTTGTTCCATTCCTTCCGTTTCGGGGAACGAAGAGAACATGCACCGTTTTTTACTTAACCACATCGAAAAGCATGCAGGATCCTGGAAGCACCAACCTGAAGTCATTCACGGACCGGATTTTCAGCACTGCATCGTCTTATCCTTTGGCGCTCCGAGAACAGCTGTTTTTGCCCACATCGATTCCATTGGATTTCACGTTCGATATTCGAACCAACTGGTACGAATCGGAGGGCCGAAACTCGTTAGCGGATATATGCTAGCAGGCCATGACAGCCAGGGGCCAATAGAGGGTCCATTGCACATAGATGAGGCAGAGGAAACAATCAGCATCCAATTCGGAAGAACCATCGATCGTGGAACGCCCCTGCATTTCAAGATGAATTTTCGTGAAACCGCTGAACACATTCAATCCTGCTACCTCGACAACCGACTGGGCGTTTACAATGCACTGAAATTAGCTGAGACCCTGGAAAATGGCGTAATCGTATTTAGTTGCTGGGAGGAGCACGGAGGAGGCTCTGTACCGTATATCACCAAATACCTTTGGGAACGCTTCAGGATTAGACAATGTCTCATCAGTGATATTACCTGGGTAACCGAAGGCGTTCCGGCCGGTGAAGGGGTTGCGGTAAGCCTGCGCGACTCAGGAATTCCGCGAAGAAGCTACACAGACCGAATCATAAAAAGCCTTCAGGAAGCAGGTGTCCGTTTTCAGCTGGAGGTGGAAGGAAGCGGAGGAAGTGACGGAAATGAAATTCAGAAACAACCCTACCCTATCGATTGGTGTTTCATCGGCGCTCCGGAGGACTATGTTCACAGTCCGGATGAGCGAGTACACAAGCGTGACTTATCAGATATGCAACATGCATACCGGATTCTGATGAACGTGCTTTGATCGTCGGATCAGAAAAATGGACGCAATCGCTCCAGTAGTGCTACAGGCGGCTTGCAAGGCTTGCCGTCCGATTTATTGACAAAAACCAATGTCGTTTCGGCAGTAGTCAACAAACCGCCGGATTCGTTTTGCAATGAAAAAGTGAAACGGATCCGTGCACCGGGCATTTCAGGAATGCAGGTCTGCAATAAAAGCAGATCGTCGTAACGTGCGGGACGAATGTATTTCACCGCATACTCCAATACAGGCAACTGAATACCCTCCTCCTCCATCTGCTTGTAATTTATACCCAGACTGCGCAAGGCTTCCACTCTGCCCACCTCGAAATAGGTGGCATAGTTCCCATAATACACGCAATCCATGCGATCGGTTTCTGCATAACGAACCCGGAACTGAAATTCATGACAATGCATATACAAAGCTTTGATGCTAAAATCGGCAAACGAATGATACATCAGGTTTCCTATTTTTAGGACATGCGGAAATGCGTCCTGCCGATTTGTATCTTTTTGATGTTCGCAAGTTGCGCAGCTTTGCGAATCAACCAGGTTGATTTGCCTCAGCTTGCACGGGTTGACTCACTTGCCGCCAGCAACGACACCACCCTAATACAAATGCTTCAGCCTTTTCGCGACAGCATGAATATTCGCATGGGCATCGTGATTGGACAATCGTCCCAACCCATGACCAAGGCACTTCCCGAGGGTTTGCTCGGCAATTACTGTGCAGAAGCCTGTATGCGCCAGGTTACTGACTGGTGCAGGCAGAACCAAACTCCGAAACCTGATTTTTGCATCCTCAACCACGGCGGCCTTCGTGCATCACTTCCTTTCGGCGACATCACACTTGGGAATGTGTATGAACTCATGCCCTTCGATAACGAACTGGTGATCATTCGCATTTCACAGGACGACTTGAAGGCATTGGCCAAACACACCGCGAGCAAAGGTGGTGCTCCGGTAGTCGGCCTTCGAATGCGCATCCATGAAGGTGAAGCCGATAGCATCGAAATCATCTCAAACAGGAATTCGGGGAAAACCACGTTCACCATGCTGACCTCGGACTACCTGGCAAATGGTGGTGACGGCTTTCCAATTCGCGGTACATCTGCCAATCAAACCGCTACAGGTTTGAAGGTGCGAGATGTACTTATTGGCGATGTTCACGAACACAAACTTAAAAACGACTCTATCCGGAGTGGCATTGATGGAAGAATACGTTGAACTCAGCCGCAGAAGATTCATCCGTGTCGCATTGAGCGGAGGGGTAGCCGCCTGCCTTTCACCATCACTACTACTATCAAGTGCTCAAGAGACGCGAATCACAATACTACATACTAACGATACGCATAGCCGAATAGATCCATTTCCTTCGAACGACCCGAAGTATGCAGGAATGGGTGGAGTTGCTCGCAGGTCGGAAATGATTAAAATGACCCGTTCTTCGAGCGAACACGTTCTGCTGCTTGATAGCGGGGACTTTTTCCAAGGCACCCCCTACTTCAATCTATTTGGTGGTGCCGTTGAAATTGCGGCCATGAACAGCATGCTATACGATGCGAGCACTTTGGGCAATCACGAATTCGACAATGGTGTTGACGCGCTGGCAAAACAGCTTTCATTGGCCCGTTTTCCAATCATAAACAGCAATTACAAGTTCACAGGCACGCCACTTGAATCCCTAATACAGCCCTATCGGATTTTTGAGCGAGGCGGAATACACATAGGCGTGTTTGGACTTGGAATAGAACTTTCAGGACTTGTGGATCCAACCCTTTGTACCGGTGTTGAATACACTGAACCAATAGAAACGGCAAAACGAATGGTGCGTTTCCTACGGAAAGAAGCAGGTTGCCAAGTGGTTATCTGCCTTTCGCACCTTGGCCATTCCTACAAGGATCATAAAATCAGTGATCGAGTACTTGCCGAACGTACAACTGGAATCGACTTGATTCTCGGAGGACACTCGCACACTTTCCTCGAAAAACCAGACTGCATCAAAAACGAAGATGGAGACTATACACTTGTTGCACAGGCCGGATGGGCAGGACTTCGCCTCGGAAGGATAGATTTCATTATCAGTCGAAAACAAAAAAGATTCACCTGCGAATCCCTACAAGTAAAAAAAACGGGATAGACAAGAGTAAAAAAATTTTTTTTTATCCCTTTTTGAACAATATTTGCGCTGTCGTTCCAATCAATCTTTCTCACACTCCGAATACCTACCACTTTCCTCATTCCCGGTATGCCAAAAGAAAAAGAATCCACAAGCAAGATTATCAATGAGACTACCGTTTGGGAAAACTGCCTGAAGCTGATTCGTGACAATGTAAATCCGCAGAATTTCAAAACCTGGTTTGAGCCGATCAAAGCGGTCAAGCTTGAACAAAATACACTGACCATTGAAGTTCCCAGCCAGTTCGTTTACGAATGGCTTGAAGAACATTACATCGGCTTGCTGCGCAAGACCATCAAGCGCGAATTAGGCGCAGAGGGTCGCTTAGAGTATTCCATCTTAATGGAAACCTCCAGCCAGGCCGAGAAGCCTTACACGGTAAAGCTTCCTGCCAAAGGAAACAGCGGACTTAAGAACCCCTCTGTTCCCATGCCCCAGCAGATCAGCGGCGGCATCCGCAATCCATTTATCATTCCTGGATTGAAGAAAATCGACATCGACTCTCAGTTGATTTCGAACTATTCATTTGAGAACCTAGTTGAAGGCGACTGTAACCGCCTGGCGCGTTCTGCAGGATTTGCAGTAGCACAGAAGCCCGGTGGAACATCATTCAACCCGCTCTTGATTTATGGAAGCGTTGGACTGGGAAAGACGCATTTGGCCCATGCAATCGGAATTGAAATCAAGAACAACTTCCCGAACAAGACCGTCCTCTACGTTCCGAGTGAAAAATTCATGCATCAGTTTGTTGATGCTGTGAAAAACAACAGCCAGAACGATTTCGTGCACTTCTATCAAATGATGGACGTGCTGATCATTGATGACATCCAGTTTTTTACCGGAAAGGAAAAAACGCAGGATGTTTTCTTCCACATCTTCAACCACCTGCACCAAAACAACAAACAGATTATTCTAACGTGTGACAAGCCGCCGGTCGATCTCCAGAACATGGAGCAACGTCTTCTGAGCCGTTTCAAATGGGGCTTGTCGGCTGATCTTCAAGTTCCCGATTTGGAAACACGCATTGCCATCCTCCGCAAGAAAATGTATGTGGACGGCATTGAACTATCCAATGAGATAACTGAATACATCGCATTGAGTATCACCAACAATATTCGTGAACTTGAAGGTGCGCTTGTATCCATCATCGCCCAATCCAGCCTGAATAAAAAACCCATTACGCTGGAGCTTGCCAAGCAGATGATTGACAAGTTCGTGAAGAATACAGTTCACGAGATTTCAATCGACTACATTCAGAAGATTGTTTGCGACTACTTTGAACTCCCCCTTGAAGTCCTGAAATCAAAGACCCGGAAGCGCGAAGTTGTTCAGGCACGCCAATTGGCCATGTACTTCAGTAAGCAACTGACCAAGTCCTCCCTTTCTAACATCGGCATGCACTGTGGCGGCAAAGACCATGCGACAGTTTTACACGCTTGCAGGACGGTCAACAACCTGATCGATACCGACAAGAAGTTCAAGGCTCAGGTAGCCGATTTGCAAAAACGAATCAACCTGTCCCGCTAAACCCAATCACATATCCCGGTCCAGCGCCGGGATTTTTTTTATGCATATCCTGGTCGTCTGTCTTGGCAACATTTGCCGTTCACCCCTAGCTGAAGGGATTCTACGCGATAAACTTTCCGACCAACCCGATGTCATTATCGACTCGGCCGGAACCGGAAACTGGCATGCGGGTGAGCCACCCGATCGACGCTCCATCTCGACCGCCCTAGAATCAGGAATCGACATACGCTCCCAGCGGGCCAGGCAAGTTGTTGCGGCTGATTTTGAGAACTTCGACCTGATTCTAGCCATGGACGAACAAAACAGGCTTGACCTGCTTAAAATCGCTCCGGCACACGCCAAGCATAAAATTCACCGGATTCTTGAATTTGCCAACATGGGCAATGATGGCGTTCCCGACCCCTGGTTCGGCGAATTAGAAGGCTTCAGGGACGTTTATGATTTGCTTGACAAGGCCTGCGAACGCGTCCGTGAGCGCATTTGCAGAACCTAAAACCGGTTGAATAACCAGCCCTGATTGCTTTTACAGGTAGCTGAAAACGACTATCTTTGCGCCTCAAATCGCATATTTATATCATGTCAGAGGAACAAAAATCCGGCCTTGAAATCAACCAAAGTATCGATCGCGCCGAGTCATATGTCCGTGAAAACAAAAAGAGCCTGAGCATCATCGGCCTTTCCATTCTGGGTGTTGTTCTCGCCTACCTGGGCTATAATCAGTTCATCGTAAAACCACAGGAGGAGCAGGCACAACAGGAAATGTTCATTGCCGAGCAATATTTCGGACAAGACAGCACCAACCTGGCCATCAATGGTGACGGTTCATATCCTGGATTTCAGGAAATCGTGGATAATTATGGTTCAGCTCCTTCCGGAAACCTTGCTCAATACTATTTGGGGATGAGCTTGCTCAAGAAAGGCGATTATCAAGCTGCAATCGATGCGCTTAAAAGTTATGATGCCGAGGATGACATTACCGGTGCATTGGCTTTGGGTGCAATTGGCGGTGCATACCTCGAACTAGGAAACAACGACGAGGCGGCTTCGTATTTTGACAAAGCAGTTTCATACGACGAGAACAACTTCACTACCCCCCTTTTCCTAATGAAGAAAGCCTTTGTACTTGAGATGAACAAAGATTACAATGGCTCTCTAGAAATCTACAACAGGATCAAGGCTGATTACCCATTCAGTACGGAAGCGCGTGAAATCGAAAAATACATTGGTCGTGCTGAGGCCATGACAACCAGTAGTAATTAATCGCATGTCATCTGCACACCAGCACTTATCACAAGTTCCAGAAAATCTTCCCAATGCCGAACCGTTCCGGTTCGGCATTGTTGTTTCATCCTGGAATCAAGATGTAACGCATAAATTAAAAACCGGAGCACTTGAAGCCTTGCACAAATCCGGAGCAAAGCCCGAAAACATCCGTATTGTTGAAGTTCCCGGAAGCTATGAACTCACGGCAGGCGCTTCATTGCTATTACGCAGTGCCGCTCCACCCGATGCAATCATTTGCCTTGGAGCTGTGATTCAGGGAGAAACGCGGCATTTTGATTTTATTTGTAATGCAGTCGCCAACGGGCTGACACAACTCACAGTTGTTCATGGAAAACCGGTCATTTTTGGTGTATTAACCACCAACACCCTTGACCAAGCACTTGAACGGGCTGGAGGCAAATACGGAAACAAGGGGTTTGAAGCTGGAATTACCGCGGCCACCATGGCTGTTCTTGCAGGTTGAGAATCCACCTGATAACTATCTTTGAATAAACCCAATAACCATGAAAAACGCGATCCTTATTTGCCTGCTGGTCGGCTTCGTGAATCAGACAACCCTGGCACAACAGGCTAAAAAATCTACTGCTAAACCTCAGGCTGCAACTGCAAAAGCGCAGCCTGCAATAAAGCTCAAGTTTTGTACACTACCCGACGATAGTAGCCGATCAGCTAAGCTTCCCCTCAAGACCATTCAAGATTGGGCTAACTTTCTACCTTTAAAGGTCACTTGCGACAATGGACAGATTTTCGAACTCAATCAATTCAACTTTACGGTCATAAACAAATCACCAATGCAATCCCGCGATTTCGGAATCGCGAACAACGGAATTCCCATACTTGGTCGCAAAGCGATTGACCAGATGAAGGCGGGAGATACGGTCTTCATGAAGGATGTAAGCGGAACTGGTAAAGACGGTCAGGAAATCAAACTCCCGAACATTGTATTCAGCGTGAGCGAATAATACAATCACCAACAACAGAAAGGGGCGGAATCCGCCCCTTTCTGTTGTTAGCAGGTAGCACAACTCGTATCATCTGCAACTGATACAGGCTCGAACACCTTAGAGCCCGCCCTGTAGAATGCAATCGATTTTAAGCCCAATCGCCAAGCTTCCAGAATACAACTCGAAATCGTTTCCCTCGAAGCCGTGTGCGGAAGATTCAAGGTCTTTGAAATACCACCACCTATGAATACCTGAACAACGGCCATCATTTCAAGTTGCGCATGCGGTCGAATTGCAAAGGGACTGTCCTCATCGGCGGCAGCTACAGCAAATACCGGAATGTGTCGAGAATCCAATCGTGCAGGATTGACCCAGGGCTTTCCTGCAAGAAGCTCTGTTTCGATTTGAAGAATCAGTTCTTGGTTGTACCCAAGATTTTGCAAGCCTCGTGAGATTGACTTGCCAATCTGGCGCAAGGGTGTGGCCGAATCTGAAAACCAACGCTGCTTCACATGTGCGTAATGTGGTTCAATCCCACCCGTATCCGCTCCCATAAGCAAGCCGATTGTACCCGTTGGGGCGATGGCGGTGAGCAAAGCATTCCGAAATCCGTACATCTTTCCCAATTCTATCGCGTGATCAAATTGCTTTCGTGCTGCGTTGATCAAACCGGTCGGTGCAGATTCGAGTGCACGATGTAACACGCTAAGCTCCCCATCTTCATGAATTTCTCGAAAGGAAATCAGGCTTCTTTGCTTCGACACGAGACGCATCAGTTCAGTAGCGTTCAACTTGTAGGCAGGAAATGCACCACGCTTCGCTGCCAGGTTCGCAGATGTCGCCAGGGCGGTCGCTTGCATCAGCGAGGTTATTGCGGCCGCCAATCCCCGCCCCCGATCCGAATCGTAAGGGATACCGCAGGACATCAGCATCCCACCCAGACCACAAAAACCAAGTCCTACGGGCCTGAAATCAGCCGTATTTTGCGCAACCTGCTTTGCCGGATACCGAGAGAAGTCGATGGTCAAATCGAGTACAATCGTAAGCAGGCGGCAAACATGCTGAAAGCCTCCTACATCAAATTGGCCGGCTTCGTTTAAAAATCGCTCAAGATTCACAGAGGCCAGATTGCATGCGCTATCATCCAAAAAGAGGAATTCTGCGCAGGGATTCGAAGCCCGAATCTGCCCACTTTGCGGACACGGATTCCATGTGTTTATGGTTGTATCGAATTGAACTCCCGGATCACCACACGACCAAGCTGAATCGACAAGTTCGTCAAACAGTTTTTTTGCTGGAATGCTCTCGGCATTTAGCCCCTCTAACCGTGGAGTCAATTCCCAATCACCACCTGACTTCAGTGCTTCCATGAATGCATCATTCAATCGCACAGATACATTCGCATTTTGACCGGAAACACTTCGAACGGCCTCTCCATCAGGACCACCCGAGTAACCGGCACGAACCAATGCCATTGCCTTATATTCTTCTTCTCTTTTCCAGCGAATAAACGAAAGCACTTCCGGATGGTTGGCATCCAAACACAGCATACGAGCTGCGCGCCTGTGTGCCCCCCCCGACCTCATGACACCTGCCAACTGATCATCGAGCCTGAGAAAAGACATCAGACCCGAACTACTTCCACCACCTGACAAAGACTCGCCTGCAGCCCTCAAGTCCGAAACATTTGACCCGACCCCTGAACCGAATTTAAACGCACGCGCCTCCCGGTGAAACAGATCCATAATACCACCCTCCCCAAGCAATTCGTCTTTCACCGAAAAAATAAAACATGCGGCCGTTTGAGGCCGTTTGGATGAATCTGGTTCAGCAACCGCCTTCCCTGAGTTTTGATCAATGGAATAAAAACCGGAGGAGGGTTGCCGAACTCCATAAGCCAAACCCAGTCCAGAGTTGAACCATTGAGGCGAATTGGGTGCTGCCTGACCAGAGCACAACACGTAACGAAGCTCATCAGCGAAGGCAAATTCGTCCTCCGTTTGCTCAAAGATCGAAGCACTCCGTGCAGCATCAATCCATTCAGCAACCATCCGATCAATCACCTGACGCAATGAGTACTCACCACCTTCCTGACCGAACCGATAACAATACCGCGTAGCCAAGACACGCGCAGATTCAGTTGTCCAGAATTCGGGGACTTCTACGGATGATTGAATTTCGGAATCGATGTAGACTTCTTTCCAATTGAACGTTCGATAAACATCTTCGCCAGATCGCGTAAAATATCGCGGAAAAGCCACTGAAACTTATTTAGTATATGACACAACCCAAAACTATAAATACAAAACTCAATACGGCTTGATGAATGTCATAATGACACCTGACTTAAAGCGGGTTGTACGTTTTTTAAACCTAAATAATATACAACTCAGGTCCAGCTGCACTGATTCTGTATTTTGGGTTGACTAAAACTGAAAAGACATGACTCCTTCTGAGCTTTTTACATTTCCTTCCGCTTGCAGATGCAAGCGGAAGGAAACCATTCAAGGGATTAGCTGCGCTGATCCAGTATTTGGGGTGAAAAAACTGAAAAGCCATGACTCCTTCGAAGCTTTTTGCATTTCCTTCCGCTTGCAGATGCAAGCGGAAGGAAACCATTCAAGGGATTAGCTGCGCTGATCCTGTATTTGGGGTGAAAAAACTGAAAAGCCATGACTCCTTCGGAGCTTTTTGCATTTCCTTCCGCTTGCAGATGCAAGCATCTGCCGCTGCCGGAAAAACAAAAACCCTGCGATTGCAGGGTCATGTCTTTTTGTGTTTTGTCGGGGTGGCAGGATTCGAACCTGCGGCCTCCTGCTCCCAAAGCAGGCGCGATACCGGGCTACGCTACACCCCGAAAAACGGCCTGGCACTTCGGACGTTTTTGTGGTGAGCGAAGATAGGTAAAATTCACACTGGCTGAAAACGGCTACTTTTGCACATCCGATTCCGTAGCTCAGTTGGATAGAGCATCTGCCTTCTAAGCAGACGGTCGGGCGTTCGAATCGCCCCGGAATCGCTGTAATCAGGTAGGATTTACCTGAAATCCTGAAAAAAGATGAGTTTACACATCAACGCCTCTATTGGGGACATCGCGCCCGTAGTTTTACTGGCAGGCGACCCTTTGAGGGCGAAAAATTTTGCCGAACGGTATCTGGAAGGCTATAGGCAGGTTGCTTCGACCCGAAATATGTTCTATTTCACCGGCAAATACAATGGAGCTGATGTCACCATAGGTGGCAGCGGTATGGGCTGCCCTAGCATCGGAATTTATGCCTACGAGCTATATTCCTATTATCAGGCCCAAAGCATCATCCGAATTGGTACAGCCGGTGCCTACACCGATTCCTTGAGCGTTTACGACCTGATCAATGTAAGTGCAGCGTTCAGCGAATCGACTTTTGCCCGCGAAGCGTTTGGATATGACGAAGAAGGTCAAGAGGCACAAGGACGATGTTTTTCGGAACTCCAGCAAGCGGCCTACGCACTTAATCGAAGCCTGCATTCAGCCCATATTCACTCGAGCGATGTCTTTTATCGCTCAGAAAAGGGTACGCCGCCCATGGCCATACGAAACCAATGCCCGGCCGTTGAAATGGAGGCCTTCGCTTTATTCGCCACAGCACGTTATTTAAACCGTGAAGCCGGTACCCTGCTTACCATTTCGGACGTCATACCCACAGGCGTTGAAATTTCTCCCGAGGAGCGGGAAAAGGCCCTACAGCCCATGGTTGAAGTGGCACTTCTAGCCTCAACAAAACTGCATCCGTAACCCAATTCTGAATTGGGCGTATTAAGGTCGTTGGCAAAAAGATGGGTTTTCCCTATTTTTGCCCCGCCGGTGAGGTGCCTGAGAGGCCGAAAGGAACAGTTTGCTAAACTGTCGTACGGGTAACTGTACCGAGGGTTCGAATCCCTCCCTCACCGCAATCTTTAAACGAATGCCCCCACTGGGGGCATTTTTCATTTACGATTGGCAGTACCTCATCCGGTGAAACCCGAAATTCACGTATGGGAGGCATCAAGCCGCAAAATCGCAGGTGCGTTGCACTGAACCGGTTTAATCCCGAGGTGGGTGATTTGAATCATCCTCAAAAGCAGGAAATATGTGTTTATCAGGCACTCCTGAGCTTGCTTATCATAGCTCAATCGCATTACCTTTATAGGTTATATGAATATGACAAACATGAAATTGAAATTAGCCCTATTTGCAACCCTTGCGATGATGAGCTCCGGCCTGTTTGCACAGCAGGCTCCAGCCGGTATGGAAACGCCGAAGTGGGTTTTTATGATGGAAGACCCCAACGTTAATTTCTTTGATGCCATCAAAGAATACAAAGACTACTGGAAAACACATACGAAACCGGTCAGTGAATCGGAATTGTTCGAAAAAGAAAACAAAAGGCCGAAAGAAGAACGTCAAGCCGAAGCCGAACGGGAGCAGGAACGCCTTCAGAAATTGGGCAAAGAATTATCCGGAGCCGCACTAGAACAAACCGAATACTTGAAATATCAAAGTAAGCGGTTTGACAAATGGGTGATTGAAGTGAAGCCTTGGGTACAGGAGAATGGTCATATTCTAAGCTATGAGGAGCGAAGGGCTATATGGGAGCAAGAAGAAACCGAAAAACGCAAACAGAACGAGAAAAAGTAAGATTTATGAAGCCCACATCACCCCTCAATATGAAACGAATCATACTGGCAATCTGCTCACTTGCACTCCCCCTATTATCCATGGGACAAAGTGCATCTTGGACAGCGTATAAACCGGATTTTTTTCCAACAAATGCTTCCGGCCAGATTCATGGAATCAGCCGTGTATCTCAGGTGAAATTTCATCCGAGCAATTCCCAAAAAATGTATGCCGTTAGCGCCCGAGGCGGATTATTCATCTCCACCAATGGCGGCAGCAACTGGAGTATCGCTCCAGGATCTGACAACTTAACCTTGGGCACTCGATTCGCCTCCGTATGCATTGACCATACAGACGATCAGGTACTTTACCTGGGAGGCGGCGATCACAATTATTACTCAAGCGGCTCGGGGGTATTCAAATCGACGAACGGAGGACAAACCTTCGTCTCAAGCGGCTTGGGCGGTAAAATTATCGTTGATATGATCATGGACCCAAGTAACCGGAACACGATTGTAGCCGCTACCAACACGGGAATTTACAAAACAACAGATGCCGGAGCTACCTGGTTACTGAAATCTGCTAGTATCGCTTTGGACGATTTGCAGCCTAAGCCCGGATCTGGCATTCGCGTTCTTTATGCTTCCTCCAGAGGCGCAGAATTATACCGCTCCTTGGATGGAGGGGATACGTGGACGCAAATCACCAGCGGAATTTATATTCCAGCCGGCTATACATCCGGAGGGGGCACCCGTGTCGCCGTCACTCCTGCTGACAGCAACGTCGTGTACTTTTTCATGAATGCCAAAGGAGGCACCTTGTTCAAATCAACGGATGGAGGCAGCAACTTTTCAGCTGTTAAAGATAACCTGAGCCCATTTCTGACCGGATACACCAACAGTTCAGCTGATCCAGGTCAAGGTGATTACAATACAGGACTTGGAGTTGACC
>Ga0315902_10008731_pt1 | contig 13687 bp, 10 predicted proteins | sample LakEriMetagenome_9_FD_203523 | JGI IMG/M metagenome (GOLD analysis project Ga0315902, IMG submission 203523) | Freshwater fungal communities from buoy surface, Lake Erie, Ohio, United States - Buoy 12 MA117 | ecosystem: Environmental > Aquatic > Freshwater > Lake > Lake biofilm | place: USA... | reverse complement strand
GATACATCAGCTGATGTCGTTCAAGCGCAAAAGCCCCAACGCCATCGTCGCTGTCGCGATGGGCGCGCTCGTCGGGCTCGCTCTGGTCGGCGGCGCGGTGGGCCTGCTGACCGTGCCCGCGCTGGCCCAGCCGCCCAGCCCTGCAGCCCAGGTCTCCGGCGAGTTCGAACGTCCGTTCGGCTACGGCTATGGCGAGGAGCAGGCCTCCTACGACGCCAACACGCGCGACGCCTCGGGCAACCGCATCATTCTCGACGGACGCATCCAGACCGGCATGGACCAGTCCTCGCTGTCCCGCAGCTACGGCTCCGCGGGAGCCTGGTCGCAATCTACCGCCGGCGCAGGCTTCGCCAGCGGCACGGCTGTCGGCAACCAGCTCAACGTCATCACACAGGGCAACTGGAACACGGTCATCGTCAACTCGACGCAGATCAACAACGGCAACCAGACCACCGTACTGAACGGAAAGATCGACCTCCAATGATCGCGCACCTCAAGCTTCTCGTTGTCGCCGCCAGCTCCCTCGCGGTCACCGGCTGCGTGACGCCCTACGCAGGCGCCAATGGACTCTATGCCAGCCCGATCGGCAACGCGCCGGTCACGGCGAACCCGACGCCCTACTCCACCGCGCTGGTCTGCATGGCCAACTACGCCCGCGCCACCGGCAAGCCGACGCCGCGCATCGCCGTCGGCCGCGTGCTCGATTACACCGGCAAGGAAGATCTCGAAGGCGGCCGGAAGGTGACGCAAGGCGCATCCCTCATGGCGATGTCGGCCTTCTCGAAAGCCGGCGCCCGCCTCGTCGAACGCTTCGACACCTCGGTCTCCGAGCTTGAACTGAAATACGCCAACAACCGCCTCATCGGCGCCGACGGTCCGTCCGCTGACGAACCGGAATTCCGTCAGATCCTCGCCGGCGAAATCCCCGGCTCGGACTACTACTTCGTCGGCGGCATCACCGAACTCAACTCGAACATCCGCTCGATCGGCGCTGACGCCTTCGTCGGCGACCTCGACGCCGCCGACATGAAAGGCCGCGCCGGCTTCAAGCTGTTCGTCATCAATGTCGGCGTCGATCTTCGCCTCGTGAACACCAAGACGCTGATCGTCGAGGACGTCATCTCCTACCAGAAGCAGATCGTCGGCCGCGAAATCTCCGCCGGTATCTTCGACTTCGCCAACGGCAACGTCTTCGACGTCGGCGTCGGCGAGCGTGCGATGGAGCCGATCCAGCTCGCTGTCCGCTCCACGATCGAACGCGCGGTCCTGGAAATGACCGCCAACATATATGGCGTCCCGAATTCCGATCCGTGCGGCGCACTGGCTGAAGACGCGTCAACCATGAACCTGCCCGAATCCATCACCGGCTCGGCCTTCACCCTGCCCGACGGCACGACGGTCACCGACGCCGACACGCGCGCCAATCCCGATCGCTGGAACGCCGGCCGTGACGAAGGCGTCAAGGCTGCCCTCCGCGGCCGCAAGTCCTGATCTACAGCCGCGAAAGCCAGTCCCGATGTTGCTGATCACCCGCCTTGCAGCCGCAGCCGGCCTCGCCGCCGTCCTGGCTGCACCTGCCTTCGCGCAGACCACAACACCGACCGCGCTCAACGGCCAGCTCAACTGGGGCGACGTCGTTGCCGACATCAACGTCGTCACCCGCCACGGCGCGCACTCCGCCGCTGCGGTCGCAACCGCCGCTGGCAACTCGGTTTCCGGCGCCAATGTGAATGGCGGCCTCGACGGCGAGTCCGAACAGACCATGTCCGGCGCAACCTTCGCCTACGCGACACTCGAAGGCGGCAACGTCAAAAGCGCCAGCGCCATGTCCACGGCGCAGGGTAACACGCTGCAGGCGCAGGCCACGAACGGCGCTCTCAATCTCACGGCAGCCCAGACCGCCGACGGCGGCGACGCGCTCGCCCGCTCGCGCGTGAACATCGGCAACGCGCAGACGCTCGCAGCTGTCTCCAGCGCCGCCTCGAACAACGCGGCGACCGCGGCCAACCACGGCGACCTCAACGTCGCCCTCACGCAATCTGCCTCAAACTCCGCCTACGCGATCACCGACGTCGACGCCTGCTGCACCGGCCAGACCGCCGCCGGCGCCTCCGCCGCGATCAACGCCTGGAGCTCGTCGTCCACAACCTCGACCGTCAACGCGCAGTATCACCAGGACTCCACCGGCTACGCCTCGGAAGCGACTGCCGACGTCTACCAGAACCGCGCCTATGGCGTGACAGCCGCGACAACAGCCGCCGCCAACTCGGCCTCCATCGCCAACGAATGGGGCTATGCGCAGATCCGCGGCCGCCAGAACTCGTCCACCAACGTCAAGGCCGACACGCGCGTCACGCTGCCGGACTTCTCTGGTACAACGTCCATCTCGGCCTACGGCGTCGGTAACTCCACGCTCGCCACCAATGTCGGCTCCGACATGGTCGTCGATGTGGCGCAGCTGAACACCGGCGGCGTTGACGCGAACGCCCAGTTCACAGGCACGTCCTACGATCATGGCGACGTCGTCCTCGCCTCGACCGCAATCGGCAACGGCTTCACCGGCTATGTCTGCTCGCAATGCGGTGACGCAGCCCTCACAGGCACGGTGTCGCAGACCAATGGCGGCAACATTGTCTCCACGGGCTCGATCAACGCAAACGGCGCAGGCGTCATCATCGGCTCGGCCTCGGCCATCGGAAATTCCGCGACCTTCATCACGACCCAGAAGGGCCATTGAGATCGCGAACACCTTCCAGCAACGGCCTGTCCTCCGGTCGATCCTGGTCCGCTAAGTTGAGTTAGGCCCAAGTGCGGGGGCAAGCGTAGAGTAGCGTACAGTTAGTTGCGTACTGGCGGCGGCTTTCCATCACGGAGAGCTGCCGCCTTCGCTTCTGCAAGGCGGAACCACCCGACACTACCCCCGTTTCGGCTCCATGCTCCGACCTGCGCTCACGACCGCCGCCCTGCTGTTCTCCCTGACCGCCTGTGGCGAGCCTCCTTCCGCATCCAACCCGCAACCAGCAGCGGCTGCTCAAGAGCCAAGCGAACCTGCCGCGCCAACCGGGCCCGGCACGCCTCCCGCAGGCCCCTTCGCCGCAACGCCCGCCCCTGGCGAAGAGCGGCCCACTTCGCAGACAACACAGGGCCCGATTCCGCTGGCCTACCGCCATCTCTGGGCGATCGATCCGGCAGACTGCGCCAGACAACCCGGCCTCACGCGGATCGCCATCGCCCCGGGCGCCATCCGCTTCTACGAAGGCCGCGCGGTCGTGAAGTCCGCTCAGATCGAAGGGCCGGACAAGTTACTGCTCGATGTCGCACACACATCGGAAGGGGAGACGCGTCCTGAACGGCACTCTCTCGCGCTGAGCAATGCGGGATCTCGGCTACTCTACCAGCGGGGCAGGGACAGCATCAACTACATCCGCTGCGACTGATCAGTTCTCCAGCATGAACTTCATGCCGGCATTCTGCTCCAGCCGCGCGATCAGCTTCCGCCCCATCGCCGCACCCGGAACCCATACGCCACCCGCCGTCTCATCGCGCCCGACATCACGCGCGAGACACATCGCGCTTTCCGAGATCATCTTGGACGTCGCGCCATAGCCGGGGTCCTTCACGCCCTTCACCCGCGCGCGCAGCGTCCGACCGTCCGCAGTCTCGCCGACAAAGCCCACCTCATAGAACCCCGTCTCGCGATCTTCCTTCGAAGGCCCCTGCCCCGGCTTCGGCAGCGCGAACTGCCGCAGCAACGCCCGCGTCGGCCCGAAGCCCAGCAGCGCCTGCTGGATGTCGCCCTGCCGCTTCGCAGCCTTCGCGCGCTTCTCGCCGGCCTCGCCATCGCCCGTCAGCAACAACTCGTCATAGACGAAATCGCGTCCCCACGCGTGGCCGAGCAGGTAGTTCGCGCGGTGCACATTCTTCGTGTTGATCGTCGCCATGATGAACGGCGTCGCCCACTGCCCCGCCGCCTCATCGCGCTCCACCGCTTCACCCGAAGGCTGCGCCGGCCCTTTAAAACCGGGGGTCAGCGCGAACGGATCGGCCAGCGTCGTCAGCAGCGATGGATCGCGCTTCGATGATTCCAGCGTCGCCATCAGGCTCGCCACCGTCCCGCCAGAGAACCCGCCCTTCATCTTCCGCACGCGCCCGCGTAAGCGCTTCAGCGGCGCCCCAAGACGCGAGATCGCCTCGGACTGGATGAACACCACGCCCGCCTCGAACGGTATCGAATCGAACCCGCACGAGAACACGATCCGCGCGCCCGAAGCCTTCGCCTTCGCGTCATACTTCGCGATCATCGCCGCCATCCACGCCGGCTCGCCGCACAGGTCGACATAGTCGGTCCCCGCCTCCGCGCACGCCGCGACCAGCGGCTCGCCATAGAGCTGGTACGGCCCCACCGTGGTGATCACCACGTGCGTGGACTTCGCCATCGCAGCCACCGACGCGGCATCGGCCACATCGGCAATCACCAGCGGCAGCTCCGCCGGCGCGCCGATCTCGCTGCGCACGCTCTGCAGCTTGGACTTGCTACGCCCCGCCATCGCCCAGCGCACATCGCGCCCAACACCATAGGTCGCCAGCATGTGCTCCGCCACGAGGCGACCGGTGAAACCGGTCGCGCCATAGACGATCACATCGAACTTTCGCGCTTCAGCCATCGCTTGCCCCTATTCCGGCAGATACAGGATCGGCAGCTGGATCGCGCTCGGCCGCGGCGCATCCATGTAGATCGTGTTGCGCGCAACCCGCGTCTTCGCGTCCTTGCCCGGATTGCCGCCCGTATTCGGGTTGACGTCGATCCGCGGCGAGTTCGAGCTCGTCACATGCACCGCAATGCGATGCCCCTTCTCGAACGTCAGGGCAGTGTCCCAAAGATCGATGGTCAGCTTCTCCGGCGCGCCCGGCGTCATCATCTCGATCTGGTCCGGCATGCGGCCGTTGCGGTACCGCGTGCGGATCGCGCTGTCGAGAATGATCGCCTCGTATCCATCCGGATACACGTCCACCAGCTTCACCACGAAGTCTGTATCCGGCCCGTCTGTCGACGCCCAAAGGTCCATCGTGACGGCGCCCGCGATCACCACATCCTTCTCAAGCGGCTGCGTCTGGAAGCGCAGATAATCCGGCCGCGTCCCGATCGGTCGCTGGTCCATCGGCCCGCGATCAAACGTCAGGTTGGCCCCGCCAATCGTCTTCACCGGGTTCTTCGGGTCGAACGCATAGGTCTTCAATGAGGAAGCCTTCTCAGGCTTCCTGGTGGACAGCGATCCATCCGCACCGAGATAATAGGTCATCATCGCCGGCGCTGGCGGCCAGTCGCCGAACGTCATCCAGCGGTTCTTCTCGCTCACCGCCCCCTTGCGCGCCGACGCCATCATGTAGGCCTTCACCGGCGGCTCATTCATGATCCCGTTGTCGACGCCCTTGAGCCAGTAGTCCCACCAGCGCATCTCGGAGTCCGTGCCGCCCTGCGCATTCCCGATCCCGCCGCCGTTGGGGTACTGCATGTCGCCAGACAGCGGCCCGTGCCCGAACGGACCCATCTCCAGCTTCTGGTTCCCGCGCGCGCCCTTCGCGCCCTGATGCTGCAGGTACATGAAGTTGCGGACGTTCCCCTCGTTGAAGATGTCGAACCAGCCGCCGTACTGGTAGATCGGTATATCGATGTACTTGCGCTGCTCGGCGATCTCAGTGCGATCCCAGTAGCTGCTCGCCGGATAGTTGATGGCGCTCTGCGCGATCACATCCTCGGCCACGCCCTGACCGCGGCTCCAGTCGCCTGAATCCTTCTGCTTGAACGCCCCACCAATGTACGCGCCAGTCAACCGCGTCGAAGGCGCCACCACCACATACGCCGCCTTCAGGTGCGGCGGGTTCATCGTCGCCGCCAGCAGCGAGGTGTACCCCATCGCGCTCGCGCCCGTGATGCCGATGGACCCGTTGCACCAGTCCTGTCTCGCCATCCACTCGACAGTGTCATGGCCGTCGAACGCGTCGTTGATGAAGGCCTGGTAGAACCCGTTCGACCGCCCTTTCCCGCGCACATCCTGCACGAGATAGGCATATCCCCCGTCCGTGTATTTCTTCGCGCCTGCAGGACTAGCGAACATCGCGTCCTTGCCATAGGGCGTGCGCTGCACGATGCACGGGAACGGACCCTTGCCCGCGGGCAGGTACAGATTTCCCGCCAGCATTGCGCCATCACGCATCTCGGCGATCACTTCGGTCGCGCCCGCCGCCACCTTGATCTCGCGGACGGCCGGCACGGGCGTCTGCTGAGCCACGGCCACCGCGCCCAGCGCCAACACCGAAACCGCCGCCAACGCAGCCGCTGCAAACTTGCGCATGTTCTCTCCCTGCGACTGTTTCCGCCGCTAGGGGCAGTCTTTCGCCGCTTGGGAGCCCCGGTCAATGCACCGCAGCGGGAATGTCCTGAGCATCATGCCGCTGCGGCGCCAGCTTCACATGACGCCGCAGCCGTGGGATGCCACCGCCCCATGGACTTCATGAAGCCAACGATCCTCGCGATCCCGTTCTTCCTCGCCACCTTCACGCTTGAATGGTGGGCGGTGAAGGCTGGGCGCGCCAACGGCCGCTACGAGACCAGGGACGCGCTGACCTCGCTCGCCATGGGTCTCGGCAGCGTCGTCACGGACACCCTGTTCGCGTCGATCGGCCTGTGGCTGCTGATGCTGTTCTGGCCCTACCGCCTCTTCGACACTCCGGTGACGTGGTGGACCTTCCTGATCGTCTTCGTAGCGTACGACCTGACCTATTACTGGAAGCACCGAATGGCCCACACCATCCGCTTCTGGTGGGCCGAGCATCACACGCACCACTCCTCCGAACACTACAATCTCACCACCGCGCTGCGTCAGCCATGGTTCGGCCCGCTCACCGGCCAGATCATCATGTCGGCGCCGCTTGTCCTGCTCGGCTTCCATCCCGCCTTCATCGCCCTCTCGGCCGGCGTGAATCTCGTCTACCAGTACTGGATCCACACCGAAGCCATCGGCCGCATGCCGCGCTGGTTCGAGGCGGTGATGAACACGCCCAGCCACCACCGCGTCCACCACGCCACCAACCCGCGCTATCTCGACGCCAACTTCGCCGGCGTCTTCATCATCTGGGACAGGATGTTCGGCAGCTTCGTGCCGGAGCTCGAGTCCGACAAGCCGGTCTACGGCACGGTGAAGCCGATCAATACCTTCAACCCGGTGCGCGTCGCCTATGGAGAACTCTTCAGCCTGCTGCGCGACTGCGCCAGCGACGGCATCCGTCCCTGGCGCTGGGTCGGCCGCTTCCTCAACAAACCCGGCTGGTCCCCCGACGGCGCGCACGCCCGCTCACCCGAACTGAAGGCCGCCTACCTCGCAGCGCATCCCGAACAGGTCGGCACGCCCGGCCTCCCCGCAAAACACCTGAAGCAGGCGCGCAACTCAGCGCCGGTGGCCGCGGAATAGCGAGCAGGACAACGGCAGGCCTAACCGCCCGTCTTCTGCTCACCACCACACGACGAATTCGCCGTCGCGATCTGGTCGAGCAACGCTCCGAGGTCCGCTTCCTCGCCGCCCTGCGCCATGGCCTTGAACGCTTCCGCAGGCATCTGCTTCTCAAGCGTCGTCGCGATGCAGATGCAGTAGGGCGTCTCGCCGCCGTTAGAAGCGCACATGTCGCGAACCGCACGCGTGTCCCCGGACAGCCCGTCGCCGCATGCGCTCAATGCAAGGAGCGACAGAACAAGGACAAGCCTCACGACGCCTTCACCTTCTCCACCCACCGCTTCACCCGCGCCTCCAGCACGGGCAGAGGCACGGCGCCGCCGCTCAGCACGGTGTCGTGGAAGCCGGCCATGGTGAACTTGTCGCCCAGTTCCTTTTGCGCCATGGCGCGCAGCTCCTGGATCCGGATCATCCCGATCTTGTACGCCGTCGCCTGCCCCGGCCAGACGAAATAGCGGCGGATCTCGGACTCGATCGCCGGCTTCGGCGTCGGCGAATTGTCCATGAAGTATTTTACGGCCTGCTCCTCGGTCCACCCCTTCGAATGGATGCCGGTGTCCACCACCAGTCGCACCGCGCGCCACATCTCGTTGTTCAGGCGGCCCATGTCCGAATAGGGGTCGGTGTAGAACCCCATCTCCTTGGCCAGCAGCTCCGTGTAGAGCCCCCAACCTTCGGAATATGCGGTGTAATCCACCTGCGTCCGGAACACCGGAATGCCCGTCAGCTCCTGCGCGATGGCGATCTGCATGTGATGCCCCGGCAGCGCCTCGTGATACGTCGTGCTCTCGAGGTCCCACAGCGGCATCGACGTCGTGTCCGACAGGTGCACATAGTAGACGCCCGGACGCGACCCATCCGGTGTCCCCGGATAGTAGTGCTGCACGCCACCCGGCTCCTCGCGGAAGGCCTCGACACGCTTCACCACCAGGGGCGCTTTCGGAAGAATGCCGAAGTTTTCGGGCAGCTTGGCCCGCGCGCCGGAAACATACTCGTCAGCCTTCGCCAGATACGCCGCGCGCCCCTCATCCGTGTTCGGAACGTAGAACTGCTTGTCCTTCCGCATGAACTCGAAGAACGCCGCCAGATCGCCCTTGAAGCCAACCTTCTCGCGGATCGCTTCCATCTCACTGCGCAGCCGCGCGACTTCCTTGAGGCCCAGCTCATGGATCTCGTCCGCTGTCATCGCGGTCGTCGTCATCAGCTCCAGCATGGTGTTGTAGTACGCCGCGCCATCTTTCAGCGCGCCGACACCCTGTGACTGCGGCGAAGCATTCGCCTTGTCCGTTTCCAGCCACGCGATGACACGCTCATAGACCGGCTTGATGACGCCAGTCATCGCCTCGCTCGCCTGCGTCTCGAAAGCCTTCGCTTCGTCCGCGGTGATCTTCCCTTCGTCGAGCAGCTTCTTCGTCTTCGCCTTCACATCAACAAGCAGCGGCGAGTCCGCGCCCGCAGAGAATGGCGCGCCCGTGATCACATTGCGCGCCTCGCCGATCACCTGGCCGAACGAGAACAGCGGCGGCCTGATGCCCTCGGCAGCCGCCATTTTCGACTGCTCGACCACCTGGTCAATCGCAGGCCCGAACGCCTTCAGGCGCGCGACATAGGCCTCCATGTCCGCCTTCCCGGCGACCTCGTGGAAGTTGATCATGAAGTTCGGCAGGTAGGTCGGGATTGAGTCCCGGATGAAGACATAGCCATGCCGCCGGAACTTGTCCGCCTTCTCGCTCTGGTCGAGCGACAGGGCCCACATGTCGAACGATGTCTTCGATTCCTCATCCAGCTTTTCCGGATCGAACTTAGCCTTCATCTCGGCGACGCTCTCGCGCATCCAGGCGAGTTCCTTGTCAGCCGCCGCGTCGCTGAAATCGTCTAGCTTGTCCTGTTGCTCCTTGCGGCCCAGCGTGGTGAGCCGCATCGGGCTCATCGCCAACCCTTCCTCGTACTCGGCATCGAGATACGCGGTCAGATCCGCACTCGCCTTCGCGATCTCCTCCGCCGTCGGCGCTGCGGGCGCAGCGGGCGAACAGGCGACGGCAAGCGCCGCAAAAGCCGTGGCAAACATCAACCGCATCGACATCTCCTTACATACGGGACCGCCGGGCTCCTGCCCGACGGCGGACCGCAAGGCCCGTCAATCCCGTCCAACGAAGCCGGGCAGGAGCCCGGCGGTCCCAGATCAACCCGCCTTCACCTTCGTAACCCAACGCTTCACACGCGCCTCCAGCACCGGCAGGGGCAACGCGCCTCCGCCCAGCACCGTGTCGTGGAACCCGGCATAGCTGAACTTGTCGCCCAGTTCCCGCTGCGCCATCCCGCGAAGCTCCAGGATCTTCAGCATGCCAATCTTGTAGGCAGTCGCCTGCCCCGGCCACACGATATAGCGGCGGATTTCCGAACGCACCGCGCCCTCCGGCGTCGGGCCATTCTCGAGGAAGTATTTCACCGCCTGCTCTTCGCTCCATCCCTTGGAGTGAATCCCCGTATCGACCACGAGCCGGATCGCACGCCAGATTTCCGCGCCGAGCCGGCCGAAGTCCGAATACGGATCCTTGTAGAAACCCATGTCCTTCGACAGCGCCTCGGAATAGAGGCCCCAACCTTCCTGGTAGGCGGTCGATCCGTACTGCGTGCGGAACTTCGGAATGCCCTTCAGCTCCTGCGCGATGGCGATCTGCATGTGGTGGCCCGGCACGCCCTCATGGTAGGCGATGGCCTCCAGCGAGAATGTCGGCATCGACGTCATGTCGCTGAGGTGTGCGTAGAACACGCCCGGCCGCGATCCATCGGGCGTCGGCGGAAAATAGTGCTGCGCGCCGCCCGGCTCCTCACGGAACGACTCGACGCGGCGCACGACGAGATCCGCCTTCGGCAGGATGCCGAAATACTCAGGCAGCTTCACTTCCATCGCGGTCAGATAGTCTTCCGACATCTTGATGTACTGCGCGCGGCCTTCATCGTTGTTCGGCAGCTGGAACTGCTTGTCGGTCCGCATGAAGGTGAAGAACTCCTGCAGCGAGCCCTCGAAGCCGACCTGCTCCTTGATCTTCTCCATCTCGCCATGGATGCGCGCGACTTCCTTGAGCCCGATGTCGTGGATCTCTGCGGCGGTCAGCGGCGTCGTGGTCTGCAGTTCGAGGCTGGTGTTGTAGAACGCCTCGCCATCCTTCATCAGCGTACCTGCGCCCTGCGCCAGCTCGGCCGTGTTGACGCGATCCGCCTCTAGCCACGCAATGATCCGCTCATAGGCAGGCTTCACGCTGTCCTTGAGCGCCTTTTCCGCGCCATCCTGCAGCGCCTTGGCCTCTTCAGGATTGATCTTCCCGTCCTTCTGCAGCGTCGCGATCTCGCTCTTCGCGTCAGCCCACAGCGGCGAATCTGCGCCCGGCCCGAACGGCGCGCCGGCGATCACATTCTTCGCTTCCTGCAGCGACTGGTCGTAGGCGAAGCGCGGCGCATGATTGCCCTCCGCCGCCGCAAGCTTGGCGCTCTCGATCACCTGGTCAAGCGCCCGGCCCAGCGCGGTCAGGCGCGAGACATAGGCCTCCATGTCGGACTTGTCGGCGACGGTGTGAAAGCTGATCACGAAGTTCGGCAGGAAGACGTGCGGACCATCCTTCACGAACACGTAGGGCGTGCGCCGGAACTTCGCGCCCTTCTCCATGTAGTCCAGCTGCGCCAGCCAGAGATCGTAGGACGTCCGCGCTTCCTCATCCAGCTTCGCCGGATCAAACTTCTCTTTCAGCTCCGCGGCGCTGGCGCGCATCCATTCAAGCTTCCGGTCCAGCTCAGCCTCGTTGAACTGGTCCAGCTCGCCATAGCGCTCCTTGCGCCCCTGGAAGGTGAGCCCGATCGGGCTCGTCAGCAGGTCTTCCTCGTATTCTGCGTCGAACCAGGCCGTCAGCTCCGCACTGGTCTTCGCAATATCTTCCGCCGTCGGCCCCGCAGGCGCACTCGGCTGGCAGGCCACAAGCGCCAGGAAGCTGGCCGCAAACAGAAGTCTCATCCGTAAATCCTCCAACATCCCAAGCCCGCCCTCGACGTCACGCGGCAGCCTTCACCTTCGCAATCCACGTCCGTACCCGCGTCTCGAGCACAGGCAGCGGCAGCGACCCGCCGGTGATCACCGTGTCGTGGAACGCCTTCCAGTCGAACTTGTCGCCAAGCTCGGTCCGCGCCTCGTCACGCAGCTCCAGTATCTTGAGCATCCCGATCTTGTACGTCGTCGCCTGCGCCGGATTCAGCAGATACCGCTTCACCTCGCTCTTGATCGAGCTTTCCGGCCGCGCCGAGTTGGCCATCGCCCACGCGACAGCCTCGTCCTCCGTCCAGCCCTTTGCATGCAGCCCGGTGTCGAGCACCAGCCGCACCGCGCGCCACAGCTCCGACGAGAGCCGCCCAAAATCGTTGTACGGATCGGTAAACCCGCCCATCGTCTTGCCGAGATCCTCCGCATAGAGGCCCCAGCCCTCGGCGAACGCGCCATAACCATACTGCGTCCGGAATACCGGAATGTCCGTCAGCTCGTTCTGGATCGCGATCTGCATGTGATGGCCCGGCACGCCCTCATGATAGGCAAGGCTCTCCAGCGCCCACAGCGACACAGCGCTCATGTCCACCAGGTGCGCGTAGAAAATGCCCGGCTGCTTCCCGTCCGGCGTCGGGCCATAGTAATGCGCCGCCCCGCCAGGCTGCTCACGGAACGCCTCGACGCGCTTCACCACCAGCGGGGCCTTCGGCAACCGCCCGAAATACTCCGGCAGCCGCTTGTACATCACATCGAGATAGCCCTGCGCCGTCGCAAGATACTTCGCACGGCCTTCATCCGTATTCGGCAGGTAGAACTGCTTGTCCGTCCGCATGAAGTCGAAGAAGGCTCGCTTGTCGCCCTTGAACGCCACCGTCTCGCGGATCTTGTCGATCTCCGCATGGATGCGCGCGACCTCCTTGAGCCCCAGCTCGTGGATCTCGTCCGCCGTCATCTTTGTCGTCGTCTGCAGCTCCAGCGCGACATTGTACCAGTCCGCGCCCTTCGGCAGCGTCAGCGCGCCCACCTTGCCCGACGGCGCATTTGCCATGTCGGACTCAAGCCACGCGATCAGCCGCTCGTAAGCAGGCTTCACCTGCCCCGTCAGCGCCGCAGAGGCCGCATCCAGCCATGCCTTCTCCTGCTCCGCCGTCGCCTTGCCCGCAGCTTTCAGCTCCCCGATTTTCGTCTTGAAGTCCGCGAACAGCGGCGAGTCCTCACCCGGCCCGAACGGCGCGCCAGTGATCACGTTCTTCGCTTCCGTCGCCGTCCGCTCATAGCCGAACTTCGGCGTCCGGATTCCATCCGCCACAGCCAGCTTCGTCCGCTCCACATACTGGTCGAGCGCCGCACCCAGCTTCCCGATCCGCGCGACATACGCATCCGCATCCGCCGGCTCATCCACCTTGTGATAGGTGATCAGGAAGTTCGGGATGCCCGTATGCGGCCCGCCGAACCCGAAGATGTAATCATGCCGCTGCCACTGGCGCCGCGTCTCAGCCCGCGCCAGCTCCAGCTCCCAGATCTCCCACGACGTCTTCGCATCATCGTCCAGCTTCGCGGGATCGACCTGCGCCTTCATCCCCGCCACGCTCTCGCGCCGCCACGCCAGCTGCCTGTCCGCATCGGCTTCCGAGAAATCGCCAAGCCCGTCGTACAGCTCCTTGCGCCCCATCGAGGTGAGCATCATCGGGTTCATCGCGAGCTCTTCCTCGAACTCCGCGTTGAGATACGCCGTCAGCTTCTGGCTCTCGGCGGCGATGTCGGCGGCCGTCGGCCCGGCAGGCGCCGCAGGACTGCAAGCAGCCGCCAGTGCGATGAATCCTGCCGCAAACAAAGCTCTCATGATGAACCGCATCCCGTATGCAGGCCCCCGTCCTTCGAGATGGCCCTCCGGGCCTCCTCAGGATGAGGGCTATCCAATGCCGGCGGCAGAGTAGCCCTCATCCCGAGGAGCGGACAAAGTCCGCGTCTCGAAGGACGAGGGCGTGCTCACCGGCGTCTCAACACTCAAGCCGCCTTCTGCGCTTCGATCCAGCGATCGATCTTCCGCTCCAGCACCGGCAACGGCAGAGCGCCGCCACCGAGAATCTGGTCGTGGAAGGCGGGATAGCTGAACTTGTCGCCCAGCGCCGTGCGCGCCCGGTCG
>Ga0315902_10008725_pt1 | contig 13694 bp, 11 predicted proteins | sample LakEriMetagenome_9_FD_203523 | JGI IMG/M metagenome (GOLD analysis project Ga0315902, IMG submission 203523) | Freshwater fungal communities from buoy surface, Lake Erie, Ohio, United States - Buoy 12 MA117 | ecosystem: Environmental > Aquatic > Freshwater > Lake > Lake biofilm | place: USA... | reverse complement strand
ACCGATGTTTGTTGTCAGACGGCTTCCGCATATTTCTTCATAAATTTCATAGATAAGCTCTCGGTATTCCATCAGGTAAATAAACCCCGAGAACGCACCTGTATCAACGCCTACAATCGAATTACAAATAAGATGATCTGAAATACGGGCAAGCTCCATGATGATGATGCGCAGATAATCTACACGCTTGGGGGTCTTAATACCCAATAATTTCTCACAGGTCATATGCCAGCCCATGTTGTTGATGGGACTGCTGCAATAATTCAGGCGGTCGGTGATGGGCGTTACCTGGTAAAGCGGACGGCGTTCCGCCAGTTTTTCAAAAGCCCGGTGAATGTACCCTACAGTTGATTCGGCACTCATCACACGTTCTCCATCCATCTCCAGAACATTCTGGAATACGCCGTGCGTGGCAGGATGTGTAGGGCCCAGGTTAAGCGTAGTCGTTTGCTTTTCTATCGAACCCTCCGGTAACAAGATATTTTGAACGTCACTCATTTTCTGTCATAAAGTTTTAAATACTGTTAACGGTATCAGATATCCGTTAACGGCTAACTATTAACCGATACCCCCACCCCGGCCAAACATCTCATCGTCTTTATCAATACGGGTCTGATCTTCCAGCGGATATTCCTTTCTTAAAGGGAAATAATCCATTTCATCCACATTCAGAATGCGCTTAAGATTAGGATGCCCTACAAAATTCACCCCATAGAAGTCATAGGTTTCGCGCTCCATCCAGTTGGCCGATTCATACAAGCGGGTTGCCGTATATACATCAGGCTGCTCCACAGAAGTAAAAACCTTGAAACGCAGGCGCACGTTATCAATCAGGTTATGGAGGTGGTAAACCACTGCCAGCTCCCGACCCTGCTGTTCCGGATAATGCACCGCCTGTAAATCGGTCAGAAACTGAAAACGCAACGTTTCATCATCGTATAAAAACTGCAGTACTTTCAGATTAAGATCCTTCGGAGCTTCAAAAGTGAGCATCCCGTAAGGTTCTTCAAATCCGGAGAGTTGTTCTCCAAACTGCGCGATTAGTTTATTTTTTACTGTTTCGTTGGTCAACATTTTCTTTGTTTTCAAAAACCTTACTTCGGTTACTGAATACCGTAACTCTCCAGTAAGGCTTTATAATGATCGCTGTTTCTCCGGCGCAATTGCTCCTGCCCTACCAGTTCCTGGATCTTCAACAGACCATCGATGATCGCTTCCGGCCGTGGAGGACAACCGGGTACATACACATCAACCGGAACCACCTGATCAATTCCCTGTAAAACGCTGTAGGTATCGAAAATTCCACCGCTACTCGCGCAGGCTCCTACGGCCATCACCCAGCGGGGTTCTGCCATTTGCAGGTACACCTGTTTTACAACCGGACCCATTTTTTTTGAAATCGTTCCCATCACCATCATCAGGTCGCATTGTCGGGGGGTAAAGGCCATTCGTTCGGAGCCAAAACGTCCGATATCGTAATGCGCCGCCGCAGTGGCCATGAATTCGATGCCACAGCATGAGGTGGCAAACGGAAGAGGCCAGATTGAATTTTTTCGTGCAAGACCGACAACCTCACTGAATTTTGTTGCAAAAAAACCTTCCCCCATATGTCCGTCAGGCATTTCAGCCATGCTGATATGCCCTTTGTAGTCGGCCGGTTTAGGATGAACATTAAACTGAACTGGGCGTGCCATGATGTTACTAAGTTTTGAGTTTCACAGTTATACGGATCAACAAGCAGCTTTACTGCATTGTTCTGTTAAATTGATCAATCTTCCCAATTCAGGGCTCCTTTTTTGAATATGTAGAAAAACCCACACAGAAAAAATCCCACAAACATCAACACCGCCAGAAACCCATCCCATCCCAGCTGCCTGAAATTCACTGCATAGGGATAGAAAAAGATAACTTCCACATCAAACAGAACAAAGAGAATTGCAATCAAAAAATATTTAACCGCCATCGGCTGACGGGCATTACCATGAATTTCGATGCCGCTTTCAAAATTTTCCAGCTTTTCAGCCGTGGGCCTTTTAGGTCCGGCCCAGTGGGTCAGCAGCATGATAAAGGCCACCATCCCAACTGCAAATAACAGCTGAATGCCAACGGGAAAATAACTGGAGGGTAATTTGGTTTCCTGAACCGATGGTAGCGCCTGAAGTAGTTGGATCCAGAGTTGCACGAATCTGATTTTTTTTGATTCCGGATTGTGTTTGCTGAATGACAAACTGCGTCCGGAAAATTTCGGCGCAAAAATACAACAGCAGGGTCAGATAAAATCAGCCCTTTAAACAAAAATCCGGCCATCAGCGAAGCTCATGAACGGATTGTCAAAGAAATAAATTGAATTATGTAGCCTTAATTAAACTGATCCTTGTGATGCGGGGTTTTTTTCCGGCAACGGGCATTGGTCGGCTTTTACCACTCAGCTGATTTTTATATTCAAGCGCTTCCTTGTCTGCCGGGTCCATTAATAGCGTTTTGTTACAAAATTCAAGCGCTTTTTTATAGTCTTTTGTTACGAACACGTTATAGCCAATAAAGTATTTATACACGACTTTAATCTGCGTACGGTAGGAAGCAGAATCCGGACTTACCGCCACCACTTCGAGAAACTTTTCAAAATGCGGATTTGCCATGGCATTGGTCATTGTTGAATCAATGCTCCAGTTGCACCTGCCTCTCCAATAATAACCCCAGGGAGCCGCCGGATTTTTTTCCGTGTATTTTGTAAAAACACTGTCCGACTTCGTGTAATAATCGAATACAACATCGCCGGCATCAAAATAAGCCCGGCCAAGGCTGTTTAAATCAGAGCTACCTGGATTCGTTTTAGTTAAATAGATCCTTTCTTGCCAAGCAGCAATAGCCAGCTTGTCTTTTTGTGCTTTGGCAAGATCAAGAGCTTTCTGCATAAAGGAAGGTCTGTTTTCACCCTGGTTATCTGCCTGTATCGCTTTTTCGTAGTAAGTATATGCATTCGCCTGTTCGCCGGGGATCCCGGCAAGAATCTCAGCATACATCTCATAATCTTTGGGGGTGATCTCTTCGCCTGAGGCCTTGCGGAAAAACTCATCTGCCGACTTGCGGGCGTTTGCAAAATCTCCAAGTGCCTTATAGCTGTAAGCTTTTCGGCGATATATTCTTGGTTTTATATTCGCCTCACCCAGTTTGCCGATCAGGGCATCCGCATCATTGATTGCCTCTTGATATTTGGAGGAAACATATTTTAATTCGATGAGATAGTACTCATTCTGCACGTCTTCATCGATCACGCTGATGTATTTACGGAGATACATTTCCGCCTTCTTTACGTCCCTCTGAAACCAGTAGTTGTACAAAGAATAATAAGCCGGTGCATAGAGCGGATCTTTTTCAATCGCTTTCTCAAAACCGGGCAAATAGGATTGCTTTGCTTTAACAGACTCCAGAATACGAGCCTTCCTGTAAATAGCAGCAGCATAGTTGGTATCCATTTCAATAGCGCGGTCGTAGGCATCCATAGCATTCCCTCCCTCGCGTTGAATTTCGTAGGCATTTCCCAGTAACAGAAACAATCCCGGATCTTTCACCCCCTTGAGGCCGGTTGCCGCCTGCAACTGAGTGATGGCATAGGCCGGATCTCCGGAAGCGGAATTTAATTGAGCTCTTGCAATGGCCGCAAGCACATCCGCATTTTTAGATTTGGAAAGTGTAATGGCAGTTTCAAAACGACTCCGGGCTTTTTCAGCTTGTTTTTCCCGCAGTTCGATTTCACCAACACCCGCCAGCAACAAAGGATGATTGTTTTGCTGGAGAGCTGCTTGGTAGAGGTTTCTGGCTGCATCCTGATTGCCCAATGCCAGATCTGCCTGTCCGAGCCAGTAGATCGCCTCTGCATCGGAAGGTTTTGCCTTAACCAGCTGATCAAAAATTGTTCTCGCGGAGTTGAAGCGTTCATAGTACATAAATTTCTTTCCCTCCTCCAGACTTTGGGCAAAAGCGAAAAGTGCGGCGTGTACAATTCCGGCTATCAGGAGCAGTTTCTTTATCATCGGTTTCGGTTATTTAAAAAGATTTGAAAGGGCGTAAAATTATTTAAAAAGAAGACAACTTAATCGATGCAATTCTTTGTCATTTTTTCTTCAGACTAAGCTAAATCAATTCTTAAAGCCTCGGTGTTAAGAAAATAACAATATCAGAGTGAATCGGTTGTTAGTATTGTTTCCCTTACCACAAAGGGTCGGCGGGCAGGCACGAGATACATCCTTCGAAATAATAGTTGTCCCTGATCATTTTTCATAAACTGAATGAAATGATTGGCCTTCCCGGCCTGCTTTTCTTTTACAACAGCATATATGCTTCGGGTATATGGATAGCGGCGGTAAAAAATTTCTTCCTGAGAAGGATAAGTATAACTGCTGTCGGCACAACCCCTGCAAGGTAGCCAGGCAATACGAACCGACTTCAAACGGGAAATTTGTTCCGGATCTTCCGGATTGCCAATCCAGCTGATGCCCACAAACCCAATCGCTTCAGGATTTTTTTCAATATAATCCATCACTTCCCTGCTGGATCTTGCTGCCCGGAATCTGGACAGTGCTGCAGTTTTTCCTTTTAAGATCGAATCCAGTGCAAAACGAACGGTACCGGTCGCTTTTAATCCATCAAATACCGGGGTAAACTGGGATTTTGCATGGCCCGTCAACATGTCCTCAACCTCCTGTTGCATAAAAACAGAATCGTTGAGAGAACGGTTCATAATCAAGGCAATGGCATCATAAGCCAACAGGTGATTTTGCGGATATATTTCAAGGCTATCGTACACATCAGCGGCTTCTCGAGGTTGCAGACTCCGGCTGACAATAACCATATGTATCGAATCATTGTATAAATCTTTCCAGCAGTCCGCCTCGGGCTTGTAGTCGATACGCAATTGTACTTCCGGGTACAGTGCTTTATAAACGAATGCCTGTGCTTCGAGGGCGGGCATGAAGGCCTCATCCGCGCTAATCCGTACAACAGAATCGATTGTCGGTAAAGAATTCTTATCTGAAAGGCTTTTGCAGGCAATGCAGAAAGAAAACAATAATATGAGACAGATAAACTTCATGCTTCATTTTGATAGAAGGAAACAATTCCACGGTAAATCCTGAATACTCCATATAAAAAGGAAAGGCTGCCAAAGACCCAGATAAATTCTTTCGGAGGAAATGCCAGCTTTTTGCCCATGAACTCAGCTGCCAGTAAAAAAACTCCGACCAGGGCATATATCAATCCCATCAAAACATCAAAAACGGCTCGCACGCGGATCTTCCTTTTCCCGAATTGGTTCAACTGTTTTTTCATGAACAGGCAAATTAACCTAAAAATGAACGGAACCAATCGTGAAATCTGTCAGCCTTTCAATTGCCGAACTGCAGAGCGTTTTACTCATTTATATTTGCAGGTATGAAGATTCTGATGGTTTGTTTGGGAAATATCTGCCGCAGTCCGCTGGCAGAAGGCATACTCAGACATAAGCTACAAGAACGAGGACTCAACTGGGAAGTAGACAGCGCTGGAACTTCCGGCTGGCACGGCGGGGCAGCACCTCACGCTTATAGCTGCAAAGTGGCGCTCGAAAAAGGGATTGATATCCGCGGCCTGCAATCGCGCAAATTAGTTCAGGAGGATTTTGATCGTTTTGATCAGATCTTTGTGATGGACAAAAGCAATTACAGAGACGCACGAGATATTGCCGGACAGCGTTTTGATCCAAAGCAAACCAGGCTCCTATTAAATGAACTTCATCCGGGAAAAGACCTGGAAGTTCCGGATCCCTGGTCGATGGACGTCGACTCGTACTATGAAGTTTTTGAGATGCTAGATGCCGCCTGTGAACAATTGATAACGAATTTAACCAACAGTACTCAACAGGTCCCTTCCTGAAAGTTGGGATAAAAATAAAAAAGAATTCATGGCTAAACCGACCGTTTCTCTTCCTCAGGGCACACGCGATTTCAATGCAGCGGTCATTCGAAAGCGAAATTATATTTTCGGAACCATCCGGCGTGTCTTCGAAAGCTACGGTTTTGAACCCCTGGAAACCCCCGCTATTGAACAACTCGACACTCTGTTGGGCAAATACGGCGAAGAAGGAGATAAACTCATTTTCAGAATTCTGAATAACGGACTTGAAAGACCCGAAAAAGAAGCTCAGGCAAGAGCTGATTTTGAGAAAGTCCTGAAAGGACAATCGACTTCCGGGATAACGGAAAGGGCTTTACGCTACGATCTGACAATTCCTTTTGCCCGCTATGTTGCCCAGCACCATGCGCAGCTGGCTATGCCTTTCCGCCGTTATCAGATGCAGCCCGTATGGCGGGCAGATCGCCCGCAAAAAGGCAGGTACCGTGAATTTTATCAGTGTGATGCGGATATTGTGGGCAGCCGATCGCTGCTGAATGAAGCCGAGCTTGCATCGATCTATGCTGCAGTATTCAATGAACTGGGTCTGCCGGTATCTATCCATATCAACAGCCGGAAAATTCTGGCCGCATTGGCAGAAAAATGCGGAGGGCCGCAATGGTTTTCCGCTATTACGGTAGCGATCGACAAACTTGAAAAGATCGGTCCGGAAAAAGTGAAAGATGAACTGGAGCAAAAAGGGTTGGCTGCATCGCAGATAAGCCTGATACTGGATTTTCTTCTGATCAATGGCACCAATAATGAAAAACTGAACAAAGCCGCTAGCTGGTTATCCGAAATTCCCATAGCATCGGAAGGAATTCAGGAACTGGAATACTTACTCGGCTTAACGGATATCGCTGAATTAACCATCGATTTTACACTTGCAAGAGGACTCAATTATTACACCGGTATAATCTTTGAAGTTAAAGCAAGAGGTGTGCAGATGGGCAGTATCGGAGGTGGCGGTCGTTATGATAACCTGACTGGGCTTTTCGGAGTGGATGGCATACCAGGTGTTGGAATCTCCTTCGGGGTAGACAGAATCTATGATGTGTTGGAGGAGCAGGCACTTTTCCCTGCTGTATTGAATGCAGGTACTAAAATTTTATTTTTTAATCTGGGTACTGAAGAAAGCAGGCATGCTTTTAAACTAGCACAGGAAATGCGTAAAGCTGGTATTGCCTGCGAGTTGTATCCAGAGCAGGTGAAGCTGGACAAGCAGTTTAAATATGCAGAACGAAAATCAATCCCATTCGTCGCAATTCTAGGAACACAGGAGATCGAATCCGGCACCTGCAAGATCAAAGAGCTTGGTACAGGCGTCGAAACATCCATACCAAAAGACTCGTTTCTTAACTACTTTTTAAGACTGGAGTCTCCAAAGGGATAACTCAAGGAACTTCTCTAAATAAAGAATGACGTAAATTGCAAGACGCATCGGTTCCTACCCTTCGAATGGAACAAATAGATCAACCAGGTTTTAGCATAATAATAAGTATGAAACATATTATTCTCTCCTCCTTTTATTTACTTGCCTTCGGCACCATTGTTTACTTTGGATCAAATTCTGCCAGCAAAAACAAATCTGATAAAACGTATGCAAAAGGTTCGTTTGAGTCGTATGAAGAAAACGAACTTGAAAATCGTAAGAAGAGAAATGAATACGAATGGAAATTATTGCATGACCCAGCCACCGGTCAGATTCCGAGAGATATTAAGAGAAAAGAGGCGTTGCTGTTACAATCCGTTATCCTGAAACAACAGAACGCAGCTTTTCGAAGAACTACAAACAACACCTACATTCCGGCCGGACCTTCAAAGCTGGGTGGTCGTACCAGAGCTGTCGTATTTGACATGCGTGCCAACCAGGTTGTTTTGGCAGGAGGTGTTTCCGGTGGAATCTTTCGTTCTTCAGACGGAGGAGCCAGCTGGAGCTTCGTACACCCGGCCAATGATGTGCGAAACATTACCTGTATTGTTCAGGATCCACGCCCTGATTTTCAGGATACCTGGTATGCAGGAACTGGTGAACTGATCGGAGATTCTCCATCATACCCGAATGCATTTATTCCTGGATATGGTATCTTAAAATCTACTGATAACGGATTAACCTGGACCAAACTCAGCTCCACCATACAAGGAAGTAGAGAAAATTATGACTTTGCATGGGATTATGTTTTTAATGTGCAGGTAGATATCAATGGTGTATTGTATGCAGCAATTCTGAATCGGGTGGTTCGCTCGGTAGATGGAGGTAATAGCTGGACTACAGCGATTGGATCTAATACGTTAGCTGCTGATCCATTACGCTCGCTTACTGAAGTAGCAGTTGTAAAAAACAGCACCAAGGTTTTTGCAGCAATCGGAGGAAGAAATTCAAACAGAGATCTGGTAGGTGTATGGACTTCCCCTACCGGTCTGAACGGATCCTTTACCCGCATTGCAGGCGGAAGGTCGGGGCAAACGGATTCGGTTCCCGGATGGCGGGCTTACAACAACGCCTTATCTGGCGGTGCATTCACAGCTGGTTACGGTCGTATTGTACTTGCAGTTGCTCCCAGCAATCCGAATATACTTTACGTGATGTACGACAATGCTCAATCGGTAGATAACAATCTTTCAGAAGCTGATCTTTTCAGAGCAGATCTGAGCGGAGCAAGCCCAGTTTGGAGCTCCAACAGAGGAAACTTTTTAAGAGGTTCAATTGATAATAGATTCCCGGACTTACTGGCAACTCAGGTTGAATACAACATGCTGCTGGCCGTCCATCCAACCAATCCGAATTTAGTGATCGCCGGCGGCGTTAATTTATACAAATCTACGAATGGCTTCAGCTCCGGTGGTTCATTCATCGGAGGTGAGGTTTCTGACACATTTTCTGATCCGTCGGGTGTAAGTCACGTAGATTTTCACGGATTCGCTTTTGACCCTTCCGACCCGAATCGTTTTGTAGTTGCCAATGATGGCGGACTGCAGGTTTGTCCGGACATTACAGCCAGTCAGATAAGCTGGTCGCTTTTTGCCAACCAGTACCAGACGCTCCAATATTATCACGTTGCTATCGACCCTTCTCCTGGATCACTCGTATTTGCAGGGGGTGCTCAGGATAATTCCACCAGTTACCGCGACGCAAGAGGATTGTTTGCAAACATTCTGCCGGACGTAAATGATCATTATAATCTTATTGGAGGAGACGGCGGAGCGGTTGGATTAACAGCCAGCAATCCTGCCCTTACAACCTCTCAAATCCTATATGGTTGTGCACAATTAGGAGCCCTATACAGACAACCCATCCGCCGTTCAGCTTCTATACCAGCATTTAGCTCCATCAAACCCTTCGGATCTCAGGAAGGTGAATTTATCACCTACTTTCATCTAGACCCTTATAATACAGAAACGCTTTATTATACAAGTTATAATGAACTGTACCGAACCAATAACGCCTCTACGGTAACGACTTCTCTCACAAGCGGATGGACAAACCTCACCGGTGTTGGTACAACAGTCGGGAGTGTCAACAGCATTTTTGCCCTGGCAACTTCTCACGGGCCCTATTCCTCAGGAAACAACCATCTGTTTATCGGGACCTCGAATGGGAAAATCTATCGTTTAGCAGATCCGCGTAACGCTACTTCTACTACTGCTCCCGTTAATATAACTCCGGCAACAGGAATGACTGCTTCATCACTTGTACGACAAATTGCAGTCAACCCAAGAAATCCGGATACAGTTTTAGCCGTTGTATCCAACTATGGTGTCGCCAGTGTTTTCTGGACTGGCAATGCAACCAAACCTGCGCCTACATGGCAGGTAATTGAGGGTAATATCCCCCTTCCTTCTTACCGCAGTTGTGCCATCGTGGTTACCTCCTCCGGTGTGGAATACTATGTAGGAACATCAATCGGCTTATTCAGCACGACCTCCATTAATGGTTCATCTACATCTTGGACTCTGGAAGGACCACCGGTGCTTCAGGGAGCTCTTATCAGCGATCTTGCACTCCGAGCATCCGACAATACGTTGTTGATTGGCACACACGGGAATGGCATGTATTACACCATCATTGAAAGCACGAGTACATCCGTTCCGAATAACCCTCAAAACAATCCGGCTTTTATTGCTTCGGTTTATCCAACCATCACTTCAGGCGATATCCAGATCAAAACAGGAAATCTTACCGGTATCCGTATGATGAATGTCCGTGTTCTGGATCTGAATGGCAAAACCGTGTATACCAACCGTCTGAATTACACATCCGGAACCCTTAATCTGAACTATCTCCCCCGAGGAAGTTACATTCTGGAGATGATCAGCGATAACCGGAAGTACAAACAGGTACAGAAATTTATCCGTCAATAATATGCTCTACATGCCTGTTAACAAATGGATGCGCATATGCTTTACGAGCATCATTATTGTATACTGCTGCAAAGTATCTCATGCTCAATCCGGTCGCTATCCGGTTAAAAAAATATATACCTATTCCCAAAGCAAAGTGGGAGGTGTAAATAATCCGCGCAGTCAAAACAAAAGTGAACATACTTTTTATCGCATTTATCTGGAGTTGTGGAAAGATAAAAAAATCGAGATAACTCATCTTTGGATAAGAGGAAATTCCTGCGGATTCAGAACAGAGTCTGTTACCCCCCCGGTAAAAAACAATTCTGATAGCACTATTTTTTTAGTGCCTGAAACAGCAGGTGAAGTCATCGAAGTATTAAAAGAAACAGATCATGAACCTGAGAGCAATTCTTTTAAATACTGCCCCTCGCGGTACAAACATTTTCCCGTTCTGATTCGCTATCGGGAAAATGGAAAACTTTTTTATCTTGGAAGCTATCCCAAGGCACTTCCGAAAGAATTCATGCAGTAGTCATAACTGGCCGGAATTCTCTCTATTTTTAAGATTCTAAATTATCGTCATGGCTGTTCCTTATCAGATACGTTCTTTCCAGGATTATCAGGCGGCTTATAGAAGAAGCATCGAAGATCCCGCCGGTTTCTGGGGTGAAATTGCAGAACATTTTAGTTGGCGCAAAAAATGGAATCAGGTGCTCGAATGGAATTTTAAAGCCCCTTCTGTCAAATGGTTCGATGGCGCAACGCTGAATATTACTGAAAACTGCATCGATCGACATCTTCCTTCTCTGGGCGAAAAGCCTGCTATCATCTGGGAACCCAATGATCCGAATGAAAGAGTGCGTATTGTTACCTACAACCGGCTACACAAACGTGTTTGTCAGTTTGCGCAGGTATTAACCAACCTTGGTGTGAAAAAGGGTGACCGTGTTTGTATTTATATGGGCATGGTACCCGAACTGGCTTATGCAGTACTGGGATGCGCACGCATCGGTGCTATACACAGTGTCATCTTCGGCGGTTTCTCTGCTCAAAGTATATCCGATCGGCTTGCTGATGCTAAAGCAGAATACATTGTTACGTGCGACGGTGCGTATCGGGGCAATAAAGACATTCCATTAAAAAGTATTATTGATGACGCGCTTACCGGAAATACAACCGTTAAAAAAGTTATTGTATATACCAGAACCCGCACGCCCGTTTCCATGATCAAGGGTCGTGATGTATGGTGGGAAGAGGAGATGGAACATGCAGAACATCAGGTAGAAAAAAACGGCAAGGTTGAATTTGAAGCAGCTGAAATGAATGCAGAAGACCCGCTGTTTATTTTATACACATCTGGAAGTACCGGAAAGCCGAAAGGAGTTGTACATAGTACAGCAGGATATATGCTCTGGACGAATTACACGTTTTTAAATGTTTTTCAGTACCAGCCTGGCGATATTCATTTTTGCACCGCTGACATAGGCTGGATCACCGGACACAGTTATATTCTTTACGGGCCTTTAAGTGCTGGTGGAACAACGCTTATGTTTGAAGGCATCCCCACCTGGCCCGACGCCGGACGATTCTGGGATATTGTAGATAAACATCAGGTGAATATTCTTTATACGGCACCAACTGCGATTCGGAGTTTGATGGGATTTGGGCTAGATCCGCTGAAGGGAAAAGATCTTGCAACATTAAAAGTGCTTGGAACAGTCGGTGAACCCATCAATGAAGAAGCCTGGCACTGGTACGATCAGCATGTTGGTAAAGGAAGATGCCCAATTGTGGACACTTGGTGGCAGACGGAAACTGGTGGCGTTTTGATATCAAATCTTGCCGGTATTACTCCAGCGAAGCCAAGCTGGGCGACTTTACCATTACCCGGCGTGCAACCCTTACTGGTTGATGAAAAAGGAGATGAAATCACAGTGCCGGATGAATCGGGATTACTCAAAGGAAATCTGTGCATTCGCGCCCCCTGGCCTTCTACCATTCGTACGACTTATGGCGATCATGAACGATGCCGGCAAAATTATTTCGCGACCTATGAAGGATATTATTTTACGGGCGATGGTGCCCTAAAAGATCAGGATGGAAATTACAGAATAACGGGCCGCGTTGATGATGTACTCAATGTGAGTGGCCATCGTTTAGGCACTGCAGAAATTGAAAATGCAATCAATATGCATGCGGGGGTGGTGGAAAGTGCAGTCGTAGGTTATCCGCACGATATTAAAGGACAGGGCGTCTATGCCTTTGTCATTTACGGGCATCTGCACAACAATGATCCGGAACTCACCCGAAAAGATATATTGCAAACAGTTACGCGCGTGATTGGTGCCATTGCCAAACCGGATAAGATTCAGTTTGTGAGCGGTTTACCAAAAACACGCAGCGGAAAAATTATGCGAAGAATTTTAAGGAAGGTGGCGGAAAACGAATTATCGAATATCGGCGATACCACCACACTGCTTGATCCGTCAATAGTGGATGAAATTGTGAAAGGCCGGTTGAGTTAGAAAAAAAGCATAAAAAAATGGTTCGTGAGGACACGAACCATGGAAATGATGATTTGCATTAATAATCGAACAAGATCGATGAACAACGATCCTTATTTCGCACTGCTATAGAAATCTTCCCAGCATTTCTTAATAAATGCATCCCCCGCATCCCGAACGCCTTTGTTGTAAAGAGCCGATTCAACAGGAATTGGAACACTTTTTCTGGTGATGGTATTTTCAACTTCAAAGTGTCGGAATAGTCCAATATCAATTCCAAAGCTGATATCCTGAACGCCTACAACTTTCACTTTTTGCTTTTCAAGAACCCCTTCAATTTCAATGGGGTCTTTCAAATTATACACCATCATGGAGGTCGGTAAAGACATTGCTTCGCTGTTGATAAAGCTACAAGTTGTGAACGTTCCTCCAACGCCCTCATCGCTGATCTTAAATGCCGTTTGGCCTACTGCTTTTGCCCCAATATCCAAAGCACTACTAATATAAGATTCTCCATTTTCAGCCATGGGCACAATGAGGTTGATTTTTACAACAGTAACATTATCTCCCTGAAAAGAGATTTTAGCGGAGTTATCAGTAAAAGTTGATTTTTCTTTGCCACTTTCTTTGGTTCCTTTTACAAAATATTCAAAATCGGTAGGGGTGCTCATAAGAAATCCTTTCGCCTGTGCATCATTCAGGGTTCCTCCTTTTTTCCGCTGCCAGCCTTTAAACTCTTTGATACCAGCTATTTGATCGGGAGTGACGATTTCATAACCCGCTTCTTTCATGCGGGTAATCGTTTGATTGTACAGATAGTTGGTGTTGCCGATCAGGTCTTCATCAACAAGTCCTGAAAGATTCATCATGAGTGAAGCCGTAGCACTTCCGGTCAGCATGTTACCTGCTAACTTTCCT
>Ga0315902_10008724_pt1 | contig 13694 bp, 8 predicted proteins | sample LakEriMetagenome_9_FD_203523 | JGI IMG/M metagenome (GOLD analysis project Ga0315902, IMG submission 203523) | Freshwater fungal communities from buoy surface, Lake Erie, Ohio, United States - Buoy 12 MA117 | ecosystem: Environmental > Aquatic > Freshwater > Lake > Lake biofilm | place: USA... | reverse complement strand
CTGGATCAGGAAGCCCAATCGCGTAAGCGATGGGGACAGCGGCCACGTCTGACGAGGTGCAGCCTGACGCCCTCCGGCGTTACGCTCGTTGGGGCTGAGGCAGGCCCCGGCTTTTCAAACGTCACAAACTCTGAGGAGACACCTCGATGCTCACTCGTCGTTCGCTCGTGAAGGCCGGTATCGCCGCCGTCGCCGCCCTCCCCGCCCTGGCGCGCGGGGAACCTGAGCCAGCAGCGCGGCGGACGGGCTTGCGGATCGCTCACCTGACCGACATCCACGTCCAGCCCGAACTCGAGAGTGCCAAGGGGCTCGCGGCCTGCTTTGCCCACGTGCAATCGCTACCGGACCGCGGCGGTCAACCGGTCGACGTCATCGTGACCGGCGGCGACACGATCATGGACTGCATGGAGGCGGGCCGCGACCGTACGCAGGCGCAATGGGACCTCTGGAAGAAGGTCAAGGCCGACGCCTGCGGCCTCGAGGTGAGAAGCGTTGTCGGCAATCACGACGTCTGGGGCTGGACGAAGTCGAAGGCCAAGACGACGGGCGACGAGCCGCTCTACGGCAAGAAGTGGGCCTGCGAGCAGTTTGGTCGAGCATTCCCCTACGAGAGCTTCGACCGCGGTGGCTGGCATGTGATCCTTCTCGACAGCGTGTTTCCGCACGACGAGGGCTACATCGGCAAGATCGACGACGCCCAGTGGGACTGGCTGGAAAAGGACCTGACAGCGGTGCCAGTGGCGACGCCGGTGGCGATCGTTTCGCACATCCCGATCCTCTCGGTCAACCCATTGGCGACCGCAGCGGCCAAGGCTCCCGCGGCCGGGGGGAAACCGGAGTTCAGCGTGTCGGGAGGCCTTGTGCATGTCGACCATCCACGGTTTCAGGAACTCTTCGCGAGGCATCCGAACGTGAAAGCGTGCCTGAGCGGCCACCTCCACATCGTCGAGCGAATCGAGTTCGGTGGAGTGAGCTACCTCTGCAACGGCGCCGTTTCGGCCGGTTGGTGGAAGGGCAAGCACCGCGGCACGGACTTCGGCTACGCGGTGGTCGACCTGCACGGCGACGGCACGGTCGAGAGCCGGTACGTGCCCTACGGTTGGACGGCCCGCACGTAGCGCACCTTGAAAAGCGAGGGGCATGGGCAGCCCCTCGCGGCGACCCGTTTGGGGCCGCTTTGCTACGCTGTGGTGGCTTGTGGGCTCCATCGCTCCCACCAGCCTCCCACCTGCGCCAGGAAGTCTCATGTCAGCCCCCCGCCCTGCCCCCGAGCTCGTTCGCACCAAGGTCGTCGCCACGCTCGGTCCGGCGTCGCGGGCCGAAGAGGCCATCCGCGGCCTGGTCGAGGCCGGCGTCGACGTATTTCGGCTCAACATGGCCCACGGCTCGGTGCCCGAGCACCAGGAATCGCTCGATCGGATTCGGCGCGTTTCCGAGTCGCTCGCCCGACCGATCGGCGTGCTTGCCGACCTCGCCGGGCCGAAGATCCGGCTCGGTGAACTGCCGGGAGGTTCCGTCGACGTGGCCGAGGGGGATCGGATCCGGTTCGTGCGGGGCGCCAAGGCCCACGGCCCCGGCGAGTTCACCGCCACCTACGAGCCCCTGATCGACGAACTCGGCGTCGGTGACTCGGTCATGATCGCCGACGGCACGATCAGCCTCGTCGTCGAGGAGCGAAACGCAAGTCACGCCCTCTGCCGGGTCGTCCAAGGGGGCACGATCCGCAGCCGGCAGGGAGTGAACCTCCCGGGCGTGAAGCTCTCGGTCGCGGCAATGAGCGCCGCCGACTGGCAGCATGCCGAGTGGGCCGCGTCGGCCGGAGTCGATTTCGTGAGCCTGTCGTTCGTCCGCAGCGCCGTCGAAGTCAAACTGCTCAAGGAGTTGCTGCGAACGCGGGGCTCCATGGCCCGCGTCGTGGCCAAGATCGAGAAGCGGGAGGCGATCGAGAACCTCGAATCGATCGTCGACGCGGCCGACGCCGTGATGGTTGCCCGCGGCGACCTCGGTGTCGAAACCGACGTGGCCAGCGTGCCGATGGTGCAGAAGCGGATCATCCGCGCCTGCCAGCGGTATCAGAAGCCGGTGATCGTGGCCACGCAGATGCTCGACAGCATGCAGCATGCACGCCGGCCCACGCGAGCCGAAGCCACCGACGTGGCCAACGCGATCCTCGACGGCGCCGACGCCTGCATGCTCTCCGGCGAGACCGCCATCGGCGAGCACCCGCGGCTCGCCGTCGAGATGATGCGACGCATCGCCCGCGAAACCGAGAAGCAGTACCTCGCCGACCGCTGGCACTACATGGAAGGCCGGTTCCTCGCCGAGAAGGGCTCGGCCGGCGTGCCGGTGCAAGAGTTTCTTCCGTCCCCCGAGTTTCTCGTCGAGGGGCTGCACCCGATCACGCAGGCCGTGGTCGACGGGGCCAGCCGGATCGCGGGCGAACTCGACGCCAAACTCTTCGCCGTCGCCAGTAGGTCCGGCCTCACCGCGATCGCCCGCTCCAAGCGGCGGGGCGCCGTGCCCACCGTCGGCCTTTCCGACAACCCGGCCTCGCTGCGGCAGATGGCTCTCTACTGGGGCGTGACGCCGCTGGCCATGGAGGCCACCCACGACATCGGCGTGCTGCTCGAACGGATCACCGCCTGGGGTATCCGCGAGGGCCGCCTGCAGCGTGGCGACCGGATTTTGCTGGTGGCGGGTTCCGGTTTTGGGACGGGGGGCCACAATATGGCGCTGGTGCACGAGGTGTGACCCTCGCCGGCATCGGGACGCGCCGGCGACGGAACGGCAACCGTCTCGTCGCCGGGGCGAGGATACGCCCAAGGCTCCTCGAGCGGTCGCCGATTCCGTCGCCTGCCCCGCAGTGGGGCGGGGCCCGGATGCACCGTCGCCACATGTGGAAAGAAAAGCTTTCATGAAAAAGAAATGCGTGCTCGCCTACTCGGGCGGACTGGATACGTCGGTGATCCTCGGCTGGCTCATCGAGCAGGGCTACGAGGTCGTGGCGGTGTACGTCGACCTCGGGCAGCCGTGCGAGGATCGGGAGGCGATCCTCGAGAAGGCACGGAACTGCGGGGCCGTGAAGGCGGAGATCGTCGACGTTCGCGAGGAACTCTGTCGCGACTTCGCCTTTCCGGTGATGCAGTGGCAGGCCCGCTACGAGGGAACGTATCTCCTCGGCACCTCGATCGCGCGGCCGCTGATCGGCAAGATCTGCGTCGACATCTGCCACCGCGAAGGAGCCACCGTCTACGCCCACGGCGCCACCGGCAAGGGCAACGACCAGTGCCGATTCCAGCTCGCCGCCGAGGCGATCGACCCGCGGATCACCGTGCTCGCCCCCTGGCGGATGGCCGAGTTTCGCAGCCTCTTCCCCGGCCGCAAGGAGCTGATCGAGTTCTGCGAGGCGCGGGATATTCCCGTGAAGGCCTCGAAGGACAAGCCGTACAGTTCCGATGAGAACTGCCTCCACACCAGCTACGAGGCCGGCTTGCTCGAGGAACTCACCACCGACGGCTTTGGCATCGTCGATTTCGGGATGACCGTCTCGCCGCAGCAGGCACCCGACTGGCCCGAGACGGTGCGGATCGACTTCGAGTCGGGCATGCCGGTGAAGGTCAATGGCAAGGCCCTGAAGCCCCACGACCTCGTGCTGGCTCTCAACGAGATCGGCGGCCGCAACGGCATCGGCCGCACCGACATCGTCGAAAACCGGTTCGTCGGCATGAAGAGCCGCGGCGTCTACGAGGCTCCGGGCATGACGCTCCTCTACGAGGCCCACCGGCTCGTGGAGCAGATGACGCTGGATCGCGACCTCGTGCACCTCCGCGACCGAATCTCCCCCGAGGTGGCCGAGATGGTCTATTACGGCTTCTGGTACTGCGCGAAGATGGACGCTCTCCTGGCGTTCATTCGCGAGGCACAGAAGCCGGTCACCGGCACCGTGGAACTCAACCTCTACAAGGGCAACGTGCTCGTGAAGAGCCGCACGAGTCCGCTGAGCCTCTACGACGAGGCGATCGCCTCGATGGAAGGGGGCGGCTCGTACGACCAGACCGACGCCGAGGGCTTTCTGCGGATCGTCGGCCTGCCGCTCCGCGTGCAGGGCCGCGTGCGGCCCCGCGGCAAGGCGTGACCGCCGTGGCGACGCCGCCGAGCCCGCTGCGCCGCCTGGCCCTGGTCGTGCTCGGGCTTGTGCGGATCGACGCCCGGCGGCCTGCGTCGTGGCTCGTGGCCGCGGCGACGCTGGTGGTCGTCGCCCTCGCGCCCGTGTCGCGGCTCTGGGCCGCCGCCGGAGGCGGCGCGCTGCTCGCGCTGGCCGCGGTCGGCTCGCTCCTGCGGGCGTCGCCCGCTGCCGACCTGCTGCCGGCCCGCCTCATGGCGCGTCTTGCATGGCCGCTGGCTGCCGTCGCGGCCGGGGTGGTGGCCGCTGGGCTCGTCGGGTTCGACGCCCCGGGCCGAACGCGGGTCGCCTTCGCCGTCGCCGGCGGCGCGATCCTCGCCGCGGTTGCTGTCGGCGCCGCGACGTGGCTGCCTCGGCCCCGTGGTCTTTGGGAGCCCGCGGCCCGCGACCCCTCCGCCCCGGGACAGATGCCGCTCGTCGGCCGTTCGTGGGCCGACGTGACGGCGATGGTGTCCACGCTCGTCGCCATGGCCACCTGCTACTTCCTGGCCCCGGAGTTTTCGGCTTGGTACACGGTGGTTGCCACGACGTGGTTCACGCTCCTCGCGGTGCCAGCCGCCACGCTCGTCGGTGGCGACGAGCGGTCGCGGCGCGATCTGCTGGCGGCGGCGGCGGGGCGGCCGCGACTGGCCGGCACGCCGACGGCCGCAGTGCCGATCCTCGCCGCCTACGCCGCGGTCCTCGGCTGGCCCGCCGCGGTGGCGGCCATCGTGGCCCGCGAGCGCCCGTGGGGGTGGGGCGACCCGATGGCGGCCGTGCTCGTGCTGGCAGGCATGGCCGCCCTCGCCGCAGGGCTGGCCTGGGTATCGGCGGCCCGGCGATGGCGCGAAGACACCACGCTCGCCGTCGTCGCCATGGCTCACGCCACGACGCTCGCCCTCGCCGCCCGGATCGCCTAGGCCGCGCAATCTCCTCGGACTGCGGCGTATCACCAACTTTGGCGTTGCCGTCGCGCGGCTGGGCGTGCGAAACTCCGCCAGCCTTCGCAGCTTCGCGAGGCCTCCGGGCCGCGTGTGTCCGCGGGGAACATGCCGGTCGTTCGAGTCGAGAAAACCCGGCGCATCGCACGATATTCAACGCATCGTGTCGATCGTGCCGATGCCGCCAGACCCATCGAGGAGTCGTCTCGTGCCAGGAACCCTCATCGCCATCAGCCGCCGCGCGTTCCGCCTGCGCGCCATCGCCGTCGCCCTGCACGTGTCGGCGGCGGCCATCATGGCGAATGCGGCGGGCTTTCCGGACAGCGAGACGATCTTCCCAGCCACGACCCGCGCCTGGATCAGCATCGCCGATTTCCGGGGCATGCAGGACCGGTTCGACAAGTCGCCCTACGGCCAGTTGATCGCCGACCCGGCGATGAAGACCTTCGTCGAGCACCTCCGCGAACAGATTTCGAAGAACGGCAAGCAGCGGCTCGCCAAACTCGGACTCACGCTCGAGGACCTCGGCAAGGTGCCGGGGGGCGAACTTGCCGCCGCCGCGATCGAGGTCGAGGGGGGCACGCTGGCCACGGTGCTGCTGGTCGACACCACCGGCCACGAAGACGACGCCAAGGCCGTCGTTGACCGGATCGGCAGCCGGCTGCTCGAGCAGAAGGCGACGAAGGTGACCGTGCCCGGCGCGCCGCCGCAACTCACCGTCTACGAACTGCCTCCCGATCCGAACGACGTCCGGTCGGATGCGGCCGGCCGGAAGCGGAGGGTCGCCTTTGCACAGGGGCCGCAGGTGCTCGTCGTCGGTGACGACGCGGTGCAGGTGGGCCAGGCCTACTCGGTGCTCGCGCAGGGCCGCAAGGACAGCCTGGCCACCGTCGATGCGTACAAGGCGGTCCTCGAGCAGTGCGGCAGCCAGGTGCCGGCCAACGCGGCCCCGATCCGCTGGTTCGTCGATCCGCTGAAGTTCGCCGCGGCCTACCAGAAGACCAACCCGCCCCGCGAAAAGCGGAAGGGGCCCGACTACGTCGCCATCCTCGGCCGGCAGGGCTTCGATGCGATCAAGGGCGCCGGCGGCGTGCTCATCTTCAGCGAGGGTCCGCACGCGATGCGGCACCACAGCCTGGTCTACGCGCCACCGCTGCCGGGCCGCGATCCCGAGTCGGCCGAACGGTTCGACCTCGCCGCCCGGATGCTGCGGTTCCCGAACGCCGCCGGCGTGGCCCCAGCGGCCTGGGTTCCCCGCGAGGCGTCCGGCTGGGCGGCGATGCAGTGGGACGTGAAGACCGCCTTCGGCTCGGCCGAGTCGCTCGTCGACGAGATCGTCGGCGACAAGGGTGTGTTCGACGACGTGATCGCCTCGCTCAAGGAGGATCCCGATGGTCCGCAGATCGACGTCGAGAACGACCTCGTCGCCTGCCTCGGCAAGCAGGTGAGCGTGATCACCGACCACGTCGATCCGATCGACACCGACTGCGAGCGGATCGTGATCGCGATGGAGGCCGCCGATGAGGCCCGCGTGGCGGCGACCGTGGCCAAGGTGATGGACGCCGACAGCGACATGCGAAAGATCGAGATTGCCGGCCACCAGGCCTGGGAACTGATCGACCACTCCATGGAGATTCCGAAGCTCGAGGTCGAGACACCCGGTGGCGCCGTGGCCCACGCCGACCACGACTCGAACGACGAGGCCCATCGCCGGCGGCAGCGACTCCGCGAGAAAGAGGGGCGGTTGCTGCCGCACTCGACGGTCACGGTCGCCAACGGCCACCTGCTGATCGCGTCGCATCGCGACATCCTCGAACGGATGCTGTCGGCCGCAGACGGGGCGGCGTCGCTCGCCGCGGCGCCCGACTTCGCCGCCGTCCAGGTCGAACTCGGCAAGTTCGTGTCGGCCTCCACCGCCGCCCGAGGCTTCGGCCGGGAGGAAGCGGTCGTGCGGCCGACCTACGAACTCCTACGGCAGGGCGCCATGCCCAAATCGCAGAGCCTGCTGGGCCAGATGCTCAACGACGCGCTCGGCGACGGGAAGCCGGGAACGGTGCGCGAGCAGAAGATCGACGGCAGCACGCTGCCGGAGTTCGACGTGGTGCGTCGATACTTCGGGACGAACGGCCTGGCGATGGAGACGCGGTCGCAGGGCTGGTACATCGTGGGGCTCGCGCTGCCGCGGTCGCCGCAGCAGGAGCAGGAGGTCGCCCGTCGTCCCGCCGAGCCCGCGAACCGGTAAGCTCGCCGGTGTCGGTGTCGTGAACCCCGGCCGGCCGTGAGGCCGCGGGCTGCGTCTTGGGAATCGAGTTGGTTCTGGCCTCGTCCCACGCCTTACGGCGTTGGGCTTCCACGAAGGTTGGTGAACGCGGCTCCGGAATCAGAAAGCCCAATCGCGTAAGCGATGGGGACACGCGGCTCTGCCGCGCCGCTCCGAACAACGGCGCGAGCGCGGCGATCAGCGCGACTGGCCACGGGCCGATTCGACGACCGCCCAGAACGGGTGCTGGCGGTCGGCTCGGAGACGGATGTCCTCCAGCATGACCCGGATGTCGGGTGCGACTCGGCCGTTGAGCGGCCTGCGGCCGTCGACCGTCACGTTCACCGGTTCGCCAAAGTTGACGAGTTCGGGCGACAGCCACACCTTGACGCTGTCGGCGCCGCAGCGCACCGAGAGCGTGTTGGTCGCTCCGGCCTTGGCCTCGAGCCGCAGGGGGCGGCTGCCGTTCGTCGGTGGCCAATGCTCGGGCAGCACGACCGTCTTTGGCGGCATCCCCTCGATCTCGGCCCACCAGAAGAACCGGTCCCACGGCCGCATCGTCACCGCCTCGAACTCCTTGGGGAAGAAGTCCCGCCGCTTTCGGCCCATCCAGTCGAACAGCCGCAGGAGTTCGTCGGAGAAGTGCTCGTGGCCACGGCCGCGATACTCCACGTAGGTCGCGTCGAATCCCCTGAAGAAATACCGGTCGAGTTCCATCGCATCCCGCTGCACCACGGCGCGGTCAAGTTCACCCGCGACGACGTAGATCGGCAGCGATTTGGCGTTGGGCCAGTAGTGGCTCACGTAGCGGCCGGCCGTCGGCCCCACCATCACGAGGCCCGCCCAGAGATCAGGATGCGACAAGGCGACGTCCCAGGCGGCTTCGCCACCGAGGGAGTGGCCCGAGAGATAGACCCGATCGCTGTCGATCGAGAACCGCCGCAGGGCCTCGCGAAGCGAGGCGAGCACGGCATGGTGCTCGCGTGGCGAGCAGCTGTAGCCCGTCTGCTGCGGCTCACCCCACGCCGGCGCGATCACCACGTATCCGTGCCGCGTGGCCTGTCCGAGGCGCGTGCCGTCGGCGGCTGGCATGCCGGCCCACCACTCGATTTGGTTGAGCGGCGTCGACCAGCTGGCGTGAAGCGTGACGATCGCCGGATACCGACGCAGCGGGTCGTATTCGGGCGGAACCTGTACGAGGCAGCGGACGTCCTCGCCCGGCTTCATGCCGGGGACGGTGAGTTCGTGGAGTCCTGGGGACGCCGCTGCTGGCGGCTCCGCGGGGGGAGCCATGTGGGCCACCACGGCCGCGATCGTGGCCGCGTCACCCGCCTCCTCGTTGCGAACTCGGTCGAGGATCGCGTCGCGGGCCGGCTGGTCGGCGGCGCGGAGGTAGTCGCGGACGAGATCGCGAACCCGTCGCGCCGAGAGGGCGAGTTTGAGGTTGTCGGTCGCCGCAGCGGCCCCCTCGAGCCAGCCGCTGATGGCGAGGGCCACCGCCCGGTCGGCGGGCACGGCGGTGTCGGTGCCCAGACGGTCGAAGGTCGCCAGACGATCGAGCGAGTTGAACGACAGGGACTGCTGAATCTCGTCAACAGTCGCGCCGGCCGCGCCGCGGTCGGCTTCGTCGAGCGCGGCGACCCGCGACCGCAGGTCGGCGACGAGCCGCGTCGCCCGGTCGAGCCGGCCGCGGTACTCGTCGCGTGCCTCGCGGACCGCTTCGAGGAGTTCGCCCCCGACATCGTCCGTGGGGAAGGATTCGAGCAACCGCATGGCGAGCCGGTCCTGTCCCGACCTGCCCCGCAACTGGATCTCGTCCAGGATCCGGCCGGCGCCGAGCCGGGTGATCGTTCGCCGCTCCTTCGCGAGATCGGCGAGGTCGGGGAAATCGGCCAGCACCTCGTCGAGTTCCTTCGCGGCATCCTCGTATCGCTCGCCTTGGAGAAGCAGTCGCACCACGCGGAGTCGCTGGTCGGCGTTGGTGCGGTCGATGTGCTGCGAGATCACCCGCTTGAGCACGTCGGGTGGGATCGACGTCGTCGCGAGCCGCATGTCGAGGAGCAGGGGCTTCTCCGTCTGCACCCCCTCGAGCTTCGTCCATCGCGGCGTGATCTCCGTGATTCCCTGGACCACGTCGACGCGGCCGCCGGCAGTGGCGAGCGAGAGGATGCGGCGGCCGAACTCGTCGAACGGCGTCGTTTCGAGAATGCCGCCGACGCCCGCCACCCGCGGTCCCTCGTCGGGCACCCGCTGCGGGATCGTCACCCGCTCCATGCCCGGATCGATCGCGGCCTCCTCGACCTTCACCACCTTCCGCTTCGACACCATGGTGCGGGTGAGTTCGTCGTCGCACATCAGGATCGGCTCGCCCGTCGCGCTTGCCGAGCCCTCGGCGAGCGGGTCGACGATCACGCCCGGCAGCTTCGCAAACCGCCCTTCGAGGATGCGGCCGTCGGCGAGTTCGACCCGATCAGCCATGGCGGTCGAGGCAATCGCTGCGGCGACCATTCCGACGGCTGCGGCGAGGCGCAGGCGGCTGATAGGCTCGGCGGGGCGAAACGCTTCCATGCGCATCAGGTTCACTGGCCGGCAATGGCAATCGGGAAAGGCCACGGGCCTCCATGGTGCGACCACTCATGACGCGTGGAGCGACAGTCTACGGTCGTCCCTTCCCGGCCGTCAGCGCCGATCCTGCAGGAACCGGTTGTCGACCCGATGGACGAGGTCGAACACCTCGTCGGCCAGCTGGTCGATCTGCATCTGCATGACCTGCAGCGGCGAATCGAGGAACGAGGGGTCATTCCAGACTGCCAGCCGTGCCTGCGCCAGTTCTGCCGCCGCCTCGAGTTGGCGAAGGGTGGTTTGCGAGACGGTCTCGGGCTGTCTCATGTTGGCCGACCGCGCGGTAGCCAGTTCGTCTTCGGCCTGACGCACCGCCGTCATGGCGGCCGTCGTGGCCAGGCCGAAGCCGTTGCCGTGCGCCTGCTCTCGACTCGTGACGACGTGTCGTTTCAGCACCTCGATGCGGCGTCGGAGGCTTGCCAGCTCCAGTCCGCCGACCTGGCCGGGCACCGTTTCTGCGAGATGCTCCGCCTGTGCCAGGTTGGCCTGGGCGAGCCGCAGCCGAGCTTCGGCATAACGACCGTGCAGGTCGGCGTGTGCCAACTCCGCCGGCGATGGGGTGGCGGCGAGAGCGGGCTGCTCTGCCGTCGCCTCGCGGTGCGTCAGCCGCCGACTCGTGATGAAGGCCACGGCGGTCGCGAGGGCGATCGCCGCCAACCGGACAGACCGGGATGAGCGTGACATGCGGCACCTCCCTAAAACCAAGGACAAGGAGACGACGGATAAGCCCGGAATCGAACCCGTGAAGACAATCGTACGCCTCCCCTGGGCCCGGGAGAAACCATCCCGTGCGGCCGTCCGCTACCACCGCCGGCGATTTCTTGACTGGACCCTCCGGGCGTGTGGACAATCTGGGGATTCGGCGGAGCGGCCGCCCTGAGCGCGACACGACGAGTGGCAGCATGCATCGAGATCCAATCCGACGGGTGGTCCTCTGGGGCGTGTTCGCGACCCTGCTCCTGCCCGTGGTCCTGGCCGTGGTGATCGGGCTCGGGGCCCTCCTCGGCGGTCTCGGCGACGCGGCCGGCAGTCGTGCGCTCCTGCGGATCGGCCTCGTCGTCGGCGCCGCCTGGATGATCGCCATCGTCTGCACCACGGTGGCTTCGGCGATGGCCACGCTGGCCGGCGGTGGCCGCCATCGAAGACGCGGACGCCGCCGCCGTCGGCATGCCCGGGAATCAGGAAGCCCAATCGCGTAAGCGGTGGGGACACGTCGGCCAGGAATCAGGAAGCCCAATCGCGTAAGCGATGGGGATATGCCGCGGTGCGAGGCGCTGCCCACGCCCCGTCGCCGGACGCTCGCTTCGGCATCCTGCCTCCACTCGCTGCACGCCGGCTGCGCTTCGCCATCCTGGCTCCACTGGCCGACGAGCCCGGCTCCCGGGGCACGGGCAGCCCCTCGCTGATCTCGTGGTGCACCTACCGACCAGCCGTAAGGCCGTGGGCCATCGGTGGTTCACCGGCCGGGAATCAGGAAGCCCAATCGCGTAAGCGATGGGGATGGTGTTCACAATGAGGCGTTATCTCGGGCGTGTCGATCGTACCGCTTACGCGGTTACGCTTCCTGCGGGCCGGGAAGCCCAATCGCGTGAGCGATGGGGATGGTGTTCACAATGAGGCGTTATCTCGGGAGTGTCGATCGTACCGCTTACGCGGTTACGCTTCCTGCGGGCCGGGAAGCCCAATCGCGTGAGCGATGGGGATAGCCCGCGGCCGCCGCGGTGCACGGGCAGCCTTTCGCACTCTGACCCCTCGCGTTCTGAGGTTCTGCTCGCTCGACGGAGAGCGTGACACTGCCCGTCGCCGCGGCGTATGCTCCGATGCATGAGCCACTTCGATCGACACGGACACGACCCACTTCGGCTGCATGCGTGGAGGCGTCGGCTGATCGCCGTGGCCTTTGCCTGCGGGATTGCGGCGGGGTTCGCGGTGGCTGGCCGGCATGGAACTGCGGCGGAAGCCGCTGCTTCGCCCAAGGAGATCCGGGAGCGGATTGACGCTGCCGCGAAGTTGCTCGATGCGGACAAGCGCGACGCGGCCGTCGAATCCCTCGGTGCGGCGATTCGCGGGCTCGAGGCGATGGCGTCGACGCAGCGGCCGCCGGCCGGGTTCAAGCCGCTCCTCGAACGGGCCGCGAGCGTCCGGCGACGACTCGAGAAGGCGGGGGCCGATGTGACCAGCCTCGTGATGCCCAGTACCGGGGGAGAATCAGCCGCCGCATCGCCGGCAAGGCCGGCACCCGGCGTTCCTGCCGTCGGCAAGACGGCCGTTGTGTCGTTCTCGCGGCAGGTCGCTCCGATCCTCGCGAAGTCGTGCGGCGGCTGCCACATCGCGGGCAAAAAAGGCGGCTTTCACATGGCCTCCTACGAGGAGTTGATGCGGACCGGGATGGTCCAGCGTGGGCAGGGGCAGGCCAGCCGGCTCGTTGACGTGATCCTCACGGGCGACATGCCCCGTGGCGGCGGCAAGGTGACGAGCGCCGAGGTCGCCACGCTGGTTGCGTGGATCGACGCGGGCGCACCCTGCGACGCCCCAAATCCGGCGCTCGGGATCGACGTCCTGGCACGCGGCGGCGGCGTCCCTGCCCCGCGGCCCGCGGCCCCGGCGGTCAAGCCCGTGGCGATCAAGCCGGGCGACGTGTCGTTTGCGTCCGACGTGGCGCCGCTCCTGCAGGAGCACTGCCTGCGGTGCCACGGCGGAGACGAAACGGAGTCCAACCTCAGCATGGCAAGCCTGGAGGCGCTGCTGAAGGGCGGCCGTACGGGAGTCGTGGTGGTCGCCGGCAAGGGCGAGGAGAGCCTGCTGGTCAAGAAACTCCGCGGCGCCGGGATCGAGGGACAGCGGATGCCGCTCGGCCGCGACCCGCTGTCCGATGCCGACACCGCGACGATCGCGAGGTGGATCGACCAGGGGGCGCGGCTCGACATGCTGACGGCCACGGCGCCGCTCGACACGGTAGTTGCGGCCGGCCAGGCAAAGAAACTCACCGATGCGGACCTCTCCCGAGTGCGGTACGCCGCGGGTGAGAAACTCTGGCGGCGGGCGATCCCCGACGAGGAGCCGGGGGTGCAGCTGCGGGCGGGTGTCTGCGTCATCGGCAACCTGCCCGCCGAGCGGCTCGTTCAACTCGCCGACCTCGCGGAGGCCGCGGCGGGCGAGATTCGGGGAGAGTTCGGCGTCGATGGCCCGCTGCTGAAGGGGGGCGTCGTCATCTACGCCCTGAAGCAGGCGATCGACTACTCGGCCATCTGGCAGAACGTGTCGAACGCCGAGCGTCCCCGAGGCCTCGCCGGGCATGCGGGCGTCTCCGGCGACGTGGTCTACGGAGCCCTGCTCGTGCCGGCGAACCAGACGGCCGCCGATCTCCGCGCGGGCGTGGCCGACGCCGTCGCGGCCGCCGCGTTTGCCGGCCGTTCCGCCCCGACGTGGTTCAGCCAGGGCGCCGGCCGGGCGATCGCCTGCCGGATCACTCCCAAGGCCGAGGTCGTCCAGCAGTGGAAGCGGGATGCGACCGCGGCGATTCCGAGACTCGGATCAACCGCCGACTTCCTGGCCGGCCACTCCGACCCGGCGGCGACTGCGGCGGCTGCCGGCGGGTTTCTGGTCGCGCTTGCGACCGGCAGCAGGCTCGGTCAGATGATCGACGCCCTCGATGGAGGTGCCAGCTTCGACGAAGCGTTCAACGAGGTCTTCCGCGCGACGCCTGCCC
>Ga0315902_10008719_pt1 | contig 13699 bp, 12 predicted proteins | sample LakEriMetagenome_9_FD_203523 | JGI IMG/M metagenome (GOLD analysis project Ga0315902, IMG submission 203523) | Freshwater fungal communities from buoy surface, Lake Erie, Ohio, United States - Buoy 12 MA117 | ecosystem: Environmental > Aquatic > Freshwater > Lake > Lake biofilm | place: USA... | reverse complement strand
TTACATTCGTTACTGATGTTTATAGATTTGATTCTGATTATGAGTCTTTGTTAGACCCTACTAATATTGGTCAATTTACTGTTGCAGATGAATTAGCTGATGCTTGGACACCGCTAAATACGAATACAAATATTCCTTCTTTATCAGCTGCTAATTTAGGGTCTGATGATTTATCGGATAGATTCTTGAGAGATGCTTCTTATGTGCGTTTAAGAAATTTACAACTTGGATACAAAGTTCCAAGAAAATTCTTGAATAAAACTTTTATATCTGATTTATCTTTTACCCTACAAGGTGAGAATTTATTAACTTGGACTAAATGGCAAGGTATTGATGCTGAAAGCCCAAGATTAGAAGATTTATATCAATATCCAACCCCAAGAATCTATACTTTTGGTGTAGATGTTAAATTTTAAAAAAATTTTATTATGAAAAAAAGTTTAATTTATTTATTTACTTTCAGTTCTATATTCTTCACTTCTTGTGATGAGGACTTGACTGAAACTTTTGCCCCTGGAGTATTAGTTGAAGATGTGGCTATTGTTACTTCAACTGATTTACAAAGGCTATTAAATTCGGGTTATAATATATTGACCAACAGAGAGGCGGCAGTGTTTACTTCTGTTTTTACTGATGAAGCAACTAAAGGATTTAATAATGGTGGTCAAGGAGTTTCGGATGAGATTGTTTTCAACCTTTTCCCTTCTTCTGCTGCTCCAACAGCAATTTGGCAATCTAATTATTTTGCTTTAGCAAGAATAAACCGTGTTATTGACCGTTCTTTAGTTATTGTACCTAAAGATGCTGCAGATGAACAATTAATTAATCGTTTAAGAGCTGAAGCTTTAATTTTAAGAGCATATGCACACTTAAGTATTTTGTCATATTACTCTACGGATATGAAAGATAATGCAGCTTTGGCAGGTATTTTAGCTGATAGAGTAATAGCTACTACAGAAGCTCCACAAAGAACTACTAATGAAGCATTCTATACTCTAATTCATTCAGATTTAGATGCTGGTTTAGCTATTCTCGCAACTAATACTGCTCCAGCTCCAACTGCTGTTTTGGCTAATGCTAACTTCGCTAAAGGTCTAAAAGCTCGTGCTTTTGCCTACAAAGGAGATTATACAAATGCAGAGATTTGGGCAGATCAAGTTATTGCTTCTGGTATTAGCTTAGCAACACCTGCTCAATACAGACAAGTTTTTTGGACTGATAATGAACCAGCAAATACGGAAGTTATTTTCAGATTGAAAAGAACTATACAACAAAATGCTCAAGGTTCTAACCTACACAATGGTTGGTGTTCAATTCGTCCTACAGGTGGTGGTTCACCTTTTTATGAAGTAGGAAGATCGTTATTTAATATATTAAATGCAACTCCTACTGATGTTAGAAGAGGTGTAATAATTGCACCATCATCTACTATTTCACCTAATTATCAAACTGAAACTAACTATTTAAGTGCTGATCGTTTGGTTTTGCAAAAACATGGTGGTGTAGCTACAGGTTCAAATAGTGCAGCTACTTCTGCATCTAATGCTTTCAATAATGATCATAAAATAATGAGAATTTCTGAAATGTATTTCATTAAAGCTGAGTGTAGAGTTAATGCAAATGACCTTACTGGTGCTGCAACAGCATTAAATGCTGTTAGATCTGCTCGTTTTGGTTCAGCTCAAACAGCTACATCTTTTGGTAGTGTAACTGCTGCATGGAAAGGTGTTTTAGATGAAAGACGTTTAGAATTAGCTTTTGAAGGTCACCGATTTTTAGATATTAAACGTTTAGGTGTTTTAGCTGGTATTACTGGTTTAGATAGAGATCCAATGGATTATGATGGTCTTAATATTCCTGGAGGAAATCCTTCAAATTTACCTTTAAATAGCTACAAATGGGCATTGCCTATTCCACAATCTGAAATTAATGCTAATGGATCTTTAACTCAAAATCCTGGTTATTAAAAGTTAGATATAGTACTTTAAAAAGCTGCTTTTTAAGCAGCTTTTTTTATTTTTATTACCTACTCAATTATATTTTTAATCCATCCGCTTTAACGGATGGTTTTTTTTATGATTTTATTACAAATAGTTTTGTGTATTTTTGCTACGAAATATTTTAAGATGAAATATATAATAACCGTAATCTTTTTATTGGTTTTTGCATTTGGTTTTTCTCAAGATGGTCAATTTGATGCTTCTAAAAGTCTTCCAAAGAAACAACCTAAGGCAGCTTATAATCAATACCGAATTATCACACTGCAAAAAGACACTACTTATGTAGATACTTCTTTAAGCATCAAAAAAGAATACGAATATAACTACTTGAGAAAAGATATTTTTGGGTTACTTCCTTTTGCTAACGAAGGACAAACCTATACGGTTCTCGATTTCGGACAAAAAAATTTCGCTTCGTTTCCTGAAATTGGCTTCTCTAGTAAACAGTTTAATTATATGGGAGTTAATGATATAAAATATTATTCTGTGGCTACACCGGTAACAGAATTGTATTTCAAAACAGTAATGCAACAAGGACAATCTATTGATGCTTTTATTACGGTAAATACTTCGGAACGATTTAATATGTCTGTTGCTTTTAAAGGGTTGCGTTCTTTGGGGAAATATATCAATCAACTTTCAAGTGCAGGTAATTTCAGGTTTACATCAAGCTATAATACATTAAATAAAAGATATTATTTAAATTTTCATTTCACAGGACAAGATTTCCTAAACGGAGAAAATGGTGGAATTACCAACATTGAAGATTTTGAAAACGGAGATGGTGCCTTTTCTAACCGCGCTCGACTTGAAGTATACTTAAGAGACGCCAAATCTTTCATGAAAGGAAAAAGATTTTTCTTTGACCATAATTTCAGAATTAATGGCAAAATAGGCAACAACAATTTATACATTACGCATCAATTCAATTACGAAAACAAATTTTTTGAATACAATCAAAAAACAGTACTTTCAACAGTTGGTGAGGATACCAATGTGAAACGTTTTGGTGAATCTTATGTTGCTAATAACATCAATGACCATACACGTTATAACAGGTTATATAATAAAGTTGGCGCAATTTATGAAAATTCTTTGCTTGGAAAATTCCAGTTCTTTGTTGAAGACTTTCGTTTCAATTATTACTACGACAAAATATTGATTTTAAATTCAGGAATAATTCCAAGTTCATTAAACGACGAAATCAATACGATTGGAGGACAATATGATTACAGAAAAAACAAATGGAACGGAACCTTTTCTTATTCTAATTCTATTTCAAACCAACCCATGTCAAACTTTGATGCTAAACTGAATTATAAACTAAATGCCAAAAACGAGTTTGTTTTTCAATATCAAATGGTGAGTAAAATACCGGATCACATTTATAATTTATATCAAAGCAGTTATGTAGATTACAATTGGTATAACGATTTTAAGAATGAAAAAATTAACAACATCGAAGCTACAGCCAAAACCCAATGGCTTCATGCTTCGTTGCAGTTAAGTTCTATTAAAGACCATTTGTATTTTAGCAACGACACCACCAATCCCCAACAGCAAATTATATCACCAAAACAATACGACAAAACCATTAATTATTTGTCCGTAAAAGTCAGCCGCGAATTCAAATGGTGGAAATTGGCTTTAGACAATACAATATTGTATCAACAAGTTGACCAAGAGGAGGATGTGCTAAATGTTCCACAAATAGTAACAAGAAATTCACTTTACTTTACCAATTATTACTTCAAAAAAGCATTGTATCTGCAAACGGGTTTTATTTTTAATTATTTCACAAAGTATTATATCAATGATTACAATCCAGTAACGAATGAAGCTTTTGTGCAAAATCAAACAAAGGTTGGCGATTTCCCAATGCTAGATTTCTTTATCAATGCCCGAATTCGCCAAACAAGAATTTTTATTAAAGCAGAACATTTTAATTCCCGAATGACAGGAAATAATTTCTACACCGCGCCCAATTATCCGTATCGCGATTTTATGATTCGTTTTGGATTGGTTTGGAATTTCTTTCAATAAAATTAATAAGAGTTTTTTATTCAATATCTTTACAAACAAAAATTCGAAAGTACACAATAGAATGAAATACGCAGAAAATATATTAGGGACAATTGGAAATACACCACTTGTAAAACTGAATAAAGTTGTAGAAGGAATTGATGCTTTGGTTTTGGCTAAAGTGGAAACTTTTAATCCGGGAAACTCTACCAAAGACAGAATGGCTCTTAAAATGGTAGAAGATGCGGAAGCCGACGGTAGATTAAAACCAGGCGGAACAATCATCGAAGGAACATCAGGAAACACCGGAATGGGTTTAGCCTTGGCTGCTATTGTAAAAGGTTACAAATGTATTTTTGTAATTACCGATAAACAATCCAAAGAAAAAATGGATATTCTGCGTGCTGTAGGTGCTAAAGTTATTGTTTGCCCAACCGATGTAGAACCTACCGATCCACGCTCCTATTATTCGGTTTCAAAACGATTAGGAACTGAAATTCCAAACTCTTGGTACGTAAATCAATACGATAATCCATCAAATGCTATTGCGCATTATGAACAAACGGGTCCCGAAATTTGGGAACAAACCGATGGGAAAGTTACTCATTTCGTTGTTGGAGTAGGAACAGGCGGAACCATTTCGGGAATTGGAAAATATCTGAAAGAGAAAAATCCAAATATTAAAGTATGGGGAATTGATACCTACGGTTCTGTTTTCAAAAAATACCACGAAACCGGTATTTTTGATGAAAACGAAATCTACTCCTACATTACAGAAGGAATTGGAGAAGACATTCTTCCAAAAAATGTTGACTTTTCTGTAATTGATGGTTTTACAAAAGTGACCGATAAAGATGCTGCGGTTTACACTAGAAAAATTGCTTTAGAGGAAGGCATTTTTGTAGGTAACTCTGCTGGTGCTTGTGTCAAAGGATTGCACCAATTAAAAGAGCATTTTAAGAAAGATGATGTTGTAGTAGTGTTATTCCACGATTCAGGAAGTCGCTATGTAGGTAAAATGTTTAACGACGACTGGATGCGTGAAAGAGGATTTTTGGATGAAGATATTACCAAAGCCGAAGACGTTATCAAAGATCATAAAGACAAGCCATTAGTGGTGGTTCGTACAGAAGAGTTAGTTTCACACGCCATAGAACGTTTAAAAAAATATAATATTTCTCAGATTCCTGTTATTGATACAACTGGTTTTGTAGGTAGTTTAGACGAAACCGATTTGTTTAGAAGTTATGTAGAGGATAGAAATATTGCGGAGAAACCAATACGTGAAATTATGGGGAAGCCTTATCCAATTGTGAATGCCAATGCGCCAATCGATGAAGTTTCTAAGTTATTCAACAAAGATAATCAAGCTGTAATTGTAGATATGGGTAATGGAAAACATCATATTATTACTAAGCATGATATTATAAGTTCTATTAAGTAATTTTTATAAGCAAGAAGCAAGAGGCAAGAGCAAAGAGTAATATTCTTTCTTCTTGTCTCTTTCTTCTTTTATCTATTCTCCAATCAAAACACCCGAAACATTCCACGAACTGAAACTGTTTCCTTCTGGTAAACCTTGCGGTATTTTTATTTGTATCGAATGATTTCCTGCTTCCATATTTCCTAAATCTATAAAAATTGGATTCGTCACAGTTCCCGGACACCAATTAGCCCTGCTATAATCTGAAGAAGACAATCCGTTAGGAAAATTACCCGATGCCGGATTTGACAGACGATAGGATCCACAATCTAGTCGCCAAGGCGTAAAGCTGAATGTTTCTTTTCCGTCTAGGAAAATTGTATTTTTCTTTGGTACAAACTCGTCGCCATTTTCCCAGCCACCATGACCAGTAGTTATATAACGGAGTTTGCAATTTTTCAAAGGTTTGTCTAATTTGAAAGTAACTTCTAAACCTTTATCATTATTAAACATGGTTCCATATTCTTGACCTGCCATTTCCATGATGTTATTAGTGCAAAACAACGGTACGATTTGAGTTGGAAAAGCTTTGCTTTCTTCCTCATCGTGAATTGTAATGTTGGCTGAAACTTTGTGTCCGCCTTTATCATAATTGCCAATATTAATTCCAATCCAAACTTCCTGGTTATTGAGTAAACTTCTTAAATCGGAAACATCCTGACGGTACAAAACATTCTCTGCCCAGGTTTTATCTTTCAATTGAAGCGAATTGTATTGCTTTACACCAAAAGGCGTAAAAAATCGCATCAATTCCACTACCGGATTATAATCGTCAGTTGCAGCAACACCTTGGTATTCTTTGCCATTTCCGTTGTTATAATTAGGAAGAGTTTTCACCCCATCTTTTAATCCGTCTAAAAAGGATTTTGTTTTATTAGTTGGAATGATAAAAAAAGAACCAGTACGATCGTAAGCGTCACCATTGGATTGTTCGGTAACATCTACAAAAATTTGGCTCCCGACTTTTATTTCAGGAATTTTTATTTTTCTGACTGCAATCGTTCCGTTAGCAAATCGCAGAATGCTGTCATTTGATTTAGCTTCGCTCCGTTCGGATTCGCCTCGGGTAGAAGCATCCGAAAAATTGATGATTTGGTCTTTAAAAACAGTAATTGTAGTGAAACGACTTTTCCAAAGTAAATCTTTGTAGGTAAGCATATCTAAAGGCTTAAGTAAATTTGGATTTGCAGGGAACATTTTTACCTTCTCAACTTTTGTTGCGGATATAACAAAATTACCGTTTCGAACCATTTCCAAAACCAAACCCAGATTTTGTCCAAGAATAGTTGGAGCTGCTTTTACTTTTAATTCATCAGTATACCAAAATTCAATCGTATTTGAGTTTATAATTGTTTTTGCCTTTTTGCAATTATATCCTACTATTTTTTTAGTGTCATTCAAATATTCAAAAGTTTGTTTAGCCAAAGAAATACTGTCTTTAGTGTTAATAGTTGTTGAAGCATCCAATTCAGCAACTTGGTTAAAGGAATTAGTAGGTCTGTCAACATAAATAAGTTCAAATGGAAATCTGGCTTTTCCTTTGAAGATACTTTCCGACATTATTTGAGTTATATCATTACTACTGAAAACCCAAATGGGATCTTGACCTTCAATCAAGTTTCCATTAGAACTTTTGAGGTAAGTGATTTTATAGTTTTGGGAAAATGAACTTCCATAAACTAATAGTAAAACAATAAAAAGTAATTTTTTCATTACAAAAAATTTGAATATTAAAGTAATTTTCTTACTTTAGTTTAAAATTTGGAATCGTGAAAGAAGATTTTCTTCATTATATATGGCAATATAAGAAGTTTGACTTTTCTAACCTAACAACTGTTTCGGGAGAATTGCTTACGATTACCAATTGTGGAAATTATTTGCATCAAAATGGCCCCGATTTTTTTAATGCCCAAATTATAATTGGAAATCAGAAATGGGCAGGAAATGTAGAGATTCATATTAAATCTTCTGATTGGTATTTACATCATCACGAAAAAGATACAAATTATGAAAATGTAATTCTGCATGTAGTTTGGGAACACGATACACCAGTTTTTAGAAAAGACAATTCAGAAATACCGGTTTTGGAACTTAAAAAGTATATATCAAAAAAAAATATAGAAAACTATCAGGCGTTGGCATCACCAAAATCTTGGATTTATTGTGAACGTCAAATAGCATCAATAGATAAATTTGTTTTAGCTAATTGGCTGGAAAGATTATTTATTGAGAGATTAGAACGAAAGTATATTCCAATTCAACAATTGCTGAATGAAACCGGAAACAATTGGGAAGCGGTTTTGTTTTGTATGCTGGCCAAGAATTTTGGTTTGAATACGAATGGGGAAACGTTTTTGAAAATGGCCAAATCGATTCCGTTTACTGTCATCAGAAAAGAAAGTGCTGAAATTGCAAATCTTGAAGGCTTGTTCTTTGGAATGACCAATTTAATCCCTTTAAAGGTAGAAGATAATTATACTAAAGATTTAAAAAATCGATTTGAATATCTTTTCAAAAAGCATCAATTAAAAAAGATATATATTGAACCGGTTCAGTTTTTCAAACACCGTCCCGATAATTTTCCGACGATACGATTGGCTCAATTCGCAATGTTATATCATAAACATCACAATTTATTTTCAAAAGTCATTTTATCCAAATCGTTGAAAGAATTGTATCAGTTGTTTGATATTACTATTTCTGATTATTGGCAATCACATTATCAATTTGATAAAGAAAGTCCAAACAAGAAAAAGCAGTTCTCAAAATCATTCATCGATTTGTTGGTCATCAATACAATTGTTCCGATTCAGTTTGCTTTTTCTAAAAGTCAGGGAAAAGAAGTATCGGAATCTTTATTAAATTTGCTTCGGGAAGTTGCTCCTGAGAAGAACATAATTATCGAAAAGTTTTCCGGTTTTGGAATTAAAGCCAAGAATTCTTTTGAAAGTCAATCGATGTTGCAACTCAAAAATGAGTATTGCAATTACAGCAAATGTTTGCAATGCGCTGTTGGAATTCAACTTTTAAAAGTGTAATTTTCTATGTGGTTCAAATAATATATTTACTCTAAAATTAAAAACTAATGTCACCAGTTATCCAGTTAAAATATTTCTTCGAAAAACACGGTTTTCATGTTTCTTCGCGTTTGGCTGATAAACTAGGAATGCGCGCATCCAACGTACGTTTGTTTTTTATCTACATCACTTTTGTAACAGCAGGTTTGTGGTTTGGCGTGTATTTAACCTTGGCTTTTTGGATTAGATTAAAAGATTTAATTCGAGGTAAACGAACTTCTGTTTTTGATTTGTAAACTTTGAAAAGTAATACTTCAATAGTAAATTCTTTTTTAACCTATTCGAAAAGTCAACGGATTGGAATTATATTGTTTTTTGGGATTATAATTCTGGTTCAAGGAATTTATTTTTTCAATGATTTTAATGAAGTAAATCAAGTTGATACTAAACAAACTAAATGGCTGGCACTTCAAAACACGATTGATAGTTTAAAGCTCGACAACATAAATTACAAACCAACAATTTATCCATTCAATCCCAATTTTATAACAGATTTCAAAGGATACAAACTCGGGATGTCGGTAGCGGAAATCGATAGATTGTTGGCCTATAGAAAGCAAAATAAGTTTGTAAATTCTGCCGAAGAGTTTCAAGCTGTGACCAAAGTTTCTGATTCTTTGCTGAATGTAATTTCGCCTTATTTCAAATTTCCTGATTGGGTGAAAAACAAAAAGGACAACTTTCAAACGTTCGCTAAAAAGGATTTTTCAAAACCAGAAAAGATTACAGTTCAAGATATTAATCAAGCTACCAAAGAAGAATTGATGAAAGTCTATGGTGTTGGTGATAAAATTTCAGATAGAATTTTGGAACAAAAAATAAAACATGGTGCTTTTGTTTCTATGGAGCAAATGGATGACATTTGGGGTTTATCTCCCGAAGTTATTGAAAAATTGAAAAGTTCATTTGTAGTAAAATCTGCTTTGAATGCTAAAAAAATTAATATCAACAATGCATCAGTCAAAGAGTTATCACAATTCCCTTTTTTCAGATATCAATTAGCGAAAGATATAGTTATTTATAGAACCATGAATGGCAATATTACCTTTGAGGATTTGTCAAAAATTAAAGGTTTTCCAGTTGAAAAAATTAAAATAATTGCCTTATATTTGGAATTCTAAAAAAATAAGATAAAAGCCGCTAGTTATATGAATTCAATTTACTTTACAGAAGAACACGAATTGTTTAGAAAGAGTTTCCAAGATTTTTTGCAAAAAGAAGTTGTTCCGCATATTGAGAAATGGGAAAAAACAGGAACAATTGAACGCTTTATCTGGAAAAAGTTTGGAGACATGGGCTTTTTCGGACTAGCCTATCCTGAAGCTTATGGCGGAATGAATTTGGATTTGTTTTATACTGTAGTGTTTTTAGAGGAACTTCAAAAAATAAAATCATCGGGTTTTGCAGCTGCTATGTGGGCACATGCGTATTTAGCAATGACACATTTAAATGCTGAAGGTGATGAGAGAATTAAGCAAGACTATTTAACAGCAAGTATTGCCGGAGATAAGATAGGAGCATTATGTCTTTCGGAACCTTTTGGGGGAAGTGATGTTGCAGGAATGAGAACAACAGCAATAAAAAAAGGGAATAAATATATAATAAATGGGTCAAAAACGTTTATTACAAATGGTGTTTATGCAGATTATTATGTAGTTGCTGCTAAAACAAGTCCTGATCATGGGAATAAAGGAATCAGTATTTTTTTGATGGATACGAATCTGAAAGGAGTTTCAGCTACAAAGTTGGATAAATTAGGTTGGAGAGCTTCTGATACTGCCGAAATTGCATTTGATAATGTAGAAATTCCTGAGGAAAACTTAATGGGAGAAGAAGGAAAAGGCTTTCCTTATATTATGCAGCATTTTGCCTTAGAGCGATTGATAATGGCAATCAATGCACATGCGAGAGCCGAATATGCAATCGAGTATACCATTGACTATATGTCGAAACGTGAAGCATTTGGTAAAACCATTGATAAATTTCAAGCTTTAAGACATACGATGGTTGACCATGCAACTGAAGTTGAGCATTGTAAAATATTTAACTATGCTGCAGTTGCAAGGTTAAACAAAGGAGAATATGTAGTTAAAGAGGCTACTATGGCTAAGCTAAAATCGACTAAAGTGGCTGATGAAACCATTTATAGCTGTTTACAAATGTTAGGCGGTTATGGTTATATGGAAGAATATCCTTTGGCGCGCTTGTTAAGAGACAGTCGATTAGGACCAATAGGAGGAGGAACTTCGGAAATTCTTAGAGAGATTTTGTCTAAGATGATTATTGACAAGCAGAATTACCAACCTGCGGTTCAGCATAAGGCTGTTGTGAATGAATAAAGAATGAAAAAGATAAGTAAATAGAAAATAAGCTGAAGGCTTTGCAGATTATTAGTTTACCTAATTTTTGTTTGAGAATTTATTTAGATGGTTCATAAATCTAGTATTTTAAGATCGATTGATAAGTGAGAATGTTATGGTTTTACGAGGATGCTTTTTTATGCTCATTTTGATTTTGAATGCTGCGTGCTCAAAAGATGTAGCGGCAACCCAAGACGAGGAGGTTGATACCGAAGTTCTAGACGACGGTTCCAATAATATTCCCGATGGGGTTAATATTACACGTATAAAAGATACTCTCATCTATCAGGATAATGTTTCGAATCACACACTTTCGGACTATGAAATAAGCGGCAATAAGATTATTTCAAAAACAAAAACAGTTTTTTCAGTACTTTTCGGTCAACAAAGTACTCCAGTTATAACAAATTATAATTATTTATACAACAATGGTAATTTAATTTCGACTGACGGGGACCTTCATAATGAAATGCATTATGACAGTATGGGGCGTTTGGAATGGGCAGATGTAGATACTCTTAACGTTAACCGTCATTATCATTATTTATATCCAGCAGATAATGTGGTGCATTGCGAAATGCTTGACGCCTCCTATAGCAGTTTAAACGAGAATGTTATCATGAACATATTTATGACATTCAGTAGTTATGGAAACCTTATTACAGTTGAAACGGATTCCGCCAATTTCCCAAAAGTGAATTTTGTGCTTCGAAATGGGAACGTTTCAAAGATTAAACGCTTTTATACGCCGCCCGAAGTCCATGAAATCACTTATACTACAGCAATCGATACAAGAAATATAATTAAGGTAAATACCTATGGCAGGAAAAATTACCTTTTGATTAATGCGTTCAACGTTGCCACTGGCGATATTAGGTATTTATTAACACGGAATTATAAAGACACCGATCCTGGTCCACAACATGTAGATTTTCAAGTGAATGAGTCCAATTTTATAAATAGGCTGAAGGCTAGTTTTCTTGTCAATGGATCTACACATATTTATAGTACTTTGGATTATACACTTGAATAAGTATGTCGTTCAATTGTGTTAGAGATGTGAGCAGGTAACATGTGCTGCGGGAATTACTAACTGAAGATAATCGCCAGATAATAAATTAAATTTTTTCTCTTTCTTCTTGTTTCTTTCTTCTTTTTTCTGTTATATTTGCACCCTTAACGAGAGGAGGTGTCTATATTATGTTAATTATACCAATTAAAGACGGAGAAAATATCGATAGAGCATTAAAGCGCTATAAAAGAAAATTTGATAAGACAGGAACTGTTCGTCAGTTGCGTTCACGTCAGGCTTTCATTAAGCCTTCAGTGGTTAGAAGAGCACAAGTTCAAAAAGCTGCTTACATTCAGAACATGAAAGACGGATTAGAAAGTTAGTCTCTAATTTTTCTAAAATATACTAACCGTTAGTAATTAAAGTTTCATAACTTTGATGCTAACGGTTTTTTTATGGAAAATTTTAAAAATAAGTTTTATGATTATCTATTGTTGGAGAAAAACTATTCTCAACATACCGTTACAGCTTACATAAATGATATCGTTTTTTTCGAATCTTTTTTATCCAATGAATTTGAGGATGATAATTTACTTCGTATAAATTATAACCAAATCCGCTCTTGGATCGTTTCACTTTCAGACGATGGGATATCAAATGCTTCTATTAATAGAAAAGTATCATCTCTAAAATCCTTTTACAAATTTTTACTTAAAACAAAACAGATTGACACAAGTCCATTGCTAAAACATAAAGCATTAAAAGCGCCCAAAAAAATTCAGATTCCATTTTCCGAAAAGGAACTGGATATGGTTTTGAATCAGATAATATATAAAGAAGGATTTGAAGGCGTAAGAGATAAATTAATTGTCGACTTGTTTTACACTACCGGAATTCGAAGAACAGAGTTAATAAATCTAAAAATTCAGAATGTAGATTTGTCAAATAAAACAATAAAAGTAATTGGAAAAAGAAACAAAGAAAGAATAATTCCAATTTTAACAATTATTGAAGAACAGATAAAAAAATATTTATCAGAAAGATCAAGTATACAAGAAGTTAAAGAAAGTGAGTATTTTTTTCTGCTATCAAACGGCGTTAAATTGAACGATTCGTTTGTGTATCGATTAATAAATTATTACTTTAGTAATGTCTCAGAAAAAGTAAAAAAAAGTCCTCATATATTAAGGCATACATTTGCTACTCATCTACTAAATAATGGGGCAGACATAAATTCAGTAAAAGAATTATTAGGACATTCTAGTTTAGCATCGACGCAAGTCTATACGCACAATAGTTTAGCGGAACTTCAAAAAGTCTATAACAGTGCACATCCTAGAAACAAAAAGTAATTCAAAATGTTTAATTAATAAAATAGTAAATTATGAAGGTAAGTGTTCATGCGGTTAACTTTACTGTTGACAGAAAGCTAGTGGATTTTATCCAGGAAAGATTGAGTAAACTTGAAAAATATTATGATAAAGTAGTCTCAGCTGACGTTTTTTTGAAGGTTGAAAAGACAAGTGATAAAGAAAATAAAGTTGTTGAGGTCAAAATTCATGTGCCGGGAGATGATTTTATGGTAAAAAAACAATGCAAAACTTTTGAGGAAGCAATAGAGGTTTCAGCAGAATCATTAGAGCGATTATTGATTAAAAGAAAAGAAAAAATAAGAACACATATATAAAATAATTTTTTTTAAAAAATGTTTTGTTTAAAAGACAAAAAGATATACATTTGCAGTC